>Ga0180431_10000406_pt1 | contig 62179 bp, 83 predicted proteins | sample SS_ome_11_FD_132459 | JGI IMG/M metagenome (GOLD analysis project Ga0180431, IMG submission 132459) | Hypersaline lake sediment archaeal communities from the Salton Sea, California, USA - SS_1_MS_1 metaG | ecosystem: Environmental > Aquatic > Non-marine Saline and Alkaline > Hypersaline >... | reverse complement strand
TCGCTGAAGCCGCCTATCCCTTCCAGCAGGACGGTATCCGGCACTTGGTCAAACAGGATTGCCGGTGCCTGCTCGGCGACGAGATGGGCCTTGGGAAAACAATCCAGGCCATCGGTGCCGTAGCAGGTCGAAGCACTGCCAGCCATCGTGGTGTGTCCCGCGTCACTAAAACTGAATTGGGCACGGGAGCTCAAGCGATGGACGGGCAAGCATGCCGTCATCATCAACGGACGACCCAACGGCCAGAAGGCATCGGTGAAGAAGGATGGTTGGGTCATCATCAACTACGACATCTTAAATGATTGGGCACCGCGACTGACTAAGGTGAAGGCGCCCTCCCTGATTCTGGATGAGTGCCACTACATCAAGAATCAAAAGGCGAAGCGGACCAAGGCAGCACAGCGGCTGGCCAAGTCATGCAAGAACATCATTGCCCTATCTGGGACTCCCATCACAAACAGGCCGGTGGAATTCTTCACCACGTTGAACCTCATCGACGGAGTGAACTACAAATCATTCTGGAAGTTCGCCCAGAGGTATTGCGGTGCACGCCACAATCGGTTCGGCTGGGATTTCAGTGGGGCGAGCCATACCGATGAACTGCATACCAGTCTGGTCGGCTCGGGACTGATGCTCCGGCGACTGAAGGCGGACGTGTTGAAGGAACTGCCACCGAAGGTCCGTGTGGTCGTACCCGTGGAAGGGGCTTCGGCCATGATGGAGAACTACCGAATAGCCGAACGGAACTTCCTAGGATGGCTGGGGGAAGTCGACCCGGAGAAGTTGGAGGCGGCCCAACGAGCCGAGGCCCTGACCAGGATGGAGGCATTGAAACAACTGGCCGTGAAGGCGAAGTTGTTCGAGGCCCTTGGCTGGATACAGGATACCTTGGATGCCACCGGTGGCAAGCTGGTGGTGTTCGCCACCCACAAGGCCACGCTGGATGCACTGGAGGCGGATTACCCGGGTGAGACGGTTCGCGTCGACGGTTCCACTCCATTGAAGGCGAGGCAGGAGGCGGTCGACCAGTTCCAAAAGAATCCCAAGGTGCGGTTATTCATCGGTAACATCAAGGCGGCTGGTGTGGGTATCACGCTGACCGCCGCGAACGCAACCTGCTTCCTGGAACTGGGATGGACTCCCGGCGAACATGACCAAGCGGAGGACCGAATCCATCGTATTGGTCAGGAAGCCGACAGCGTCACGGCATACTACATCCTATTGGCCGACAGTGTGGAGGAGGAAATCGCCGCACTGCTAGACAAGAAGAGGCAGGTCCTGGCATCGGTCCTCGATGGGAAGGATATCCAAGATGAGTCACTGCTGGTCGAACTACTCGATAACCTCAAGCAGAAGGAGGACGGACGATGAGTAGACCTGAACCTTTCATCGAGAGCTATGGTGCAACCTGGGTTTGTATTGCGGTTGGAAGCCGCATATACGAATACCAGGCCTCGCATCCCGATACCATCCGTGCTATAATATGGCTGGTGAAACGAAAGAGTGGGTGGAAAGGACTGAACCTCGCAAAGAAGGAGTGCAGGTTGGCCTACATCCACATTCCCGAACCACATCTCATCCCTAACCGCCGCGCCAAGCTTTATCGTATCCAACAAATCTTCGAGGTCAAACCAGATATCCATCCACTGAAGCAACTGGTAGACCTTCTCAAGATGATGGGACGAGGAGAAGGTGTGGCGTATCACTGGAACAAGTTCTTCATCTACAAAACCTTTTAGAAAGGAGGCCCAACATGGCACAGCCCAAGAGCCAAGCGAGGAACACCAGCATAGGAAAAAGGAAGTGGAAACCACAGCAAGGAGAGAACGCCTTGTGGACAATTCACGGTTTCCGTCGAGTCGTCAAGCAGGAGTTCCTGGCACACGCACGGCGGCATAACATGACCGTGGCCGGACTACTGGAGGATGTCCTTCGTGACTACCTCGCCAGCCAGGGAACCTACATCGACAGCGATGCCAAAGTGAAGGAGCCACTGCCACCGCAGTTCAGCAAGAGGAGTGCGACATGAAAGTCTACACGCCCCGACAAATCCAGGACCTGCACCGCCGCGTGGCTATGCAGGAGAAGAAGAATGCAGTCAACCCCGCCGAGATAGTTCGCAATTTCTTATGGTGGACAATTCTCATTGGGGTAATCTACATCCTATCCATGTATCTATTCAAGTAAGGAGCCACCGGAAATGACATCGCGACAAATTGCCGCCGAACTCAAACGGCACAGGCCACTCATTATAGCCAGGGCCAACAGCTGGCATATCACGACCGGCGTCCCCTTCGATGAAGTGGAAGCGGAAGCCCGCCTGGCCTTCATCCGCGCCTGCCATCGCTGGGACAAGCGGAAGGGCATCGGCATTTCGCCCTATGCCAATCGGGTCATCAAGAGCCGCCTCGCCAACTTCTGCCGCCACTATCATCGACTGACTCCTCCGAAGGATGGCGTTGACGAACTACTCCGTTACGTCCCCACCCAGGAGGATGTCCTTCAATCGTTCCACGAAAAGGTGGAGGGGTTGTCGAATGAGGCGCGCCTCGTCGTCGGATTGGTGCTAGACTCGCCAGGGGAGTTGGTCGCCTGGGGTGCCAAAGGAAAACTGAAACGCCAACTACTGGACAGGGGATGGTCAAGGAAAACCATCCGTATAACCTTCCAGGAACTCAAATACGCCTTCGCATAGGAGGAGCCACCATGAGAAGGACAAAGTTCAAGGGGGTGCCCATCCCGTCGAACATCGTATCGATGGAGGAGCTGGACGCCATCGATGATGAGGGGACGAGGCAGCGAAAACGATTCCCCCACCTCTCCCTCGACTTCGGCTATCACATATTCCCACATCTCGACCGGACGACCATGGAGATGGCCGGGAATGTCATGGTCCGCTTCCGGCTGTTGCTGTTCCGTCAGTACATTCTGAAGAAGGACAAATACTTTCCGTGGAAACGGATGCCGAGCAAGTTCCAAGTCAAAGTAGGCAAGTGGGCCGAGGTGTTGGTCAACAATAAGGTCGTACTCACATGAGTGCCATAATCGACATCGACCGACTCGTTGACGACCTCGGCGTGGCGACGTCCACCACCTCACATCACAGTCGTCCTGGTTGGGTTCAGATGTGTTGTCCATTCTGTGAGGATGAGACCTTCCACCTCGGCTACGAACGAAAGTCGGGAAGGTTATCCTGCTACCGATGTGGTGGCATCAAAGTCCGGGCCTGGTTGGAAGCGGTCGGGGATGGCCGGAGCGCTCGTGAACTCCTCCAAGAGTATCGCATGATTCACCTGACTACCCCAGAACCGACGCTCACTACGGCCAGGAAGGGCATTTATCGGCTTCCCCCGGCATCCGGGCCATTGAAGACCCGTCATCGCAAATATCTCCATAGTAGGGGATTCCCCGAAACCATCGCCTTCCAGTGGGGCCTGGTCGGGACGACCCACCTTGGCGGCAAGTGGCAGTGGAGAATCATCGCACCGGTGAGAGTCAACCGCCGGTACGTGACGTATCAAGGCCGGGACATCACAGGTCGGCAGAGCCGCGTCCGTTGGCTCTCGCCTGACCCAGAGCATGAGGAGGTACCCATCAAGGAAACGTTGTATGGACTCCATCTCGCAACAAGGACCCGACCACTGCTCGTGGTAGAGGGGCCTGCCGATGTATGGAGGATGGGTCCCGGCGCGGTGGCCACCTACGGCGTCAGCGTGACCCAGGCCCAACGACGATTACTGCGGCGGCACAGAGCCGGCTTGGTCATCGCCTTCGACCCGGACGTCCATGCCCGACAGCGGGCACGGAGATTGGCAGATGCCCTTGCTGACCATGTGCCGGTGACCATCCTGGAGGAAGATGACTACGAGGACCTCGCTGCCATGCCACAGTGCGAGGCTGACAAACTCAAGAAGGAGATTTGGCCATGAGGAGGACGACGGGGCAATTCATCATCCAGACGAAGGCAGTCCCCAACAGTAGTCGCACGCCTATATTCTGGACGGGCAAAGGCTGGTCGGTGGACCGGGAGGTCGCCAAGAAGTTCAAGAATGCCAAGCAAGCGGACAACCTCATCACCCGTATGATGGACCAATGGTTGCTGCGGGACACCCAGCCGGCGTATGATGTCGACCACGGGGCCACCATTGAAAGGACCACCCCATGAAGGCGCGGGACTATGTGGAGCGGGAACTCCTATCACGGAAAGGACCCTTACTCCACGTGCCCCTGACGCATGAACTGGGCCTGATGGAAACCGCCGTGCTTACGGTACTGGTGATGCTGGGCCACTCGAGTGAAAGATGGTTCCCGGTTTCCATGCGTGGACTGCAAAGAAGTATCGGCATGAGGACCGAGGAAAGGAGGTCGGTGATACGGTCACTGCAGTCAGAGGGACTGCTTGAGGTGAAGGATACCGGTGGTGCACGGAGCACAGTCCGCTTGCACTACACCCGGGTCGCGACGTTGTTGAGGACTGGACTGAGCAAGGCTAGACTTGAGCCTAAGACCAAGCCTCAATACCAAGCCTTAATATATTATATTAAAATAAGGCTTTCCTCCAAGAAGTCCTCGACCAAGGAGTTCCTCCAAGGAAGGGGAAGGAAGTTCCTCAAAACCTTCAGGAAGTGGTTGGCATATCGGAAGGAAAGAAAGTATCCGGTAAACACCCGGGTACAGCGAAGGCACCTGAAGATACTATCTCACTTGCGTGACTCGGATGCAGTGGAAGTTATGAGGACTTCGATGAGGCATGGGTGGCAAGGGTTGTTTCCTCCCAAGCCAACGCCGGCTGAAGTGAATGACGAAGCATTGGAGAAGTGGAGGAGGAAGTTGGCCATCCACTCCCGGCGTTGGTATAAGCGGAAGGGGGACGATGTGTGGGGGTTGAGCGAGTATCATCGTCCACACAATGCCTGGTCGGACTTGCACCTACTGAAGCGGGACATCATGCAGTGGGTAGCCCGGCAAGGAAGTAAGAGCCATATCCCTGATGACTTGTCGCATTACGCATGGCGTCCGCCTCATGGGTGGGCATGGAGAAAGTTCTTGGACTGGCACATCAATAGCGTCGACCCACAACACGCGGGACTATATCGACATGCACAAGGGAGGAAGCGACATGGCAAAACTAACAGCCGTCGATAATACGGTCGAGCACCGTATCCTGGTCGGGGCAATAACCAATGAGTCATTCCTGGCGCAAGTAATACCAATGGTCATCGGTAGTCGGTACGCGGAAAAACTATTTCGGTCGCCAGCCGTAAGCAGGGTGTTCCATTGGTGCCGTGAGTATCATGGCAAGTACAAGAAGGCGCCTGGGAAAAACATCCAATCCATTTACGAAACGGAAGCGAACCGTCCACGCGCCAATGAAGAACTGATGGAGTCAATAGGCGAGTTGCTGGAACGACTTTCGGAGGCAGCAGAGCAGGAGGAATCGGTAACGAACCTCGACCACCTGTTGGATGAGGCAGAGCAGTACCTGCGTGGGCAGGCCATCGACTTGGCGAGGCAGGAACTGGGTTCATTCCGGCAAGCCGGCCAGCTGGACAAGGCGGAGGAATTGATTGCCGAGTATCGGCGACCGGCGCGACCGGTCACGGAAGGCATCAACCCACTTACCGAGAAGGATGTCATCAGGGAGGCATTCGAGCTGGCACCCAAGTCCATCCTCCCCTTGCCGGGAGTCCTCAATTACTTCCTATCGCCACACTTCATCAGGGAAGGATTCGTCGCCTTCATGGGACCGGAGAAGCGGGGAAAAACTTTTATCTTGACCGACCTGGCATTACGCGCCCTGCGGATGCGACTCAACGTTGCCTTCTTCGCGGTCGGTGATATGTCCATCCGGCAGATGGTCCGACGTATCCATATCCGTCTCGCTGGACGGAGTGACTCCGCCTGGTATTGCCAGGCCCATCATGCACCGGTTATGGACTGCGCGTGGAACCAGGATGGGTCATGCCAGCGGGACGAGCGAGAGTGTGACTGTGACTTGGGCAGGGTACTCGGTGCGCGGGATTGTACCGGCAAAACGGCCGGGGATATCATCAGGGCCGCGCCGGCTGGGTACATGCCCTGCACCGCGTGCAGGAGGGCCGAGGACAGCGAGTGGGAGGGGGCGATGTGGTGGGAGGAAATCCCCAAGGTCGAACCACTGACATGGCGTGCGGGGGTCAGGGCAGCTGAAGCATACCAGAAACAGGCGAAAGGGAGGCAGTTGAAGCTGGCCGCGTTCCCCAATGACTCCGTCAGCATTGCCGACCTCGACCGCCAGTTGAACATGTGGGGGCGGTACGAGAACTTCATCCCTGACATAATTGCGATTGACTACGCCGATATCCTCGCACCCATCGACGGCAAACGGGACTACCGCCACCAGCAGAATCAAACGTGGATGGCCATGCGGAGAATGAGTGAAGAGCGGCACTGCCTGGTCACCACGGCCACGCAGTCGGATGCCGCCAGCTATGATGTGCGCCTACTGACGATGGCAAACTTCTCCGAGGACAAAAGGAAGTTCGGACACGTGACGGCGATGTTCGGCCTGAACCAAACGGCGGACGAGAAACGATTGGGGATTCATCGGATGAATACGATACTCGTCCGTGAGGGCGAGTGCGACCCACACCGGTGTATCCACTTGTTGCAAGATTTGAGGCGTGGACGATTCTGGATAGATGCGTTCTAAAAGGAAAGAAAGGAGGACCACATGAAGAGCACCAGAGCCGCACAGTTCCCCATCCTACTCGTGCGTAGGATTGAGGGGAAGGACAACCGCTATGAGTTCCACATGCCGGGGCCAGCATCGGTCGCCAAGCGACCACGTGGATTCGTCCAGGCCGTAGTCGACTTTGCACCACCGGAAGGTATGGTTATATTCCGGCATCCTAAAACCAATCTCGCCGCAGTATTTTCAATGGCGAAGAAACTCGAAGGTGGAATTACGCGACTCGTGACCAAGGAGGGGCGGGTACTAATCCAAGGAAGTAATTTGGACCATAGATGGGAGGTGACCCAATGAAGTCAGTGAAGAAAGGTGTGAGCATGAAACGAAGTTATAGTAAGAGGAGGGATTGACCATGTACCGCATTGGCAAGACGTTCAAGTTCGAGGCCGCTCACTTTCTGCCTAATGCTGACAGCGAATGCTGCCGCAACATCCACGGCCACTCGTACAAGGTGGAGGTGGTGTTGCAGTCTGAGGAACTAATCAATGATATGGTCCTGGACTTCTGTCACTTGTCGAGATGGTGGGAAACCATCCATGAGAAGTGGGACCATGCCATCATCGTCAAGGAGTCGTCACCGACGGCTAAAAACAAGACAGTTGTGCTCGGCGTGCACCCGACAGCCGAACACATGGCGAGGCATCTTTGGTATGCCGCACGCAACCATCTCGGTCCTAGTGTCTGGGTCGAGTCGGTCAAGGTATGGGAGACCGAAACCTCTTGGGCGGAGTACCGGCCATGAGCAAGACCTATACCATCAATGAAGTCTTCCGCTCGATACAGGGCGAAGGCGAGCGGGCTGGCCGGCTGGCCGTGTTCGTCCGGTTCGCCGGATGTAACCTCAACTGTGATTGGTGTGATACCGACCACGCCGCACGCCAGCACATGACCGGCATCCGAATCATCGAGGAAGTGAGTGCACTACTGCCACACAATCGTGAGGGGTGCCTAATTGTCCTCACCGGCGGTGAGCCATTCCTCCAGTTGTGCTCCCCCTTACTGGTCACACTGCAGCGATTCAACGGATGGGTGTGCATCGAAACGAACGGGACAGTCGACCCGACCCGGTTGATTGATGAGGGAGCATTGAGCAACGTGTGGATTACAATCAGTCCAAAGGAAAATGCACCCATCCATCCGGCGTTCCGCACAATCTGTATCAACGAAATCAAACTCGTTGCCGCCCCTTGGATAAAAACCGGAGTACTGGACAAGTTCGACGCGGAGTTCCCAGGCGCGTCCAAGTTCATCCAACCACTTGACAGTAATGGTAAGATGAATGTCCGGCGCTGCCTGGACTTGATATATGCACGGCCCGGCTGGCGATTGTCCGCCCAAGTCCATAAATTACTGGGACTGCGGTGACAAAGTGGATGCCAATACAGTATCTATATATGTAGCAACCCCCAACCCCCACAAGGAGGGAACGGACCATGGCGAAGAAAACCGCGAAGAAAAAGGCAGCCCCGAAGAAGAGGAAGGCCGCCGTCCCGAAGGAGAAGGTCGATGCCCTGAACGACCTCTACGAGGTGCTGGGCATCGAGGACGGAATCGAGAATCCCGAAAAGTCGACCGAGAAGGAAATCGACGCGGAGCTCGAGGAACTGGTGAAGGAGCTCACGCCGGACGACGAACTCGAGGAGTCGACTCAGGAAGTCCTGACCGAGATGGGACTCCTAGAGGAGGAAGCCGAGGAGGAAGCCGAGGAGGAAGCCGAGGAGGAAGCCGAGGAGGAAGAGGAATCCGAAGAAGAGGAGGAAGAGGAAGTGAAAGCCACCAAGAAGTCCAAGAAGACCACGAAGAAGGCCGCCGAGAAGAAGTCCAATGGCAAGAAGGCCGCCGAGAAGAAGTCCAAGCCCACACCACCGAAGCGCGACCGGAAGACGTTGGAGTCGTGCCCCAAGGCGCAGGTCTGGAAGGCCTGGAAGAAGGGCAAGGGCGAGACGGATGCCGCCAAGCTGTACAAGATGGTCGGCAAGAAAGTCAAGGAGTCGACCATCCGGTCCTGGATGAACCGGTGGGCCAACGGCAAGGGACTCCCGGCGATTGCGAAGAAGAAGTAGTCGCCAGTCCGTATCCCAGCACCCCCTGTGCAAGTCGGCAGGGGGTGCAATCTACCATCTATGGAGTGACTGAACCGTGAAAACTATTGTTAGTACTTCTGGCGGCATGGACTCGGCCGCTGTGATTGCTTGGGCACTGGATGAAGGCCGTGACGTCTTTCCAGTGCACTTCCAGTATGGTGCCAAGAACAACAAGTGGGAACGGCAGGCGATGCTTGACGTACTGGCCCACTTCGGACTACGGCAACACCTACGCCACTATGACATCTCCGCCTGCTTCACCAGCTTCAAGTCCAACCTACTAGATGGGCAGGGCGAGATTCCCGAAGGCCACTTCCTGGAACCGGCCATGACCAAGACCTACCTACCGGCACGCAACATAGTCTTTGCCGCCATCCTGGCCGGGCTGGCACAGTCAATGGAGGTGGATACGATTGCGTTTGGTTTTCATCAAACACCTGGCGATATCACAGTATACCCAGATACGACGCCCGCGTTTTTCGAGGCGATGAAGCTGGCGGTTGAAGAAGGAACGGGAAGAGCCACCACCTTGGAGGCTCCGTTCGTTTACACAAACAAGAAAGGAATCCTGATGGATGGGATTGCTCGTGAAGTCCCGTACGAACTCACACGCACCTGCTATAAGGACCAGCGACTGCCGTGCGGGAAGTGTGGTGCCTGTCGCAAGCGGTTGGATGCGTTCGAGTCCTTGGGGTTGAAGGACCCGGTCAAGTATGAGGAGGCGGACTGATGAAAAGGACCCATTTGTCGTACTTGGATGTCAGGGGGCGGCTGAACGAGAAGCTCAGGCCGTATCGGGAGAACCACTCTAGTCCACTTATCATTTATGGAGTGCCGCGTGGTGGGACGATACTGGCGGCAGTGATGGCTGAAAATTATCCTGACTGTTACCAGTTCGTTTCCCACTTGCCATGCCATGTAATCGTTGATGACATCATTGACTCCGGTAGGACGCGCGATGACTACCGCAAGCAATTCCCTAACGTTCCCTTCGTCGCCGCCGTGGACAAGACGACGGGGCGGGACAAGGACATCGGCTGGGTCGTGTTCCCGTGGGAGGAACACCTCGCTGATGAGGACGCCACCGACCCGGTCGTCCGTATCCTGGAACACATCGGTGAGAATCCTCGCCGGGAAGGCCTACTGGAAACGCCCGAGCGTATCGTGCGGTCATGGAAGGAGTTGTACTCCGGCTATGACCAGGACCCCGCCTCCGTCCTGAAGACATTCTACGACGGCGCCTGTGATGAGATGGTCCTCCTGAAGGACATCGAGTTCTATTCCATGTGCGAACATCACATGCTTCCCTTCTCCGGCAAGGCGCACATCGCCTACATCCCCAGCGGGATGGTCGTGGGCATATCCAAGCTGGCTCGACTACTGGAAATCTTTTCCCGGCGACTACAAATCCAGGAGCGCATCGGTCAGCAGGTGACGGCGGCACTGATGGAACACCTCAGGCCGAAGGGCGCGGCTTGTGTCTTGGAGGCGCAACACCTGTGCATGACCTGCCGAGGAATCGGGAAACAACATTCAGTCATGGTCACGAGTAGCCTGCGTGGGGCCTTCCTCAAGAAACCGGAAGCCCGTGCAGAATTGATGGGTTTAATCCGGTAGGAACTTCTTTCACCGCAAACGACCGGGTATCTAATAATATGCGACGAACAACATCCAAGGCAAAGGTTGACTTGTTCCTGGACTCGGGAGCATTCAGTGCGTATACGCAAGGCGTTCAGGTCAGCATTGACGACTACATCGAGTTCATCAAGGAGCACGAAGGACTCATCGCCGCGTACGCGAACCTCGATGTAATCAACGACCCACAGGCAACACTCCGTAACCAGAAGCGGATGGAGAAGGCCGGACTGCATCCCATCCCCTGCTACCATCTGGGCGAACCGGTCAAGTTCCTGAAGGAGTACGTGTCCAAGTATGACTACATCGCTATGGGCGGCATGGTCAGGAAGGCGACCAGTGACGGGTTGAAGGTGAGTGACTCGAGCCGCCCGCTCGACCGCCTGTTCACCAAGTACATTTGTGACAAGGACGGGATGCCCAAGGTCAAGGTACATGGCTTTGGCCTGACGACATTGAAACTCATGCTCCGCTATCCATGGTACTCGGTTGACTCGACGAGTTGGGTCGTGGCGAGTCGGATGGGACAAATCTATGTCCCGCGATTTCGTAAGGGGAATTGGGTGTACAATGAAACTGCCTGGGTCATCACCATATCCAGTTCGGCAGGGCGCAAACGCAAGGGAAGTAGCCGACAACATTTCGTTTACATGACGGAGCATGAGCAGGAACAACTGCTGGCCTACCTGAAGTCGAAGGGGATGATGATGGGCAAGTCGGAGTTCCACAAGGAAGGCAAGGGCTACAAATTGAAGGCCGACGAGCAATGGGTCGGCAAGGCGGTCGATGGCAAACGTGTTGTGGAAAGGCGACTGGTCGACGGTGTCAGCAATTGCTACTGGCTCCGTGACGAAATCAATATCCTATTCTTCAAGGACCTGGAAAACCAAATGCCTGCCTGGCCGTGGCCGTTCAAGGCATCCACCACGGGGTTCAAGTTATGATGAAGGTGTATCACTCCGCGTTCGAGATGAACGAAGATTATGCCTCCCTACTGATGGGTCGGAAGGTCAGGATACTACAGTCATTCGCCGTAAGGGTGTGGGACGAGATACCATCCTACTGCAGTGGGATGTTCCTGGACTCTGGTGCATTCTCCGCCTACAATTCCGGCAACGAAATCAAACTGGATGATTATGTTTCCTTCCTTCATAAACGCGGTGATGAGTTCGAGGCATACGCCAACTTGGATGTCATCGGTAACGCCCCTGCCTCATGGAAGAATCAGTTGAGGATGGTCAAGCGTGGGCTGATGCCTATCCCCTGCTTTCACTACGGCGAACCTATCGAGTACTGGTATAGGTACCTCGACCGATTCGAGTACATCGCCCTGGGCGGCAGGACGGTCGCACGCACCCGGGAAAACTTGCGGCGCTGGTATGACCGATGCTGGAAGATTTTATCGGATACCAATCCGAAAGTCAAGGTACATGGTTTCGGCATGACCGATATGCTCGTCACGAAGATGTATCCCTGGTATTCGGTCGATTCCACCACTGCCGCACGGGCCGGACGTGTTGGCGTCCTGGTCCTACCACCGTGGGGACAGTTGCGGGTTTCGACCGGTATCAAGTCCTACTCCAAAGGCTCATCGGTTGTATCCCCCTCACAAATCAAGGCAGTAGAGAGGCGCCTCAAGGAGTTGTTCCCTGACCGCAGCATCAAGTGGAAGGACATCAGTGAGCCGACGAAGGATGCTTCCTACCTTCGTACTGTAATCAACGCGTTCGTAATCGAACGGGAACTGGAAGAGCATACACCATCCAAAGGAAGGACTGGTTTTGCACTGTGAAGATTTACCTGGCTACATGGTTGGAAGAACCGCGGCAGGGGCAGGTACTGACTCATACCAAGTACCGCCACCGGCTACTGAGTTACTGGCATATCAAGGACAAAAGTTCCATCCTCCCCACGTATATCCGAACCGGGATTAACAAACGATTCAAGAAGGAGAAGGAGAAATGAAAGTCAACCGGGAGCAATTGTGGCGCATGCTGACCATCGTACAACCTGGACTTGCATCGAAAGAAATCGTCGAACAATCCAGTTCGTTTATATTCCGCAAGGGATTTGTACACTCCTATAACGACCTGCTCTATGTCCAGGCACCACTGCCAACGAAGGGCCTGGAAGGCGCGGTGCCAGCCGAAGAACTGCTGACACTCCTTGACAGAATGGAAGATGATGAGGTCGAACTGGAAATGGGGAAGGGTGAACTCCTCATCAGCGGTAAACGAACCAAAGCAGGTGTGCGGATGGATGCAGAAGTCACGTTGCCCGTGGACAAGTTTATCAACTTGAAAGGTGCCTGGAAGAAAGTGCCGAAGGGATTGGTGGAAGGCCTGGCCACCAGTTATCAGTATGCGACGAATAGTTTGGCACGGCCTGAACTGACGGCCGTCCACGTCAAGGAAACATTTGTGGAGGCCTGTGATGGGTTCCAGATGGTACGCGTGCCATGCGGTAAGGTCAGTAAGGAACTCCTCATCCCGGCACATGTCATATCAGAACTGATTGAGTATCCGGTCACACAGTACATGGTAGGCAAGGATGGTTGGTTCCACCTTCGCACTGAAGAGAAGGTAGGAATCGGGACACGACAAACGAAAACGAATGACAAGTATCCTGACCTTGCCCCGTTCTTGAAACGTACGAAGGACATGAAGCAAGTCAGATTCCCGTCCACCTTGTTACAATCAGTCGAGCGGGCCAAGATATTTTCTATTGCCGAGTTCAAACAGGATGAACGCGTACTGGTAAAGTTCGCTGGTGGCAAACTTGTCATCAGGGCACAGAGCGAAAAAGGATGGGTAGAGGAAACGTTACGGACGCGGTTCAAGGACACCCTCCAATTCCAAGTACAACCCGAACTCCTCCTGATGGTTGTGGACAAGAGCAACGAAGTTCTCGTCGGTACCGACCGGATGCTCGTCCAACATGACGATGCTACCTACGCAATCAGTTTGTTCAAGGATGAGGATGAGTGATGGGAACCGGATTCTTCAAACTCCCGAAAAAGGCCAAGCGGCGCACCGGGACGAGGAAGGCCAGGACGCCACGGGCGGCTCGCCTGACCTGCGGCGAGTCATGCACACTCTTGACCGGATGCCACTCGCCGAAGATGCCTCACTACGGCAAAGGACGGCATCGACTGCTCATCATGGCCGAAGCCCCGGGTTCTGCCGAGGATGCCCAGGGGGTGCCCTTGGTGGGCGGTTCTGGGGCCCTCCTTCGGCAGATGATGAGGCGAGCCGGCCTCAATATGGATATGGACTGCTGGCGCACCAATGCCATCCGCTGCCGTCCGCCTAACAATCGGACGCCGACCGGACGGGAAATCAAAACCTGTAAGGAGTTTTGGTTGCGCGAAGTCCAAGAACTAAAACCCCGGGTCGTACTGCTGGTCGGCAATGTCGCGTTGACCGCCTGGATGGATGGCCGCTGGCGTAAGGAACTGGGAGGCATCAGTCGCTGGCGCGGCTATGCGGTTCCAGACTATGAGCGGGGATGTTGGTTCGTTGCCACCTACCATCCGGCGTTCCTCCTACGGCGTGGCAAGACCACCGACCCGGCAACCCTACAAGTCCAGGATGATATCAAGCTGGTGGCGCGGCTGGCAAAACAGAAATCACAGTTGCCGAAGATGATAGTGGCACAGGATTGTATCAAGCGACTGATGGAACCACGGGAAATCATCGAGTGCCTTCGTAGTATCAAAGCCGGCGACCGAATTACCATTGACTACGAAACGACCGGCATCAAACCCCACGCGGAGGGCCACCGCATTGTAACCTGTGCCGTCAGTCCATCGGTCGATGGTGCGTGGGCCTTCCCAATGAATGACGGCCGCGTTCAAAAAACAGTTGCCCGACTGATGGCAAATCCTGACATCGAAAAGATTGCAGCCAATATCGCGTTTGAGAATGAGTGGTCACGAGTCATCCTGGGCGTCGAGCCAAGGAACTGGATATGGGATACTGTTCTCGCGGCACACATCCTGGATAATCGACCGAATATTACATCAGTCAAGTTCCAGGCGGCTAGACGATGGGGAATCTTCGACTACAACAAAAGTGTGGCAAAGTTTCTGGAAAGCAAGGAGGATGGGGCGAACGCCTTTAATACCATCGACAAGGCACCGATGGACGACCTACTGCTTTACTGTGGTATGGATGCGTTGTTGGAACATCGCCTGGCTTATGCACAAATGAGGGAGTTGGAACGATGAAGCATAGTCGACTATCCGACTTCAATCATTTCATGTTGCAAGGGGTACGGACATTATCCGATGTAAGTAACTTCGGTATCCGTATTGACGAAGAATACCTCCAAACGCAACTACGTAGGACGCGCCGGAAGATGCACAGGGCACGCAGGGAAGTGATGGCCAGTAAGGGTGTACATAAGTGGAAGAAGCGATACGGCGATGACATGAATCTGGACTCCGGTCCACAGTTGACTGTGATTCTATTCAAGGAACTGGGTGTGAAGCCGGTCGACCATACGAAGAAAGGCAATCCGAGAGTCGACGCCGCCAGCTTGCAAGTGCTGGCCAAGGAGGTTCCCTTCCTCGCCGACCTACTCAAGATGCGGAAGCATCAGAAGTCAATCCAGTACCTGGTACAAATCGAACGGGAGATGGTCGACGGATTCATCCATCCACACTTTCCCCTGAACTTTGTCCGCACGTATCGGTCATCGGCCAGCAATCCGAGTTTCCAGAACATGCCCATCCGTGACAAGGAACAGGGGCGCACCATCCGGCGATGTTTCATCCCACGTAAAGGGCGGCAATTCCTCGAAAGCGACTACGATGGAGCCGAAGTGCGTGTAGCGACTTGCTATCACCATGACCCGTTGATGCTGGATTACATTAAGGACCCGACGAAGGACTTACATCGTGATGAGGCGGCGAACTGCTACATCCTTCCATTGGAGGAAATGACTTCCGACATCCGATACTGTGGTAAGAATAAGTTTGTATTCCCACAGTTCTATGGTTCGTACTACGAAGATTGTGCACCGGAACTATGGAACGCGATTGAGTTGATGGACTTGAAAAGCAAAAGTGGAGTCCCATTGAAGAAGCACTTGATGAAAAAAGGAATTAGGAACCTGATAGACTTCACAAAGCATATTGCAAAAGTTGAAGCCAACTTCTGGCGGCGGTTCAGGGTATATGACCAATGGAGGCGGGACTGGTACGCCCAATATTTGAAGCGGGGGTTCATCGAAGGCAAAACCGGGTTTCGTTGTTCCAATCTGATGAGCAGGAATGACTGTATCAACTACCCGGTGCAGGGGGCGGCGTTCCATTGCTTGCTCTGGTCGCTGATTCACATCCATGCTGGACTGAGGTCGAGGGGCCTACCGCGTTGCATCGTCGGGCAAATCCATGACTCAATCGTGATGGACGTGCGACCGAGGCACATACCAGAAATTGTTGGAATATTGGAACAGGTGATGACCGAGGACATCCGTAAGGCATGGTCGTGGATTATTACACCACTGGAAATCGAAGTCGAGCTGTCACCGCCGGGAGAATCTTGGCACGCGAAAGAGAAATTCAGTATGGAGGGAGGATGATGAGCGATAGCGATACGCCGAGAACGGATGCCATGCTTATTAAAAGGAGAGACGGAATGAAACCTGCATCATGGTGGACGCCGGAGCGCAGGGAAATCTGCGAGAGGTTGAAGGAGAATGAAAGAGCAAGAATGTTTCTGTCAGATGAAGAGGTGGATGTTCTACGCCACAGTCAAACGGTATCTTATTGCAAGACAGTAAAACATTTTTCGCTTTGCGAGAGAACAGAACGTCCAGAAGGTATCTACCGCATCGCGCCCGACTTCCAGCCACCCGATGAGTGTGAGCAATCTGACACGCCGAGGGGTCATGACGCTCCTGCCCGTTGTCTGGGATATACTTGCGGCAACCCCACCGATGGCTATGACTATGACTGCGAGCATGAATTTTCTGGGGATATCAGTTGTGAAGAATGTAGATTTGGGCCACTTAACCCTTTGGGAATAGACCCACGATTCCCGCTGGATAAGCAACCAAAGGAGCACACCGATGCCTGACCAGTTGAAGCCAGAAAGCATTGCGAACGCCAGCCTTGAGGCGCGTGCTGAAACAACCAACAACGGAGGACCGGGCGATGAGTGATGGACAGACCAAGACGGATGGGTCGGGCGCGGACCTTAGCACGTCGCCTCCGAGGCTTTGTCCGGCGAAGCTGCGGGCGGCGCGTGAGGTTTGCCCTGCATGTGGCAGGAAGGGGCTTGGGTACGCCGGTCATGCCCATGCCTTAGGATGGAAGGACTACGACCGTGCATCGTGTCGGTATTGTCACAAGACGTTCAGACTAAAATCGCCGAACGCCGGAGGTGACTGTCGATGAAATGCGCGACATGCGGAACCGAGTTGACAACGGCAGACGCGCCGGGGTCGTGGCAGTGCTTTGGATGCAGGGAGGCGGCGTACAGTCCACCTCCTTGTTCGGTCCCTAGCATTTCTTTGTTGGCCGCTTCCGTGGCCCTCAAGGAGTACCTCGAAAGCCCGGCCTGTACGGTCCCCGGATTCGATATACCGGATGAGATATGGATGCCGTTTGCAGACGCCGTGGAAGCCGAAGACGAGAAGGCCAACAATGGCATGGGCGGTGGGACGTCCGCCCCATGCCGCGTTGGAGAGGAGGTGAGCGATGAGTGACCAGTTGAAGCCTAATACATTCAAAGACATCTTTGATTGGGCGGAAAAACAACCAGACTATCATAAGGAAGGTGAAGCCGTAAGAATTGCGGAAAAAGCCTACCGAGCCGGAGAAGCCGCCGCCATCGAGCGGTGCGTCAGGGAAATCGAAAAGGGTTGTGCAGAATGTCGAACTAACGGAGCAAACGAGTGTGATAGTTGTTTTATACCTAAAGTCATCGCCCGAATCAAGGGAGAAGAAAAGGAATGAGCCTATATAACAAGTATCGACCACAGTCGCTCGAGGAGATGATGGGCAATCGCGACACGCTTGCTGCCCTGGAGGCTACGTTGAGCAAGCCAGATATCCCCCACGCCTTCCTGATGACCGGCCCGAGCGGCACCGGCAAGACCACCGCCGCGAGAATCGTCCGGCGTGAGTTGGGCTGTGGCAACCTGGACTATAAGGAAATTGATAGTGCGGACTTCCGTGGTGTCGATACCATCCGTGATATCCGGCACAACTCCCAGCTGAGTCCGGTGGAAGGCAAAGTCCGTGTATGGTTGTTGGATGAGTGCCACCAGTTGACCAAGGACGCCCAGAATGCCTTACTGAAGGCACTGGAGGACCCACCATCCCATTGTTACTTCATCCTGGCCACGACTGACCCGGATAAACTCCTCCCTACCATTCGCACCCGCTGCACTGAATTTTCTTGGTCACCCCTGCCCCGACGTCGGATGGAGCGGCTACTGCGCGAGGTGGCCCATAGTGAGGGCAAGGACTTGCCGGAGGAGGTGGCACGACAAGTCGCCACCGATGCGATGGGCTCGGCTCGCCAGGCACTGGTGGTACTGGAAAAGATAATCGACCTTCCTCCCAAGCGGATGTTGAAGACAGCGGCGCGGCAGGCGGAGAGGGCTAACCAAGTCATCGAACTCTGCCGCGCCCTTTTCAAACGGGCACCATGGAAAACAATTGCCACCATACTCAACGGGCTTCAAAAGGAGGACCCGGAGAAAACACGCCGGGCAATTATGGGCTACTGCCGCACGGTCGTTCTTAACAATGACAAACTCGACCCACAGGCCGCCTTTGTCATGTCAGTATTCAAAGAAAATGTTTACGACAGCGGTTTCGATGGGCTCGTAGGATTATGCACCGAGGTCTATTCAGAAATGCCGGATTGACCGGTATCTATATATAATCCAGAAGAGGAGGAAGAACAATGAACGTGAAGGACAGCATTGCCATCAATGCGAGCGCACTCGATGTCGAGTGGGTGAACCAGCCAGCCCTGATGGGTGAGTGGTGCGAGAAACTGGCAGACGCCAAGGCGGAAGTCGACCGCGCCAAGGAACGTCGTGACATCGTCATGGCCGAACTCGACAAGGAGATGCGACTGAAGCCGGAGAAGTTCGGTCTGGAAAAGGTGACCGAATCTGCACTCTCCAACGCAATCAAACTGGAAGAGCGATTCCTTGCCGCCAATGAGGAAGTCATCGAGGCGACCCACGAGGTCGATACCATCAACGCGGTCGTCCGTGCCCTCGACCACAAGAAGAAGGCACTGGAGATGTTGGTCCAGCTTCATGGCCAGCAATACTTCGCAGGCCCCTCGACCCCTCGTGACCTGAACGAGGAGTTGTTGGAGAATCAACGACGAAGTGGAGTGAGAAAGGGAGTACGCAAGCGAATGAGGAGGAGGTAATATGAATCTACTCGGCTGGATATTACTGGTACTGATGGGACTTTTTATCCTCCCGGTATTGGCTTATATTCTAGCCAAAGTAATCACGGCGGCAGTGATTATCACCAAGCGACAGATGAAAGAAATGCAACAACCAGATTTAAGGAGTATGGACGATGGTAAAGAAGAGGACGAGTAAGAAACAGCGCCAGAGCAGTATGGCGAAGAAGGCGCGTGAACGGGCCGAACGCAACGCAAGTCGTGGCGGCGGCAGTAACTACATCAACGCCCAAGAAGGAACGGCATTCTGGCGACCGAAGGCCGGACGCAACAACATCGACATCGTTCCCTATAAGGTGTCGGTCAGTAATCATCCCGAAGTCAAGAAGGGTGAGTTGTGGTACCAGCGGACCATCCTCGTCCACTTCGGCATTGGTGTCGACGAGTCGGCCTACCTCTGCCCGAAAACTGTCGGAAAACCGTGCCCGATTTGCAAGGCGAGGAGTGAGATGCAGCGTCGTTCGGACGCAGACGAAGATGCTATCAAGGCACTCCGTCCCAAGGAACGCGAACTGTTCAATGTCATCGACGTGGATGACCCGGACAAGGGTGTCCAGTTATGGGAGGTGAGTACTTACCTATTCGGTCGCAAGCTGGAAGAGGAACTCCGCAATCTGGACGAGGATGATGACGCGTATGGGTTCGCCGAACTCAGCGGTGGTAAAACCCTCCGCCTGCGATTCACGGAGGAATCGCTCGGCACCAGGTCATATTTGGAGTGCACCCGAATCGACTTCAAGGACCGCGACGAGGAGCACGGCGAGGAAATCCTTGACGAGTCCCAGGACCTCGATGAACTGCTGAACGTCCTTCCCTACGACAAGCTGGAGGCAATATTCCTTGGCGAAAGCAACGAGGCCGAGGAAGAGGAGGAAGCCGAGGAGGAAGCCGAGGAGGAAGAGGAATCCGAAGAAGAGGAGGAGGAATCGCGCCGCACTCGCAAGAAGAGGCGTCCGGCCCATGACGAGGACGAGGAAGAGGACGAGGAAGAGGACGAGGAAGAGGAAGAGGACGAGGACGAGGAAGAGGAAGAGGACGAGGACGAGGAAGAGGAAGAGGACGAGGAAGAGGAAGAGGAACCGCCGAAGAAGAAAAAGAAGTCCCGTCGGACGAAGGGTGGTGAAGGCCAGTGTCCCCACGGAGGCAACTTTGGCCATGATTGCAACGAGCTAGGCCAGTGCGACGATTGCAGTGTCTGGGAGGCCTGCCAGGATGAGCAGGACCGGCTTAATGAGAAGAAAACAAAAACCAAGAAACGCAAGCGCAGGTAGTCTCATCGGTCGCCGGGGCGTCACCTCCTCTGGTGGGTTGGGTGGCTCCCCACTTAACAAATGATGCCTCGGCGACCTCTTTACTGAAAGGCGAGTCATGGCACGTCGAACTACCAAACCGAAGTTGTCCAAGCAAATCAGGCGGGACCTGAAAGCCAGGACAGTCAAGGAAGATGATTCACCACCCGGGTTCATCCCCACCGGTTCCACCTTGTTGAACCTTGCCCTGTCCAACCGCGTCGATGGTGGTTGGCCGCTGGGCAAGATTGTCAATCTCATCGGTGATAGTTCCAGTGGGAAGACGTTACTGGCATTGACCGCGTTCGCGGAGATGGCCCACGACGAGAAGTTCGACGACTATAATCTCATCTATGATGACGCAGAGCAGGCACTGGAGTTCAATCTGCCCCATTTGTTCGGGGAGGCAACCGCAAGTCGGATACGGCCGCCTGCTACCGGACTGGATGATAGTCCACTTTATAGTGACACGGTACAGGACTTCCATGCCAACTTGGATGCCGAGCTTAACAGTGAAATCCCGCTGTTGTATGTACTTGATTCCTTTGACGCATTGACCAGTGACGAGGAAATCGAAAAAGTCCAAACACAGATGAAAGCGAGGCGCGAAGGAACCAAAGCCGCTGGGGACATGGGAATGTCCAAGCCAAAGAAGTCCAGCCAGTTACTGCGGATGATAAAAGGAAAACTCAAAGGAACCCGCTCATGCCTCATCGTCATCAGTCAAACGCGGGATAACATCAATCCTATGACCTTCGCCAAGAAACGGCGTAGTGGAGGGCGTGCACTGCAATTCTATTCCACACATGAAATATGGACGGCGGTCGGCAAGAAGATGAAATTGAAAGTCAGTGGCAAGTCCCACAGCATTGGACTCAGTGCCATCGTCAAGATAACGAAGAACAAAGTTACGGGTCGCCACTCCCAGATTGAAATCCCGTTGTTGTATGACTATGGTGTGGATGACAATACGAGCATGATTGACTTCCTGCTGGAGTACAAGAAGGTAAGAAAGCGGCGCGGGAAAATCGTACTGGAAGGCAAGAGCGGGACGACAGCGGCCCTGGTCAAACTGATGGAGAAGGACAAACACTTTTACCGCCGCGTCCGTCGACTCGTCGGCAAGACCTGGAAAGAGATAGACGAAGCACTTAAACCCAAACGCAGAAGGAGATATGAGTGATGACCCACAAAGAGCCGCATCCGATGGCTGGCAAAACAGTTCGCATCAAAAAAGAAGCCAAACACTTTCAGGTTCCTGATTTTGGCGGCAGTGAATTTGTCGTAGAGGATTGGTGGGACAGAGTCTCTGGTCAATCCTGGATGGTTTGCGACGGCAACCCTGCTTGCATGGTTTATGCAATGCGCAGTGCTGGCCAGACACCAATCGACAACGAGGTCGTTTATGGCAAGATAGGATTGCTCGGTCATCTAGTGCACACCCAGGAGATTGAGGCATGACCAAGGGAGCCCACAAAGGCAGTTCGTTCGAGCGGAAGATTTGCCGCCAACTTTCCTGGTGGTGGTCGGACAACGAGCACGACGACATCTTCTGGCGCACCGCCGGGTCGGGCGGCATGGCCACACGTCGGCGTCGTCGCACCGCCAACCAATACGGCGATGTGCAGGCAACCGACCCGGTGGGCCAACCGCTTATTGACGCCTGTGTTATCGAACTCAAGTGCGGCTACGGCAAATGGTCATTCCTTGACCAGTTGGACTACGGCAAGAACATGAAGGACGAAGCAACGGTTGGCTCCTTCATCCGACAAGTGGAAGAGGAAAGGGAACGGGCGGGCAGTCCCTTCGGAATCATCATTGCCAAGCGGGACCAGCGGGTGCCCGTAATGATTTACCCCAAGTCCCTCAATGACAAGCTCAAGGAGCATTTTGGCGACGGCAATGTTTTCGTGAACGTGGCCGAAGGCTTTTGTGGCGGACGCATGAGGGATTGGAAGGAGGTCTGGTTCGCCGTGCGCCTGACCAGCTGGCTGGACTGGGTTGACCCCGACTTCTTCAAGAAGCGATGGTGGGAGGGGGAAGCCTCGAAGAATGTTGCAAAGGTCCTTACCGTCGAACCGAAGCCGGGCGACGTGGTTGTAATCAAGCGAAGGCGAAGGAGAAGGACCACACCAAGATAACCAACAGAGGAGGAACCGCAATGGTCAGCAGACTCGGAGACATCCTGGACGGAGCGGCGAAGGGGAACAAGCCCGACGAGGAACAGGAACTGACGCCCGCGCAGAAGTGGTTGCGGGGACTTGACGAGCAGGTGCCGGACGATGTTGCCCTCGTCTCCTTCACCAAGGACGGGCTCGGCCTCCATCTGCCGTCCAAGGTGCCGGAAGGCCCGCTCGGCCCGCACACGATATTTGCCTTGACTTGGTTCGCGGGAATCACCGAGGACCAGGAGTTCAAGGAGCGGGAGGCGACGGAGGTGGCGAAGTACGGGAAGAAGATGGCGGAGCGGAAAGCCCCCCTGCTTCTGATGATGAAGATGGCCGTGGCGATTAGCTCCGCACCGGACGCATCGCCCGAAGTCAAGGCCAAGGTCGAGGAGCTGAAGGCCAAGATGAGGGACAAGGGCGTCGACCTGGACAAGATGCTGTGACCATCCGCACCATCCAACTCAAGAACTTCCAGTCTCACAAGGATACGCGGCTCGACCTCGCTCCCGGCGTCAACGTCGTCGTCGGGCGCAGTGACAGTGGAAAAACTGCAATCCTACGGGCACTGGAGTGGGTGCGGACGAACCGCCCTGTTGGGGATGCCTTCCGCTCACACTGGGGAGGGGGTACCCATATTGCAGTGGAACTGGATGACGGGGCAATAATAAGCCGCACCAAGAAGGACAAACTCAACATCTACGGTGCGGATAATGTTGACTTCAAAGCCATCGGTCAAGGGGTACCGGAAGACATCATCAAGTTACTGGGACTGACCGATATCAACATCCAGCACCAACATGACCCGCCATTCCTGCTTACCCTGTCCCCCGGCCAGGTGGCGCGGGAGCTGAACCGCTTCGCCGACCTGGACAGAATCGACGACCTGCTCTCCACACTTTCCTCCCGACTATTGGAGGCCCGGCGTACCGCCGACCACTATGGATATGAGGCGGAACGGATGAAGGAGGAGGCGGAGCCACTCGACAAAGTCCTGCCACAATTGGATGTGCTGTTCGCCACGGCCTCCTCATTGACTGCAAAGATGGATAAAGGACTGGCCAGGATTACGGCATTGGAGGGCATCCTGGAGGAAGCTGAGGGGATGCCATCGGCGCGGGAGCTTCGAGCGCGTGAGGGCGTAGTGGCGAAAGTGGAGGGGATGATAATCGGGATACGACAAACCTCCGCGCAGTATACCAGGGAGTTATCCCAGTCCAAGGAGTTGACTCGCCTGCTGACCAGACTCGAGGACCTGGACGAGGACATCCAGGAGCACAAATCAAATATCAAGTCACTCGAAGCCAAGTGTCCTGCAGTTTGTCCAACATGCGGTAGACCGTGGCGAAGGAGAACTACATGAACCATCTTTTTGTCGCCGACCTGCACCTCCGCGACACGCCCCCGCCCTGCCGCACCGACGACTTTATGGCGGCGCAATGGCGCAAGCTGGACTGGTTGATGAACCGGCCCGAGGTCAAGGTAATCGCCGGGGACATCTTCGACCGCTGGACCGGGGCGAGCGACATCCGCCGCGCCATGCCGTTCATCTACGACTGCGCCATCCACTTCCGCAACTCGTCCACGCCTGTCCTGGTCGTGGCGGGACAGCACGACCTGCCCAACCACCGGTTCGACGCCCTGTCAGACTCCGCGCTGGCGTTGCTGATTGAACTGTGTCCTAGCCATGATGGCGGGGGAGGTGTACGACTGTTAAGTAAGGAGCCAATTACTTGCGGCGGCGTGGACTTCTACGGGGCGAGCTGGGGAGAACCCATCCCCAAACCGAAAAACACTCCACATACCAAAGTCCTCGTCATGCACGAACTGGTATGGCCGGGACGTCGTCCGCCGTTCCCAGGTGCGGAGGGCTTCCCAGCCAAGGAACTGCTTAATCAGTTGGGGGCAAAGTACGACCTCATCGTGACCGGGGACAATCACCAGACCTTTCACAAGCAGGCCCACGGACGATGGCTTGTCAACCCCGGCGCGTTCACGCGGCAGAAGGCCGACCAGGTAGACCACGAACCGACAGCCTTCCTGTGGGACAGCGACGACCAACACATCGCCACGGCCATCACCATCCCCCATGAGAAGGGCGTGGTCAGCCGTGAACACATTGAGGAGCGGGAAGGCCATGACCAGCGTATGAGTGCCTTCATCGACCGGCTCGGCAATCCTGATGTCGCAATCGGTTCCACGTTCGAGGACAACTTGCGGAAGTACCTCGAAACACATAAGGTCAATAAACGAGTCCAAAACATAATCGAGAAAGTGATGGAAGAGTGTAGATGACTACCGACCTCCAAGATATCGAAGAACAACTCGACAGGGAAAAAACCGCCTTGCAGCGTGCTACCGGCCAACGCGAGGCCGTCCTCGAACAGATGAAGGAGTTAGGAGTGTCCAGTGCCAAACAGGCCCGTATCAAACTCCGTAAGGAAGAAAGGCGGTTCGCCAAGGTACGGAGGCAACTCGATGAAGCAATGACCGAACTGAAAGAACTGTTGGATGGACTCCCTACATGAACTTAAGGCACGGCTCGACCGCCTACACGGTCGCCGGGATGAACTCGAACGGCAATACAAGGACCACCTCCGAACAGAAAGGCAGTTCAAGCGGACGGCCGAAGCATGTGAGGAGGCACTTGCCATAGTTCGGACAGTCGCCTTGGAAACCCAACGACAACTCGAGTTCCACCTATCCGAATTATCTAGCCTCGCACTGGCCGAGGTTTTTGGTGACGGGGCATATCGACTCCGGGTAGAGTTCAAGGAGCGCCGGGGCCGTACCGAGTGCGACATCGTATTTAAGCGAGGACGGCGGCAAGGACCGCAATTACATCCCTTATCCGCATCAGGGGGCGGGGCCGTGGATGTAGCGGCGTTTGCCTTGCGGTTAACCCTCTGGACTCTGGAAGAATCCGCGCCCGTGATGATTATGGATGAGCCTTTCCGATTCGTATCCCCAGACCTCCGTCCCAAGGCGGCAGCGTTGGTCAAGCAGTTATCCGAGCGGCTGGGTATTCAGTTTGTCATCGTCACCAATGATGAACGTCTGGGTGGTTGTGCTGACAAAGTTTTCAAGGTGACCAAGGAACGGAAAATCAGTAAAGTGGAGGAGGTGTGAGATGGAAGGTTGGTTATACGCTGAAGAGTTTTTGTACTGGTTAGACTTGCTCGATGACTATGAGACAATCGACGTGCTGTTTGAAAATCAAGACGACCTACCCTGGGAGGAATCCATGCCGTGAGAAGGACGAAAAGGCCTGACGGTTCACCGGTCAAGAAAGACCGTCACTGGATTGCCCAGTGGAATCGTTGTCACCCCTACGTCCTTGATGAAGAATGCCTCAAATTGCTTCTTTGTGCTCTTCGCAATCTGCCTCGGATACTTCTGTGCCGCTTGCCTCGTCGGCGGCAGAAGCACGGGAAGTCGGCAGACCAAACACCTTACGGCCCTTGAACTCCTCCTGCTTGCCGGGATGCCATTCGGATACGGGTCGATGGTAACCGACCACCCTACTGTATACTTCCGTCTTCAGTCCGCACTTACTCATCTGCTTCTCCCACTAACCATTTGTTGAACAGTTCACGAAACTCCGCAACATGGTTGACCGCCTCTTCCTCTGCCTTCTCACCATCCTTTGGGTTATCCATATTCCAGCTATGTTTCAATCGCACCGGGTCAAACATCCTGAACGATGCCAGTCCGAGTTCCTTTGCCCAGAACGGACTACCCATCTCATTCCCCTCCGTCAGCATTTCCACCAATGGCTTTGCCCAGCTGAGATATCCCCAGCCGGCTACCTCGTGTGGCGTATACTTCCCGGTTTCCCGGTGGCCCGTGCCAATGACGAATACGTCCATCTCGGAAAACTGGATACCCAACTTATCCTTAATGGCACAACAAGTTGTCACGATGGGGATGTTTTCCAGGAGGCCACCGTCGATGTAGGCATGGCCGTTGATATCCATCGGCGGGAAGTAAGTTGGTGCCGCACTCGTGGCGCGTCCGACCATCCATGCTTCGAGGGCCAAGTCCTGCGGCGATATGTTATCCCATACCTTTGGTTTGCCACCGGTAAAGTCGATGGATGGGATGACTACCTTGCCTCGCAGGTCGGACAACTTATCAGGAAGGGTGTCCTGTAATGCTGCCTCCAACGCGTCCGGCGAATACTTGGGGCCTGGGACAAGGCGACTCCAGAATGACCGATGGAAAACCGAACTCATCATTTGTCGGAAAGACCCCAATACAGTGAGTGGATGGGTCTCTGACGCATACATCATGGATAGGATACCACCGATGGACGTCCCGCCGAATACGCCTACCTTACGAAGGCCGCCGTCGATATCGGCCAGTAGACGCGCCGGGATGATACCGAATACGCCACCCCCTGCAATAATGAGGACTTTCACTGGGAATCTTCCTCAGTGGGTTCCACTGTAAGGACCGTTTCAGTAGCCGGCCCTGCCTTGATATCGAGTAACCACGGAATCTTCAATACCGATTGTGGTTGGCGTTCCAGTTTGAGGACACTATCCTGCCCTATGGGGTAAACGATAATCTCCTCGGCGAACATTGGACGCCCACTCAATATCTCGTAGGTCATAGCAGTTATCTGTGCGCCTTGTCCTCGCGCCATCGGGATAATCGTCACTGCTGAATAACCACCAATGACGTCCACCTTACCAGGGTTCTGTGCATCGAATGGACAACCTGTCACCTTGATTCCCATTGAGGAGACTCGGATTCCATTCAGGTTGGTGGACGAGCATCCACACAACAGCAACAGCACAAACACGGTAGCAATGAGCACCATCACTACCAACAGCCAATCCCGCTTCGCTACTTCATAACCGTACATGACTTCCTCCTATCTCCTGAACGACTTTGATAAACCGCCTGGGAAATTGACCAGAGTGTAAAGTACGCCACCTGATGAGTAATCATAAGTGGTGCAGTCCTTGCCACTGTTGGTTCCATCGGACAACCAACCATAAAGACCACTGCCACGGTCGCCAACCGGCCAACCGGTATCGAATGTTATCACGTTGGAACAATTGAAGTTTGTGCCGTTACCGGAGGCATTTGGCTGTGACATATAAAACACATGACAGGATGTGGCCCATCCTGTTCCCGTGTTGTTGTTTGCCTGTGAGTTGTGGACTGAACCAAACAGACAATTGCCCGGAACGGCATAAAATCCATTCTGGTTATTGTCAAACGAGCACGAGTTGACCGTGAATATATCCGACCAGAGTGTTGCACCATAGCCGCTTGCATACTGTGTGACATCGGTATCCCACAATTGTAATATGCCACCATGAGATGTTTGTATCCCGGCCAGCCCACCCGCACCAGGACCGGTAAGTGTGGACTTGGATATGAGTAGATAGGCCGAGTTGCCAACATATACCCCTCTCGTAGCCGTTGTAACCGTCACCGCATCAAGGCTCACCCTCCCCATGCCCGACAAGAAAAATCCATAGGAGTTGACATCAACTTCCCAATACCGCACATAAAGGTTGCCATCTCCCCGCATGGAATTGCTGACCGCTTCACGGGAACTAGCAACAATCCCAGAGGTAAAACGGTCACTGCCGTTTGCCACTATCTTGAACTTGCCCGAGTCACCCAAGAGGGCGGCCCAGACACTCTTACTTGCATCGATGGCCGCATAAATCGTTGCACCCGATTCCGGTTGGATGGCAACATAGTTCACCGGGCATGAGCCGCCGGACGAAACATAAACCAACTCACAAAACATAGGCAACACGACGGACTTGCTGAAGTAATAGTTGCCCCTCGCCACCTGCAATCTCACACAACCAATAATGGGGGTGACTGACTCATTGGGATAAGTGGTGGCAGGTGTGGTACCACCCAGCAAGGAACAAAAATCTTCTTCATCCGCCGTACCATCACAAACCACATCGGCATTGTTCTTGTCATAGGTGGAACTGTCGGAAGCGGCAATCCGTTTTATCTGCCACGATATCCCGCCCGGCTCCTGCGGAGTTTTGAAACGGCGACGATGGAAACCAGGCCCTGCACCTTGTTCCACTTCCCGCACTGCCGCAATAATCCGTTTGACCCCACGCTCATCAAACCCATACGCTTCCGTCATGGTTTCCTCCTATTCATCTTCAGGCAGATTCAGTGACGACCAATCTGCCGCCAGATAAGTTTGGAACATCCGATAGACTGGACTCGACTTTGACCCAATACCACCACTGCCATTGAGTACCATCGGCTCCGTGATTTGTTTTGCTGGTGAACCCTTGTCCAGAATCGGATACCAGTCCTGCGTACCGCCACCTGACTGCAAGTAGTAATATCCAGCATCGAGCACTTGCCGGATATGGGTGACCTCACGAATCTCAATGTCATAAGTAACCGCCCAGTATGCGTCACCATCTTTGTCCCACATCTTCTGTGCGGTGATACCACGCATCCGGCCTTGGAACTTCGTAAACTCGACCCCCGCAATCTTGTTACTACCGGTATGGTCAATGGAGTTGATGGTGTTACGATATGCCTTGATATTGTCCGGGTCGAAGTCGGTCGTCGTTTCGTTGCGCTGAATCGTGATGACGAGATTCTGGTCTTCCTGGACGACTGGCGGGTCGAATGGTTTGCCGACCGAGTTGAATACCGGAGTGAGCGGTTCACCGGACGTGACGGGGGTCAAGGAATCAGGACCTGAACCAGATGAACCGTCGTTGGTCCCGTCCTGATATGCTTTCTCAACTACACGCGTATATTGTGCGGCACTGAACGTGATGACCGGTGGTAGGTCAGTTGGGTGTGGGTCACTGCCCCCTCCACCTCCACCCCCGCCTTCATTCGAGTATCTGACCTCAACAAGCCAGGTCAGCTTGTCATCATCGTCGACCAGTTTGACATCACGGTCTCTGACGAAGATGCCGGAGTCATTCGGGTGGGCGTCGTTATTCTGTGGGATGTTGGAGTCCGCAAGGATTACCTTGATTACATCGGTATCCATGCTTTCCAGTTGAACGAGGAAGACACGAACGGTGGAACGACTGTCCGTCGTATCATCACCCTTTATCCCACGGAATAGTTCATTGACTGTATCAACAACAGTGGCCATGATATCCTCCTACTATGGAAACGATACGACGTTCAATCTGCCTTGTGACCGTATCTCATCTTTAATATCTTCCGTATTGTCTGCTGTGGCCTTGGTATGCTTCTCGATGTTCCGGTCAGTCGTGCCGGCTTTCAAAACCATCGAGTATGCGGCAACTGTCCCCTTCTCGGCGGCTGCGGCAAACTGTGGCCCCCTGGCAAACTCCCTCCTCGTTTCAGCGGACTGCATCTTCTGCAAGTCAACCAGTCGTGATGCCAACCTCGCCCTGTCCCGTTCCACCTTGATGGCTTCTACCGGGTCGGTTATGCCCTTCAACTTCTTTTCGAGGTCCAGACGCTTCTCGATGAGGAAGTTTATCTTCCCCTGGGTATCCAACTGTTTGAACTCGGCTTCCTCACGCAAGCGGAATACCTCCGCCTCAATGCGCCAGAACTTGTCCTGCTGTGCTTGCTGTTCCTTGGTCAGTGCCTCAATTTCCGGTAGTGGTAACTCCGGTTTCATCGCGGCAATAAAGGAACCGGTCTCTGCCATCGACGCACCTTGAACCCAGTCATTGAGTCGCTCCATCCTTTTCTGGTGCATCTTCTCACCAAACGAATCACGCTGGCGGTCTATTTCATTAAGTTGTTCGCGCAACTTGTCTGCACCGAAGAACCACTTTGCGAAATAGTCCGAGAGCCCTGCAAACTCACCCCACCACTTACCGGCAAACCAACCGACTGCTGCTACCAACGCAACGAGTGCGGCCTTAAGGGCAACCACCGCTATCCCCAATGTCTTGACGGCAGTCACAACTCCACCGACCGCCCACGCCACTCCCTTCCACGAGGCGGTTACAATCGTTGGGACTTTCAATACCTTCATGGTACCGCCCAGGACCGTTAGTGCGGCGGTCATCGCCGTGAGCCGGCCAATGAAGATGAGAGTGGGTTGGTCAAGATTTTCAAAGGCCTTCCCTAGTGCGTCGACCTTTTCAATCATTGACGGAAGTAAGTCGTGGGCAACAGGCGCCAGCCCCCTCCCGATACGAATCATGGTAGTACCAATGGTCGTCTTCAACTGCTCAAACTGGAAGCCCAGACTCTTCGTCTGTTCAACCAAGGCATTCTCTGTAGCACCGGCGCGTTCGGCGACTTGAGTTCCCCATATCAAGTCTTTAGCAAATTCCCTGCCCTCGCCTCGAGCGATGGACGCGACCGCCTTGAACGCGCGAAGCTGGAAGCCCAAGTCCATGATGGCCTTCGCATCCCCATTCGTCGCCTTCAGGATGACATTGAGCACAGTCCCAAGGCCAGCCGTCTCTGCGGCCATCTTCGCCGAATCGTAGCCGGCGGCTTGGAATACCTTGTCCAATTCCTCACCACCTTCGACAAGTTTCAAGAGGAACCGGTTAAGGGCAGTGAACGCCTCGGCGCCTCGAATACCACCACGGGTCATCGTGGCGACTGCCGCCGCTACCTCACCGAACTCAACCCCGGCCAAAGCGGCTGATGCCACCGCAGTACCTGAATGCTGTGCCAACTCATCGAAGGTAATCACACCCTTCTCAACCGTCTTGAAGAGGATGTCCGACACATCAGCCGCCTCACTCGCCTCCTTGCCATACGCATTAAGGATTGCCGTGATGGCCCTGGCGGCAGTAGCAGTATCCGACACACCGGCACGGCCTGCCTTCGACGCCGCCTCCAACACCTTCAAGCCCTGCGCTCCGGTGAACGACGCGGAGTTGATATCGTACAGTGCCCTGGCCGTATCCGTGGCCGGTTTGGCAAATCGTTGTGACATTTCCAATACGGCATCACTGGAGCGCCGGAACTGATTTTCAGATTCCTTGGCGATTACATTGACGTTACGCATCGCCGAGTCAAAGTCACCAAACTTCTTCAAGGCGATAGCACCGATGCCAGAGACCACTGCACCAAGTTTCAGCAGATTGCCTGTGACGGTTTTCAGTTTACCGGATGCTCGGTCATGGACATCCATGGTCGCGATTATTGAAGCAACTGTAGTGGCCATCTGCTATCTCCGTTTCCGTTTTCTCAATTTCCCGTCCTTGGTAAATGTCATCTTACGCCACAGCTCGGCCTTCATCCGCAGTTCTTTTTGTGACACTCTGACCTGTTGGCGTGGCGCAAACTGTAAGGTGCAGTCGGCTATGGACAATCTCTTGCCTCGCTTCGCCCACAGCCCCATCATTAAGTTTGCCAGAAGGCAGGTCATGGCACCGAAGCGCAAGTCCTCGCGCTCCAGCGTACTCGGTCCATCTATGAGTTCCATAGCCATCCATCCGGCAAACTCCCGGCTGTCGATTTTCTGTTGGGCCTCCTTGACGCTCATCCCTAATCGGGCGGCGAGCCGGAACCACTGCTGGCGTTCCGGCAGCCTCCTCAGTTTCCCGCTATTTCCTCCAGTTGTTGCTGACCGATTGCATTGACGCGCAGTGCCTCCTGAAACAGAAAGTCAATCGCCGCACCATTCTTCTTGTTCAGTTCGGCGATATCGTCCTCCGTGAATAAAGGTTTGCTGTCCTCGTCCACTACGGTCAGGACAATCAGCAAGGCCTTCATCCCCTCGTAGTTGATGGTTCCGGTACCGGTTCGTCGCCTGCACTCCTCCTCGAAGTGGTCACGATTCTCCCCGGTCATTACGCGGACGAAAACATCCCCTCCCCACTGTTTGACATGGACTTGCTCCTTTTGCGAGTCATCGGCGTTGAGGATGTCATCCCTGGTTAGGTTGATTCCATTGGCAGGCATTGGTTAGTCCTCCCTTTTCCTTTTGTTACGGTTATGCGCTGGCCGCGGTGACCGACAGGTCGCCACTGCACTTCAGCGTTGCGGATGCCGTCATCTTCTCCTCCAACGGCGCAGTCGGCTCGAAACCGGTCATAAACGCCGTGAACTGCCAGGTGCTTCCATCCGGCCACGTGATGGTAACGGTTTCAGCGGGCTGGTCAATCGGCGGCGTCTCTGCCGGGTCGAACGCGACATCAATCGACAAGTCACCCAGGTCGTACAAGTCCGTCGGCTTGAAGGTCTTGCCACCTACGGTGAGCATGTGGGAGGTGTCGATGTTGGCACGGGTCAGCGCAGGACCACCGATGTTCGTGACCTCCGCAAAGAAGCCACTCTGGAACGTGATAGTGGTACCAGTGCCGACGTCTGCTCTTGGGTCCGCCATTTGCAGAGTCCTTTCTGTTATGCTGTTCTCTGTCTCAGTACCCGGAAATTCTGGGTGATGATGAACCGTTCATCTTCATCCTTCCCGAGTGGTATGGGTGCGCCTGACCGCTTCAGCATCAAGTAGTGGACGCTATCACTTCCCTCGGTGTCGTCGAATCGACCGGCACCTTCCAGAATGTTGATGCACGTCTCCAACTTTGTGCACACTGTCAGGAACGCCCTGGCCCTCACCCTCAACTGGATTTCCACATCCTCGACTGGGTAGAGGGTGTGGTCCGCGAAGGGTTGCGGTTTTGAGCCGCCTGCGTCGTAAATGGTTATTACAGTGTCAGGTGTGGTCGGCTCATCGTTTATGTAAATGGACCAGCCAGAAGTCCCGGCGAAAGTTCCCGCTCCGCCTGCAACCAGCAAGTCCTTCACTTGTTCTGATACTGGGTTCATTTCATCATCCCTTCTCTAAAACCTATTTCCACTGCGGTCCATAATGCCGATACGACACTCGGGCCAATCTTGTCGGCGGCCTTTTTCAGGAACTTGGCCTGCTGGCCTGAACCACCTTTGCGTGGCTTCGTCCGCGCCGCTCCATGTTTGGCCTGTAAGTTTTCATGGACGTAAAGTGCATAATATGCACTGAATCCCACCTCCACGCGAATACCGCCGGCTGACTGCCGTGCCCCGCATCGGCCTTTGGAGGCCGCTGTCTCACGGGCATGTCCTGAAGTTAGGCGCCCCGTATCGGCTCCCCGCCGGGATTTGAAGAAAGGGGTAGTGAGGGCCATGCCACTGCTTCCTAGCCCGGGTGACCAGGCCGTATATGCGGATGCCTTCAAGTTCCCAATGAGAACCGGAGTTATCCTTTGTGCCTCCGCCTGGATACGAAGTCCACCCGTAATCATAATTTGCTTTGCCGCCCGCTTGATAGCCGGCGGTGCCATAGTCAGTTTCCTGGCCAGTGCCTTATGACCACGGACTTTAATGTGGAAGCTCATAAGTACGCCTTATATAAGTCCACGCGACCACGGACATCCTTCGACCTGTCCACGCCTCGCACTTTCGCCGCACCGGTAACTGTTCCCGGGTCAGAACTGTCACTCGGCAAATCTTCCTCGGCACCCAACCACAACCACTCGCCGGGAACGACCGCCTCCCGCAGATATACGATGGAACGACTCACATCCTCCCGGCCTTCAGGATTGTAAAACATTTCTGCCTTGTCCTGCCAGCGGCAGCACAGCTCATCGGCCTCATCGTAGGAATGACCACCCCGGCCATCCGGTACGGGATTGGCCCATCTCATGCACTTCTCCGGCAGTCCCTTGACTGTATTAAGACTCATCGTAAACGTCCGAGATTGGGTTGATAGTTTGCATCACGAACGATTTTCTGTTACCACCCAACCTGGCCAGCTCGCCAGTTGGGTCCATCATCTTCGCCTGCTGACCATAGGTGGTCGCATCCAAGCCCATGCCGGTTTTGCCTTGGTACCTGTCCATAGCATCGCCAATCTTTCGTTCCGATACGAGGCGGTCACGGATGCAGAATAGATGGACCGTCAGCCATCGTTCGATTTCCTTCAGTTCATCATCTGATACTGACACACCTGAACCTTCCTCCGCTGCCTTCGCCTCGACGCGGTCTACCATCTGCGATGCCGCCGTGATGAATGGGGTCAGGTTGACCGTCAGGTCAGCATCTTCCGGTAGGATTTGTCGGACTTCCAAGTCCTTAACTCTTGCCGTCATATCAAACTCCTCCGCCTGCCGGGACTTCCCGTTCGGCCAGTTTGCGACGAGCCTGCTCCTCCTTCACCTTCTCACGATGGCAATCAGTGGCATGACGCGCCACAGTCAAGTCCATCATACGTTGGAGCTCGTCACCGTTTTTGACTTTCCTAACCAGTGGAGTGAACTGTTCCTTCATCTCGGAGATTTCCCGCTTGAGTGGGTCAATCATCAGTTTCATGGTAAGGTATACAAATCCACTGATTGCCATTGTCAAGGCCACGGCAAACGAACCGAAGGCCAGTATCACCATCCACCAGTTAGGGTCACCCATCTCACTTCTCCTTTTTCTTCTTACCCGCTTCCATAATGGTATCATAGAACTCCACAATGCCCTCACTGACAACCACCCACCGCATCTCATCGACACACCGCTTCAAAGTATTGTAGTCGGAGTCTTCGAGATTGATGGGAGTGTTCTCCTTGTCGGCACGGTCGGCGGCACCCACCAGACGAAGGCGGTTGGACATTTCACGGACATCCAAGCCTCCCTGGGGAATGTTGTTTGCCGCCTGACGAACAAGGTCCGCAAAGGAAATCTCGTTGTCAATGATTTCTCCCTTGTCGTTACGAGTCTTCCCGACTACGACCTTCTTGTTCGTGAGTTGCTTCATCGTTCCTCTCCTTTTTGTTGGCCTTGGATAGGCCAGTTATAGATTACTTATTCAACGGGCAGGTCTTTCAACTCTGCACCAGCGAATACCGGGTCGGCAAGAATCTTTGCCAGGAACACAGCAAACACGTCCTGATATTCGGGAAGTTCCTCGGCGTGTTCCAGTACCACCGTCTTGGCTCCATCCGGCAACTTGCCAGCCATGCAGGCGGCGACATCTTTCCAGCCCTGCAAGTCCAAGTACACCAGCACTCCTCCGTCATCGATAATGACACGAATGCACGAGCACCGCCACACGGTCGGCTCGTAACCCGTCTTCACCTCGATTGCCTTCTCCAAATACTTTCCACTCGGCGGCATTGTCCTTCTCCTTCTGTTAGAACTCGTAGATGTCGGTATCAACTTCGGCGGTGCCATAAACCAAGGCGTCGCCGTGGGTTCCGGTTTCATCTGTAAACGTGGTGGACTCATCATCCCCGTTGAAGTGACACAAGAACAACGTGTTACCGTCGACAGAGTACGGGGTGCTGGGAGCAGTGAAGTTGGAGTTCTGACGGTAGACATCGCTTATCCGCAACTCGTCGATATTGCCAATGAAGTCCTGCGTCAAGTCCTGCGCCGTGCCGATTCGCAATGGGTATGCGCCATCGTTGATGTCCACGCTACAGGTTTCAGTAGAGCCTATTTGTGTCCCATCAATGAAAGCCCTCAAGTCAGTGCCATCACGGGACAGCAGAATATGATACCAAGTGTCAACGCTGGCAGTCCACGCAAACGTCTTGTCGTAGTTGGTGTTGTTGATTCGGAGACCCCAGTACAATCCGTTCGAGGTGTTGTACTTGATATTCCAGCCATTGTAATCGGTGATGTCGTTACCACGCCCACCATGACAGACCAATGCGTTGTTGGCTTGCGGAAAGGAACTCTCGAACCTCGCCCAGAACTCCACACAGAAGTCGCCCGCGCCGAAGTCCCAATCGGCATGGTCGCTCCAATCAATGTAGGCACTCCCGCCGCTCTCGCAGAGCAGGGAGCCTACGGCTTTACCCGCCTCACGAAAATGCTTTCTTCGATTGAATAAGTACATCTTACCATGCCGAAGGTGGGGTGTTCGTCTTGGTGTACTGGATTTCGATGCTGTGCAGTAGCAACGCCTCGGCCATTGCCGTGCCGCCACCACCATCGTAATCAGCATCCCGGCCAATCAAGAAGTGAATCACGTCACCCGCCGCTGGCGAACCAGCAACAGTCAATGCCGCACTGGCACCCGTGTCGTGCAAGTCGCCAACGGCAATCACTTGGTCGTCAAGGTAGACCGCCGTTCCGAAGGCGGCATCGATGGCATCGTCATTGCCCAAGGCCACAGCCTGTACGTCAAGCCGAATCCAGTCATCGGCACTGGCCCCTGCCGCCGGCTCCCACAGAGCCTTCACCTTGATGGTGCCACCGTCCCAATCCTCTGGCATCCGCAACTTGAAGTCACAATGGGTATCGCTTGCGCCACCATCGAACGACATCACATCGTAGTAATGCTTGTACGTTGCGGTTTCGACCTGAGTAGCCGTGGCTCCCTCAGTGCTGGCTGGCACCATTGCGCCTACGTCAACGTACACGGTTCCCGGCGGCAGTGAGGCCCACTCAGGAGCGGTGGCCCCGCTGTTCATGCGAAGATGTTGATAGCCAGTTCCCTTTGCAAGTCTCGCCAATGCTCCACTGCCACGGTAGTAGATGTCGCCGTCCGCATCGGAGCCGAGGGCAAAGCCGCTGTCCTTAATGACCAACCCTTCAACCTCAACGCCGTGGTCGAGAGTGTTTTCGTCAATGTCGTCAACGAGAATAGGATTGTTAAATCCAATCCCTGCAACCGCCCCATAGGTCGAGAAGGAATTGCAATGGAAATTGACGGAGGTGTTGATGTAGGTTTCCGCATTCAAGAATAGTTGCTGGCTGGTGGCACCGCCCACAGCCATTATGCCGTAGATGATGGAATTGGAACGGGCTCCCGCCTCGGTGCTACGGTCATACGAATCGATAAACAACTTACCACCAACGGTTTCATACTTGCCAGCATACGCACCAAGGAAAATTCCACGGTCAATTGCAGTTGATGCGTTGCCCGCGTTGTAACCTATGACAGTATTATACGAAGCAGTAGTGACTGCGCCACCCATCGCCTCCCAACCCATCACAGTATTGTAACTGCCAGTATTGCTTGCGGGAGTTCCACTACCATAGAGCGCAGATGCGCCGACTACCGTATTGCGGTCGCCTCGCATATTGACGCCGCATTCCTCGCCAACGTAGACCACATAGTCCTGTCCAGTGGTTTGGGTTCCTGCATTCATCCCAACAAATGTACCAAGCAATCCAGTACATTGTCTGCCTGCGCCTTTTCCAAACGCCGTAATCTGTGCAACGCCGCTTCCGTTTCCTGCTTGATATCCTACGCAAGTGTTGTTGCTTGTGTCGGTTATGTTCGAGCCAGCCTCTTCACCGATTAGCGTGTTGTTCACGCCGCTCGTAATGCTACCACCAGCACTGACACCCAGCAGAGTGTTGTCGGTGTTCGCCGTGATGAAGTCACCTTCAATCGAATCGGTTGTCCCGTTATACTCAAATGCTGTTCCGGTAGTTACACGATTGACCACGAAGTTGACTGCCGCCGCATCGTTATTAACCGTTAAGCCACGAGCGATGGTGACTTGAGCATTCAGGGAAAGTGTCTGGGTGGTTTTTCCGGCGGCAGTCATTACACCATAGATGATTGCATTGGCTTCGCTATCAGCCAAGTCGGAACGGTCATCTCCGTAAGCGTCAATGTGCAGTCGGCCAAAGTTGGTGGTTTCATGCTTGCCAGCGTATTCGCCGATGACTATCGCATGACGAGCCGTGGTAATTCCAAACCCCGCATATGCACCGACTGCCACGTTGTAATAGCAACCATTGGCTGAGCTTAAGGCTCGGTCGCCAACAGCAACATTATTGGTCGATGAATGACCAGCAGAACCAGCCAGCGCAAGAGTACCAACAGCAACGTTAGTGTTACCTGTAACATATTTACCAGCTTGATAGCCGATGCCGACATTGTTGGCGTTGGTGATAAGGACTTCTAGTGCTTCACGACCAATGGCGATGTTATTATATCCAGAGGTGGCATCACCCAACGCCTCATCTCCGATGGCTACATTGTTGTCGCCATCGGTCAATGATTCTCCTGCACCCACGCCAATCACTACGGTGCGAACGGAAGTCATTGAGTCATTGCCAGCGTTGGCTCCGAGTCGGACGTTGTTGGCATCCGCAGTAAGGAGCAATCCCTCAATCGTGGTAGTGGTAAGCCGTAGGTTCTCAACGCCGCCCGCAATCAGCGATAACTGGTTGGCTCCGGCACGGCCAATGCCGGTGTCGGCGTCGGAATAGAATTGATATGTTGGAACTGTCGCTGATGGTGTATTGGTAGTGTTTAGGCGAGGAGAACCAGCAACAACTTCACATTGGGCAACGCTGGCATAAAAAGTCCACTTCTTTACCCCACCAATAGCGACACATAACTGATTATCAGCATCTTCATAGAATCCAGTATTACCATCACCGAAGGCAATCGTCGGGTTGGTGGCATCGTTGACCTGCGGCAGAAACAGTTGGCTTGCCGCGCCGGACAACGTTACATCCCCGCTGACGGTCAACGAGGTGAGAGTACCAACCGCCGTAATGTTGGTTGAGTCTGCCCATGCGGCATTCAAGCGACCATAGAAACTGCCATCGCTCGGAGCATCATTCACCGTGGACATCGTTCCGAGTGCGCTGATGGCCGAAGTGTTCGCTTCGATGGCCTGGATGTGCGAAGAAGTGGCATAGCCGTCGTTGGCGTTTGTCGCCGCAGGCATCGAAATGGTGGGGGCGGCAGACCCTATGACGCTAAAAGCCTGTGTGCTTGTCAACGGTGCGGTCAGCGTCGCCGACTGTGCATCCCCAACAGCTGCAGAACCGAGACCCAGGTTGGAACGGGCCGTAGGAACATCATTGAGGTCCGAAAGATTGTTGGCGATGAGCAATGCCAAACCTGTTCCTTGGTACACCGTATCGAAGTACGTTTTGAGCGTAGCCTTGACATTCGCCCAGGTAACTTCCTTCAACTGCGCCAAGTCCTCGGAATCCACGAGGCCAATGCTATCACCATCGACCGGGGTGGTCTTTGCGGAAGCATGGCCGATTGCCTGCTCGACCAAGGTGCTGAACGCAATGGCGGATGGCGGGGCCGGAAATGCCGTTGTGTTGCCCAACGTGTACCGGGTATTGACATTATCCAGCGAGATGTCCGGCGTGGTGCCACCGGAAGAATTTAATGCCCCGCTCGCCGTTACGGAAGTGACCTGTGCATCATTGGTGACATTGCCGAGGCCAACGTCCGACTTGGTGACGTTATGAGGATTGCCGGAAGTGGTTTCGACATGGCCCTTGATGGTGGCGGCGGTGATTGGATTTGAACCGCCTGTGTCCAAACCAAGGTCCGTTCCCTGCGTGTGCTTCAAGGAAATCGCCGAAGCAATGTCAGTTTCTGCCTTGACGCCAACAAGCAGATTTGCCCAGGTCAACTGCTTCAAGGCATACGAGGCCGCGCTGTCGGTGATGCCAAACCTGTCGGCGTCAACCGGAGTGGTCTTTGCCGAAGCGGCATTGATGGCGGCGGCAACCTCCGCCTCGTCCACCGCTTCCCATGCCCCGTCCTTGCGCCCGTACACATTGCCATCGCTGGGGGCGTCATCAATAACCGCTAGTGTCCCAAGGCCAAGATTGGTCCTGGCCGTGGCGGCACTAGCGACATCTGACAAGTTGCTGGCCGCAGTGAGTTTGGCATCAAGGGCATTCTGCAAATCAGTTTGGTTGGACAATGTTCCGGTAATGGCTCCCCATACCACCGAGGTCACCATGGAAACCCAGGCGGCATCTTTCCGTCCATAAGTCGTTCCGTCCGAGGGGGCATCGTTGAGCACGGCCATGCCACCCAACCCAAGATTGGTCCTGGCCGTTGCCGCATCGTTCAAATCGGCAAGGTCGCTGGCAATCTTCAACTGTGCATCATTGGTCACGTTCCCCAAGCCAACATCGGACTTGGTAACGGAGTGAGGATTGCCAGAAGTCGTATTACGGTGGGAAGTGTTAAGAGTGATATCGCCGTGGGCGTATGCCGCCAAGTGGGCGGTCATCAGGCCGGACGCCGTGTTGATGGCATCGTACTGTGTATCGAAGTAAGTTTCAAGAGTTGACTGTAGGTTGCCCCATGTCAGTTTCTTGAGGCCCCAGGAGGCTTCGCTGTCAACCAATGCCAACTCATCGGCACTGACCGGAGTAGTCTTCCCCGTGGCGGCATGGATGGCATTAGCAATCTCACTTGCCTCGATTTCCTCCCACGCCCCGTCCTTCCGACCATAGGTCTTCCCATCACTTGGAGCATCATTGATGATAGCCATGCTCCCCAAGCCCAGGTTGGAACGGGCTGTAGGAGCATCATTTAGGTCGGACAGGTCATTGGCAATCGCCAACTGCGCCGCATTCAAGACATTCCCCAACCCCACATCACTCTTGGTTACGGCGTGAGGATTGCCTGTAACGGTATTACGGTGGGTTGTATTGAGTGCAATATCGGCATGGTCGTAGGTTGCCTCGTGAGTGGACATCAAGCCCGCCGCCGTTCCTGTGGGGTCCGCCCCAGCCTGTGCCGCCGTAACGCTATGAGGGTTGGTGGTGTCGGTGAGATGGGCAAGGAAATTGTCAAGGTCGGTTTCATCATGTGCCGATTGCTTGATGAGGTTGCCGGTGGTCCCATTAAACAGGACAATACGATTGTCAACGGAAACACTAGGGCCTACAACGCCACCGGCTTCGCCTGGCTCACCCTGCGGTCCTATCAGTGCCGGATAAGCTTCATCTCCAATACTGACCGTGTACTCCTCATCACCAACCGCAACTTTGATTATTTCAAACGCAGTAGCCATTATATTGCCTCCGTCCGCTGGGTGACCGGCTTGATGAACTGGACGAGTGTAGGCGAACGAACCCAGCCACGATTTCCATCCGCGTCCTTCAACTTGATATCGTGATAGTAGTCCCCTTCCAAGTCGGCGGTTTCCTCATTGGTAAACTCCACGCGCACGACCCCACTTGCCACTTCTGCCGCCGTCACATCGTGGTCCCACCGGAGTACGGCATCCTCATCGTCATCGTCGATGTTGGTTTTCAATGTACTGCGAAATGACCAGTCAGTGGTGAGAACCCCGGCAGGCCAGTCCATCCTGATAATCCAGGTTTGTCCGGCAATCCTCGGAGTGCCTTCGTTGGTGCAGGTAGCCATACTATTTACTCCCTTCTTTCAGTGCCGGGAGGAAGTTATGAACTGCCTCCTCATTCCATGTCAGTCCACTACCCTCTACCGCCCCACGAATCTCCGACAAATCTCCTTGGAAAAACTTGAAAGGCCAAACGCAATAAATGCTGTCCTGAATGTTTGCCTCGACATCATCCAATAAGGATGACCATCCTTCGGCCCAGTCGACCCAATCTGGCAGTGACTGAAACTGTTTCATGTATCCTGTTTTGATGCACGAGTTCGCCAGGTCGGCCTGGTTACGGCGCACAATAATCCACCACGCACCAGGAAACGCCCGTGCCCACTGCCGCCACATCAGGGCAATACGGAAACTCTTATATGCCCATACGCCCTCAGTCCGGCGCTCGCCTAGGACCTCACCGACCCTTTCTGCCCACTTCGGCATAATCCAATGATTGCCCTTTATCATTGATAGTACAGGGCAAGAACCGTTTTCCGGCAGTCCCGTCATTTGCAAATATGGCAATACCAGTCCATCGGTCAACCGGACATTCTCGAACGCGTCCTGCCTCGGTCCCCGTTCACCATTGACGCCGAGCCATGCACCACAACAATCGAAGACACCGGCGACCATGGAAAGGCCAGAGCGCTGACATCCAGTGATGAAGATTGGATTACTTGATGGCATCAGGTTCTCCCTGTCCAAGTCGATGAACTTTCACGTCAGCGAGTTGCTTACAAACATATCGGTGTGGGTCAATGACAATTGAGCCATCGGGGAACTGCCGCTCCGCGTATTCGGGATGACGGCAACCGATGAGATAGATAGCCGGGATGGAAATCCACTCTTTGTCGTCAGGGTTGACATGCTCGTCAACCATGATAGGCCTGACTCCTTCCTCCTTCAACAAGTTTTGAACGAGGATGGCCGGGGAACCAACGGTAAGATTGGTTTCCGGCTTGAACGAATATCCCAGAATGACGACGGGCAGGCCGGTCGTATTGCGGTGATAGCTGAGGATAATCCTCAACCAGTCCGCCTGCCGTTCACGGCATCTCATCTCCGCGTCGAACAAATCGAAGGACAGCCCCAACTTCCGTGCCAGCCAACTCATGGCGATGTTGTCCCGAGGATGGCAACCGCCTCCATCACCCATGCCACCGTGCAAGTAACCCGGTGAGATGATACGGCGATGCCCCTTCATCAGTGCCTCGACAACATCATCACAATCGGCATCGGGAATCTGGTCACAGATTTCCATGACTGTGTTCGCGAACGCAATCTTGAAACTGATGAAAGTATTGTATGTCACTTTCGTCAACTCGGCTGATGGCAAACTCATCATAACGCAGGGGGCATCATGGAGTGTCTTGTAAAACTCTTCCAGTTCGTTCATTGCTTCCTTATCGTTGCCACCCAGAAGTACAAACTCCGGGTCGAGGAAATCACGCATCGTCGTCCCCATAGCAATAAAGAATGGATTGTAAACGAGTCGTGCGTTTTGCGGCAGTAGTGGCAGGACACATCGTTCCATTGTTCCAGGCAGGCAGGTGGAAATGATGGTCACGATGGCAGTCGAGCCTCGCTCCAGCAAATGTTTTGACAACTCACTGACCGCCTTGATGAGATAGGTATAGTCGAAGTCCCGGCGCTCCATCGGTATCCGCGTGACACCCTCATACTGCGCGTCATGTGGCGTTTGTACCGCGATGAAGATGATGTCCGCCCAGTGGGCCACCTCCTCCACTGTCCCGAAAGTGAGGTTACGTTTCACCTCCTGGGAACCCAGGATATCATTGAAGTCCCCTGTACCCAATGGACCGGCTTCCTGATATGGCTGTGGCTCGTGACTCATCCGTGATGGGTCGAGGTCATATCCCTTGACTTTGTGCCCCTTCATGGCAACACAAGTCGCACATGGGAGGCCAAGCTTACCGAGTCCAATAAAACCAATTTTCATTTTGCTGCTTCCTTCTCTTTCTGGAAAACCATGTAGTCACGGAATCCTGGTTTGATGCTACTTGGTTGTCGCGAATGAAGTAGCATCGTGAATCCGGCTTCCTCGAATACTTGTTGGTATTCCTCCGGGTTACGTTGATAATTAACACCGCCATTCCGCAACGAACGGTCCATTGACTCGAAGATGACCACGCGACCCCGTAAGCGAGATGCGACGTTCGGCAGTTCATCATCAGGGATATGAAGGGCAACTGTATGGAACAAGTAAGTATCTGCCGGTGGATATTCACCATGCTCTACAACTTCAAAGTCATGGTCGGGGATTTCCTTCCTCGCCCTCACAACTGCCTTCTCGTTGATATCAATGCCAATGTACCTATCCGGTTCAAACAATGGTGCAACCCTGCCAATACCGCAACCAACATCACAAACCTTCCCCTCACCGACGAAGTAACGAACCAAGTCAGGACCATCCTTGTCAGGCCACTCTTCGTCACTCCCTCGGTACTGATGCTTCATACCATACGCACCCTTCCACGTCTCGATTGCCTTCTTCGCTTCCTTTGACAAAGACTTCAAGTCTAGGACGTTCTTGAATTTCAAATTGAACGAGTCGGCCAAGTATGAGTCCAAGCGAATCATGTTGCCATAAGTCGGCAGGAAATGCTGGATAAACCAGTCACGCTGGGGCTCCTGTGGGTGGCCTTTATACTTCGCACCATCCTTCTCATTGTAAATATTATCACCACCCCACTCGATGTATGCCTTATGATGCCGCGCTTCTGGGTCCATCCCTTGTGCATAAAAGGAGAATCCGGTCAGCAGTAGTTCCTTCGGTTTGTAGTTGGCAATCATTAGCAAGGCCAGGATACCGGTGTTCGGGAAGGAACCCACCTGATGGAAGTACAAGTCAAAGTGAATTGCGTTCAGTTTTGCCAGGGGGCAGTCGGGAAAATGCCGAAGCACTTCCCGTACGAAGTCATCCTCCGAAAATCGCATCCCAGGATTGGTTCGCACAAAAGCCTTGAACGGTGGCAAACCATCCTTGACGTAACGCCCCATCCCCTTCTGGAATTGGGATACGCTGACCGGATTGCACGTGTGGAATACGACGTCCGTCCTGGACCCATAGTCGGCCTCGAGTCCGAACGGGTAGACCTCATTGACCCGGCAGATGCAGTCGTAGCCATCAATCTCACCTCCCTTACCATGGCGTTGCAGATGCGGCGATGGTCCAACCAGCGCGACCCGCTTACCGTGGAATAGTTTACCCAACTCCTCGTCCCCATAGTTCTGGCAAGGGATGACCGACCATGATTCCAGGTTGGCCCGCTGCTGTGTACGAAGCTCATCAGCATACTTCGACTCGAAAACCTCCTTATCATGTTTAGCCATCCTGCCCCTACGGTTCAACTTATGAATGTCATCAACAGGGCGACTATCACCACAATGGTCGTGCTTAATCTTAATGTTATCAAAGTAGATAAGTCGCTCGTAGCCAGCACCGTACCACCATTTCTTACAATGGTTCTTGAAATGCAGGTCCATTCTCTTTGCCACATCGAACAGCCAAGTGTCATGGTATAAGAATTGAAAACACTCGGGAACAAACTCGCCATTGTTCCCATATACCCAACGCTGACTAACAATTGGAAACGCACAATGCTCCCTACCATTGATACCGTCATCGGCCCAGGCCAGGAAAATCTGGTCAGGAATTTTCCAAAGGCGATGGAGCATAGTCAAATCCCAGTCCTTGGTTTCCCAAACCAAGTCATCGTTACCCATCATCAGGTACCGACCGCTGGCCATCCGCGCCATCTGGTTCCAAGCAATCCCCATCTTATCGACTCCAATATCCTCTGGTGCAAAACCCCGGTCGGATGGACCGACAATTACATGGCATGGCAAGTGGTCGAGTTGGGACAAGTAACCGTCCAAGTACTCATCATTGGAGTCAACGTAAATGAAAGTTTCTACTTGTTGCGGGAGCGCCGCCGTTCGATAAACACTCTCGACCATCCTCCTCGCCAGTTCCGGTCGTCCCCGGGTCGGACAAAGGATGGAGAACCATGGCCCAAGATTGACCGGCGCGTCCTGCCTCCCAGCAAGTTTCAGTAGCATATTTGTGGACGGCTTCACCTTCGACTTGTCATCAGGCTCCTCACGCTTCTCGTACGTGAACTCGCGACCGCAGTATTTCGCCACCCATAAAAGTTTCTGTGCCGCTTGCTCCAAACGCGGCTTGCCATGCAAACAGCACAGTACGGCACCCCCCGGCCTTTCCTCACGCAGTTCTGGTTTCTTGTTTTTGTCAAGGGGCTTGATAGAAACAATCAGTCCCGGCACGTCATCTTGGAATCGCGCCTCCGGTTCCTCGACCGACGCGATGAAGTCCTGGTCGCCGCGCAACTTCTTCATGGCCTCCACGCGGTCTTTATCCCACCTCTGCCAAATGCGAGACACCGCCCCACTACCGGCAGGAAACCACATCACTCCGCTGGCCGCCCTGGGGCCGTGGATTTCCTCGTATAGGTCAGTGAGCATCGTAAACCGGTTCCTATTGATTTTCTTCAGCATCGGTCGCAAGTCACCGAGGACCATGGTATCGAGGTCCATGTAAAGAAAAGGCCGGAATCGTTCCAGTGATGGACGAAATAGATTCATCTTCGCCCACCATCCCGGCTCGTTACCACGGAGCGGCAGGAACAAACACTTCGGATGGTACGCAGTCCGATTATAATTGTCGTTCAGACAAATGACCCGCACCTCCTCCTTATGGATTTCCTTAAGCTTCTTGGCAATCAGGAACACATCGGACAAGGTATAATCACCGCCACTCCGGCAAACCAACATAACATTGAAGGGCTCCTGCTTCGTCATTGCGGTTCCTCCAACTTCCGAAAGGCATGTGTCCGTCCATCATTGCCACTCATCATTAAGTCGAGGCGGTCGCGATATAGCATCACGAACTCATGGACGGCCTTGTGTGCGTATCCCTTTATATTGCCAAGCTTCGGGAAGTAGTCATCACAAATCAGCAACCCACCAATCTGCAATCTGGCCCACACCCACTTCAGTGCATGAGCTGTCGGCTCGTAGTGGTCAAGGTCGATGAGTGCCGCACCAAGAACCAACTCAGACTCGATGTTATTCAGGATTGCCGGAACATATCCCTCATGGATGAAGTACTCCGACTCCCGATAACCCATCCCATCCAATCTGTGCCGGAATCGTTGCGACCCGCCCTGGTCAAATCGCCCTAACGGATATCCACTGCCCTGCCCGCCATCCTCCTTGCCAGGTTGGGCCATTCCCCGAAAGGAGTCCACAGCATGGCAAACACGGCCTTTATCCGGCCGTTTCCTGGCAACCTCGAGGAGTTCCACGAAGGAGTCCCCCTGGTAAACGCCCAGTTCCATAAAGTCCCCAGGCGCTTCGAGGTCGTTTAACAACTGCAAGAATGGCCTAATTGTTGGACGCACTACTTTGTCCTCCGACTCTTTTTCTTCGGTTCCGTTTTCGCTTCCGCCTTCTTTGTTGAGATGCCCAACTCGTCCTTCAAGTTGGTCTCTGGGAAACAATCCAGTGGACTCTCCGGGTCAGTTTTCACGTTGAGGACTTCGAGGTCCTTGTATAACGGATGCTCCTTCAGTTTCAGCAATCCCGGCATCAGGAAGGTCTTGATATAACGCAGATGCCTGGCATTGACGTCCGGGTTGGCCTTATGAATCGAGTTCGAGTGCCAGTTATTGTCCTCACCCTCCGGCTTCATATCAAAACCGAGTAGGATGATTCGACGTGCCCCCAACAGGATAGCCAGATTGATAGCTTGTGCCCCTGTAGACTGGTTCCATGCCAACTCCCATCGACTCTCAATTCCTTCGATGCCATGGTTCAGTCGTCGGAACACCTTGACATCGGGAATGTGCAAGTGCGAAACACAACTACATGTTTTCAGGCCGGGGAACTTCCGTAAACTCTCGCGTCCAATTTTCTTCTTGTACCAGTTATCGAACCAGCCTTCATCACCATAGTGCATGACATCGACCCAGCTTCCCAGCTGGTAGGCATCGTTACAACCGATGACCCGCTGGCCTTTCAGCAACTGCCACTTGAACCCCTTCAGGGATGGACCGCCGCCGATGATGAAGCAGGTACCACGCCAGATTGGCGGGCAGTGGAAGAACCGCTTGGCGGCACCGCCGAAGTCATCCATGAACGAGCGGGCCTGCTCCTCGGTCAGTGGCAGGTCGTTGAGCTTCCGTCCACTGGCCTCATTGATGACTTCCCAACCATGTTCTCCCTGCTTGGCTTCCAGCTTCGTCCGACCGAACCCTTTACGGTCGGTATTCGGGCGACCGGACAAACGCTCGAACTGGCCTGGGAACTTCTCGTCCAAGTCCTCATCTGACTCGACCTTGTCCCCGGCTACATACTTTTTGCCTACACCATCGCGGAAAGTCCCGCCTGTCAATCGAAATACTGAACTCATCTTGTTCTCCTCCCTTGTTCAACCACTCCCTCCGAAAGGTCCCTCATCCCCGGTTGGGTACCGGGGCGAGGGATAGGGGGGAGAGGCAGTGTCTCCTATGCTGACAAGAGGCAGACCCCGGACCGGCTGTTGGCATCGCTGCGTAACTGCGGGACCTGGATGGTCATAATCTTGTAGTGATGGAGCATGTTGCCTTCGGTCTGCCACTCGACCGGAGTCAGCGGCAATCCCTGGACCAGCCGGACGACATCCTGGGTCATCTGAACCAGGATTACCTTGTTGGCAGCCAGCTTGTCCGACACCTTGACGTCCACGATGCTCTCGATTTCCTTGATACGAGCACGAATCGTCTTCGGGTAACCGGACGTGTGGTCTTCGTCCATCTTGGTCTCGTAACCGGTCGGGATGTACAGCATGTACGGACCGTAGTGGAGGGCGTCGATGTTCGCCTGCTTCATGTCCAGAATATCGGCGACAATCTGGGCACCGGTCTTCGAGCTGTCATCCCAGTTGGTAACCAGGGTGACCGTGTTCTTGTTCGGGGCATCGACGTAACCATAAATAGTCCCGCCGCCGAAGGTATAGGACGAAGTCCCGTTGAACAGGATGTCCTCTAACTTCTGGAGCACCTTCGTGGTCGCCAGCTCGGCACTTGCGGTGTCGAGTGTCTGACCACGTTGGCGGCTTGCCGCCAGAACGCGAGCGGAGAACGAGAAGTCCTTATGCACGACCGGCAGGGGCAGGTAGCCAGTGTCATAGGTCGGGCGGTCCTTGTTGACGCGGGTGATGGCATCCATCGTCATTTCCGCATCTTCAAAGTCGGATTCTTTCTCATACTCCAGAACGGTGGAACCGAGGCCGTTGCCGATGTTCCTGACGAGGCCCATCGACTGCAGGTCCTGGATACCGCCGATACGGATTTGTGCGGCCTTCAGCACCGCGTCGTCGATGTCCTTCCACTCATCCCTGCGGAGAGTGGCAGCATTGGCGACCACGGGCGTCAGTTCGCCCTTCTCGTTCACGATGGTGATGTAGGGCCGACCGTCCTCGGCGATAAACGGGCGCATTGCTGACGCGTTGCAACCCATCGCCAGGAATCGTGCGGCGGCATCTCCCATCGCGGCACCGTTGACGATGAAGTCAAGGGCGGCTTGTTCGATGTTTTCCTGTGGCATCTTTATGCCTTTCCTTGGCTTGTGGTTCTGGGTTAAACGACGCGCGCCTGAATCCGACCCGCATTAACGGAACCGGACAGGTCTAACGCCTCGAGGGCCACGGCCACGATGCTGGACGGATACTCGACCACGCCCGCACTGTCAGCAGAATACTTCTGGAGCTCGCCGTTGCCGCCGGACTCGAGGAAGTCACCCTTCGAGATGTTTTCGCCGTTGAGGATTGGAGCATAGACCACATCACCCGGCTGGCACACGTTGTACTGGCACGGGGTGCCGGCAGCGTATGCGTCCGTGATGGTCTTGCCTTGCAGGTCGTCCTCGACCGCGAACGCCCGCTCAGCCGCCTGACCGGCGGCGTTATGGGAGCGAACGGTTCCGTCCGACTGCAACTTGACGAGGTGACCCGGCGTGATGGTCTGACCCGCGGTCACGTTGGCCTCGAATCGGACACCATCGCCCTTCACCATGATGGTCTTAATAGCCATCTGTTTCTCTCCTGGTGTTGGGGGTTACTTGTTTTCGTTCTTGGCCGGACCGTAACCGGGAAGAGGCAGGGCCTCAATCTTCGGCTCGTTCATGGCCGGCTTCGGCTTGCCATTGGCGCGTCCCGCGTAGTTGGCTTCCGGCGCGGCCAGTTCGACCAACTTCTCGAGTTGGTTAATAGCCATGCCGTTCAGCTCGTCCTCCGAGAACGAGTTCCGCTTGCTGGCCAGGATGGCCTTGACCATCTCGGCCTTCTGCTTCTTATCGTTCTCGACCATGCGGGTCAGGCCTTCGCGGACTTCGGCAGGGGCATTCTGGACGTACTCTTCGACTGTCACGATGCCTTCGCCTTCCTTCTTCCCTTCCGCTTCCTTGCCCTTGGTCTCCTTGGGCTTGTTCGCGGCGGGGGTCGGCGTCTGCTTCTGGCCTTCGCCTTCCTTCTGCTTGCCCTCTTCTTCCTCCGACTTGGTCTCACGGGGGAACAGGGAGTCAAACGTCGCGTCGTTCAACGCGGCGAGATGCTCCTTGTCCTCTTCCTTGACCTTGCCGTCCTTGATGAGAGCGGCGATGCGTTCCTCACGATTCATTTGAATCTCCTTGTTGTGAGGTTTGGTGTTATGTGAAACGGAGCCGGAACCATCGTTGCCGGTGGGAACGTACGAAACCTCGACCGAAACCGGTTTTGGCTTCCCCGACAACTCGACCCCGTCCTCCTTGACTTGGTAACCTTGCTGGAACAACTCGGGTTCGCCTTCATCGTTGGCGACTTCGTATACGAACGAGTCCTTGAACACGTCCACCACGTGCGCCACGATGCCTTGCTCCTTCACGGCTTGATGCAGTTGGCGACTGATGTCACCGAACGATGCGTTCTTGCCGAAAAGAATCCGGCTTCCCAAGTCCAGCAAACCTTCGAGTGCACCACCGATGATACTCACGTCACCTCCTTCGTTGCCTGCTGGGGTTTTCATATCCTCTCGCTTGTACAGCGCCTTCAACTTCCGCAGTGCCTCCGCCTTATCCGGTCCCACATACTTCGACCCGCGGTAACCACCATGCAGTGCGGCCCACGCCGCACCCATCAGACGGTGGTCGATTTTCCCGTCCACATCCTTGACACGCAAGTGCCAAGTACTCGGCTTCTGTGGGTCCTCGACGACCAGGTAGTGACCAGCGGGATGATTGCCGTCCCCTTCCTTCTTCGTGACCGCGTTCGAGGCCATACCCGTCATCGGCGTCCCACATTCGGGGCACTTGATTTGATTACAAGGCGTCCCGCGCTCATGCTTCGCGGTTGCTCCACAATCGGGACAAACGCAGGTGTCCGTTCCCCCGTCCCCTTGCTTGGGGCCTCCTACACCCTGGCCATCCCCTCGCGCGTTGCCATCCAAGTCCTGGTTGACGCGTGGCATACCGGCACCATCTTCCCAGGAGCACGCGCCTCGCTGGCCGGGGAGAACGGCCAAGTGGTCCTCCGCTCGGATGCCATGCACCACGCCGGAATACTCCTTCCCTTGGAACGTCCCATTCTTCCGCTCCACTTGCAGGAACAGTCCGGTCGAGACTTCGAGCGGTTTGTTGGCACGGAGGGAGGCCATCACCGACCGGTCGACTTTGTCCGCCTTGACCGGGTCGATGTAGGACACACACTTCAGCTTCCCGGCATCGTAGCGGGTATCGTAAACGTTACCGACCCCCTGCTTAGCAATAACTTCGGGTTTGTTCGCCGAAGCAAACTGGCCATCGGGTCCTGTCGGATGCCTGACAACAATCGGCCTGCCATTCCACGCGGCGGGGAACTCGGAGAGCGCCTCGTCCGTATACAGCAGGCCGTTCACGACGCCTTTGGTAATCATGATTGTCGGGACCGCTAACATCTTCTTGCCATCCAGTTCCCGCTCCTCAATCATGGCCGACATGTTCGCAGAGACAGTTTGGAATATCTCTTCCGTGAACTGGGTTCCTTCTTCTGGCATGACCATCTCCTCCAAGTTATCGCCTACTGTATTGGCAACCGCCCGCTCGCGCTCCATCGGTTTGTACCCATGCCGCGCAATCCAAGCCTTCGCCTTTGTAAATGACCACTGACTCTTGCTGAACCGAATCGCTTGCAGTTCGACCTTGCCACTCCGGGTTATTCCCCAGATGGCATGGATACCGGAACCAAACTTGTTGTTCTGCCTCCTCTTCTTCGGATACTTGTCCGGGTTCCTCAATCGAAACGCATGCTCATTCGGATATGGCATCGTTGGTTACTCCATTACTCCTTATATTATATCGTCATTGTGCCGAACTATGGCATTCTGCCGCCAACTGAAAGTTTACCTTGTTTTCCCTGCGCCCGAATATGGCCTCATGGTTCCGCCTGCCCTGCTCACTGTAAACCTTGGACCTGGAGCCGGCTCGGCGCCTCGCATGGTCGTTCACATCCCCCTTGTGGTACTTGGGCTTGTAGCCCACCCCGGTCTTGAGATTAAGATTTGCCATGACCTTTTCCTTTTTGCTCATCTTCCACCCATTGTTAGCCATCGGTCACCCTCCTTGATATCCATTGGTAATGATGACGATGATGTCCGACTGACCGACCAGCCGCCGGAGGTTGACCAACGTGTCATGGATATCTTTCGGTGCATCCACTTTGACCGCCTCGTCCAGGTCCTGGAACAACTCGTCCGTCAGTAATGACGCACCCAACTGCAGGAACTCATGGAGGGCCTGACCGCCGTGCTTCCCCACCCACTCGGTCATGTCGGCGAGGCCCGTGCCACTCCCGACCTGGCCGACCATCTCGCTGTTGCCATCTACCAGATAGTAACTCATTCCCTACTCCTTCTTCTTCGACACTGTACGGCGCCTCATCCCGCGCTTCTCTTTCTTCGCCTTCTTGAACAATGCCGCCAATTCGTCCTCATTCCCCTTCTTCAGCAGTCGCACCAGGTCCTTCGGCTTACCGACCTTGACCATGGCCCGTAACTGGAAGTTCCCATATCCCTTCTTGATATAGGCGGTCGCTTTGCCGGACTCCACCGAACCGGTGCGTGTATCGAACGCGACTGTATATACGTCCTTGGGCAGTACCTTCAATCGCTTTCGGTCAGCCGCCTTCAACATCCGCGCATGCTTGTTCATGGTGATTTTCGCGAACTCACCCGGCTTCTTCGATATCACGATGCTCTTGAGTTCCAGGAGGTAGCGAGGCGGCGGCCCAGTGGGGTTGTCCAGCTTCCATTTCCGGCTGACGCCCGCAATCACGTCAAACGGCCGGTTATCAGGGGTGTTCTGTGCGTCCCCTATGGCCTTCGCCAACCACCGCTCGTTCGCCTTGGCAATCCGCTGCTCTGCCGCCTTGGCGGGATTGGCGTTCTTCAGTGCGGCCTGCACCTTCTCGTGGTCCTTCGGTTGCAAGCATGACAACCCACGCCTCACGTTGCCGGTCACGACCAGTACGTCCGCTATCGACCGATGCACCGATATGCACGGCGGCAGATTCCCGGCGACCCCCTTGAAACTCCCCTTACGCAGTCGACGCTTGACAATCGCTTCCCGCCTCACCTCGCGCCGTACCCGCTTCTCCACCTCCTTCTTTGTCAGTTTCGGTGCGACCGGTATTGCCACGCATCGGCAGTTCGGGTGTGCCGGTATCAGTCCACGAATCTTCTCCAATGGCATCGGCCCTTCCCGCTCGAACCCCTCGCACAGTTCGCATACCGCCGCATCCCCCGCCGTACTGAACTCCGCTTTGACCTTCACCCCTTCGATGCCTGCCGCCTCATACGTGTTGATGGTCGCCATGTGATGTGCACGCATGATTTCCGTCCTGGCCAACATCTTCGCCCTCGTGATGCCGATTTTGTCCACGCGGTCATTCAGTTCCCGTGCAATCACCAGCGGACTCTTCCCTTCCAATAGTCCTCCCGCCAGTACACGCCCTATCTGCTGACTCATCGCCGCGTTGATGCCATCCAACTCCTCGTATGCCCTCATCGCCAGCATACCGGCAGCATCGGCGTGCACCGGTTGCAGGAACGCCCCGACCCCAGCCACCGGCTCGGCCCCGAACAGTTTGGGCTGGAGTTTCTTCAACTCGGCGTTACCCCGCGCCACACCTTTCTTGTAGGCCGACTCGATATACATGTCCGTCCATCGTTCATGCCCCACAACCCCCTTCACCGGCCCCCTCGTGATGGTGAATCGAGGCGGCCCCTTCATGATGCCGGCTTGGGACTGCTGACGGAGCCAACGCATGAATCCATCCACCTTCTCCGGGTTGGTCGGGAAGTCGAACTGTCGATATCCAGCCCGCACCATCCTCAACTTCGCCGGGTTCGCCAGTACGGTCATGCCTGCCTTCCTCAACCCCAAGCAATCATACTTCACGATGGACTCATACATGACCGTCTTCAATGCCGTGAACCGACTGACCAAGTCCGCCGCGAACTTCCTCCTCAATGTCCCGGTGCGACTCGGGTCAATCATCTCCGGCGTCACGCGCCGCCCCCTCGACCGATTGATAAAAGGATGGTAGGGCAGCCCACAGGAGGGGCAATCAGGCTGTAACAACCCGTTTGTAGTTTGGCTGGCCGCCCTACCATCCAGAATCGAACTACTCATTCTCTTCCTCCATCTCCTCCTCTACGCCATCCTCCTCTTCCTCCTCGCCTTCGTCCGTATCCATCGCCTCCCTGGCGTCCCGCTCCTCCTCCTTTAGTCGCTCGACCATGCCATCCAACATCTCCTTCACTTCCTCGACATCCATAAAGAGCATCATCTCCATGAATATGTCAGGCGGCATCAGTGACTCGAGTCCGGCCTCCTGATACATCTTCATCATCTCGGTTTTCTTGACCGCGATGTCCACCTGCTCCTGCTCCGACAAGGCCATGATATCAGGCCATACAACCTTGTACTTATCCTGCCGGGGTTTCGGCAGTATCCCGCACTCAATCAATCGGTCAATCAATGGGCGCAACATCATCGGCTCACAGAAGTTCCGGCGTCGCTCATCGACCAACGTCAACCAGGCCTCGGTATCCTGCTCCCCGGCCAACCGCGCCTCCTCACTGCCTACCAATATGCGCTTGGGGATACCGGTAGCGGCCGACACCTCCTGTAACTGGGCGTCCACATGGAACTTCGGATTGACCGCGGCTGGCTTACCCAACTCCTGGACTGTCAGACCCTGCAACTTCATGTAGCGGTTCATGCCGTGGATGTAGTTCTCGATTTCGGTTTCGAGTTGTTCCAGTGTCTTGGCGTCCGCGTCGGCATCGGCGTCCAGTACGAACCCCAGGCCGGGAAAGGCGCCCCGCCAGAACATCTCACCGGAACCGCCTGTGATTCTGGCCAGGTTCAGTAAGTTATTGTATACGGCCTCCAGTCGGGGAGTCCCATACACCTCACTCGTCGTCGTATCATCGGCCACATGGATGACCCGTGACCAATGCACGCCATCCGAATAGGTCTGGCTGAATGACAGCGAATACAGTTCCGGTAACCCATACCGGGGGTCCTTCTTATCACCGACCGACTGCGTTATTGTGACATCCTTCTCGGTCAGCGGGGTCAGGTACAACAACTGCTTGGCGGACATTAACGGCTCCTTGAACTCCTTACCGTCATCCGCACCGATGAACAAGACACCGAACTGGCCTATGCCTGCTATCCTATCCGTCCTCCTCATATAGTGCCAGATATGGTTCTCGTCCACAAGTTCACGCCACTTGTCCTCGAACTTACTGTTCTGGGCCGGGTCCTCGTCATCGGTCACCTCGGGCGTCACCCGCCAGCACGCATCTGGAAAAGCATTGACTATCCGTTTCCCATATCCGGTCCGCTGATACTTGGCCAGGTAGTCATCGAACATGACACTGATGGGAAACCCCAGTGCGGCATACAAGTCACGGTCTGTCCCATAACTGTAACCGCCCCTGGCTGCGGCTTCCCGTCTGCTGGACAGTGGGCCTTGCATATTGGCCCTCATCAGTGCATTGGCCATCCTCATTCTATTGATGACTTGTACCACCTGCTCCTGGGTCTTGACAACCTCGGCTGGCTCGATTCTGGCTTCCCTCAGTCTGGCATTGACTGTGTCCACGCCTGCCTTGGGCTTGACTTTGCTTTTACGGGGCATGACCGTTCTCCTCACTGTGGACTGTGTTTTTCTTTGTCCTTGTTATGACTTATACTGTATCGGTGTCTCACCGAATACCTCACCGACCGACCCCCCATGCTCCGGCTTTCTTCCGTGCACGACTGAGGTGGTTGAACGCACCGGAGGCGGCATCCACCTGGTCCTTGTACCGACCCATCGGGAACTGCCGGTGCTCCTCCATGAACACCTTTCTCCACTCCTCATTCATGACCAAAACATTCCCCACGTTGAACTGGATGCTGTATGGCTCGGCCCTGGAAGCCTTGTCCCCGGTGACGCGTTCGGCGAATACCTTGAACCCGGCCAGGTTCTTGATGGTGTTCTCGGCTGACTCCTTCCCACCACTGCCTGGCTCCTGCTCTGTCCCCACATGGACCTTGTGTCCATCCTTCTCCGCGGTATCCTTGATTATCCGCTCCCGGTCACTGGCGACCCATTGACCGCGCACGACATCCATCACGGCATATTGGCCCGTACTCAACTTGGCCATCTTCACCCCGGCCGTATATGCGCCACTGTCCGCGCTCCCGGCCTTATCCCAGTACCTGACTTCATCCATGATATGACCGGGGAGCTTATCGACGACCTTGGCTTTCTCCGGCTGGAACATCCCGCCTTGCCTGGGACTGGGGCGTTGCTGGAGCTGGGCCGCTGTGCCATAAGGACCGAGGGCCTCCTCGATTTCCCGCAACTGTTCTTCCCCGAATCGCTCCGGCCACAATAGGTCCCCCTCCTCACTACGCCAATCCTCACGCCACTTGGGCAATGTACTGCAAATCCGGCTCTCCCCCTCATATCGAGCGGGGAGGCATAAGTGAACCCAGTCATCCTGACGGTCCAGGATATGACCAATGAGGTCCTCCTCGTGCACGCGCTGGCCGATTATCACGTACCGGCCTGACCGGGCATCATTCAACCGCGTACTCATGGCCTCATCCCACCAAGCCAACGTGCTCTTGCGGACCGCCTCGCTTTCCCCCTCGATGACATTATGTGGGTCATCCACAACAATGATGTCGCCGCCTTCACCGGTCAACGCGCCATCGACCGATGTGGATATGCGATAACCGAATCGGTCATTATCAAATCGTATCTTCGTATTCTGGTCATCCGTGAGTGACCACTTATTCAGGGCGTATCGACTTTTCAGTTCCCCGTAGATGGAAGATAACATCAGCCGGCGGCATCTGACGGAATCGCGGATGGATAGGGAGTGCGTATATGACGCAAAGAGGAACTGAAGCTCCGGGTAATCAATCCAGGCCCAGGCCGGAAGGAATACCGAAGTCAGCAGTGACTTCATGTGGCGCGGTGGGACTGTAATGATGAGTTTTCGGATGTCTCCGTTAATGACCGCCTCCAGATGGTCGCAGATGGCCTCGACGATGGTACCGTGGATGTAGGGCTTGACCTCGACGCCACACCATGTAAGCGTGACGAAGTCGACCAGGTGGCGATGTGCCAGCTCCAGGTCAATCTCTCTAATCGACGGCAGCTGCAAGGTCTGCTTCTGACTCATCCTGTTCCTCGCTCCCTTCCAATAACTGCTCACCGACAACGCTGCGTAGTTTCCGCAACTGCTTGGACGTCAGGTTACCGAGATTGATATTTACGTGCTTGTGGTCATGTTGATGTAGTGATGGCGCCTCAGGGCCACTACCTTCCTTGACAAACCTTGACCAACCATGGCGATTGGACATGTTCATCATCCACAGGGTTGAATTAAAGTCCTTATTCCCCAAGTTGTCCCGACCGATATCCTCCCACCAGCCCCGACTCATGTCCCGCCCTACCTCGAGTGCCAACGCGAAATCTGGATGGTCCTCGGCCCAGCGCCTGATTGTCCCTTCCGCACACCCTATTTCCCTGGCCACGGAATAAATACTACCCCCCTCACTCATCACCCGTAATAGAGTCTTGGCGTATGCCTGATGATACCGGGCATGATGCTCCTTGATGGCGAACGCATCCATACCGGTCACCCCGCTCTCGGACCGCAACGCCGGGGCCGTGGTAGGTGCAGGCAATGTAGCCGACTTCAACTTCTTCTTATTTCGTTGGGCCGGCTTTGTCCGTCGTCGCCTTGCCCTATTGTTCCGACGCTTCGCCATGAACCATCTCCCACTTCATGCCGGACAATATAATCCGGCACTGCGCCAATCGGGACGGGGCTCCCGACGGGGGCTGGAAATGGGGCGGGAATCCCCCTTCCCCCATCCATTCATAACTTGCTCTCCATCAATGATTTATATGGAATTCTCGATATTGGGGCATCCGGCCAATTCGGGGGCTATTTTACCCTTAACCCTTTGACTATCAATGATTTAAGGGTAATTTAAGGGTTTTTTCGGGATATTCCCGATTCCTTGTTTGCCTTCCCCCTTTGTGGGCTTAAATTATGGTAGGCCGAAAGGCCGGGGTTCATTGAAAATCGACCGGGCGTAGTCATTGATTATCAATGAGTTACACAAATTCATAATCCAAGTCATTGATTATCAAAGAGTTACGCAAGCCAAGAAGGCGAATGGGGTAAAGCTCCCACAAATTGCGGCGGTCCCGCAAGCCCAGACCTGAATCCGATATCAGATTCAGGAAGCCGAGGGGGAGAACCAATCCAGGTTCCCAAGCCAACGGTCCCGGTGAACTCCGGTGGATGGTCCGGTAGAAGGGATGCTCCACCGGGACGGCCAGATAGGGAGGGCGATAGTGACCCACTGGCCAGGAGGTTACGGGCGACGAGCCAAGCCCAGGAAACCACGCGGCAGTAGCCAGGCATTGAGGTGACAGCCAAGCCGTCATCACCAGGTGAGATGATGCAGTGCCAGCATGGCGAAGACGACTCCGGCAGTAACGGGCCGGATATGTGGGATGCCAAGTTAGAGGGCTGAAGCGGAACGCCAAAGCAGGAGAGGCGGGACTATTCCCCGCACCGGCACAAACACAACTCGAACCCCAAGGAGGCCTCGCAGGCGCAGGCACGCGCATTAACCACCGAGATAATGAGCCGCCCAGATTCAGAGCCACCAACGGTCGCTGGCAAGGAGGACAGCGACCACCACCCTTCATCCATCACAACACAATCGACAAGGAGAGCCACCATGAACCACCACGCCATCATCAACGAGACGCTCGCCACCATCGACCAGCTGTCCAGCGAACGGGACGACCTCGGTGCGGACATCACCGAGCTGGAGTGCGAGCTGACGGAGAAGCGGACGGAGTATGCAGTGAAGGAGGAGAACATCAAGACGCTGGAGGAGAAGCTGAAGGAGACCGAGGAAGGCAAGGCGGCGTTGAAGCGGCACTACGGTGACGACGCCGAAGAGCACGACCTCCGCCTCAACCCAATCGAAGAAGCCCGCTGCCTCGAGAACGCCTAACCAACCACCAAGAGGAGGAACCGGTCATGGCGAAGGCAAAACGCTTCACCGTCGAGTATATCGAAACCAATGGGCGTTTCGGTTTGGTTGCCAAGGAACGCGGCAAGACAATCTGGACCACGAAGTTCGAGCCGAAGGTTGACAAAGCATGGGCGACGATGATGGCAAAGAACTACGAAAGCCAACTCAACCGCAAACGCGACAACCAGCAATGGTACGAAGGCTAAACTACCCAACCGAGGAGGAACCACCGATGAAGACCGACAAGCAAGCCATCGTGAACGAAATCGAAAACGTCCTGCGGAACCGCCTCGACAACCTCGGGCACAAGCCGGGGAAGGGCAAGAAGGCAATCACCGAGGAGGCCGCTTTCCTGTGCGGCGCGTCCGCCGCGTTGCAGGCCGTCTTCGGCAACAGCGAGGCCGAGGCGTTGAGCAACTACATCCCGCCGCGTTGGGTCATCAGCATCATGCGCGGCGAGACCGTGCTCGACCCCGTCATCAAGGGCAAGGTCGGCGAGGGCAAGCCCGCGTAAGCCAAACCACAGAGGAGGAACGAACGATGTACCACCACAACCCGCACCACGTCGCCGCCGTCGTCGACATCGTCGAGCAGGAGCGCGAGCGCATCGGCTTGTCGAAGGAGAACCGCATCGACCTGTTCATCGCGTTCGACCACTACATCTCCCCACTCCAGTTGCGCGACATGCTCGGCTACATCGAGTGGAGCCGCGCCAACGACCGGAAGAAGACGTACCGCAACTTCGACATCCTGCACGACGTCTATGGGCTTCTGAAGGAGGAGAAGTTCTTCCTGCCCCGCACGACCGGATATGGCAATTTCCTCAGTGACGACTTCGACGGCACACTTACCATGAACGAGACGAAATAAACCTATACCCAATCACCCACACACAAAGAGGAGGAACGAACGATGAAGAAGCCACACAAGGACAACGCCAAGCGATTCGTTCTCAAGTTGACGCCTGGCAAGCAGAACCGGGACATGCCCCCCATCTACTACACGATGACGGGGGGCTGGACGAGGGACAAGGCACACGCTCAAACGTTCCGCAAGTGCCGCGCCCAACATCTTGCCCGCCGGGTTTCGGTGGACAAGTATGCCTGCCCGGTCTACCGCAATCGCATTCCCCGCGCCGTGCTTGCATAGCAAAAATCCACCACCCAAACCAAGGAGGAACCGAGATGAAGTTCAAGGGCATCGTCGACTGGTTCGCCGCGCGCTGGACGAAGCGCGAGACGAAGAAGACCGAGACGCGCAAGGCGGACGTCGCCGTCATGGCACCGCCGCGCGTCGAGCCGAAGGAGGAGAAGGCGCAGACCAAGGCGAAGAAGCCGGGCCACGGCGGACCAAATCATACTATGCCGTACGGCGTCCGCAAGTGGCACCGCAAGCATCAACGTATGGCCCGTCGTACCAATCGCAAGGCCGCGTGAACAAACCACAACACAGGAGGAACCATCCATGAGTCCGAAGTCCACATCCAAGTTCGGAGCCCCCGCCAAGGAAGGCGAGACCATCAAGGGCAACGTAGTTGTCAAGACCAAAGATGAAGGAGCAGAAATGAACGACCAGCGATTCAATCTAGCCGTGAAGCAGGCGGAGAACAAAGCCGCCTCCGCCATCTTCAATAGCGCCGTTGGGCAGAGCCATGCCCATCTCGTGAAGGGCTTGAGTGGCAATTCCAGAAATCCCTACGAGTTCCGATGGTCGGTCTTTGAGGGACCGCAAGGCCACAAGGTATTTCTGCTTAACCACGTTTACAAGTCCCGTGCCGCCGCCCTCAAGGGAGCCAGGGACTATGGATGTACCGTGGTCGAGTACGACTATCAAATCTAACCTAGAGGAAACAGATGCCAAGGCCGAGAGACTACTACGACTGCTTGGTCGACCCGGAAGAGCAGGCACTCGAAAACATGTTCCGCTTCAATCGTGCGGCCTACTACCGAGCGATGGAAGAGAAACGGGAGCTCGAGTACCAGGAAGAACTCAAGCGGGAAGAGAAGAGACAAGAACTGATGGAAGCAGAGGAGGAACGAGATGGGTAACATGAGCCACTGCCGTTGGAGGAATACCGCCTCGGACTTGCAGGACTGCATTGACGCGTTCCACGAAATGTCATCCAGCATGCGGGAAATCTCCAACGAAGAAAGGAAGGCGTTCGTCATTCTCACCTGTAACTGTGTTGCGTTCCTTGAAAACGTGCGCGAGATGATGCACGAGAACTCCGCAGGGTATGAGGATATCGAACGATTCACCGACATGGTATACCGGCATGGCACGGTAGGTCAGTTCAAGGACGACCTGCTAGCGGCACTCCGTAAGCGAATCAAACAGGCCGACGAGGATGAGATAGTTGAGCTCCGCAAGGATGCAGCCAAGGCCAAGCATGAGGGATTCCTCGGCGGCATGGAAACGGAGTAGTGCCATGAACCCCAATACCGCAAGCATCGAGGAGGTGTGCCAGGCCATCCTATTCATGGATGCCAGGCAAACCGAAGATGAGCGGGTGGCCCACTCGACTCGCTGGAAGAACAAGGCCGGATGGAACGGTCGTGACGCGGCCTTCGGGTCCTCACTGGCCAAACAAATCCGCGCTGGCCGTAACCTCACCATCAAGCAGGAGGAGGCGGCAAGGCGGATGCTGCGGACTTATTCCAAGAGCCAGCTGGCTGATTTCAAGGCATCGCCGAAGTCGACCAGAAGGAGAAGGCAAACGACGAGAGCCACCACCTTACCGGTCCGTCGAGCTGAGCTGACGGAGCATGCTGAGGAAATACTCATCCGATTCCCTTACGACCCGAAGCTGGTGGAGAAAGTCAAGACCATCCCGGGTCGCCGGTGGGACAAGGAAAGGAAAGCATGGGCAATCCCTTACGAGAAAGGAATCGCTGACAAGGTAATCGACTTCCTCGGTGACGACCTGAAGCACAACCCACAGATGGTCGAGCTGAAGGCATCACTCGATGAAGCCCGAGCCAAGAACGAGGTGGCAGCAAAGGCACCACTCCCCGTGGCCATCGCTGAAGCCGCCTATCCCTTCCAGCAGGACGGTATCCGGCACTTGGTCAAACAGGATTGCCGGTGCCTGCTCGGCGACGAGATGGGCCTTGGGAAAACAATCCAGGCCATCGGTGCCGTAG
>Ga0180431_10000402_pt1 | contig 62396 bp, 68 predicted proteins | sample SS_ome_11_FD_132459 | JGI IMG/M metagenome (GOLD analysis project Ga0180431, IMG submission 132459) | Hypersaline lake sediment archaeal communities from the Salton Sea, California, USA - SS_1_MS_1 metaG | ecosystem: Environmental > Aquatic > Non-marine Saline and Alkaline > Hypersaline >... | reverse complement strand
TGAATAAAATTCCCTGTCATTCCTTATAAAATTTGTGTTGGGCCCTAGGTCTCGTCCGACATTTCAGTAGTGGTCAAAGACCACTGGTAATCTTTACATGATCAATGTCGGGTCGAGCCATACAAAATGATTGTTGGGGTTGTGGGCTCTAGAAGTTTTGGCAATTATGTCCTCATGGAGAAAACCCTTGACACCTTGGTCTGGGAGGGTGTGGCGGTCTCAATTTCCAAGATTGTTTCGGGTGGTGCGACGGGCGCTGATGCTCTTGCCGAATCCTATGCAAAGCTTCGTGATATTCCCATCCAAGTCTTCCCCGCCGATTGGGACACTCATGGCAGAGCCGCTGGACCCATCCGTAATCGGCAAATTGTCAAGGCCTCTGATTTGATCGTCGCCTTTTGGGATGGCAAGTCACCGGGGACACGGTCAACCAAGGGTTTGACAGAAAAGGCCGGTAAACCTTTTCTCCATGTGAAAATTTAGACGGAAAGAATAAAAACGCCAACATGCCAAGCTTGTGCAAATCCATCCACTTGAAGGTCAAGGGTGGTGATTTCCCCAAGATTGAGACGGTGGACGAAGCCCTTCCGAGGCACCGCCTCCCAAAACCGACGGCGGCCTTGAGAAAAGCTTCATCTTCGTGTGAGGTCCGTGTCAGCCTAAAGGTGCCACCTTCAAAGAATGGCCAAAGGGTCCTCTACTGGGCGGCTTTGCCTCCCAAGGACGGCAAGGTCAAGGGGATGAAGGCAGCTTATGGTGACTACTCAAACATGGGATTGGCCGAGGTGGTCAAGGGAAAACTTTGCTTTTGCCTGGAGCAACCGACCGTCTACCATGAAGGAGGGCGAGCTTTTGCACCCCACTTGCATTTTACCTTTCAAGCATCGGATCATAAATGGTCATCTAAAATTTATTCTCTCTACGTCCCACGCCAGGCTTGTGGGGTAAATGGTCTCCTCCCCTATTCCAAAGAGGATGAAAAATCCTACCGGGCTTTTACGCCCCTCTACCTGCAAGGAAGTCCCAAAACCCAACGTAGGCTCCTGGAGAGGCTCTTGGCCAAGGGAGTTTACAATGTCTTCCTGACAACTCGTTAACACAGACGTCACGTGGTTTGCATCCCCCAATAAATAAATGGACCCCCTCGCCATAGGCCATGACCTTCTTCTACCCCACGACGGTCTACGGGAATCCGACAGGGAAGCTCAAGAGCGTCTTGCAAAACTTGGGCAAAGTCTTTTCAGGGACCGCCTTGATCCTTATGAAGTCAGCCACACCATTGAGGGTCTAGCTCGACGCCAAACATGGGACAATCATATCCTTTATTCGTGCTTGCGCGACATAAATGCCAAGTTGGACCGGATTCTTTTGGTTCATGGAAAATTGCCATGAGTTTACATGGAGCGGCGAATGGCGGCCGTGTCGACCGTCAAGCCCACGACGGTGGCAAGAAGAATCAAGGCAAAGGAAATGATTTGAGTGAGGTTGGTCAACTTCATAAACTTGTAGCCAATGGTTGACACCTTGAAGGTATTTTCCTTGGAATCGGTCGCACTCTTTTTCGACCCAAAGACGCCAGAGGTCAAAAAGCCGAGGCCTGGTGCCCCAATGATCTGGAAAGCGGCGACGAGGACGCGCGTTTGAATCTTTTTTTGAATAAACCATTGGGTGATAAGGTCTGTGCGAGATTTTCTCAAGACAATTGTTTGTTCGGTTGATAACGAGGCTTCTTCTTCTTTTTGGCCCTTACCCTTTAAAACCCAGATGGATTCCTCATGTGTCGCCTATGCCCCAACGGCCTCGACCATGGCCCATCCGCCCAATGACGGGATGGGATGCTACATTAATGCCGTCCTCATTGCAGCATTTGGACCGAATCAACCGTGGCTGACCGCCGCCCTCACAACCCCTCGGGTAAATGACTCCGCAGGAGTGACGGCTTTACGTCAGGCTGTCGCCGCCTATGGCCAAGATTTGCGTTATCGCACCCATGGTGGCAAGGTTGCACGCCCAGAAACCATTCGTCATGTCTTGCGTGAATGGCCCAAGCTTGCACCGGGGTTGGCCCAAGAGGCGGCAGGCTTCACGTCGTCGTCTGCAGGAGAATTCCTCTCACTGCTCCTCGACAAGCTTGTGCCACCCCAAGAACAACTTTTGGAAACAACTCAGGAACGCCTTGAATGGAACGATGCCCATGCCGCCGTTGTGTTTGATCGCTACTTTCGGTGGCTGACACGAAGTGAAGATGTAAAGGGTCCAAGCGAGACGATTCCTGTCGCCGCCCCATCTTGGTCCCATGCAGTGTTTGAAGATTTATCCCGGCGCCCGGCGTCTTTTTCCTCCTCAAAACCACAGACCTCCGCCTACCTTGCCGCCGGAACCAACGATTTTCCTGTCGGCACCCAAGTCTCTATGGCAAACCTAGCAAAATTTTCTCTCTTGGCTACTCTTGACCGTCCTTCTCTCGACTTTTACCTCGACCACAAGGTCTACCGGGTGGGAGGTCAACCCCTCCTCGGATCTACTGCCTCGTCCACCGTGTCACTAGACAAACTTCTTGAAGTTGCAAAGGATCTTGTGCCATCCTTTCAGACAGAGGTCATGTCTCAAAAGATGATTCATTTCATCCGGGACTTGGTTCAGTCCGGTGACAAGCGCCTAGACCAAGTGGCCCATTGGCTGACGGCTTCTCTTGGCCTTGGGACACCTCTGATGGGCCAACGGATTCACCGAGAAAAAGATGGTCAGGACAAGGTTGTCCTCCTACTTGGAATTCTTATCGAGGCTTTTTATTTAGTAGGCAAACCACATGTTGCCGATGAAATCTACCGGGTGGGGCGTGAAATCCTTGGGGATCAGGGGTCTTGGGCCCTGGTGCATGGAGCCAAAAGGTGTCTCGACGAGGCGGGGAGGGGAAAGGTCTATGTTGCCCCTGGCGAATTGACAGGTGCTACGGGAGGTGTACCCCGCTGGATTTTCACGACCCGGACAAAAATGGTCCTCAAGCCCTCTCCCTCTTTTGATGTGGCGACGACTGGCTTGGTGATCAATGTGACGCCATCTCCCGGTAGACAATTTGCCATGCTTGATGCCATGGACGGGTCATCCATGACCCTGACGCTTGACGGTCCCGACGGACGTCCAGTCACCCTTCGTCTTGTCGGTGTTGTTGAGTATTTCGGGACACGGCGCTTGACTCCGTCCGACACGAGCCATGCCTATGGTTACCATATGCCCCACCAAGCCGCAGGTCATTATAGATCTTGGTTTTATTCCGCACCGACGCCCCATGACCGGCGATTCCAATGGTTTGTCTATGACGATTTGAAACCAGCCAAGGGACCAATCCCACTTGCCCAAGCCCACCTTGGCCAGGTGATCCACTCGTGGTCCACCAATGGAGTCGCCTTTTTCTACGTCGGCGCCGACACACCTGAAGTGGCCTACAAAGACACAGAGGTTGCGGCCTGTCGCCTAGGGTCGTCAAGCCACCGCGAGGACGCGCCACCTAAAGAAGACGTTTCGCGTCGGATCCTAGCTTTTCTTGGCGCCTCCCCTGGAGCTCTGCACACCATCAAGCTGGCCACGACAAAGACACATGCTACACCGCGCCTGGGGGAAGCCTTTGGGATCCTTTTCCCAGTCTTGCACGAAAGTTTTTCTGCGGGAGACTACCCGGAATGGGACCTTGATGCCCCTAGCATTGGGGCCTTGGCGTCTTCCTCTAGGTGGCAAGAGGTTCAGAAGCATGCCATGATAAACGTTTCGACCCTGTGGGGCTTGACGTGGACACCGTCTGAAGAGGAACTAGTGATAAAAGACGCGGCACGTTTTGAGAGGGTGTTTGTGCATGACAAGACCACCTACCATTTGGTGGGACGTATCCTCACCTCCTTGGGCGAGATGGACCGCCTTACGGGTGGAGAGGATGCCTTCCGTTCAGCCTTGGCTGTCTTGGTAGGAAAGGATCTACTGGCCAATCCCTCAAGTTTGGTGCGCCGGGATGCTGAATTTCTACGCAGACTTTTGTAAATAGGGCTCCGTCCAAATGAACTGGCCGTTTGTTTCCGTTAGCACTCGTCCCTGCAGTCTTTGGTCAAAATTATAACAGAATCGATAAATTTATTCAAGTAACAGGTTACCAACTCTCAATTCATTTGTCCTCAGCCCTATTTAATTTTACAAGTCATCCCTTTCCTCTTCCAATGCTTCAATCTGAGCTTTGAGCTTTTGAATTTCACCCATCAAGACTTCAAGATAGATTTGATTCGATCTAGTTTCTACCGATACATCTTGAACTTCGTATGTATTAAAGTCTTGGTAGTCGTTGAATATACTTGTATAGTTTTTGTAAAGCTTTCCTGATTTTTTTGTCCTACGATGCATGGAAGACACCAACAAATTTTGGGGATTACGAATAGAATAGGAAGAAATTCCCATTGGGGTAAAAGATGCCATCTTTATTTATTAGGGCGGGTTCAGATCGCTTCGACTCGTGACAACTCATAATCTTATAGACGGCTACACCGTATGAGACATTGTCTCGAACCGCTAGGTAGATCGTTTCCGTTAGCACTCATCCATAAGTGTTTTGGTAAAAATTACAATTTAATAGCGTTGCGGAATTTCATTTGTCCTCAACCCTACAATAGTTTCTGGACGTTTTCGAGGGAAAGATGAATGGGCTGGGGGAGGGAAAGGGTTGATGCCTGAGTCACAGTACTAGACTGAACACTGCTCAGTTTGCAAAAGGGAGTCGTCGCGACAACAATCCCATTGGCAACAGGAAGAGGGTTTGGCTGTCCATCGGTATCTTCTAGACTAAAAGATCCAGAAGATCCACCTTCCACCTTTTCTAAAAGAATTGTGGTAAGGGTTGCACCAGAGGAAGAATGGATGGCAATACCATAGGCCGGTCCGTTTGTAGAAGACACAGAAGTCACAAGGATATTCTTGAAAGAAATAGAAGAACATCCGGAAATTCGAATTCCATGAGAAACAGTTCCCCAATAACCAACCATTCCTGTTTGTCCCTCATGGCCACCGTCCTTTTCATTCAAATATACACCTCGACCGAAAGCCCCCTCTGTAACTATATCTTTTATAGTAAGGTTGGTGAGAGAAACATCTGTTGCCCCCTCAATACGAAGGCCCAGCACTCCTTTAATGACATGGTGCATCGAGTCACCGTTGTATCTTACTTTGAAGGTTGTTCCATTTGTTAATGACGCCTCAGTTGCGGTTTCGTCGAGTGTAAGGGAAATAGAAGGGTCTTTAGACCACTCAAGAAGATTGGGATCAATTGAAAGAGTTCCAAAATGAGCAGCGGAGCTGGGATTAGCCTCCTTCAATTCTGCCAAAGCAAACTGAAGAGCGGATAGAAGTGTTGCGACATAGTGACCATCCTCGTCCATCAACCCATTAAGAACCTGAATCACTGAACCGACAGTATCGACCTGATTTCCTGTTCCATCCGCTTTTGACAAGGAAGGAATCTCGAGAGAAGAATTGATGATATTTGAAATAATAGTATCCTTGATCCAAATCGACCCAGTTTGATGAGCCGGTGATGTCTGAAATGGACCAACAGCAACTCCCTCTGGATGGAACACCATTCCATAACCAGGTCCATCGAGAAGACCAGAAGTGTTCTTCAAGAATGCCAAGTCAGAGTTGGACCCTTCAACATTCAAGACACCATCATCGTGTACGATGATTGAATCAAACACTCTCTTGACAGCCTCCAGTGCATCATCCAGAGGAGATGTCACAATAGTCGAGTATGAATCCAAGGAAGACAGGTGAGGAGCAAAGAGCGTTGCAAAACGTAGAGCTGACCAAGATCCTACTACAGGAATATCTGTTCTTCTTCCTCTATCTTCACATCTTTCGACCAGGACACCCTTTCCACCATTAATAGAAATAGATGAAACTTCTTGATTTTTGAATACGATGTCTGAAAGCCAAATGTCTTTACAGGAGTTCCCATGAATACCGTGATGAGAAGAGAGACCAATACAGCCATTCTTGATCCATGTCATTGTAGCAGAGGAAAGTGAGGCCCCAAAATCAGCGGGTCCCTGTGACGCACGGAAAGGCTGATCTGCTAGTTCAATGCAAGAGAAAAAACGTTGCATGAGGGCATGTTCCTTGTGTTGGGATAGAATATGTCCACCCAAATCAAGAATTACCCTAGTTGTCTCAATTGCAATCGCTGCAAAAAAGCCGAGGCGATACCCATTGGCGGCATCGCCGCTCAAATAGTCGTCCTCATTTGTTTGGCCTTGATATGGCATCCAGTCGATAGTTCTGTCCAGCTTCAATGTTCCGTCTTCATTGTGGGTAGGACGATTGGGATTGAAAGATACATTCTCAGTCAGGAGGAGAAGACATGGCTTTTTAACCCTTAAGGTCCCATTTGCAAAGTCAGATTGTGTCAATGTGACAATTTTTTTCTGGTGAGTATCTTGATCTGCATAAAATGTTTGCCATGTTACCTGCCCATTTTCTCTATACTCTTGCTCAGTTACACGCAAAGTAGCTTGAAGAAGTTCCATTTATTATATCAAACAATTCGAAGTCATTGCCATTCAACAGTATTTGATGTATGATCTCCACACTTATACAATAATTGGAGCCGGTTCCCTTTATTGTCCGCCACGATATGAATTGGTTGATTGGCCTAAAGGCAAATTGAATCAAAAGGTACATGATAAAATTGCTTGACATTTCTTAATTTTGTGGTGGTACAGCCTTCGGCTAACCTTACAGGCTTTGCCCAATCATTAATGATCGACGTAGGGTCCACGACCTGTATGACATTTCAGTAGTGGTCAAAGACGACTGGTAATCTTTACATGATCAATGTCGGGTCGAGCCATAGCATTCAATATGTTTGCCTTTATTTCTGATAGCGTCAATTCCTTTAATCTTAAGCTTCGATGAAACATTAATGTAAAAGGCCGCATGAAAGGAAATATCAATCACAAGCAGCGGGTTCAGGCTTGTCTCCAAGACGTCGTCTCTCGACCTCGCGATGGCAAAAACGGGCACGGGCAAAATCGGGCTGGAAGGCTTCGACTTCTTCAGACGTCTTGAAGCGTGGTTTGAGTTTGGCATCGTAGGCGTCTTCAATGCACCCATATTTACGCACAATCTCCAAGGCTCTATGCGGCCCAATCCCGGGAACCTTGCCCGAGAAATCACAGCCACACAATATGGCAAAGTCAATAAATTGTTCCATAGAAACACCCAAGCCTTCCAATACATCATCCAAATGAATAATTGCCATTTTTGCAGGGTTCATAAAATCAATCACAAGGTTAGGAGAGCCAAAAGCCAGGGTGTCATAATCCGCCGACACGGCAAAGTTTACCTTTCCGCCAGCCGCCAAGAGGGCAATGTGACGTTCCGCGTCGTCGGGCGCGGTAATGACACGGCCAGGAGGCGAACCACGCTCCAGGATAAGACGTGCTTCCTTGAAGAGTTCGCGGGTAGGCTTGGCAATTTGGATGGTCGACGAGGCGTGACGGGTCTTGGCCTTGACAATCTCAAAATCAAGAGCCACTTCTTCAATGGCTGCCAGGGCAGCTTCGTCTTCAGACTCCACTTGAAGCCTGGTACGTTTTGCAGCCTTGCGCGACCGCACGACAATGTCCTTGTCCACCATGATCAATTCTGGTTTGTAACCCTTTTCTTCACACTTGGCCTCAAGATCCTTGATGTGTGCTTCCAATTCTTCGTGCTTCTCCACGCGCCGTTCCTGCTCTTTTTTGCGTTTGACGTGGGCCGTGTTTTTGAGACCCTTGGTGTCACCGTCAAATACAAAATATGCATCAATGGATTGAGCATTTAAACGTTTTACAAAGGAATCGACGTCACGCAACACGGCATCATAGTTACCTGCATTCCGGTAAAACATTTGGTAGACCTTGTGCTCCATGTCAATGGCAAGTTTGGCGCCCTTAAAGTAGGACAGTTTGTCCACGGATCGAAAGACCCCGGGGGCCTTCTTACGCAAAAATACACCAAATCCTTGAATACCCATGGTTTTCTAGAGGGGAAATAGATGGTGTGATGAAAATCAAACATTTTGAGAGTTATTTTTATTGATGATAGGCTGGCGGCCCGTTGGGATGGTGTTTTTTGCCAGAAGTAAAAATAATTGGCAAAAAGATGATGCAAGGCAAGACAATCAGAGCCGGCGCCAGGATCCAGTAGGTCAGTGGCTTTCCCTTTAGGCCCACACACTCGACACAACATGAGCCCACGCCAAAGGTACTGTTGTCATCACAATCAATCCGACCCTTCTTGCACCCCGTCGCATAGCGAACATTGGACCGACACTTGTTCTGGCATGCCTGGACCATGTCATTGCCGAGACTCTTCAAGTCTTCACACGTCGTGCCCGTGACAGTCGAAGCACCGTGGCCACACTTGCACTTTGGTTTTTGGGTGCCCTTGATCACAACATAGATGAGGGCGGCCGCGACAATGACACATAAAATTTCGACAATGATAAATCCAATAGTGACACCACGCATTTATCTTGTGCTTTTTATTTTATCGTTTCAATCTTCATTCCATGAAGAGCCTTGGTCAACTTGCGGTTGATGTGGGATGAGGTTGGGGGAAGAGCCACCAAACCTTCTCTTGGGCCCACGTAGATACATGTGGAACACCTCACTTCCGGGTGACCCAAGTCACAGATGGGACACACCAGACGGTTGCATGAGGAACAAGGGTGGAGGGGAAAGAGGCGGCGGGGTCCATCCCCGCATTGAAAACATCTTGAAGGAGGTTCGCCGCCTGGGGGTTCCATGCCCGGTATGTTTTAAATGAGAAGAAGCGAAAGATTTTTACAAAGAAACCCGTAACAGGGCTGAGGACAAATGAATTGAGAGTTGGTAAACTGTTACTCGAATAAATTATAATTTTAACCAAAGACTGTAGAGCAACGGTCAGTTCATCTGGCCAGAGCCCTAGAGGTGAGGGCACATAAATGTGGTACAGGACTCCCTGCTCCGGCTTCGTCTTCCTGGCGGGAGCATACTTGGAGGCGGGAGAGATGAAGGACTTCGCGCGACTCCCGCCGCTCGAGGATGTGGATTCCCTTGTCGAGCGCGTCTCTGCCGCCACAGGAGGCGCCAAGACGCGTGGAGACCTGCGCCTCGTCACCCTGCACGCGGACTGCGAGTGCTGCACGTGAAACAAATGTATTTGTGTGCTCACTCACATGCTCGCCAAGAGAATCTCTGCCTGCGCCGTCGCCTTCTGAAGGAAGGCAAAGGCGTCGCAAAAGTTCTGGTAGATGACACGCACCCCTTCCGGCTTTTGCTCGGCCCAGTAGTAGACGTCTTCGCGAATGATATGCCTCCGCCTGAAGTCCATGACCTCCTCTTTCGTCGACGCCACCGTAATGTCGCCCAGGACAGAGCGCACCCGGTCAATGTCAGGGGGCAGAATCATCTCCTCGATGCGCATGGAGCAGTTGAGGATAATGCAGAGGCCAAACACCTGCAGAGCGCGACGGCCACCGCGGAGGAGGAGGTGGCCTTCCTTGCTGTCCCGCTGGACGCAAACACGAATCGAGTTCCCCCCGTCCGAGTCGTTCAGTCGGTCTTGCCAGTGGAAGCAGTTCCTATGCCCAACCGCCGACCGTGCGGCGGGCACGTCAAAGGACAGGGAGTAGTCGCGCCCCGCCAGCGTCGTGAAGACCCGCACGACGTTGACTTCCGCAGACTGAAAGCCTCGCAGGACAAAATCGGCCTCGGGCGCGGCCTCGGGCGCGGCCTCGGGAGCGGGAGCGGGAACGGGAGCGGGAGCGGGAGCGGGAGCGGGAGCGGGAGCGGGAGCGGCCTCGGGAGCGGGAGCGGCCTCGGGAGCGGGAGCGGCCTCGGGAGCGGGAGCGGCCTCGGGAGCGGGAGCAAGCGCAGCCTCGGGAGCGGGAGCGGGAGCGGCCTCGGGAGCGGGAGCAAGCGCGGCCTCGGTGGCGGCCTCGGGAACGGGAGCGGGAGCGGAGGAGCAGACGCCCATGACTGGAGAGGAAGAGGTGGTGTGACGCAGAGGTCTGCCGGTAGAGACGACCCTAAGCACCCTAAGGAGAGGAACGTTCCTTCTTAGTCGATCAAACGTAAGTTCTCATTGAGTAACACCATCACTCGCTCGCCAGGGCAATAGATGCGTCCCTCACAATGACGGCAAAGGCGTCCAAAGCCTCCCGAAAGTGCTTGTGGTAGAACGCCACGCCCTCGGTCGACCCCTCGGCCCACTTGAAGAGGTGGGGCGCCGGGCAGCCGGCAGGTGGTGGTTTGCAAGCCCTCGGGAGAGTGCCGGGAAACATTTTCTCTTCGTTCTCCAGCTCTGCAGCAAACATTGCCCACTTGAGGTACGGAACACCAGGCAGCCGCGACGGGATTGCCGCAGGGATCTCGTCGTACGGCAGGAGGAAGCCGGAGCGCTTCAAGGCGTCGCAGTCTGCGAGGGCCTTCTCAATGACGTAGGGGTTGACAATCTTCTTCATCACAACCTTTCCGATCGAAAAGTGGATGTGGAAGGCAAAGACTGCCAGGGCCGTGCGGTAGCGGGAGAAGCCGACAGTCACTTCCTTGCCCCACCGCTGCACACGAACCTCCTGGGCGTCGTCGTCCGAGAACTCCTTCCAGTTCTTACAGTCTGGCCGTCGTCGAACAAGGAAGGACAGACGGTAGTGCTCCCCGTCCAGAGCCCCGAAGACGTACATCCATCCCGATTTTGGGTACATCATGCCGGTAACATCGAAGCGAGCCTCGGCGGCGGCGGTGGAAAACATGGCTGGAGGAGGGAGACTTGTGCGTGCGGGGCCTTCATGGGCGGAAGGCGTAACTTGGCGTTCATCCCCCAAGGCTTCAAAGACATCGGGTGGGAAGTAGAAGGGGTCTGGGGTGCTTGGGTCTGGAGGGGATGACGTCTCGGAGGGCTGCTTGGTTTCCTGGAGAGTTTAGGTTAGAGGGAGAGAGAATGCTTTGTTTTGAGATGCCTACCTGGTCCATAGTTGGTCTTGGAGAGGGTATTTGTGGTGTGGATGTCTCGGGTCGTCCTCCATCTAACCAAGGCAGATCCTCACAAATATTTGGCAGACCCTCACAAATATTTGTAAGTTACAAATAAATGGGGTCAAGATCACACTCGCGGTCACGCTCCAGGTCAAGAAAACGCATTGGTCACGGGTGGAAAGTCCGGTTTGGGTCATCGCCACGGCAGGAAAAGAAAATGGTGGCTGTTTTTACCAAGAAGGACGGGTCATCTCACAAGACGGTCCATTTTGGCGCCCATGGAATGTCCGACTACACCTTGCACAAAGACACTGCCCGACGTTCACGTTATGACAGACGCCACAAGGTGAATGAGAATTGGAATGATCCCTTCACCGCAGGTGCCTTGTCAAAATGGATTCTTTGGAATAAACCTTCCAGAGCCGCATCCATTTCTGATTATAAACGGCGTTTTGGATTTACATAAACTAGGGCATCATTGTGATTTGTGCCCCATCCAATAAACATGTCCCGACATGATGATGTAAAGTTGTATGAATTGGAAGCCCGACTTGGTGGGGAGTGGGAAGACGAATCGTCAAGTGAAGATGAGGATGACCTTCTGGACCCCTTTCCTCGCCCTTGCTCTCTCCAAAAGACCAAGGTGGCCCAACTCGTGTCTGGATGCCATTAGCTCTTGGTGAGGTATGGTGAGCCTAGTGTCAGTTCTACCTTTTGGTATGTAAAATCCGAAGGCCGTCACTACATTCAACGTGATGTTTCTGAACCCCAAGTTATGCCAGGGAGACTTATTGACCTCCTTCTAGACATGGGGGTTTGTTTCCGCGTGTCTGTGCCTCTTGAGGAGTTTAAAAAGAGAGAAGACTTGACGGTTGAATCCCCCGTAGAGTTGGAAGTAAATAGCTCCTATGTTATTGTCCCCTATGAGATTCCAGAGGCGATTGGCTTGATGAAATTGAAGCGAGTCAGCGAGGATAAGAGTTATGTATGGACGTGGTGTAGGTTCGATGGGTCTCAGCCAGTGGTTTATTCTGAAGCGGAGATGGAAAACTTGGTGGCCGACTCGGAAGTTTTCAATGTAAAGTGGTAAAAATTTATTTGAGAATCAAAGTTGAAAAAAAAATAAATCATTAAAACATCCGGAATCACTACACATTCAAAACTCTCTCTCTCATGTCCTCCTCACTCGCTACGGATTCAAGCACACCGTCTGTCAAGGCAGACACCCCTCTTGAGACTCCACTGGACCCTTCTCTTGAGACTTCTGGAACCACTTGTGACGCTACCACTTGTGACGCTACCTCTTGTGACGCTACCTCTTGTGACGCTACCTCTTGTGAAACCACTGTCTGTGACGAGGCTAGCTCCTCCACATCTGAGACCTTTGCCTTTTCCGCAGACATTTCTCAGCTCTTGTCTCTCATCATCAACACCTTTTACTCCAACAAGGAGGTGTTTTTGCGCGAGTTGATTTCCAACGCCTCGGACGCCTTGGACAAGATTCGCTACCAAGCCTTGACGGATTCTTCCGTCTTGGGTGAAGAGACGTCCCTCTTTATCCACTTGGCCGCTGACAAGGAGGCCAACACCTTGACCATTTCCGATTCGGGCATCGGAATGACCAAGGCTGACATGATTAACAACCTTGGTACGATTGCCAAGTCTGGGACACGAGCCTTTTGCGAGGCTCTCCAGGCAGGTGCCGACATTTCCATGATTGGCCAGTTTGGCGTGGGTTTCTACTCGGCCTACCTTGTCGCCGACCGCGTCGAAGTCCACTCCAAGCACAATGACGACCCTCACCAGCACTGCTGGATCTCTGAAGCTGGTGGGTCCTTTTCGGTGGTGGAAGAGCCCGTCTCGATCTCTCGCGGTACGTCGATTGTCCTTTTCCTCAAGGAAGACCAGCGTGACTACCTTGGTGAGCAACGCCTCCGTGACTTGGTCAAGAAGCACTCCGAGTTTGTCGGGTTTCCCATTTCCCTCTACGTCGAAAAGACGGAAGAGAAGGAAGTTCCCGTCTCGGATGACGAGAGTGGAGATGAGGAGGAAACCAAGGCTGAACCCACTACGGTTGACGATGCCAATGAGGCTACCGATGGTAATGAGGCTACCGATGGTAATGAGGCTACCGATGGTAATGAGGCTACCGATGGTAATGAGGCTACCGATGGTAATGAGGCTACCGATGGTAATGAGGCTACCGATGGTAATGATGACGAGTCGGTTGATGGGGACAAGCCCATTGTCGAAGATGTCACGGATGAGGAGGAGAAACCCAAGACCAAGAAGGTTACGGAAGTGTCTCACGAGTGGGAGGTCTTGAACTCCCAAAAGCCCATTTGGCTGAGGAAGCCTGACGAAGTGACTCCCGAAGAGTATGTGGCCTTTTACAAGTCCATCTCCAATGATTGGGAGGAGCATTCGGGGGTCAAGCACTTTGCCGTTGAGGGTCAGCTCGAGTTTCGTGCGATTCTTTTTGCCCCCAAGCGTGCCCCCTTTGACATGTTTGAAAAGGCACACAAGAAGCGCAACAACATTAAGCTCTACGTCCGCCGCGTCTTTATTACGGACGAGGCCAATGACTTGATTCCCGAGTGGCTCTCTTTTGTCAAGGGTGTCGTGGACTCGGAGGACCTCCCCCTCAACATTTCCCGTGAGATGCTCCAGCAAAACAAGATTATGCGGGTCATCAAGAAGAACTTGGTCAAAAAGTGCCTCGAGCTCTTTAAGGAGATGTCTGAGGATGAAGAGGTCTACCCCAAGTTTTACGAGCAATTTTCCAAGAACCTCAAGTTGGGCATCCACGAGGACATGACGTCGCGCCCCAAGATCTTGGAGCTCCTCCGCTACCCTTCGTCCTACACTCTGGCCAATGACGCCGACAAGCCCACCACCCTCAAGGACTATGTGGGGCGTATGAAGGAGGGTCAGCCCGGCATCTACTACATTACCGGCGAGTCGCTCAAGGCGGTTCAGAATGCACCCTTTTTGGAGAAGCTTCGTAAGCGTGGCTACGAAGTCCTCTACATGGTGGACCCCATCGACGAGTATGCCATGCAAAGCCTCAAGGACTATGAGGGCAAGACCTTCATCTCATGCACCAAGGAGGACATGGACCTTGGCGAAGAGGAAGAAGCCAAGGAGGACGAGACCCTCAAGTCTCTTTGCTCCACCTTCAAGGACATCTTGGGTGACTCGGTGGAAAAGGTCGTCTTGTCGAAGCGTCTCGACTCTTCTCCATGTGTCATTGTTACGGCCGCCTATGGATGGACTAGCAACATGGAACGAATTATGAAGGCGCAAGCCCTTCGCGCGTCGAATGACATGGGTTTCATGGCGCCCAAGAAGACGATGGAGTTGAACCCCGACTCTGACATTATCCAGGCCTTGGCGGCCAAGGATCCGAGTGACCCGGTCGTCAAGGACCTCGTGTGGCTCCTCTATGACACGTCTCTTTTGACCTCTGGGTTTTCCCTCGACCAACCCACAACCTTTTCATCCCGCATCCACCGCCTTATTGGCCTGGGTCTCGGAATGGAGGATGGTGGTGAAGAGGTTGACGAGATGGACGACCTTCCTCCCCTCGAAGAGGATGGAGATGACGAAGGCGAAGCCACGGGGACCATGGAGGAGGTGGATTGATTTTTTTCTCTCTTTGATGTTTGAGTTTATCAATAAAATTATCGTATACATTTGAGTTCAATTGGTAACCAAGGCTAGTCCAATAAAATTTTTACCCAATTTCAATTTCGCAAGCCAAAACCACAGAGATGAAATCTCTTTTGATAGAAAAAAAACAAAAGATGGCTTCTTCTCTTCCCCAAGTTGCTTCTCCGGTGCATCCGTCCCCAGACCCCCTCCCAGGAGCTGCCTCCGGCCGTCACCAGGTAGTTGTGCTTTATACTATCCAAGGTCTAGATGGTGGCGAACCTCAAACAAGATGCCGTATCCTTTGGCTTGATACCACAGAGAGAACCATTGACCAGTTGCGAAATCGATTGGTTTCCGATCCAATGAGGGATGTAGTGACTCCTGGAGAGCTATCGGTCCGCCTCTTTGATGAGAAAGGGAACGAAATGACCCCCGATGTAGAAGCATTCACTTCTTCTAATCTTCTTTTGGTCTATGTCATCTTGAACCCACACAACCGGGGTGAAGTCCTCTTATTTAACGACCTTCCCGGAGAAGATCAATGCCGCGAGGTCAATGTCATTGTCAAGCCTCTTCGTGGCAAGTCTAAAAAGTTCGGACCTATCTTTCTTGCTCCATCTATTCCCAACACCGATCTATTGAGGTCCTATGTAAAGATTTTCCAAACCATCTCAGGCCTCCACGGAAGCTACAAGATCCTTGTTTCCTCGTCACGAGTCACGCCACCACAATCTTATCGCTTAGCCCACCTTCCCCCAGACCACCTTCAATACACAACCAATATAGGGGAAATCACCCTTATGGAAAAACCAGAAGACTTCCTACTTCGTATCTGGGCAGCCCATAGTAGCAAGCCAGAACAAGATCATCCAAGGGCCATTTCGCTCTCAGGTGTCACCCCAGAAAAATTTGCACAATTTATTCCACAAGATCTAGTGAAAACGTATAAATTTGGTCTCTTCTCTCTAGCATCAGCGGAAGATACGGCAACTAAAACCTGGGAAGATGCAGAAGGCAAAATAGAGGGTGCCGCGGGTGCCTTTATCGTCCTTCAGCAACCTGATCAGCAGGAGGAATGGAAAAAATTCGCGGAATGGTTTAACGAATTGTTTAAGATCCACAAGAATTATGTCGAGGTAAAGGTATACCTTAATGGGACAAGCCGTGAAATTGGTACCCAGTTTTTGCCAGTCTATATTCAATCTCCCTGGCAAATCCTTTCACTTCTTAAATTTTCTTTCCAAACAGGAAATATTTCTCTAGAGGCCTCTCAAGTAGAAGTCAAGTGGTCCTCGCGTACGTTGTTCAAACCGTCTTCTTTCAAACCCCTTTTAGAAACAGAGGGGCTAGGCTATCCCCTCCAAACGAAGAATCTCGAGGCGATCAACATTAAACTTGATCCTCATCATCCAGCCATACCCCACGATATGTTTTACACGAAAGCACTTTTCAACTTTGCCAAAACACAATGGCCCTCCGCTTTTAATTGGCTCCGACCTGGCCCCGGCCCCATCACAACATCTCGAGCAGGTGAAGGGGAAGAAGGAGGTGGTGATCGAGGGGCGGCCGAACCACTGGTTGAAGTGGAAGAAGGAGGTGGTGATAGAGGGGCGGGAACACATGCGGGTGGTGATAGAGGGGCGGGAACACATGCGGGTGGTGATAGAGGGGCGGGAACACATGCGGGCGAAGGCGGAGATGGCCCTTCAAGCCAGGTAATTTCGTGGCATGTCGATGATATCCTAATTTGCGCCGTCCCTCCAGGTAAAATGGTGCTCTCCAATCCAAGTGATTTTTTGGGAAAGGTTGCGCAACTCCAAAGCCAGATCCTGGAGATGTGTCAATTAGATGTCTTGCCAGAATGGGAGGCACGTGGTGTGACTTCTGGAGGCGAGGAGGTTTCGACTTCAAATCCTGATCAGGTTTTTGATCTCTTGAGAGGAGGAAGTGTTAATCAAGTCATTTTCAGACCTCCACCCACCGACCTCTACGTCCCCTTTCACTACACCATCACTGGTTCAGGCATCCCCATCAAGGCCGTCCGCTACTTCCCCTTCCCTCCAGGAATTAAACAATTTACCGAGTTTTACACCTGGATGAGCCAACACACGAAGGAACAATTCAGCTTCACCGTATCCAACCTTCGGGTCGACGGGCAAACCCACGGGACCTTGACAAGTGCTCCTCGTCACCCGCAGGTTCAGGTCCAACCCTATACAACTATAGAGATTAAGGCCCACCTAGGCAGGCTTCGGCGCCAGGTTGGGGGAGCCGTTGCGAAGTGGAAAAGCTTTTTCAGGGACACGGAAGCATTTGGTCAGGGAGAAATCACTGAAGGAGAGCATACTGTCAAAGTTCCAGTATATATCGGGGAGGAGCGTGAGCCCAAGGCCATCTTGGTGATTCCTGTCAACGGGGATGGCGATACTAGCTCCAGTCAAATTTACAGGCTACTTGCCTCCAAGGGCTTTGCACAGTACAATGCCTCTATATGGATGGATAATCTACATGAACCTATTCCACTTGAGAGAACGCTGGACGACCCCATCCCTGTGGGGGTTATAGATACAATCCAACTCACCCTCCCCTACACTGTCGATTCTTCAATTGCTCCTTCCATCACACCTTCCACTGCACCTTCTGAAGATGTGCACCTTGCCATGAACATTCCCGTCTTGTGGCAACAGCATGAGAGCGAGGAGCCAGCTCTTCTTGCCATGGTCCAGTCTGAAACCCACTCTGAACTTGCTTCTACAGTGATTTTGTATGAGCTTTCCAATGATGTAAATATCCATAGCAGAGAAGGGGAATTTCAAACACGACTTATGGGGCCCAAGGGTGAGGTTGTTGAGCAGGGGAAGGATCGTTTTTGGTCGACTATGCTATCCACCGGGTGGACCATCCTTGTGGGGGCGTCCCAAGTCGCGGTGGGCCTCATCATCAAAGGCTCTTCTAACATTAAGATGACCTACCACCTCGGCTCCAAGCTTTCCTCTACAAAACTCTTGGAATTTGCAGCAGGGATTCTCGGACATATGGGAATCCATCGTTTTGACGCCGCCCTTGTATCCAAAGATGGTGAAAAAGTCACCCTTCACCCTGAAGCTAGCGACGACCAACCCCTCGCGGGCCACACAGCTGCATGGTTGGTGATCACTCCCCGCAGCGAATAAATCATTGACGCGATTTTCGCAAATAAATGTTTATTGATTCAACTGATGTCTAATTGAAGGATCTTGGAATTTCGTTGGAAGACCGAGAAAAGGAATTGGGGGACCAAACTAGAGGTGAGGGCACATAAATGTGATTTGACGGCAAAGCCGTCAGACACCTTTGGTGTCTTATCACCTCACCCCTAGGGGTCTGGACTTGAAACATTACAATACAAGACCATTTTACTCAAGTTAAAATTTTTAAAGTGCATATTCAATTGGCCAGACCTCTAGTATAATAATACATCTTATTACTCCATGCTCCTACGCCACCAAGACGTCTTTTTCGCTTGCTTTGTCATTCTTACTTTTCTTTATTTGAAGGATGGGTGGTTCTTCCTTTTCCAAGACCAACCCTACTTGGCCTTTACCGGCCTCTTGACCTCAGTTCCCTTGATTCTCTTGGCAGCGTGGCATGTCTTTCCTATTGCTTCCCAAGCACCTCAAAGGGACTAAATGTAATCTTGTAATCTTTACCTTCAAGACATCCTACTTGCTGCCCCAGCTTTTCTTTCAAGTGGGCCACCGTAGCCCCCAGATTTTGTTCAACGCCAACCATGGATATGGAAACAGTATTGTCTGTGTTACACCCCTCCACACGCTGCGGAGCAACCTTGAGATGGACGGTGCCAGGGAGGATACTAACACTTGAACTAGAAGGTGGAAGGTCCACCTCTTTAAAAATAAATTTGCCATCCTCATAATCCAAATCCCTCCTCTTGGCCACAAGTGGAATTGGCGACCCTCTTCCAAGAGCCCTTTCCCACCGATCCACGGTCAACTCTTCTCCCTCGAGATAATAGGTGACAAAGGCTTCAAAAAATGTGACACTCTGAGATTCCCTTGGCTCTCCAGGGCAAAAATGCTCAAGCATAGTTCTTCTTAGATGGTCCTTCAACTCTCTAAAGGTGGGGGTGCCTTTATCGGCCCATCCAATGTCGCTGGAAGCTCAAATCCCTCCATCAGGTTTGGGAACCATCTTACGGTAAATGTTGACGGTCTTTCATCGAGTTCCGGACCTGAAGTCGTCACAGGGAGTGGTCCAGGGCGATCGTCTACCCGAGGCTCGGCTCCTGAAGGTTCCTCCTTCCCTTCCAACGGTGATTCAGGATCATGATGAACAGGTGGAGAAGAGCTACCCCATAGAAAACTAAACATTTCCGTTTTTATAAAGGACATGAAAACTTGTTACGACTTGACGATCGTCTTTGGCCCAATGAAAAATTAAAAAAGCGTCAAGGCGACCCAAAGAAAGATCTTCGCCTCTTGGCAAATGGCATCTTCTCCTTCAATCCAGACTGAAAGACCAAAAACTGGTCCTCCCATCGACGCAGTCTACACCTGGATTGATGCCACGGACGAGGCGCGCCTTGCCCAACGCGAAGAATGGCTCACCCACTACAAGATGAGCGAGTCGGACCGTCGCCTTCCCGTGGATCCGGTGGACGGTAACCCAAAACACACTGAACTCTACTTTTCACTCCACACCTTGAAAGTATTCGCGCCATGGCTTCGCAAGATTTGGATCGTCACCCAACGTCCCCAAGTGCCTTCCTTTCTTGGGGAATTTCCTCGTGCCTCAGTCGTTCACCACGACCAAATTTTTCGTGACGGCCATGTCCTTCCTACCTTTTCCTCAAGGGCCATCGAAACCAACCTCCACCGCATCCCAGGCCTCACTGAACATTTCATCTACTTGAACGACGACATGTTTCTTGGGCAGCCTCTAACGCCTTCTGATTTTTTCCTTGAAACGGCTTCGGGTCACCTGCCAATCCTTCGGACGGTCAAGCGGTGGAAACCTTCACGAAGCTCTCCACGCTCCTTGGCCCTTCACCTCCAATATGCCGAAGAACTTCAAACCGTCGTCTCCAAGCGTGACAATGCCTATGTCAATTCAAATCGTCGGGTTCACACCTGGCTCAATGAGAATTTTGTACGTGACCCCCTCCGCTCCAACCTCGCCCACCAGGCCACCCCCTTGACCATATCTCTCATTGACGCTGCCATCCGGCGCCTCCCCGAAGAGTGGGACCTCATGGAGTCGCTGCGCTTCCGCCATTCCGACTCGATGTCTCCTCTTCCTCTCGCCCTCTTCCTCGCACTCTACCAAGGCCAAGCCGTGGTGCTTTCCCACGAGCGTGACCGTCTTAAACGCGCATGGGGATCTGCCGACAATGGCGACCTGATGCGTCGCGTCTTGAAGGAGCGCCCTCACCTCTTTTGCCTCAACGACTTGGGACCTCACCTCGGAGAGGCAACGGTCCGCATCTACTGGCGCGGCCTCCACAAGATTATCAAGGAAGCCTATGAGGCCCAAGGCATTTCGACCGGTTAAAACGAAAAGACTTAGTCTACAATAAATGGACGAGCAATCCCTCCCTCGTCTCATGACCGAGGTCATGGTGGCATGTCAATCGGGAAACAAAATTATTTGTTATTCCAAGCTCCGCCAAGCAGCCAAATGGATCATGATCAATGACCCTCCTCCTGACGATGGTCCCTCTCTCCTGACCGTAGAGTTGGGGACCCCCGTCAATGACGAATATGCCCATCCTGAATTCATTGAAGACCATCCAAAATTTGCAGCCGACCACGGCATGCCAAAGGGTCAACAAGGTCATATTAAACAAGTGCCACCTCCTGGTCAAGGATGGAATCCCAACATGGTTGCGGGTGGAATGAAGGGGGGACCTTATGAAGTGAAGGCGGGGTGGTGCGGTACAGCACACCAAACTCTCAAGGATCTCTACTTTATCGATTCAATATAATCATTTTATTTACAAGGCTATGTACAAAATCTCGAGATCAATCTTGGCTCTATCGAAAGACGATCGTTTCTACTGTCCCATCCAGCCACTTGATTCTCCCCTTGACAGGGTTACGAATCTTGAGAGTTTTTGTTTTGGTCAAGACTTGGCCCAGCCGAGAAATAACCTCGACCTTGACAGCTCTTTCATACACGCCGGTTGACAATAAAAGCTTGTGCCACTCGTTGAAAGAAATGCCCGTTTTGGACTGGATAGGACGTGAAGGTAGATAGCGCGGACCCTTGGCACACCCACAAGGAACACAAAAAAGGCCATGGATGAAATGAGTTGTGGTGAGAATGAATAAAGTTTATTGATTGACCAAAAGTCTTAACAATTTGCGGGGACCGACGATGTATACATCGAGTAAAACAAGCGTGGGGGTTGGTAGCGGGCAACCGTCGCCATAAAGTGGGCGTAAAAGATGGCATAAAGAACATTGGCCCCCCAGTCGTACTGAAAGTTCACGAGGCAAAGCATGTAGGACATGGACCAAAAGTCCCATCCAACCCTCCTTTCGTGGCGCCTGACAAAGCAAACATAGGCAAGGAGAAAGAGTGCCAAGTAGACGCCGGCACCAATAAGGTAGAGTGGCCAATCACCCTTGGCACCAATGGCGAGGTAGATGTAGGCAAATAAGAGGGTTGCGAGGTAGATCGATTGGCAAAGGGTACGTACCCAAGCCTTTTTGTCCCACCATCCCCGAAAATGACGCCAAGACCATCCAAGGTTAAACACAATTGTGGCACCTACCATGATCCCTACGATCCCATAGGTCGATAGGGAATTCCAATCAAAACGTTCACCGAGGTCATCGACATAAAAGAGGGACAGGATGAAAAACAAGGAACCTAAGAAGGAATTGGCCCTTCCCAAGTCATCCATATCTTCCTTGTGCCAACGTTCTTCGTAAGAAAAGGCAGAAGCGCCGTGTCCCAACTCGTCATAGATGCTGTGTCGGTCCGTTATGGAGCGGCCATAGGGGAACCACTTGGCCAGAGCAACTTCCTTCTCCAGACAATAAATCGCAAAGCGACCGATACCAAATAGGACAAGTGCCAACGTAAGCCATGCCAAGAGTTGAAGAAAATGTGTAACACCGGAATCCATGTGTGAGGGAAAGTGGAGAGTAGATATGGCCCAACACAATATGAAATGTCGTCGTTTCAAAAGGTACATGAATAAAATTTGTGTTGGTATGGCCTCCGGCCAACCTTACAGGCTACGCCACAAGTGTACGAAAGGTGAGGGCCCTAAAGATTGGGCTTTGCCCAATCATTAATGATCGACTGCGTCGATCTTTAGGTCTCGTCGTTGGGTCCATGACCTGTATGACATTTCAGTAGTGGTCAAAGACCACTGGTAATCTTTACATGATCAATGTCGGGTCGAGTCATAAAACGTAAAAAAAAATATAAATTGAAATCCTTCAAGCCTTTTTCACCCTTTTTATAAAACTCTGATGGAGGCCCAAGTGAAAACATTGTTTAGAGGAGGCACTCTACTGAGTGGTGGAGAAGGACCATTTTATGCAAAGGGTGCACCCATTGACAATCCCTTTTATCCGTTCTATGACGAGCGAGACAGGGCCATCATCCTCCTTACTCCGGACGCCTCAGCCCTCAGCCTCTTGCGGTCTTCGTTGGAGACGGCTCTTGGGCAGGTCTTTTTGGGCAAGTCGAGTCTTACAGATCTCCGGGAATGGACCGCGGTGACCTACGACCCAATCTCTGAGGCTTTTGAAGGCTTTGATCCAAGTAAAACCTACGGGGTGGGAAGTGTTTATTTGGGAATTGCCAAGTTGAAATCGGACATGGCATCCTACAAGGCCGAAATCGACAAGGCTATGGCTCTTGCCCATGCTGCGACTGCCTTGAGTCTTATTGGGTGTTCTCCCGTGATTGAAAAATCAGAGTGAATGGCTCTCTAATCACACCTCTTGCAACACTTCTTTCCACATCCATTATTGGCATAGGAGACCAAAGACCATACAAACATTGTGAGAACAATGATAAAGACGATAATAAAACACGCGAGAGTAGGTTTGTCCATTTTTGTTTAAAGGCCATCTTTTCCATCGGCCTCCTACGACACACCAGGGTCTAAGAGACCAAAGTGGCTTCCTGGTCAAGTTCGTCAACGAGGAGCTGGAGCCACTTTGCGGCATCTTTGGGGCCGTCAGCTCGAACCCTCTCCAAAAAGGTGCGCCGCTCAAAGGGTGACCCTCGAGATTTGCGCCATTGACATCGAGCAAATCGGCCCTTGGGAAAGGGCTGCAAAAATCGATTTCATCGCCTGGTTTGTTTTTAGGATCGGGTGCATGGGGCGCTTTGACTTCTTGAAATAAAGTGTAATGAGAGGTTTGCGTTTTGATTCGTCGTTTAACCGACCCATGATGATTGAATTTATGAAGGGTCTCCTCGCGACAGCAAAGGCCTTGGGAGTCAATGGACGCATCGCAAGCTTGGAAAAGCTCCACAATCCCAAAAAGAAAAAGTCTCTAGAAGACATCAAGCGGTCAGCAAATAGTTGGATGTGGGTCATGTCGTGGAGGGGTTGCCAACATCCACCCTCTCGCCTTCCACGCCACTACATTGTCCTCCAGACGGAGCCTTTAGGTGTCTTTGCCCACACGGACCGCCCCCGTTACCGCGCCCTCACCAAGTTTCTAGAAGGTGCTACCCAAGTGTGGGAGTATGACAGCTTCCACAACGCCCAGCGTTACAAGTGCTGTGAGAGAAAGCCGTTGCCCTTGGGTTGGAGTCGGGCTTGGACCCCTCTCCCTTCCACCATTGCGCTTTCCAAGGCAGTCCCCTACAAGGTATTCATGTTTGGCAAGGCGTCTCCCAGGCGCCAAAAGGCTATTCAGGCTATTGGGTCAACAACCCCCAGCACCTACTTTGGAAGGGTGATGAACCCTGAGCGTGACGCCTTGGCCGTCAAGGCAAATGTCGTACTTTCCATCTTTGCAAGTGATCGAGACTTGACATGCAACATGGACGCCTTTCGCATTTTGCCCCTCTTGGGTCTAGGTGCATTTGTCATTGCAGAAGCCAATGACCATCCTTTTTACAAGACGATGGCGTCACATGGTTTGGTGACATGTTCCTTGGAAGAGATGCCAGCCCAATGTGTCAAGTGGACATCCCCGGCATTCGAAGAAGAAAGACGTGCACTTGCAGCCCATCTTCAAGCCGTCGTAAGGCGTGACTATGCGATGGCACGCCTTATGCATGTTGTCATTTCCAAGAGAATTTTTCAAAAGGAGATCAGACGAGAGGAACCCAAGATGAGAAAACCAAAGGATGAAGCAAGAAAGAGAAAACCAAAGCCTAGGAAATCAGGTCAATCACCTCGTCGAACCGTCAAGCGTGACAACCTCATGAAGAAACTTCAATAAATCGACCATGTATTATTTTTTCACAAGATGAAGGGAAGTTTTGCCTTGCGGTTCTCTACAAGGTAGATCCCCTCTTTGTAAAGTGCTGCCAAGGCTTCCGAGTTGCAGGCCTTTCCTTCCTCGTCAAGGCATGGTGTAAGCCGAATCACACAGTCTTGGTTTGGCAAGTGACCTACGAGGACTGTTTTTCCGTAGATGTGACTAATGGAGATGTCACTAATGGCGAGGTACAACTCGAGGGCCACCTGGTAAACGAGTGACGGAGGCGCGGGAGGGGGAGGTGCGATAGGTGGTGACGGTGGTGGACTGCTTGGTTTGGAAAGAGAAGAGCTTGGTGGGGTGAGAACTTGCATCGTGGAATGAGGCATGAATGGTGGTCGCGAGAGTGGTTTGTGTGACCTTGAATCTGTTTCTTAGGGAGTTTCTGCACTAAATTTATTTCGGAGACTTCTTCTTCTTCAAACAAGGAAAGCATCCTTGGACGGCAGAGGTCGAAGCAAGAACCTCTAGCTGGGTATTTACATCCGCGAGGGTCGAGTTGGCGTTGAGCTTGGACAGACCCTGGGCAATCTTGAACAACTCGTCAATCTGGGTCGAAGCGACGGCGAGGGTAGGCTGCCATTTTTCAGGTGCCCTTGCTGCCAAAAGGTTCAAGGCAGCAAGGACAACCTCCTTCTTCTCGGCGCCCTTCAAAGCAAACTTGGCCGCGGCCTCCATGGCCTTGCGAATCGCTTTGGAAGAGCCTTCTTCAAGACGTCCCGTCTCCATTTTGGTCGTCAGAGTGGCAACGACCTCAGTGACGAGGGCATCGTCCACCTTGGTTTCTTCTGCTGCAACTGGTGTTTCAACTTGGACAGTGATTGAGTCGGCCATAATAATTTGTTTTATTATACTCCCGGAAAGGGTATTCCCTCAATCCACTCGCCGCGAAAATCGTGGATTCCACTTCCACGCCCGCCCCAAACCCGAATCATCGTATTTTGCTTCCTCCACAAGATCTCTCACTTCTTTCGGACAATTGGCGACATCGGCGGGTGTCAACCCTCCACCCAACTCCATGGACCCGACTGGTGTGTAAATCTTGGTCAGGCGATGACCATCTACCCTCATTCTTTCACCACAGTCCCTCATCTTGAGAAATTGTCTCCAGATTGACGTGTTGGGATTTTTGTAAGACCCTCCTTCCTGAACCGCAACAATCGCCGGATCTTCCTGTGTACAACATCCTGCAATGTCTCTGCCTGGACCAACCACACACGCCTGAGCTCTCATTACATCTTCTAATTTGCCGGCCTTTTTCAAGTCTGACATGAAGGTCTTGAGTCCCGTCACTTCCCGAATAAATCGTCCGTGGGACACGATGGCAATGCGGTAACAGGGAACCTCTTCACTTATCGCTTCACCTCCCGGAAGTTTAAGGCGGAAGGTCGCCCTTGGACCTCCTGCCCTGTTAATAAAATCCACAAGTCGAGGAAGAACAAGCCTTTGAAACTTGTCCACTGATGGGCCGGCCATCCCATCTGCCCATACATTATCCACCCCCCTATAGGTCCCCACATCCAATAAAGTGTTGTTAACAAATTCATAATTGATTGGCACTTTTGTCCTTTTTTCTTTTTGAAAGTTCAGGATATGCTCCTGCAAAGCTCCCATGGAGGCCTTGGGTTCGTTTTGCTTGTCTGATCCAAGGGCAATTCCCCTCCGCCTTTCACTCACCCATGGAATCACGTTGATGGTCTGACGCGACCCTTGGAAAATTCCAATTGCCGTTTCAATCGCTCGCGACATGACCGAGGCACACACCATGTCATAGTCTCCACGCGCCTCCCCAAGGCATTCCCCCGCCTTGACCGCCTCATTAAACCCTGCATTTGTCAGGTCGGGGTCGAGGAGAGCGCCTTGACGAATTCCGCCCAAGAAACCATGGTGGTGCATGACATTGGCACAGGATAGACCGTGACGAATCCAATCAATCTGAATAACGTGGCATGGGTCGGTAGCCATAATGATTCGAGTTTTATAAGAGGGCTTTATTTTTTTTTGAGTTTGTGGGTTAATCATATCAATTACCCTCACCTTTAAAATAAATGAGCAGATCCAAATCTTATTCAAGATACAAATCTTCTGGTTTAAAATCAAGAAAATCTTCAAAGCCACGTGAGAGACCCAAGCCAAAAAAGTCAAAGGGACCCATACCCAAAGACAAAAAGCTATACGAGAAAATCAAAGCCAGAGTCCAATCACGCATGCCTACCCACTCGGCCTACCGGTCAGGCATCATTGTGGCCGAATACAAAAAAGCCTATGCGGAGGTCCATGGAAGAGGGTCCCCCTATTCCGGTAAAAAGCCTTCTACCACGGGTCTGTCTCGGTGGTACCGTGAAAGATGGAGAAATCAAAGGGGAGGCGTGGGTTACTCGAGAAAGGGAGACATTTATCGCCCAACAAGACGCATTACCAAGAAGACACCGACAACCCACAGAGAGTTGTCTCGAGACGAGGTAAAGCGGGCCATGAGGGAAAAGAAGAGAACTGGTCGTGTCTGGAGATTCTCATCACGGTCACAATCGCGACGACTATAATCATTTTTCCTCACCTCTAATAAAATAAACCGGTGTACTTGTCACACAATTTATCCTGTTTGTAACCAAGTCAGGAGTGGCGGTCACAGCGATGGTCATACTCAATCCCTGCCTAATTTTGCTATAAAACGTGCTTATTGGGATAACCAAACTCAAGATTTCGTCAATAAACATACTTTTTCACACAATCCTTTTATTCTTGAGAAATGTAGATCACGGCGTCTCCTTAGGTTCGTTTGACAACTTGGCATCATTCGACGGCTTGGCCTCGTCGACCGTGCCGTCAGCCCTGATAAAGGTACGGTTCTTGCGCGGGTCAGACAATTCCATCTTGCGAATCTCCTCAATGGGGGCAGACATGAGAGCGTCTTCCTTGGCCTTGGCCTCCTCCTGGGCCTTGAGCGCCTCTTCCAACTCTTCACCTTCCAGCTCCCCCTTACGCATGGCGGGAATCATGCCCTTCCCCTCCGGATCAGTCAAATCAATGACGGGCATCTTCTTTCCAAGGTTGTGACACAACTCGGCGAATTTCTGAGCCTCAAGGACGTCTTGCTGCTGGCGCTTCATGACCAAGTCCTGCTCCGCGTCAAACCAATGGTTTTGGATTCGGGGGTCATCAATCTCGTTCAGAGGCAACCACTCGTACATGGGTGCGGTCAAGTTTTCCGCATCCAAATACTTTTGCCATACACCGTCCCGTGAGTAGAGGTCTGCCTTTTCTTCGTCAGGAGCACATGTTTGGGCAATAAAAAGAGGCTCAAAGCCGCACCCCTCGGCGTCTTGCCACTTGGAAAACTTGATGTCCTCACCGCCAGCCTCTTCATCTTCCGGGTCTACAATCGTCACCGACTCGTCGGGAACGACGGTCACTACAACAAACTTTTGGCCACGAATCTCCATGGCGATGGGGTAGGGAGGAGGGCCCGAGGCCAAGTCATAGGCCGGCTCTTCTCCCCTTGTCTTGGCCTCTTCCGCCTTTTGGGCCATGACGGCTGAAAATTCTTCTGCCTGTGCCTTGCGCCGTTCAATTTCCTCGGCCGGAACCGGGAAAAGTTCACGCAAGTCCTTTTGTTTGCGTTTCAATTCACGCTTGTGGCGTGCGGTGAGGCCAACCTTACCGTGCTGGTGCTTGCGTACATTTTCGTCAAACTGGCGCTGACGTTCGGCGGCCCATTCGTAAACAGCTTCGAGAACCACCCGCTTCTTGCGGTCGGCAACCGACTTGGAGGTGCACCTCTCAGGATCAATCCCCGCCACTACAATGTGACGTGCCTGAAACTTGTAAGATACAATGCCACACTGGCCAATCGCCCCATGACGTCCTTCCTTTTCAATGTGGCGTTGGGCCTCTTCCTCGGCACGCGGCCCACCAAAAAATCCAGTAAAGCGCACGTAGGGGGCTGCCGCCGCGGGGCCACACCTCAAGTTGGCAATGTTGCACGTGAACCACTCATAGACGGGGATGTTCACATCTTTTGTCGTCCGCGGCTCGGCACGGTCTGGCCGGGCAATGAAGCCATCTGATCCTGCTGGGGCAGCCTGGGGTGCCTCAAAGGGACGCACATCATCCCATCCAACCTTGGGGTTCTCACCCGGAACGTCGGGGCGGGGCGGCAAGGCCATAAACATGTCGGTGGCGCGACGGCCCTGAGGTCGTCCCCGCCTCGCATCGGCTTCTCGTGAAGGGGCGCCTGCGGATGGTGCACCAATGGTCCGGACACGCGGGCCGTCCTGGGACCATTGGGGAGGACCGTCAAAGGACGCGACCGAGGCAGCACCTCCACGGCGTCTTCCAGCAGCGACCTGGCGTCGACGTTCCTGCTCTTGGAGAGCGCGCGAATAAACATTGTCCCGCCGAGGTTCCCTGTCGGGATCGACGCGGAGGGTAATGTCAGCTTCTTTGGCCTGGGTGGATGATGGGCGATCCATCTTGAGTTATTTTATACGATGGGCAATGAAAATTCTTGGAACGAAGAGAACGAATAATTTAAGAAAAACCCCTTCGTCCAAGAAACGGGGAAGCTAATCGCCGTTCATTTCGTATTTTTACGTTTGGTTGCTAATATGCCAATCCGCTAATTGAATAAAAATATGGAAGGCCGTGATATTGATGTTGGTGACATTCGAATTTCAAAAGATTCGTTGTTTCTCATGAAGGAAATGGCAGACCCGTCCAAGGTAGACTTTACCCAAAAAGAAAGGGAGGATGTGGAAAATGCGCCATCTCTTATTCGTGATCAGTTGAAAAAATCTGCACATGCATCCCGTCACCGTCGTGAACGGCAGCGCCAGCACGATCGGGAAAAGGAACGGCAACATGAACGGAAGGACCGAGACCGTCAAAAGGATCGGAGGGACAGTGACTCTGGACGAAATGAACGGCGCTCCCACAGACACGAGGCTTCACGGCGAGGCGAAGAGGACGGGCACAGGTCATCCTCGCGGCCATCGTCGATTCAACCACCTCTGGAAACCATTCCCGAACGAAAATCCTCTTCATCCCGTCCGGATGGTCCACTTCCCGTCGCTGACGTCATTCGGGCCAGGTCGCGTGTAGGTCACGAAGACTCGATGATGGCACGTGCCATGGAAGACGCGCGAAAGAGGTCAAGGTCGGGTGATGCCGCGGCAGCAGCACCTCCCCCGTCATTGGCCAGAGACGACGCACCCCTGGTTCCAGGATTCCTCAAGGTCTCCAAGACACCGCCGTCAACGAGTGACATTCCTCTCCCGGCAGCCCTTATGCCCACCGCAAAGCAGTCTGAGTTTCGAGTGACTGCGGGTGGAATGGCGCCGGATAGTAGTGGTGGTCTAGGACCGCGTCCCGACCTGAAATCCTCTGTCCTTGATCGCAAGATGTCAGAAGCTCGTGAGAGGGACAGATCCCGCTCCATGTCGCGTTACCGCTCGCGCGAAGACGATTATCGGCGCCGATTCCGCCAATTGGAACGGTCTGGCTATGAAGGGTCTTCGTCGCGTCCCGGCGGCTCGTCTTCATGGCGTGACGACTACCGGCCCTCTGGGTCTTCCTCCCGCCGCTACCGCTCCAGGGAGAGGGACCGCTACGGAGGTGGAGGCTCTTCTTACCGCCGGTCGCGTGATTCAAGGGCAGAAGAGATTGAAAAGAAGGACTACCTCATGGCCATGGAAAAGATGAAGATGCAGGGCATTACGTTGACCAAGCAGTACACCATGGACGACTCCCTTGTGGACATTCAGTACGAGTTTGAGAGGCACAACCTCAACCTCGAGTCCATCCAAAAGGTAGAAACCTCCAAGTCTTACATTCGCATCTTGGCAGTCGTGATTGTGGTCGTGAACCACTTTACGGGTCGCCACTTGAAACTTGTCGGATGGACGGAGCGCCTCTCCAGGGACCTTGACAACCCCAAGTACTTTATGGCCCTGGAAGAGATGTGTCGCTCCATGCACCGCCGTGGTCCGCCTTCCCCATGGATCCAACTTGCCATCATGTTTGTGTCATCCATCTTTGTCACCCACGTCAACAACCAGTGGGGCTTGGGCATTGGTGGCGGAAACCAAGGAAGCGGCGGTAATGGCGGCGGCTCCGCGGCCCAACCCAAGGACTCTGGTGGTGGTCTAGGTGGCCTCCTCGGCTCCTTGGGCGGAATCAACCTTGGGTCCGTCCTCGGCACGGTTGGGAACATGTTTGGTGGAGGTGGGGGTGCTGGCCCGCGCCCCGTTCCAGTGACTCCCCACCAACCCGCAGCCCCCGCTCCACCGGCTCCCTCGGCGTCGTCGAACCCATCGAATCCATCTGGCGGCTCAACGTCGTCACGCAGAGGTTTTCGCAAGCCCTTGGTAAGGCCTTGAAACAATTGGCCTTTTAGGCCAATCAACCATAGCATTTTATGCTTGAAAAAATTGACGTCAAGTCTTCATCCAGATAATTCAATTTTGTATTCAAACGTTTAGTTCTTTGATAAATAAATGCTTTACATTTTATTCTTCCATGACTACTCCTGCCCTAAAAGCCATATCTGTCAAGTTTTTTGGATTCGTCGAACCTCATTCCTGGAAAGGAAGTCCGGTCGAAACTTCTTGACCCATCCTGCAGAGGCTTACAAAATGAACCAAGGCGTGCGCCACTTTCTCAAGGATACCTATCCTGACCACCCCTTCCAAGACCCTCCCCGCATGGGCCTCATTTTACCCTCCTTGAGGCGGATGAATGGAAATCTTTAGAGGAGACGCCTTCTTCAACCTCGGAAGAATGGGCGTCCTATACTCCTTGCGACCATGTGGCGTCCGTCGTAATGCGCCGTGCACGTTTCTTGGAGGACAATCCCCCAGCTTTGGGCTTGACCCACGGATCCAAGTCAATTGGTGTAGAATTTGACTTGCCCGACACGGAGACCAAGGCTCACATGACCTTTGCCTACTTTCCTGGAGGTCTTCCTGAAGGAGCCGATGAGGCGGTGGCTGAATTTTTGCACTTGGAAGAATAGTCTTTAAAAATCAAAAGACCATTTTCTCAATGCCGTAAAGGGATACAAGGACAAGAGAGCTTCCCAGTACTCTTCTTGATCCTCAATCTCCAGTCCAGACAGTATCTTGGAATGCTTATAGACTTCCTCGGACACACTTCGATAAAATGGCGCGTAATCCACCTTTTTGAATTTGAATGGGCGGGTCTTTTGGGAGGGTCGATTGGCCATCCAAGAAGCCAAGTCTCCAATTTTTTCATCATAAATGTCAATGCCAACATCGGTGAGAAGGAGGGGCCACATTTTACGGTGTTTCAAAAAGGCATGGCGCATGGCCTTTTCGACGACTGTCAATTCATAATCGTTGGTGTTAAAGGAACCTTCCGACTCATAAAACGGAATGTCCCCCGTGACACCTCTCAAGAGGGTATACCAAAATTGTGGCAAGATACGCTTGTCGAAATGGTAACTTGCTTTGAAATCACGTGTGCTCAGCCGGACAACATCTTTTGCAAACTTTGCCGGGTTCTTGCGTATCGAAAATCTTTTAAAGGCCTTTTTCAGTGCCGCAGGTGTCATGTCCGAGGGAGACGCTTTTTCATAATTAACCGTCATGGACCGTATCCAAGGAGCAAACCCAGAGTCGGCACTAGAACTCAAGGGCAAATCTTCCCCCACAAAATAACAATCGGTCCCGTAAACCCCACCCCCTTTAATCCTTTTAAAACTCGCCATAGACTGGTGAGAGCCGTCAAGAGTGTCAGGCCCTTGGGCAGGCAGAAGAGTCATGAGGCGCATCCCGAGCTTGAGGCGTGGGCGCCCTTCCAATAGCGATGCAATTCCTGAAGCTCCGGCATAGTAGGATCCGCCCCCGTAGGTCGCTACCGTTGTATAATTTGTCTTTTCGACCGCATCGTCAATTTCTGCCATGAGCAACTCGTCAACACCGTAGCCTTTCAAAAGAATTGTCCTGTCGGACAGGAACTTCAGCATCATATCTTCAATTCCTGGAACCGCAACAGATTCTTCTTTTGTACAAGATCCATAGTGGGCAAAATCTCCCACAAGGTTGTGGCATACAGGCTTGGCACCCCACATTCCCGCCAAAAATGGATTGGTATGGCCTACATTGTCAAAGATGCGATGGATCGTGTAGGTGGAATGCATCCACGCGTCCAACGCTATCGCTTCTCGTGCAGAGAGCCGCGCATCGGCATCCCTTGATGCAAAGGCGACTGGGTAAGCTGCTGGAAGAAAGCGCCATACCGTCTTGGGGTATTGGAGAGGAAGGTTGCCCTTGAGACGCATTTCCCGTGCAAGAAGGGCTAGGTCCCAGCCTCCAGGCCCCTTTGCTACCTCAGCATACCTACCAAGGGATTTTGTGTGAGACGCTGGAAGTTCGGTTCGGAAATCCACCAGTAAGATGATTGACGTTGTGGAAAAGTGTTTGAGAATCAAGGACAGGTAAGACTTGTAAAAGACGGGGTAGGTTGTGTAGGATGAACAATCAATATAGAAGAGGGTTTTCCATCCAGGAAGGAGTTTGCGGACCAGGGCTGCATTCTGCAACAAACCCATAATATAGATGTGATTGATCTTGGACGGGTGTTGGGTAAGATTGGCATTAAATACGGAATAAGACACAAAGCCTTTCGCCTTTTCTTTAGCAAGTTCTGTATGTAAAAAGGGGCGCGCCGGTTTGGCTACATCGGTTAGACGGTAAAAGCGAAGAGTGTGCTTGAGGATCTTGGGTAAAACTGTCCTCAATTTATCCAGGGCAATATCTTCTTCTTCATCTCCCATGGTATTTTATTATAATTGACAAAATTTGAGTCGGATGGTGAATGGTTTGATAGGCGAGGGTTCAGTCGACCTATCAACTTGAAAAAAGTTTACGCCCAACGATTGGACTGGCTCCGCCACCACCGACATCACCTACTGCTGCTCCATCCGGACTTGGAAGAGGGCCGAGACTTGGAGGCGGCAAGTGGAAACGGCGAACACGGAATAGTCCTGGGGGGCTGTCTAGATTATCGTCGTCGTTAGTTTCGCCATCCCCACCAGTTTCAACACCTACTGGTGCTCCAGCCGGACTTGGAAGAGTGCCAGGACTTGGAGATGGCAAATGAAAAAGGCGAACACGACGCTGTTTTCCCTTCATTTTGTTATCTTCATCAAGAGTCCACCGTCTCTTTGGGGAAGGGCGTTTGAGCCAAAGAGTGTAATCTACCTTTGCCACACATTCTGGTTCTACTGGAACGGCCCTAAGGTTTCCTGCACAAAGTGCAAGTTCGGCATGAAAATTTGGATAAAATTGACGAGATGCCCCGTAGCCATCAAAAAGCGGGGAACCGTCCGGTCTCTTTAAGCCACAAATAAACACGGCAACTGCCGCATCCTTATCTGCATCCGATTTTCTTTTGCCCCCCTCCGGTGTAAAACATTCATCAAGGTAACCCTTCAGTAGGTCATTCCCACCCATTTGGCCCTTGAGCCACTCGCGCGACTTGGGGTAGTCAATGGCAAGCAATGTTATAGGGCGTGTGACAACAAAGGAGAGAACATGGCCATAGCTATCCGCCAAAACATCGATGGCCCGGCGCGTACCTTCTTCATTAAACGGTCTTCCGTCTTCATAACCAAAATAGACAACTTTACGTTCTCCAAAATCGGTTGGGTCGCGCACCATTGAAATTATGTCAGTTTTCTGAGTTTGGCCACCCATAACCCATGTAGGGTCTGCCCTTAGAATTTTTTCGCCTGCTGCAATGGTATAGTATAAATAATCTCGACTGTCATGCAGGTCTACACGGGTGACATGGCCAATAACATCATCCGTGCAAGGGGGTAAGGGATAATTTCCACCTCGAGGCGGGGAAGCATATGCCATTTATTCAATGGTCTAGGAAATTTCTCAATCCCGACATCTCTAGTATAAATAAAAAGGTAAATGGCGAGTTGTACCTCTTCCACTCGCCCCAAAGCCGCATCAACCTTTACTCCCCTCGGGTTTTCCTTTTGGTCTCAGAATCGTTCCCACGTAAAACATTGTCTCTCAACGGACCGAAAACGTAAGGCTGGTGTTGGCACAGCCACTTCCTCATGTACATCTCCCATGGACCGTCTAGACGATCGGACCAAGGTCGAAGCAGTGTTTCTTGTGTGGGACTCGGCCGAAAAAGAGGGTGGAGGCTTCTTGTTGCCTTGCATAGACGGAGATTCGTGGTACACCCACCGCTTCGGAGACGCCTACTCGAACAATATTGGATGGGGTATCTACGCGGGTCTCGCCGTGGCCATTCTTTGGATGGACGAAATGCAAGTCCAGTTTCACCTGGAATCCTTTGTGGATAACCTTCCTCTCCTCAAATCAGACGAGTGGTTTCCAAACCTCAAGTACATTGTTGGATCAGGGACATGTTCAACCTTTTGTGACCCTCTCGGCACCATTTGCGTCTCATCCACTTGGGTGAATGGCTTCACCCAGACCTTGGCTTCAGACGTCAAGGTCTCAAGCGCTGCAAAGCAGCTGGGTCTGAAACCGACACGTGGTATTGGAACCATCTACCTGGCAAAGCCTCAACGGATTTCTACAGGCGTCACCCTTTCGGCCACCGACAATACCAATCCTGGCCCCACATGTGACCCTCCGTCGTGTGAAGACAATGATGATAAGGACATTTCATGTTATGCCCAGAACCAAAGCCTTTTAGCCTCAACATCGGGGTTTGATTCTGCCGCTTCCTTGGCAGACTACCTTTCAGACACCTTGGGTCTCCATCCAGAAGAAGATGCACCAGACGTTACACCTCGTCACCTAGAGACGGATGATTACTATGTCCAAGCCGTTGCATCTGCCAAGATGGAGGGCGTTCAAGTCTTTACTTCACGTGCCGTGACGGACAATTATTGTGCTTCCTTCCCTTGTCCTCCCGGCCAAGGGTTTTCATCCACCTACCACAAGATTTGGTTGACCCAGTCTGCGATTTTGACAGGCATCAAAATGATTGTGCGTCTGGGACAGCATACCCCCATTGCCCCTCCCATAGTCCATCGGAGAAACCAAGGGCCGCCCCCATACCTGAAAACATGTTATTGTTAAGCTAACCCCGGAGCAGGTTCTTGACCGTTCCTACAGGGTCGTCTTTTAAATCCTCAAGCTTTTGCTGGCCCTCTTCGAGCAACGCGTCTTGAGCATGCTTATTGACCACGACGGAAATGTTGAGCTGCAGGGCAAAAAGAAGCCAGATGAGGTAGGGAGACCAAAGGAGGGCCGCCACAGTAGAGGTCTTCAAGAGGAGGACAAGGAGGAGAAGGCCTAGAAGGAGAAGTCCCAGAAGAATCCAAAGCGAATCCATGTATTTCCCCTTCGAAAAGGCGGGGATCCATGCAAAATTCAAGGCCAACTGAAAGACAAACAAGAGGATGGTGCCAATGAGGAAAGGAAGTTGGTTGGGATGGCCTCCCACCATTTGGTCTGCCCGACGCAAGACGAGCCATACAGCTACCGAGGTCAAGACGTAGAGGATGGGCCACACGACGGCAAAGGTGATGGAGGGTGGAGAAAAGGGTGCCTTGATCTTTTTGTAATTTTTGACTCGTGAAGGTTTGTACTTGGCACCCAAGAGGGAAGAGGGAAGGAGGGTCAAGATCAGGAGAGAGACCAAAAGAAGAATTTGATAACCCGTCTTCATTTTTATTTATTTGGTGAAAGGGGTGGAGTTGTGATTACAAAAATTTTCAAAGAGAAACTTCTTTCAAGATCTTTGAATAAATGGTAAAGTTTTATGTCATCACTTGTTCCAAGACGGACCGTCGATGGGTCAAGTTTTCCGCTCAACGTTCCGCCAAGTATTTTCGTCCGGTTCGATGTGTGAATGCTAAAGGCATTGATGACGACGTGTTTTGTTCCCTCTTGCGCTCCAAAGGCGCTCTCCGTCCCTATGTTGCCGGTGGAAAAGATTTGACCAAGGTCCAAGTTGCCATTGGCCTCTCTCATTACAAGACGTGGATGAAATTTTTAGCCTCGGAGGATGATTACGCGGTGATTGTTGAAGACGATGTGACCCTCGTGGGAAATTTTGTCAAGTGTGTAGAGGGATTGATTGATGAGCTCGTGGACCTTCTTGGCCACCTCGACCTCCTCTACTTATGGCACGGCCATTGGCTCAAGGAAGGAAAAGGTCGCCACCGTGAAGAAGGCAAGAGGGTCTTGAAGACCTCCCTTCCCTGTCGCAAAGATGGCTCAATGAAAACCCTCCGCGTCAATCGTTTGGATTGTGTCCATTGCGGGGGCGCCGTCGCCTATGTCATTTCACGCGCCTTTGCCAAGCATCTTGTAGCCACCCTCTTTGCCAAGAGTCCCATGGGGATGCCCCTCGATGAATTTCTCGGTTCTAAAATCAATCGCAAGGACTTCACCCATCTCGCCCTTGAAATGGCCTTTGGCGCCAAGGTTAAGCTTGCTGATGGTCTCTACGCGAGAGAACGCACATCCGCCCTCGTCCGCACCGACCTCACCCGGTCAACCATTGATCCTCATGCACCATCCTTGGATCGCCTCTGCTCGGGACGTCGCGTCTCGGTGGACGAGGGTAGATCCTTGATGAAGGCCCTTGCCAATGCCGCGGGATGGGTTGCCCCTAATCGTAAGTCACCTAATCGTAAGTCACCTAACCGGAGGTCCCCAAATCGTAGGAGTCTCCAAAGATCTTGGGCCACAAAGCCAAAAGGATCGAAAAAGGGTTTCGGAAGGACCGAGGCCAAGGTGGTTCTCATCACCGGCCCCTCGTCAGTCGGCAAGACGACTCTTGCCAAGACTCTTGGGAAGAGCCAAGGAATCGAAGTGATTGACTCGGAAGACTACTACTTTCAATGTCTCAAGGATCTTCCCTTGGCCAAGAGGAAAATCTTTAGCAAAAAGGGAAAGTTTCAAAAGAAAATCTTTCAAGACTATGTCTTGGAAAACCTCATCAAGGACCTTGCCAAAAAGAAGGGACGGGTGATTGTGGTCCACACGGATCCAAAGGAACTCCCTCTTCCTGAAGCCTTGACCTATATGAAACTAGCGTCTTTTGCAGACCTCCGCAACAATCTTCTTTCACGCAAACCAGGTGACCGGCGATCCTTGGCAGGAGTCCTTGGAAAGGATGGCTACAAGGGTCTTGTCAAACCGTCCAAGACTGGATTTGAATTGAACCAGAAGGAACTTTTCGCAATGGCAGACCTCGCGACTACGAAACAAGACGTCAAGGCCTTGGAAGCCTTGGACAAGTATTTATTTTCAAAATCACCCAAGGTCTATGTCCAACCCAAGGCCAAGGGCGTTCTTCTGTGGACTTAAACAAGAATACCTTCTTTGGGATAGTCTTCCCACGGGTCTGCCCCAAACCCCGAGGAAGACCAACCACCCTTGACCTTGCGTCTCCTCGCCACTCGAAAGGCATTGTGGATCCGAATGAGGAGGACGACAAAAAGTCCAAGCGCTACATAGTAGCCGGTAATGAATTCAAGAGGCAAGGAGGCAGACCACCTCTTGGTTTCTTGACAGGCCACCTCACGCCGTTCAGAGTCACGCGGTGGTCGCTCAATAAAGAGATGAAACGACACAAACAAGGCATGAAAGACGAGCAAGACGCACCAGCCAAAGGCACACCCCAAGGCAGCATCCCTGACATTATAGGGCCAAGCGTCATACAGCAGAGGATGAATCCATGCAATGGCTACAAGTGAGTAGCTTCCAAAAATAAACTTGGTTGGGGTGGATGGGTCAATGAAATAATAAGAACATGTAGAGTTGGGAAGGGGTGGAGGCACTTGATCAAAGATGAATTTTTGGGAAGGGATCATCAAGAGGCCCAAGCCAAGCCCAATTCCAAGGGTCACACCTGCCAAGCGGATCGTCTCCCGCCTCACGTAACAAGGCGGGACGACGTTATCCTTCACTGTATCGTCGCCAGAAGGCATTTGAAAGTGTCAATTCATTTGTCTTTGACCCTAACGACTTTGAGATCTGGATATTACGCGTACAAGTCGGAGGATTAGTTTTGCAATTGAATCAAAGGTGCAAATCGTCCGATATGGTTGACCTGTTGTCAATTGAAAATGTGGAATTTTCAAAACGAAATCCACACTAAAAGCGCCATGAATATCTTTGTCTTGATGCTTGATCCGGAGGAATGCGCCAAGCATCACTGTGACAAGCACGTGGTCAAGATGATTCTCGAAACGGCTCAGATTCTTTGCGCAGTCCACTACATCACAGAGTCTTCCCATCCTCCACCCTACAAGAAAACCCACTCCAAGCATCCGTGTGTCCTTTGGACAGCCGAGTCCCTCGACAATTACCTCTGGTTGGTTGCCTTGGGACGTGCCTTGGCGGCCGAGTACGCCTTTCGCTACTCGAGTGAAGAGAAACCCAAGTCCCACAAGTCTCTTCAGGTCATTGAGTGGGCCGCAGCTCACCTTCCTCCTCTACAAGCAAAGGGGATTACCACACGTCCCCAGGCCATGCCCGACCACTATCGCGTTGACGGTGACCCGGTGTCAGCTTATCGCGCCTACTACATGGGTGACAAGTCAGACCTCTTGACCTACACCCGACGAGAGGTTCCAGATTGGTTGAAAGTATTTGTAGAATGAACGTGATTTATTATTTTCTACTTAAGGCCTAATGAAATCTTGGGTTCCAGCTCCAAATCAAGGGGCCATGGTGGATGGTCCCTCACCTCCTCTGCCCATGAGGTCACCTTGGTGTCAAAGAGACCAAACAACTTTTCAAGGCCGACACACGAAATGTATAGAATGTGGTGGAGGTTGGACTGATGTTTGTCTGGGGGTGCCGTCTCTCGAAGGTTATGGCGCAGCCACACGCACTTCAAGTCGGTCTTTGGGTTGACCCAAGTCGTGGGGAGGTCATGCATGAGGCCAAGCAAAAGACGAAAGACGAGGAGGGGATGGTCCGGAATCACCACGGCCATGTTTGCCCCTTGGACCGAGACGGCAAGGCCTGCCACTTCGACAGGCGCCAAATCAATGTCGTCTTTGAAGCGGGACCACAAGACATGGCTCGACATGTCAGGTCGTCCGGGTTTCACAACTGGGACTTGGCCAAAGAAGAGGGCCTTGAGGAAAAGATTGGTCCCCAAAGAAAGTGCAAGACTTCCTTCCTTGTCTGTCAAGGGTACAACCTGGTAAAAACACATAGTGCCAAATGACGTCTTGAGTTTTTCACGCCACTTGGGGTCACGCGTAATGGCGAGGGTCGCCGCGCCAGGAAGATCCCCAATCAAATCAGCGTCAATGTCAAAGACGTCTCCAAGGCCAACGTCCATCCGGCCAGACGCCTTGGTCGTCAACAAGGCCGCCATGACATCCATGATCCACCCCGGACAACTCTTGCCTTCACCCTCCTTCTTGGCCACCCGCATGACAAGCTCAAAGCCGTAGCCGTTCGTCGTTGGGTCATCCGTCTCTTTGTACATGTTGACCTCGGTGAAGCCTCGAGACACGGCTTCCCACAAGTCTCCTCGGTCAATGACATAGACGGCGTCAATGACACCTTTACCAAATGGACGTCTTTCAGTGTTGTACATGATGGTCAAGCGCGACCCAGGATCATCCATCGTATCACATAAAAAGTCGTGAATCGCATTCCATCCCGGAACGGGCAATTCTTCCGTCTTGCCGTCCGTGTCTGAATTGAGGAGGGTGAATGCCTTGTTTGCTTCACCCTCTGAAATGTCTACACAGATGGGTGCTGTGTCTACAGGTGGAAGGACGTAGCCTCCCTCACTACACTCGTCGTCGGGATAGGAAGGGCGGCCAACGACGACGGGTTCACTCACGAGGCTTTCATCCTCTTCCTTAAGGGGAGGCAGGTGGAAGGGCGAGGTAGAGAAGCTTCCCAATCTCTCCCGAAAGGAAGACGATTTTCTTCTTGGAGGGATGGGTGGCTTGGGAAGATCCTTATAGACCTTGGGTGGCGGGTTCAGAGCATGGGTGTAGGATCTTGCGGGACCTTGAAGGGCGAGTTTGCACTCTCCATTTCTACACACCACGGGTGCCTGACTCACGCTTTTTCTATGGTCCCGGCGATTGGCTTTGGGGGGTGACAGGCGTGAATCCGGGTCGTCTCTTCTTGACAGGCGCGGGTCGGGACGATCCTTGGGAGGAATCACCTCTCCATTAGGTGAGGCCTTATGAGGAACACTATGAGACGGTGTTCCTTGGGATTGAATTTCACTCGGTTCTTGAATCTCCTTTCGCCCCATACCGACGAGGCCCCTGACAGGGCGTGACCTCCCCATTCGTCGTTTCAAGTCTTCAATGGCTGCCGATGGCGGCGCAAGTTCGTCTTCGTCTTGTCCCCCACGTGGGACACACACTTGGCGAATGGAATCCCGAAAAGACGATGGCAACCGAAGAGGTGGCCTAGCTTGATCTTTCCCTCGCTCTCTTGGAGGGCTGTCCATCTTTATTTAAAAAAACACCTTTAGATTTATTGACAGATTTAACCGCGTAGCTTCGTGCCAAGAGGCCGAAAATGGATTTTTGAATAAATTTTTCACCTGGTTTCAGCACATATGTTGAATTTTTGAATTAAAAAATGTCCCACACCAACTTGGACTGCCATGGAAGAGACTGGGGATGAAACATGGAACACCAAAGCAAGCAAGATTCTTGCTACACGTCGAACCATCTTCCGAGACACGATCCATAAAGCCGATTCTTCTTTTGCAACCAATGCATGTAGACACGGGGAATGGAAACGTTATTTCGGTCCTCACAGACCCTACCTCCTTGGTCGTATGAAAGGCCACCCAACCTTGCTTCTGCGCCCACTTTCTGAAGAACACTCGGCCGAGTTTGAGACTTTTTGGCGTCTCGGAAGCCACTGCAAAGGTTTCTCGAAGGACATGGTGATGGAGTTGGAATTGACTGACGAGCAACGCTCGGCTCTCTACGCCTGTGGTGTCCTTTATTGAGAAATTCTAGTGGCCTGCCCTTAAAATTTTCGTTATTCAACTTTTTGAATGGAAAATTCATATGACGAATTGTGTCAAGCATCCCGCTATCCACCCCCGAATGGGTACCAAGAGCAACCATTGGCCACCTTGTCAATTCATTTGGCGTGTAGTCACCTTCCTCTTGTTTCTCAAAGCACGGCGAAGAGAGGAGTTTACCAAAAAGACCCAAATAAACAAATCTCATAAAGAAACAATACTTTGTCGTCGCAAGTAGTTCTGGCTGTTCTTCAACCAGAGTGTCATTGTAAAGCTTTCCCAGAAAGAAAATGAGGTCATCCTCATACCAATCCATGACTTGGGACAGGTAATAAAAAATTTCTGCATTGCCTCTAGATTGTAACGTCAATCATTCCCACTTTTTATGCCTTCATAGCGCGCAACGGCTCGGACTGAATTTGCCTCGATGTAGACAGGTACAAGAGTGATGTCCTCAAACGCCGTGAGGTAGAGAAGGAGTGTCGATTCCATGGCGGTTCCTGCCTCCCCCTCACCATGAATCTTGGCGTAGATATCTTCAGCTGGTTTCATAAAGCGGATAAATATTCTACGTATCCCTCCCCCAAGATTTAGAAATCTCGGAACGAATTCCTGGAAGGTTTTCAAGTTTTTCTGAATAGTCTTCTGTCATGCGCACCAATGGCTGTCGCATGGGCAAGAGCAAGTCGTGGCCAATCTCGGCCAAAGCGCGTTGATGATCATCATCTCCAAAACATGAAGCTGGAAGGTCTTCCTTGAACAACTTTTCATAGATAATCCTCAATAGATTGCGCTCACCGTCTTGGTGTCTGTGTTCTTCAAAATACGCGCAAGGGTTGCCAACCCCGTCTCTTCCCACAGCATGGGTTGAGACATAAAAGCGACCAAGGTCTCGAGCATACGAACACCAATTATAATATTTCCAGAGTCATCACGAAGATGTGGTATAAGGTAGTGGGCGATAGCTTCTACCTGCCCCTTCTCCCCAGTCATGTAGGTTGGAACCAAGTCAATCTTGGTAAATCCTTTCAAAAAGCAGCCAAGTGCGCCAGGCATATTTGTGGATTTCCTTCCCAATGGTGTCAAGACACCCTTCACACACATCTTTTTGCGATTTTCGTCAAGGAGCCGCGGAGACGTTCATTGATCTCTCGAATCAAACCGTCTTGAATGTAATGGATCCTCCGCGGACCTTTCTCTTCGAGGACATCTAAAAAGTATGGGGCACCAAGGTCAATCATGGTTATTCTTTTTATTCAAACATGTAGAGGCCTGGTCATATGAATTTTCCCTTGCTGTCCTCACCTCTAACTTTTTACCGCTTGGTCCTCAACATTCTCTTGAGTTCGCGATTTTCATCTCTCAAATTTGCCAGTTTACACAAAAGAGGATCAAGGCGTTGGCGCATTTCATGTATAGACTCTTGAACTTGGGCCCACTCCCTTTGCAAAAGAGAATTCTCAATCTTAAGCCTCTCATTTTCCTTGGACATGCCATTGTCAAAGACGACGGTCCAACAATCATCAGACTGGATACCAATGTCAACAAGGGTAGGGTGATGGCGGATGGGTTGATGGCCACGTGAATGACGAGGTGGTGGAATGGTCGGTGGGATGGCCGGTGGTGGCACCATCTCCCTCTTCCTCCGAAAGGCCTCGCCGAGGCGCCTCCACCATCCTTGGATTTTACGAGTGGATTCCCAAGCAACCAAAAGATTAGCCAAGCGAACCAGTAAGATCCGGCGGGCCTCTTCCCTTTCAGCCACGCCTTGACGGTGACAAGCCAGCCATCTTTCACAAATAAAATTCTCAATAATTCTTGTTGCGTGGCATCGTCGATTGGCTAGGGCCCGCCTGCCCAAACCTACCGCCAAAGATCTTTGCAAGATTTTGAGGTGGCGCCGTGTTCTCATACCCCTGTAAAGGGCTTGAAGAAAAATCACTCGACGCTTGACGACTAAAAAACGTCTGCGTCTTTGGAAGGCCTTTAGGGAGGCCAAAAATTGCAAGTACCAAAACCTATGCCTCCTCGCCCTCCACCATCCTTGGATAGATACAACTCGTCCCTTGACGAAAAGAAATTCCCTTCGACAGACCAACCCCCGACGAAAGGCTTGGATGGAAATCGCAGCCTCGCGTCGCCTTGTCCGGCGGCGTGTTTCAAGAGCAATCGAAGATTCATTCTTCAAAAACACCTTTGTGTGACCACGCTTGACTTCCACATCGTCGGTCTTAACCATGGAAAATCGTCGAAGAAAATCCTGATGAAGGTACCTCACCGGGTAGCCCGCACGAGCGATTCGAATGGCTTCAAGCACTCCACAATAGGCCAATTGAATTTCAAGTCTCTTGTGGTCCAAAAGGTCGGACTTGGACAGGTCATTGGGTTTGAGACAGCGGATGAAATGCAAGGAAGTGGAAGAAAGTTCTTGGATAAGGCTTCCAACATTTTTACGAAACAGAGTCAGAACAGTTTGGAGGCGACGGTTGGACCGGTGACCCGACCGACCTTCAGGTGGCTCCAAGCCTTCCAAGGGAAGACTGAATAATTCTTTCCATTTTTCACCCTTGACCCACATTGATTCTCGAAGAATTTCCTTCCAAGACCCCGCCAAGTCTCCACGATTCTTGGCACAAAAATCTTGGGTTGTATAGGTGACAGGACCCGCGTAATGGTGTACCTCAAAAAGTCCCTCCACACGTTGCTTGGAAGATACCAAGACACTTTCAAATCCACTTCGATCAATCTTTCCCGCCAAGGCCTTATCCGACCCTTGGGGAACCAAACACTCTTCGGTAGCCAAGTCGAGCAACTTGTCCAAGTCGTCCACAATGGCCAAATTGTCAGGAAAATCGACATCCGACCAGTCCAGGCCTTCTTCCGCATAAACCCTTTGTTCAAGGACGAAAATGTGGTTGTTAAACACAGTTTGGATACGCTCATTGGTAAAGTTGATACAGAGTTGTTCAAAGCCATTCATGGCATCAAAGACTTCAAAGCCGAAAATATCCAAGAGGCCTATCGTCTTGGACCCTTCACTTGGACATGCCACCTTGGCCAATTCCCCATTCACCCTTGCGACAACCCCAGAAAAGAGATTGTCATAGAGCCATATCGCCGCGGCCTCAAGACCTCCCATGGCTTGATCTTCTGTCAGCGGCGTCTCAATCTCTCCCTCTCGTGTCACAATTCGCTTGACCCGCATAGCATCCCTCACCAAGTCTCCATCAACTCCCAACAAGGTCGCTATCCCTTCAAGATCTTGTCTCTTGAAGGCCTGAAAGGTTTCGACCAAGCGTTTCATGAGGGGAGGGTCCATGCCGAAATCTTCCAAGAGGTGGGTCAATTTGGGTGCCTCAGTGCCCTCCAAAGGATTGAAGCCTCCAGCCCCTTCCACTTCCCCAGTGACCACTGGGTCATAAAACACATGGAAGGACCTCTCCCCGTCCAAATGGTGGAGGAGGCGGATTTTTTCCAAGAGGTAGGTTGTGATGGAGAGCGAAGAAAGGGACCCATCAAGTGGATTGATCCCTACCCGAATGTACTTGCCGAAGCGTGAGGAATTGTGATTGCGCAAGGTGGAAGCATTCCCAAAGGTTTCAAGGAGGGGATTTGCCTTGAGGACAAGAGAAGTCAGGCGTCTAGACCGATCTTCCTTTTGAGAACCCGTTAAGGCAAGGTATTCAAGAATCAGCTTGGTTGCGACCGTCTTTCCGGCACCCGATTCACCCGAGATGAGGATGGATTGGTTTGACGGCCTATCATCACACACTCCGTCAAGAGCAGCCTGAGCGGTTTGAAAAAGATGAGGATCGGCAGAGGCGTGGCGGCGATAGACCTTGGCCTTTTCTTCCCCATAAAGACCATCAATCGTCTTGTAAGGGTTGATCGAGAGGAGCATGGTCCCCGTCAAGGTATAAATGGAATTCTCCCTATAGCGCAACGCCAAGGCGTGCAAGAGGCAAGGGGGAGACAAGTGGACCAAGGCAGTCAAGTCTGGTTTTGACGCTTCGAGGTTAGCCCCATAGTAGGCCTGACCCGGCTCGACGTGGCTGGCAAGATTCCATGCTCCCGGATAGGTGCAGTGGCAAGTAGTTCCGCACTTGCATGGAAGCCACACCAAGTCTTCCACCAGGCGTGGTTCTTTAGATGTTAAATGATTAAAATCAGTTTCCATTTTTATTCATCCTAATGACTTGGGTCCATTCTCCTCAACACCAAAAAGTTATCGCAGCCTCAACACCAAAAGTTAGTGGATACAAGACCATTGACTACACACCTATCGACGGATCTTAATAAGTTCCGGTGTTGATGGGGGCGGTCGGGTAGTAGCAAGGGTTGCATGGACCGAAAGACCACATGTTAAACTCGCCAGTGGCGGCGTGGGCAGTGGCTTGAGCATTCGAGACATTGACAAGGTCAGCGTAAGTCTTCACGTCAATGGCAGAGGTGCTACCAATATCATGGACCAACTTGGCCGAAATCACGGTAGGGGAAGGAGTGGAGGGTGCATAGGGTTTAGATGCCGCAGCCTGGTTGTGGGCAGAGTAGGCAACGGTCGCCCCGTGGCAAGCCGCGCGGTCACCGCCAACGACACAATGCTTTTTGACATTTTTAGCTAGAGCGCCCAACATCTCTGGGGAGGTGGACTGGATCACGCTGCGGGTAGGGTTTCCATTGTACCAGTGAGGCACATCACAGACAGAAGTAGTCGACATTATTTTTAGTAGACCAAGAGAAATTATGGGGATGGTATCGAAAGTTTGAGGCTCAGACCATCTTGAGACAATCGTCTAATCAAGGATGCGGATTCACGGCTTGATCAAAAATCACATCCATAGCAGCATCCTTGGACTTGGCATAAAGCAAAAGGTCAGCATAATGGTCACCGCGGAGCTTTGCACCACTGTGGATAGCCGCTTCGCCGAGTTCAGAGGCGACTTGGACTCGAAGGGACGTAGGGTGCAAGTAGGATGCTAAGCGTATACCGTTTTCCACCTTGGTCGGTGGCTCTCGTTGTAGGCACCACACGTCTTGTTAACGGTTGCCGCCGCAAACTTTTCAACAGATAAACTCTTGGGTCCACTGAACATGAGTGGGTGAGAAGATTTGTGTTTCGGAACAAGTTTTTAATTTAAGGAAATTCTTGAATTGAAAAACTCTAATCCACTCTCATGACTTCCCCCAAGAAGTTGAACCAAGTATGGAATCACATCATCTTGGCTCAAGTCGACAAGGAGTCCTTTCTTGAGCCCCCATCCGATCTTGGGCTACTCCAAAAAGATGCCCGGATCTGCCTCGGTCAAGGAACGCATAGTTCCCTCCCGGCGCCTCTTTACCTTGGAAACCCCTATCGCCATTGTTGCTCTTCAACGGTTGCGTCATGAGATTGACTTTACCAAGTACCGCCAGATTTGCATTACCAAAGACGGACACTACCTCTTTTGCATTCGCTTTTCCCCGAAGGAAACCCTTGGTTGATGGGTCTCTCATTTTTGACGTGGGGGCCTACCAAGCCCAATTTCGAATCTTTCGTATCTTGCGTGACACGGGAGCATTTGAAGCTCCACGCGAGACCTTCAAGGATGAAGACGCCAAGGAGGCTTGATGAAGGTGCCAAGCCTCTCGTGCCAGTTTGAGTAGTTGTCTTGGTTATCAAGAAAAATAAAGTCAGAACATCTTTTATTTGACAAAGTCGCTAAACCATGGACCCTCGATTGAAATAGCCAATGGTTTTGGCCAGCCCTTCCTTCAAGGAGGTAGTTGGTTCCCACCCCAAAATCTCTCTTGCAAGAGAAATGTCGGGCCGCCGTTGCTTTGGATCATCGAGAGGCATTGGCTTGGAGACAAACACTGCTGGCTTACCGAGCACCCCTAGAATCGCTTCCCCGAGAGCCTTGACCGTCACTTCCTCAGGGTTTCCCACATTGACCGGCTTGACATAATCACTTGCCATGAGGGCAATCAAGCCCTTGACCGTGTCATCAACATAACAAAATGCACGTGTCTGAGACCCGTCGCCGTAGAGGGTTAACACTTCGCCCTTCAAGGCTTGGACAATAAAATTCGAGACAACCCGTCCATCGTCACGCGCCAGACGTGGGCCATAGGTATTGAATATCCGGGCAATTCGAACCTCAACCCCATCGGCCCGGTGGTACTCGATGCACAATGCCTCACCGCACCGCTTGGCTTCGTCATAACATGCCCTTGGGCCGACAGGGTTCACATTCCCCCAATAGTCTTCCTTTTGTGGGGACACCAAGGGGTCCCCGTAGACTTCCGAAGTGGAGGCAAAGAGACATTTGGCCTTTACTCGTTTTGCTAGACCCAGGACATTGAGGGTTCCCAAAACACCCGTCTTGATGGTTTTGATTGGGTTGTATTGGTAGGCCTTGGGTGATGCTGGGCAAGCCAAGTGGTAAATCTCATCAACTTCCAAGTGAATGGGAAGGGTAATGTCGTGACGGATAAACTCAAAGCGTGGATTGTCCCGGAGATGTGCAATGTTTGCCATGGACCCCGAAAAGTTATTGTCCAGACAAAGGACATAGGTGGACGGGTCGGTCAAGAGAGCATCGCACAAATGGGACCCGATAAACCCAGTGCCTCCTGTGACAAGAATCGTCTTAAGGGTGGTGGCTGAACCTGGTTCCATGTTTACTTTTTTACACAATATCCTTCCGAGCGAATCAACCAAATCAGAGCATTTGCACCTTTAGTCAAAAAAATCCTTGGATCTCATGTCGAGTTTTTTCCCTTTCAATTTTCGTGCAAAGTCACTCACCTTTTGGAAAATCCATCTTGAAGCTTCAAAGTTGGGTGAAAAATGTTAGATCCCCAAATATTTTGCCGAAAGTTGAAATTTTTCCTCGGTCATTTATTGTGTTCAAATCGTGTAAACTCTAATAAAACCTCACAACCAAAATCCCATGTCGTCCCTCCCTACCCACCTTCGCGACCTTGACGTTTCCAAGTTCTTTTGCTCCATGGCTCCTGACAAGAAGGATGCCTCGAAGAAAGTGATCAAGTTGCACCCCTTTCCGGGGCGCCGTACCAACATCGCTTGCCAGCTCGGTGACGATGGCATGGTGGACCAAGAAGGCCAGCCGGCTCCCATTGTCCCTCTTAAGGGACCGGGTTCTTATGAGAATTCCCAACCCGACAAACCCTCTGTTTTTTGCCGCTTGGCTGATGTTAACACTGCTGCTGTCCTACAGGCAATTGACGAACTTCTTCCTCGCGAGATGGAGCGTCTTGGACTCGTGACGGCCAAGGATTACCGCCCGGAGAACTACCGCCCCCTCTACAACCCTCCCGACCCGGAGGCTGGCGGCATGGCTGGTGCCATCAACATCAAGTTTGACAAGCGTTCGTGCCCTGTCAAATGCATGGAGTTGGAGGACCCCGACGACGACGAGTCGGAGGAGATCACGCGCAATGGTTCCCTTGATGAGATCCAGCCTGGCGCTGTTGAGGCAATGTACATGCGCATTTCCATCTCGTCCATCTGGAAGGTGAAGCGTGATTGGGGTGCCACCATTTGGTGCAACAAGCTCGTGTCTCGTATGGGTGTGGCCAATGATGGCCTCATTGTCGGCAACAAGATTGTGCGTGGCGACATGGTCAAGGAGATCAAGCACGGTTCTCGCTCTGCTCCCAAGGCATCTTCGTCTGAGAAGCGCAGCCGCCCCGCGCCTCCCAAGGCCTCATCAAAGCGTATCAAGAATGAGTCCTCCGACGAGGGTTCCGACGGCGAGGAGGGCGACGACTTTTCTACTGCTCCCGTTGCCAACCGCACCGAAGCTCCGGAGCCTGTCGAAGATGCTTCTGATGCCGGCTCTGCTTCTGAGGGTGAAGCCGAAGAAGAGGTTGCCTCTGGCGACGAGACTGGGTCCAATGCCGAGGAGGAAGACGAGGAGGAGGAGCACGTGCCCACTCCGCCTCGCCGCCCGTCCAAGTCTTCTTCCCGCCGCCATAAGTGAAACGATCTTTAAGTGAAACGATCTTTAAGTGAAACGATCTTTAAGTGAAACGATCTTTAAGTGAAACGATCTTTAAGTGAAACGATCTTCAAGTGAAACGATCTTCAAGTGAAACGATCTATAAGTGAAACAAGCCTTTGATGAAACTAAAAAAAAATAAATTCCTATTCTATCGTTTGGAAAAATCACTCAAAAATGTCATATTACAAACGTTACAACCCTATACTTGGTCGACATGAATCGGTCTACCAACCTTGCACACCCATTCAACTTGGACCCAGGGATTTTCAAGCTATGAGGTTGAGGGGCGAATGGAAAAGAGACAAGAACGCTCTTTTTATGCGCTTCATCATGGGAGGATCGTCTACATTCCTGGCTGTTTGTTCTTGGTTTGCAAAGCCTCGTTTTTATTTTGGAGCTTTTGTATCTGCGAGTTTGGTTGGTTATTTTATTTGGGAGACTGCTTCCGCCTATTGGCCCAAGTCTGGGACCAAAGCTACATCAATGGTGAGGAAGAAACATTCGCGGTCCATGCCTAATCTAACAAAAATGAAATAAAATATATGGCCAAGTCATCGCCAAGACCTATATTGGCTTTACATTTCTTGAGTTGACAATTTGCCCCAGACCACTTGTAAAAATTATTAGGAAAGAGAAAAGCCTGGTATGTTGTCTTCACACGACCCGGCCCAACTTGCAGCGCGTTCAGTTGGGGCAATGAGGCCACCACCTCCCCCTTCCCACCGAGATGCCCAACCTTCTCAGTCACATCAACCACCAGCCCATCCGCCTCAACCACCCCAGACCCCTCCTCCTCCTCCCAAGGCCCCAAACCTCAAGGTTGAGGACTTTCGTCATGACCCAGCAACGGGCACCTTTTCCGTGGCTCTTCCCACCGGCGTCACCCTCACCTCGAAGAATCCATTCGAACTCCAGTCCAAGGTCCTTATGTCGGCCAAGCCCGAGATTCGTCCGGCCCTCGCCTCCATGATGACAGACGTGACGATGCAGTGGTCGGCATGCACGACACCCTCTCTCCAAGACGTGGCCAATGACGCAGTTGACGACAGTCGCAAGGCCGCCTATTTGGAATCTGCCAAGTTGTTGTGTTCCGTCCGTCAAAAGGTTCCAGCACCTAAGCTCGACTTGCTACGCCACAAGTGCATGACAATGCCAGACACGGTCAAGTGGTTGTTGGACATGGAGGCTGCAAAACCTGACGATGTTGTACACAAGACGGGCTTAGCCCACCACAACCTATACCACCTCGCCACTGGAAAATTGAATGAAGCGGGCAAAACGGCCGTCGACAACCTGAGTGACTCCCAACGCAAGTCCCTTAACCAATGGTTCAACCGCTCCGAGAGTGACGTCCACCAATGGGTATTGGGCAGGTGTCTCTCCTCGTCAGAGTCTGGAGCTCATTTGGCGTCTAAGCCTCTCCACGGCGTTCACCGGGTGTGTGTCTACAACCTTCGCAAGGCCTATGACAACCAAGCCGATTCGATCCGCAAGGCTATTTCTGACCATGACAAGTTGAAAAAGGGACGGCTGACAATTCTTATTTTTGTTGCCGTCTTGCTTGCCGTCGTCATTATTGTCGTTGTCATTGTCGTTGTCATGAAGAACAAGAAAAAGGCACGTGAGGCACGCCTTACCCTTCCGACACAAGCCCATCATCCAGACACGACGGCACCTCCGGTCCTGCCTCACCTCACTGCGTCGCCTCTTACCCATCCGTCGACAATGGCCGGCTTGAACCCTTCACATGGTGCTACCCCCGTGTCTCATGTTCCAAATGACCCAATGGATGCAGAGATTGAACGTCTTGCCTTGGAAATTCCCAAGTAGAGGCTCTTTCAAATTAAAAATTGAGTCAAGACAATTCAAGAGCCTTGGTCAAAAAGTGACTGTTTAAATCAAAAGCCCGTCATGGCATCTGTTTCTATGGCAGACACCACCATTGATCCCAACACCAATCACCAACCCTATGACTGTGTCAAGGGTTCATGTGTGCCTTCCACCTCGTCAACCCCTCAATTTCCAGATTTAGCCGCATGCGGTAGCGGGTGCAAGGGACATAAATCAAACACCTTGTGGATCATTCTCGGGATTCTTGGCGTTTTGATTGTCGGCACGATTGTTATTGTTGTCGTTATGCATGTGAAGAAACGTCATGACTACCATCTCGGCAAGGTGATGGGTGAGATTCATGACAAACGTGCGGCTCAAGGCCTTCCTCCTCTCCAAGTTCCTTCGTCTCTTCCTTCGGCTTAGCCATCCCTTCCTCCGGCCTAGCCATCTCGTCATTCAGCGTGGCCATTTCATCCTTCAGCGTGGCCATCTCTTTTCCAAGCACCTTCATCTCCTTCAGGGTGTTTTCCACCTCTAGACTTTGCAATTCCTTCGGAAGTTCCACCCGAATAAATGCCCATCCCTTGGCTTGACCCTTGTTGACATTTAACCTCTTGCTTCGAATGGACGCCTCACTCGTCCTCAGATTTTCTCGATTCATGCGCCCATAGCGCAAGCGTCGTCCTTTTATATTGGCAACCGATTCAACCTTTGAATTGCGTAAGGCGGATGGCCGCGGAAGGCCTTTTTTGTCCAGATGAAGTCGAGGCACGCCACGTCCACCCAAGGGCCACAACGACTTTAACCAACCAGCACCCTTGGTTTTATGGTCACAAATTAGGATTTTCACACCAAATTTGATCGCTAAGCGGGCCAAAAGATCAACGTCTTGGCCTCCCATGGGATGGAGGGCCTGGTTGTAACCGCCGACACCCCAAAACATCTCTGCCGGATAGGCAATACACCCATAGGTTCCCCGTCCATTGGCCAAGTGACTGATGGCTTGGCCCCGTTGGTGGCGAAAGGCACGGATGAGTTTGACGCCGGCTTGGGGGCCCATCATGACGTCCCCATCTAGATTGACAAGAAGAGGGGATGAAGCGGCAGCATGGGACGTGTTTTTCGCCCAAGAGGCATGCCATGATGAGGCTTCCACCTTTACAATCTTGAGGTAGCCACAGGAAATGTCTTGATAAAAATGTTCAAGGGCCCATCTCAAGAGGCCATCCGTGGGTCCAATGTCGGCCAGAACAAATTCGACAATGTCCTTGTGGCACCGGTTCCATTCTAGATTTTTAGGAAGGGTTTGCTTCAACTGGTGAAGACGGTTCATGCAAGTGATACAAAATGAAATCTGAGGCATTTTATTAGAGAGGACATCATAGATCCTCCAAGCTCGATGGTCGAGGTTTCAAACGGATTCAATTCGTCTTGAAATTCCTGACAAGGTCACCAAAATTCCAATAATACCCATAATCATCCACCCCACTGCCGCGACATTCGTCATCTTGGCAAACCCAGCTGCCGTGAGGGAAATCCCAAGCAAAAGAAGGATAATGCCCATAATCAGGGTTGGCCATCATCAGAGATATTCTTGAGATTTTTCTTTTTGAAAGGCATAGTGGTAGCTTGATTTATTGGATGTCGATAGTTTGCTGGGATGTGACACAAATCACAAATCCTTGGTCATCAATAAAAATGGCCGACTCATTGAGAACCTCACAACGGGTGTCACGGTGGAAGTGGCTTCAGGCCAACTTGGCACGGAAAGACCATACAGTCAAACTCACATCTAAACTCGGGTCCTCCCGTGTTGGTCATGCCTATGGGTGTAAGATTGAAAAGGATGGTCACTCCTTGGCCAAGAGTGGCAACAAGTTTGCCATCAAGGCCCAATCCTTACGTCCTCCCATCACCTTTCATCAAGAATTTTTCCAGGAACTCCTTGCCCTCCTCTACTCCAAGACGATGGTGGAAAGTGGACGCTGTGTAAACTTTCCCCTCTCCATCTTTCCTTTTGGCTTGGCGGACTGGCCACCAACCTTTACCATGGATACCCCAGGCCGGTTCACTACCCTCATTCCCAATGAATTGTGGGATGGGGATTTGACAAGTAGCTTGCGTCGTCTCGAGTCGGTGGAACCAGTCCTCTCGGCCATTGCCCAAAGCCTCATGGGTCTTCACACCATGAATTCAGTGTGGAAGATGTACCACAATGATCTTCAAGCTGGAAACATCTTGGTCAAGCGATGCCAAGATCAGCCCATTGAACTCTCCTACACCTTTTCCTTCTCTCCTCTGGTCAAGGGTGACAAACCTGCTCAATTCGTCCTTGAGCTACGCAATGTGACCCTCTTTTGTGTCTTGTGGGATTTTGCCCATGTGGCCACCCACCGAAACATTCCCGACTCGGACATTGGCCAGCTCTTGGAGTGGCTCAAGGATCGTTTCCCTGATGCCATGGGACCACTCATCCAGACAGACAACCTGGTGGATTACTTTGGGGACGAGCTGATTGAGGGCACCATGGACCGCAAGACAGTCATTATCGACCATGACGCCGACCGACCGCCACCCACACCGATGCCGCGGAAGGCCATTCGGCGAGAGTCGCCAAAAGAAACCCATCGGCGTCGCAAGTTTCGTCGTGGTATCCATGCCAAGGAATGGGAAGTGGACCACTTGGAAGAGCTTCGAACCCTGTGTTTTTTGATCATCCTCAACTCGATGACAGATAATGTCTATGTGAAGCCAAAGGGACCTGCCCATAGCGGCCATATCCGCTGGGGCATCTTGGCGGGCCACCTCTTGGCTCCCCTCCTTGACCTTGAAGAGGATCAGATTGAAATTCTTCGTGACGAAGATACGCCTCTTGACGAAAAGTGGTACTTTGTCCTCAACACCTTTTTGGGGATGGACGAAGAAGTAATGCCCGAGTATCCTCTTGACAACCCCATCACTTCCACCATCACCCCATGGACTCGAAAGGAATTGAAAGCCCTTGAAAAATCGGGAAGTCTATTGGCATCCATCAAGCAAGGGGATCTCCCCAAGGCCAAGGTGATTGTTCCCGAAGAACGTTTGGCTTTCTAATCTCGATATTTATTTACACTTTTTATTGTTTTTGAAAAGAAAAAGTTCAAAAGAAATTTGACCGTACTTATACCAAATTGCTTTGTAGAGAGTCATAAGTAGAAACCCTCCCGTGACAACTAAAGTCTGCATCAAGATATGAACATGGTCCCATCCTAATCCACAACATTTTTCCTTTTCTTAATAAATGAAACTCCTTATTGTCGGAGGAGGAATTTCGGGTCTCCTATTAGCTCATAAATTAAACTCAAACTATGATATTACTCTTGTTGAAAGAAATGATCACCTTGGTGGTCGCATTCACTCAATGAAACACTACGAATGTGGTGCCTATCGCATTCACCAAACACATCGTCGAGTATTTGGATTGGCAAAGTATTTAGGGGTTGATCTTGAACCATGGGATATAAGGTCTGTCCATTTGAATGGAAAGGGAAGTCATTCGGTAACAAAGGAAAATAATATGACGTGGTGGGATCTCCACGGAATGAAGGGAGGAATGAAAGCTGCCGATAAAAATGATTTAGGAACTGGGTATAGGGAAGGAACAGATGTTTCATCTACAAACTACCCGATGGACATGAAAGATGGAAAAGGGTGGTGGTTTGCACCAAATGGTTTGTCAATGTTTATCACTAAACTTGAGGATCGAGTTAGAGGAAAGGTAAGAATTCATCTTTCAACTCGACTACTCGACGTAGAAAAGGATGGAAGAGTATATAAAGCGACATTTCTGACACGAAAGAAAAATTTTGTGAAAAGATTCGATAAAGTAGTTTTTGCCTCATCTCCTATTCAGGTACAGCATACAACACTTGTTAAGAATTATGGTCTACCGCTAGTATCTGCAATCAAATGGGAACCTCTTCATCGAATCTATGCAAAAGTAGATGGGTTGACTCGAAAAGAGATGCTTCATCTTGAAAAGCGTAAACTAATTTCTTCTACTCTACTGGGCCAAACAATTGGTTGTCCTCCGTTCCATCGTACTTCTCAACTTCCCTATCTCCAAGTCGCATATTGCCAAGGACAGGCTGCACGCTTCTGGCAAGATTTACTTTTAGGAAAAGGCCGAACTGCATTTGAAAATCAGCTTACAAAGGAAGTTAAACATCTTTTAGAATCTTATTTTAGAAGACGAATAAACCTCTCCTTGAAAGATATCGACTCCCATTATTGGTCCGATGCGGTTCACGGATGGAAAACGGCATTTGGAAAACCTCCAGTTGATGTTCTCTGCCGGCTCCATCCTCACAAATGCCCAGGTGTTTATTTTGCAAACGAAGGTCTTTCTTTTCACCAGGGGTGGATAGAAGGGTCTTTAGAATCGACTTCGTGGGTTCTTGAAAACCTTTCCTGTCACACTTTCAATTTACATCCGTTTTCTCACCGTCTACCATCACTGCCGTTTTCAGTCCTCAGACGCAGGCTAAAGAAAGAATGGGTTGTAGTTGATGGACGGGTCCTGGATGTTGGGAAATGGAAAAAGGTCCATCCAGGATCTGAAAAGGCCATAAATAATCACCTCTACGAAGATATTTCAAAACTTTGGCATGTCATTCACGGTCATTTCGGAGATGCATGGCGCCAACTCATAAGTCTTCAAATTGCTTGGTGTAAATAAAATGTCGACTCATACTGATCACGAACTGGCAATGGCAAATGCTCAACTTCATGAAACAGCACACATGGCCAATCACATTCATTCTCTACTCCACGATCTTTCGACTCGTGGTGGACATAATGGAGAAATAAAGGCATGGGTGCAATCTAAACTTACAAGAGTTCATCATGATCTCTCCGATGTACGCACATACCTTCGCGGAATTTGTTGTTCCAATGAATATATTGGTGATAAATCCTCGTGTGGATGCATGGCTAAAAATAAATAAGCATGGCTAAAAAAATAAATAACAGTTTTTTTTCCACAGGAAAAGGATTGGTCTTGCGACCAATAAAGACCACATTTTATTCCGTTCTAAGTGGTATTGTGGCGAAGCGCCGAGACGATGGGGCGTGGAGAGGGGAGTGACCTGGCTTGATTGGCTTCCTGGACTTCTTGGCGGATGTCTGCTGAGGCCTCTTGAAATTGGGTCAACTTGTCACTGAAATCGTCTGCATAGTTTTGAGGGAGCTTCACGCCAGGAGGCAGGCCTCGAATGGTGCGCGCCATTGACCGTCTCACGACCAAAATAATAACCACGACTAGAAACACGCCAATCAGAACAATGATGACAATGATGAGACCTCTGTAGCGCTGCCAAAAAGATTTCTGAGGAGGATCGTCATGATCCTTATCCTCTTTCCGTTCTTCAACTGGCTCTTTGCCTGATGGGGGTCTACCTGCGGAAGCCTGCATTTACTTTTGAAGACACAATCGAGAATAGCGAAATGAAAAATTTAGAGAATAAACACAGATAGAGTGGGTTTATTTTCAGTCGTCTTCATAGGAAAAGACATAAAGTGAAGGAAATGTGTTTTCAGGAATTCCTGTTTCAGGGTGACTTGTAAATGCGACAAGCTTCTTGAAGTCTTCTTCATCAAGTGTAAACGACGACGGCTGTGTTGTGTAGATTCCTCCAGCTCTTGCGTCTTCATGAACCACCGGTGTAACGCATATCAGGCAGGTGTTGTCCATACCATAGCCTTCCGAAGGTTTTATGAGTTCCAAGCCATTGGCCTTTACCCAATCCACAGCACGATGCTCGTCAATTTCACGATTGGTATAGTCGTGTCCAGTTACTTCCCGGCATTCATCGTAGGCTTCATCTGACCAACTACCAAGAGACTTGACAAATTCATGAAACAAAACTTTGTAGCCCCAAGCAATAACTGTCAGGTAGGAATGGCCCATGGAAGGTGTGAATAAAAAGGTTAGTGTTTTATAGGTGAAGCAATCTACATTAAATTCAGGCAATCTCCGATGCACATGACGTCACCACACTTGACAGAGACGAGGGATTCATTGGGCAGCATGTAGGTGACGCCCTTGGACTGCTTAATATCAACAAAAGCATCAATAAACTTTTCAAGGGGTGTCGTCAAGGCATCACACCGCTCTGCGACGTAGTAGCCGAGGCCCATGATTCGAGTATGGTCGTCAATCAAATTGGCAAGGTCTGGATCTACGAGGCTTTGCACCATCAGTTGCAAATCGAAAAACTTGTGGACATGGTCCACCATCTCCCCTTCGTCTTCACCACACCCAACATCAAAAATTTCTGCCAAGTCTTCCCAAATGCCAAACCCTGCCACATAGACGTCACTCGCCGATACCTCCCGAATAAACCTATAAAGTTCCTTGAGGGTCGTCATCTCATGCATGACTGTGGGGTCATCCACCTCCTCCTTGGGTGGCCAGTAGGAGGCGTGAAGAACCCCAAAGGTGTAGTCCACCTCGAGGATCCCGACGCGTGACCGAATCCACTGGGCTTCTCGGGTCTGAAACATGGTCACAATGGAGGTGCAGTCGTCCACTGAAGCACCAAAGGGAACATTCCACGACTGGGACCGTCCCATGTGGATGCATTCGACGTGGGTGGGTTTGTAGGGGGTGGACATCCCCAAGAAGGACGCTTGGCAAAAGAGACGTAGAAAATCATTCTTGAGCTGGTGACAATGCGGGTCTTCCCAGGTCAAAAGGTAGAGGTGCGTCTCCTTGGGCCTCCTCTCCTCTTCCGAAACGTCTTTGCGGATGTCAGTGTAGACAATGATAAAGTGACCTTGGATGTGGGATTCCTCTTCCTTGGCACACACGTGGGGCAAGTTGGGAATAATGTGACAATGCCACCCTCGTTTCTTTCGGTTCCGGAGGATGGTTGTGAGGAGCCATCCCGTGTGTCTTACGACCGTCTTGGCAATCCCCTTGGGTCCTGGAAATTTTGCATTGGCCATCCCGAGGGTCAAGCGGCGTCCCTTCCGAAAGGCAATCGTTGCGACGGCAAGGGCCCATACCTTGTCGGCAAGAGAGGCGCGAAAGGTTTGGCGCTCGTTTCCCTTTTGCATGTAAATTTTTACCTTGGCTCTCAGGGTGGATTCTAGTTCGAAATTGTCAAACTTGCCCCTTAAAAAGGGAAAGTCATGGACAACGTCACATGTTTGGTAGGACCGTAAAAAGTACATGGTCATGAGGAAGCCCCACCATTCGAGTGTTTCCTTGTCCTTCACCTCTTCTGCCACTTGGTAAAAGTCAAGCTCGGCATCTTCCTCCAGGGTAGAGTCAATCAGGGGGTAGAGGTGACCTACGGTCATCTTCCTCTCCAAGTCAGACATGGTCAAGTGGGCCAAGAGATCCGCGTTTGTCTCTTCGGTGCACTTGACAGGGGGAGCCGGCGCATCCAACTCCCAATCCTTCAGATAGTCCATGTCCGTGCCACACGGGTAGCGAATCCAAAACCCTGCGTCAAGTTTGTGTTGGAAAAAGTCATTTGCAAAGCCAGACACCTTGGATCGAAAGGACCGTTGGGAAAACAATTGGATACACTTTACCGAGGCATCCAAGACGGCCATCGGGTTGTTGGGGTCCGAGGTTGGCAAGTGGAGGTCTGGTGGGTGGTCGGGTCCCCAATAGCCGTCGTCAATGTAGACATGAATGTCGTGGTTCTTAATGTCGCGTACCCTTGACGTCATCTGAAGAGCCGACTGAACATTTCCCGTAAAGGGCGACGAAACACCGTAAAAGAATTGGGTGTCGAAATGCTTTTCTTCAAAGGAGCACCCTGCCGTGATGCAAGGCGAGTAAATCAATACCTGGCACCGTTTCCACCGCTTGATGTTTTTCATGGCACCTGCCGTGTCGTCAGACCCTGGACCGTCGTAGTAGGCTTGGACCACCACGTCTGGCCATGCGCGTTGAATGTCCATCTTGAGATTTTTCACCATGTAGCGGTACATGCAAGGGACGACAACATTGAGACCGGCTCCAATCGCCTTCATCAGTGCCGTTTTCCATCCATCCTTGGTCCGGTAGACGACACAATCATGACCATTTTGGGGGCGGCAAGTGTAGTCGATGAAGCGAAGGGGGGACCAAGACCCACGGAGGGTTCTTACAAAATGCACCGTCACCGGCTCAATAAATGCATCTGCGATAATCACGTACTTGGCCGCGACAAGCAGGCGTCGAAGACAATTAAGAACATTCATTCGGTGGGTGTCGGTGATGAGGGACCCCGAGATGGAGGACATGACTGAGACAACCTCGTCGATAATCACGACATCATATGGCCGCTTGACCCTCGCCAAGGAATTAATCACGACTTCCAATAAGTCAGCCGTCAAGGGTTCTTCGTCCTTGGCGTAATGGTGAACACCTTTTCCACGCTTAATCGCCGAGAAATATGCCAGGGAACGTGAAAAATTAATATGGACGATCGACTTGTCCTTAAAGTAGGTGTCACGTAAGAGGCGGATGGCCTTGGACTTGCCAAAGCCCTTTTGGCCTTGAATCACAAGGGTGCCGCCCTTGTCAATGTCGGGAATGTCTTTGATCCATCGATCGTCACACTGGGTGTAGGTCGCGTCAGGAAACAAGGACCTCACCATGGGCTCTATCGTGTGTTGGTAGGCTAGACGCGAGAGAAAAACGTTTCCCACAACCGCCCCTCCCTGCAACACAAAACCATCTGCACACACGCGCGGCTTGAGCCGTGCAAATTCACCAAGTGGCTCGGACATTGTTTTATTAATGTGGTCTGGGAGGAAGCAAAGTAAATTTAACTTTTCATTTCCAATGGTCTTCTTGTTTAGGTCAAATAAATACTAGCCACGAGCAAGGGTAATCCTCCCATCATTACTTCGAGGTTCGGTCAGGAGACCCTCCACGGATCCATCCGCCTTGAGATCATAGGCCTTGCCTTGAAAATAAATAAGCGATCCTCTCCCAATCACCTTCCGTCCAAAGAGTCCCTCTGGCACATAGTGCCACGCGACAAGAGGCCAGTCATTTCCATCAGGTTGAGGCAGAAACGTCGTCTGGGTGAGGGACCCGTGACCAAAGTCTTGAGAGGTGTAGGGGTAGGGCCCGACAACGAGAAATCCTTCACGGGGGCCATCTGGATCTTCACCACTCTCAAGACGGTTGAAGAGCAACCTCTCTCCCCAAATCTGAATAAAAGAGTGAAATCGTTCAAGGCTGTCAAGCTTGGTCGACGGTTCAGCTCGGCAGATAGGACAAGAGGGTGGCCTCCCACTGGCGACTAAGGACTTGAAAAGACAGCTTGGATGAAAGTAGTGCCTCTTCTTTATGGGACCATCACCGCTCAAGATGCATAGAAAGGGAGATGTCTTGTATGGATAGTGAAGTTCTTGCAAGCATATTGGACAATCGCCAAGGGGTCCAAGGAGGCTTTCCATCTAAAAAGAATATGTGATCAAAAAATTTCAAAACATTGGTCTTTATTGGTTGGAAAACCAATCCTTTTTCGCAGAAAAAGCCACTGGAAAAGTGTTTATTCGGTATAGTGGAGACAAGAGGGCTCATAGTGGCGTTGCCAGTCCGAGTAAATCTGACCCTTCTTCATCTTCATCGTGACACGGTCCTTGGGGACGGGCTTCTCATGCAAAACATCTGTCCGCAAGATGTACTTGACCCCCTTTCGCGGGGGCTTCCCCTCATGCTGAACCATGTGGTCCTGGATCAGCATAGAGCCGGTGCGGGGGACAATCTCCAAGTCATGAGGTGCAAAGGTCGTCTCACCAGGGTCGCGCAAGAAACGGCAGTGGCCCGATGAGTCGACCGTCGCGTATTTGGTCCAAAAGCAAGTCTGGCCATCCTCAAACTCTTGGTTGAGGTAGAAGAGAAGAGTGAAAAAGGTGATTTGGTAGTAGTAGGTGTCCGTGACAGGATCATAGCGGTAGCGAGACATGCGGTAGTCGTCGTGCTTGAGGATAAACTGTCCAGGGTCATACTTGTAAAATCGCAAGTGGGGATTGACGCCCACTGCAGTGTATTCGTCACCTTGCGTCGTCGGGTCGGTGAGGTTCATATAGGGAACTGACTTGATGGAGTGAAGGTCGCCAGGTACAAAGGGTGCGACACGGGTCCACATGGCATCCGCCCAAGCCTGGTCGTCCTTGACACAAAACTGACTTGTGCGTGCGCCTTCACGACCAGTGCGACCGTGGCCGCCACCTGAAAGGGGTGAGGGTTTGTAGCCCTTGGTTTCACATGTGTCGATCATGCCTTGGCATTCCTTGGGGGTCAAGACGGACGAAACGGAAATGATGCGATCCTTGACATGGGCAGTAGCAACGGAACGAGTGGTGGCCATGAAGTCGGAGAATAGAAGTGTATGTGATTGGGACAAGTTTTGAAATTTCAATGTTGAATTACATGAGAATATCCAAGGCTTGACAGCTTCATTAAGTTACACATCTCTTTTACGTTTTTCATGGACACCCTCGCCTATACAGCTCAAGCATGCACCTACCAAGCCCTTGAATGGTTGGCCTCTCACCCAGAAGTCACTCAAGGTCTTTCGTACTCGTTTGCTCCTGGGTGGTACTGTGAGGTTTGGCGTGCCAAGAAGGATTCTAGACTCAAAGTTACATGGTCTCAAGAAGTGACACCGGGATTTGTCAAGCTTAATCCTTGGTAGAGGTCTGTAGGATTCCCTTTGATTTCTTCAAGCATAAAAATGCTCTGGTTGATTTCTTGGAGTCTAGCTCAAGAATTTGTATCAAAGCTAAAATGTCATTGACCTAATCACAAGTCATTTTGATGTTTTACACACCTTACCGGGGCTTCAAGGGCTCATCAAGCCTTTCTTGGTCATCTCTTGGTAACCAACCCTACAAGAATTTCCTTGGCAAGGCAGACTGGCCAAGCCTAAGGATTGCTATTTTCCACGGTTCAAGGGAAGCGGCTAAGCTTGCGGCGGAGAAAGGCAAGTTCAATGAAGGACTTCACGAAGCGGCTCAAGGAGGCCATAAGGACCTTGTCGACTTTTCATTTCCAAGGGCGCTTCGGACTGGGAGGGGGGGATGTGGGGTGCGGCGAGAGGAGGCCACAAGGACCTTGTCGACTTTTTCATTTCCAAGGGAGCTTCGTCCTGGAACTTGGGGATGGACGGTGCGGCCCAAGCAGGCCACAAGGATCTTATCGACTTTTTCATTTCAAACGGCGCTTCTCTATGGGATTGGGGGATGCAAGGTGCGGCTTACGGAGGCCACAAGGACCTTGTCGACTTTTTCATTTCCAAGGGAGCTTCATCCTGGAACTGGGGGATGGACGGTGCGGCGAGAGGAGGCCACAAGGACCTTGTTGACTTTTTCATTTCAAACGGCGCTTCTCTATGGGATTGGGGGATGTGTTATGCGGC
>Ga0180431_10000401_pt1 | contig 62408 bp, 57 predicted proteins | sample SS_ome_11_FD_132459 | JGI IMG/M metagenome (GOLD analysis project Ga0180431, IMG submission 132459) | Hypersaline lake sediment archaeal communities from the Salton Sea, California, USA - SS_1_MS_1 metaG | ecosystem: Environmental > Aquatic > Non-marine Saline and Alkaline > Hypersaline >... | reverse complement strand
TTGAACTTGAAATCGGCGCTGAAACGGCGGCGTTTCTTGGACATGTTTGAACCTCCACGTGCTGTTATTGTACACCAACCTTTTCACCTTAGCACATGGTCCAGTTTTTGGGGCCAATTACAAACATTGCCTACCAGCTCTTCTTCCGGACACTGTGGCTTGTGCCGTTGATTTGCGCGTTCGTGGTGCTTTGGTATCTTGAGGCAAGACACGAAGAAGGGATATTGGTAGCAAAGTTCGGAGACGAGTATGAAGCGTATATGAAGACTACCGGCATGTTCTTCCCGAAGCGACTATGACGTGTCCTATCTGTTCTCCGATATGGGTGTAAGTTCAGGGGTAGGGCTGTGAACCAATCGATTATCCATGTCGCCCTTGTTGTTCGCGACTACGACGAGGCCATAGCGTTCTTCTGCCAGAAGCTCCACTTCAAACTGGTGGAAGACACGTACCAGCCTGAACAGGACAAACGGTGGGTCGTTGTAGCTCCTCCTGGGTCAAATGGCACCAGCCTTCTCTTGGCTCGAGCCGCAACACCCGAGCAGGAAGCGTTCATCGGCAACCAGGCTGGCGGCCGGGTTTTCCTCTTCCTCGCTACGGATGACTTCTGGCGCGACTACAACGAAATGGTTTCAGCCGGCATCAGCTTTGCCCGGGCGCCGAAAGACGAACCCTACGGGACAGTCGCTGTCTTCGAGGACTTGTACGGGAATCTGTGGGATCTGATTCAACCGATCGACGGCAGGTGAGCGCTTCCATTGGCCGCCACAACCTGAGCCAGAACATGGAGTACGCCTTGACTGAGAAGAGAATTCGCACAAGAACCGCCGAGCCATCCGACTATGAGAGGATAATCTCTGTGATACCGTATTGGTGGGATGGTCGAGACTTGACGGCATTGCTCCCGGAGCTGTTTCTCGTTCACTTCTGTGACACATCCTTCATAGTGGAACGAGGGACTGAACTGATTGGCTTCCTGGTGGGGTTTATGTCACAATCCCGGCAAGATGAAGCGTATGTTCATTTCATCGGCGTCCACCCAGACTTTCGACAGAAGGGTATTGGGGCCGCTCTCTACGAGCGGTTCTTTGAGATTTGTCGCAGGCGAGGGAGAAGCATCGTTCGCGCCCGCACCTCTCGTGTGAACACGGGCTCAGTCGGGTTCCACGCGAGGATAGGATTTCAAGTTGAACAGGGAGACACCAAGGTGTTTTTCACCAAGCACCTTTAGCAGTGTGCCTCCACAGCATTTCGGCTAGCGAATGAGTGCCAGAGAACAAGATGGAACTATGAAGCTACACCTGCGGACTTTCTACATACTGACCATCACCCAGGTTCTATCCATCATCGGCAGCGCCATGACGAACGTGGCGATTGGCATCCGCGTGTTCAACGACACGGGCGACAGCACACCGCTCATGCTGGCCTCTTTCTTCTCTGCCCTGCCGTTGATGATCGGCGGCAGTTTCGCGGGGGTGTTTGCTGACCGGTGGAACCGGCGACTGATCCTGGTCGCTACAGATATCGGTCAGGCCGTAGGGACTAGTTTGCTCCTGTTCAGCTTCTTAACGGGCAGTTTCCAGCTTTGGCACCTATACGTAGTCTCACTGGTGACAGGCGCTCTGGGGATGTTGCAGCGTCCGGCGATGGAAGCCTCCGTGACCATGCTGGTCCCTGACATCCACCGCGACCGGGCCAACGCCATCCGTCAGATCACCGGGCCTGCGGCGGGGATTCTGGCTCCCGTTATCACGGGTTTCATCTACGCCATCGTCGGCGTGACCGGAGTGATGTTGGTCGATCTGGCCACGTTTGTCGTTGCCATTGTAGTCGTCTACCTGGTGGAGATCCCCCAACCCCTGAACAGCGACGAAACCGGCACCCAGAGTGATTCCGTTTTCGGAGAGCTACGCGCTGGCTTCCAGTTTCTCTGGCAGCGACGGATTTTGTTCTACTTGATGATCTATGCTGCCTTCATCAACTTCCTGCTCTCCGGCCCGATGACTCTGTCTACACCCTATATCATCACGTTGACAGGGAGTGAAGAGATACTCGGCCTCTTGTTGGGCGCGTTGAACGTAGGAATCGTCGTGGGTGGCATAGCGATGATGATCTGGGGTGGCACGCGCCCGCGTGTCCACGGTATTATGTTGGGGTTATTATTCCGGGCCTGCTGGCTGGCGATCTACGGCCTGGTAAGAACCCCTCCCATGCTTGGGCTGGCGCTTTTCTTCATCTTCTTCACCAATGCGCTTGTAGATGCGTCGTTTATGTCCATACTGCAGGCCAAAGTGCCGCCCAATATGCAGGGACTTATCTTCGCCTTGCTGTTCCAGATGATGTATATTGCCAACCCAGTATCCTTGTTGCTGACGGGGCTGCTGGTGGATCGCGTGCTTGAACCTGCGGTGGGCGGCCCAAGATGGCGCCTGTTCGAGCCCTTGGTCGGCAGCCAGCCTGGCAGCGGGATGGGTTTGCTCATGTTGGTCGCCGGAGCCCTGATGTTTATCAGCACTGCACTGATCTATATCTGGCCCAAGACCCGCAGCGTTGAAGTCGATCTGCCGGACTATGAAGTGACTGAAGCGTGACGTGGATACGCAGCACAGTCCCAGGAGCATACAGACCACGGAGTATGATTTCGGCTATGCGTTCCTGGCAGTGGCCTACAAAGGGTTGGGCTGATGCTCGGGCTGCCGGGATTGAATCAGTGGAGGTTAGTGTCGATGGAGGTTGAAGTCATTACCAAACCTGCCTTTGCCGTGCTCGGCATAGAGGGAAGTGGACCTGCAGACAAAGGCCCCGAATGGATCAGGCCATTGTGGAGCGCAGTTCGAAGCAGAAGTGAGGAAATTCGAGAGCTCATCATTGGCGATAGTTGGGGCCTCATGACCGCCGTTGACGAACCGTTTGGCCGTTGGAAAGAGGAAGGGAAGTATTTGGCCGGCTGGGAGGTCGGACTTGAGACTCAAGCGCCGAAAGGTTGGACCATGTGGACGGTCCCGGCGAGCACTTTCGCGAGGATAGCCTGTACTATGAGAACGTACGGCGACGCCTGGCGATACGTTGACGATCAATTCTTGCGGGGCCAGGACTACGAACAAGGAGGAGCGGTCCACGAGTTCTATCCGTCGGAGTTTCAGGATCCGGAGGAGGACACGTTCTATCTGTACTTCACCCTCAAGACAAGGAAGCGAGCCACGTAGAATCCAGGCGGACAATACTGAGTCGATGGCTGAGGACCGGACCGGCATGCCCGGCGTCCTGTCTCTGGGCGTGGGCGATCGCGAGTCGACCGAGATGCAGCAGGCGATGGCCTGCTTGGCTAGGACTCTGCGCGAGCGCGTCGATCCCGGCCTGATCGTGCGTACGCAGACCCGGCTCGGGCGTGGTCACGGCGGCAACAACTGGCAATCCTACGTCGATGGCGTGTGCTTGATGCACGGTTGTGGGATCTTGTGACGCCGATCGTGCTGGCAGGGGGCAATCTGGACGTCACAACGTCTGAAATCGTGGCATGATGCTCCGATCATCGAAGCACGAGGTCCAGCACGCCTGATAGCTCAACGGCTGTATACACCAGGAGAAGCGAGAGCGCCAGATTCAGACCCTGTGTTACTTGTGGACGATCCAAGTAGGTACGAATCGCCGCCCCAAAAAGCGCCCATACCGATATGGCGCAAAACGCAACGCCCGTGAGAGCCAATGCAGAAGCGATCAGGTAGAAAGGGTTGATCGCAACTTCGCCCAGGAATGTGGAGTAAAGCGTCAATCCATAAACGATGACCTTCGGATTCAGTAATTGTAGCAAGAGGCCATTTGGGAAACCCAGTTGTGTTTGTTCTTCTTCTTTGAAGGCGTAGCTTGCTTTGAGCGTATGGAACGCAAGCCACAGAATATACAATGCCCCGATGAGTCGCAGTACGTTCTCAAAAGCAGGGAAGATCTGTAGCAAAGTGGAAGATACCCAGCCACAAACAAGCATGATCAAGAAGAAGCCACTGACAATTCCGGACAAATACCGTAACGTGGTCTTGTAGCCATATAGTATTCCCATCGAAGCACTGGACACGTTGTTCGGACCCGGGGTAAAGGTCGTTATCACAACGAATGATGCCAGAGCAATGAAATCAGGATTCATAGAGATCCTCCTTGCCAGTTGTTGGGCCCGGTGATACACTATAACAATCAGAAGGGCGTCATAGTATACACTGCGTGCGCTTAAACGTCAAGGGGGACGTTATATGAAACAGCCTGGCGATACTCTGGCCAATAACCTGAGGAGTATCCGAGACGACCGGAATCTGAGCCTGGATAAGCTTTCGGTGATGACCGGCGTCAGCAAGAGTATGCTGCGGCAGATTGAGATCGGCCAATCGAATCCAACTATCGCGACGCTGTGGAAAATCGCAAACGGTCTGCGGATTCCATTCACGGCACTGCTCACGGATCAACCTCAGGATATCACCTTGAGGGCGTTCAAGCAAGACGCTCCCCTGATGGGCGACACAGAGGGGTATCGACTGTTCCCACTTATCTCGTTCAACCCTAAACGATCGTTTGAAGTTTACTATGTTGAGATCGAAGCGGGAACCGTTCTGGATGCTGAACCACACCAGGGGAATGCAGAGGAGCACGTCTTCGTCTTGGAAGGCCAAATCGAGATCTCTGTAGGTAACGAGAGTTTCGACGTCAGACGTGAGAACTTCATCAGCTTTCAGGCCAATTGCATTCACCAGTATCGAAACGTAGGTGAGCAAATGGCTGTGGCGATTATGCTCATCGCATACTTGCCATAAAGGGGGCCAAGGTGTCATATGATCCCAATGAGGTCATTAAGGCCTATGAGAGGAACGCTCAGATCGAGGACGAGTCGGAGAAGAAACCGTCCCTGCGAGTCGAGATTCCGAGAGCGTTTATCAAGAAGCACCTCCAACCCTCAGATGTAGTTCTTGATGCCGGAGGCGGGACAGGTGTCAATGCCATCTTGATGGCGAAGGCCTGTCAGAAGGTGACACTTCTGGACATCACGCCTGGCATCCTGGAGTTAGCCGCGCAGAACGTGAAAGCAGCCGGTCTTTCCGACAGGATCGAACTCGTTGAGGGGGACATCACGGACCTGAATCGATTCAGCGACAGATCGTTCTCGTTCGTGGTATGTGTAGGGGATGCCATTTCATACGTCCTTGATGGTCGATTCAAGGCGATAGGGGAGTTGGTCCGCGTTGCGCAAGAGGGCGCGATCCTGATCATCGGCTGTGATTCCAAACTGGGGTTCATGAGGATGAAGCTGGCGCAGGGGCTGATGAAGGAAACGCTCAACATCTATGAGACCAGCACGTGTCGCTGTGGAATGGGGCCAAGAACGCACCTCTACACTGTGGATGAGATGACTGATCTTCTGGTGGCGCAGGGATGCGAGGTGCTAGAAATCGCATCGACGACATTCGCCGATACGATCGACACCAGTCCGTATATCGAGCAGCGGCAGTGGGCGAGGCTGAGGGCGCTGGAACTGGAGATGTGCACCAGACCAGAACTGCTTGGGATAGGGTTACACCTTCTGTTTGTGGCAAGGAAGCGACGTGTGGCTGGTGCCTAGCGCGGCGCATTCCGGGCGAGGGCTCTTGGGAATCACTTGGTTGGTCAGGCAGGGCCAGCAGCTAATGTCATCCGTTGACGCAAATGCCGGGCTAAGCTGCCTGATGGATCGTTTGGAGGCGGTTGGGGAGCAGTGCCCCAGCAGTACCCTGGCCATCTATCCGCCGATGGAGGAGCACGAGCAGTTCTTCAACGACCTGTGTCGAATCTACGTGGACGCGTCCCATCAGGAGCGACGTCTGATCCGAGACGCCGTGGCTGACAAGGAGGGAATCTTGAACTGCCTGCTTGGGTATGTCTATGAATCAGCCAGGCAGGTCCGTGTTACCAGGGACAGGAGTTGGTTGCGGATCGGACTGGCGGCCGCGGCTATTCAAGTGGGCGGCTATGACTACCGTGATTTCTTGCTGGCTCTGGCCGAACTATACGTGACCGCCGAAGAGGTGGGCATAGATCCAGAACCTGAGTTCGAGGCGATGGGAGCCGGGATACCGGCAGACTTCCACACGTATGCTGTCGTGAGGTCGCGGCGTGCGCGTCCCAAATGAGCGATCCGCCGCGTGGGTGGTGTCAAGCGGAATGGCTTTTTTCGCAAGGAGACCTGCCTCTGGTGGGCCAGGAACGCTGTTGTCAACAGTCCTGCTCCTGGCATTGGCGGCTTGCACGACCAGGGCGGAGTATCAGATTCCAGAGTTTGCGTCGTTCGATGCCTTTGTTGACGCGCTGGAAACCGTTGCCAACAGCGGGAAACGGCCCGAAGTCAATGCCTTCTGGAACTCGCTTGTAGCCCGTGAACACGTTCCCTTCATCCTGGGCGATCAAGTCGCTTTTCTCTATAGGGGAAGGGCTCAGTCCGTCAGTTGGGTAGGTGACTTCACGCAATGGCAAAACGGCCCAGCGCTGCAGGGTCACCGGGTCGGATTGAGTGACATCTGGGTTGCATACGAGACGTTTCCGTCTGACGCGCGCCTCGAGTATCGTATTGTCGTTGATGGGCAGGAAGGGGTACTCGATCCTGCGAATCCCTTGCACCAGTGGGGCGGTTTCGGACCCAATTCCGTGGTCGCCATGCCGGATTACGTCTTTCCGCAGGAAGTCATTCCGCGCGATGGCGTGACTTCGGGTAGCTTGAGCCCGCCAATCGCGATCGACAGCACGCGCCTGGGCTATGCCGTAAACTACCAGGTGTATACGCCTGCCGACTATGAAGCGCTTGCCGGTCTGGCTGTCATCTACGTAACCGACGCGCACGAGTATACGGACCCACGTATGGGCAGTATGCCGATTGTGCTGGACAACCTGATCGCTGACGGGACTATCGAGCCAGTCCTCGCCGTCTTCATCGATCCCAGGGATCCGGAGACTAGGCGAAACCGACGTGAGAGTGAATTCCTGGGCAACCCGGACTACGCAGCTTTCATTGCTGAAGAGCTTGTACCATCGATCGATAGGACGTACAAGACGGACCCAACGCCCGACCGGCGGGCCATTCTGGGGGTTTCGTACGGGGGTGTCAATGCGGCCTACTGTGGGCTGGCCTACCCGGAGGTCTTTCATCTGGTAGCAATGCAATCCCCGGCCTTTGTTGACAACGCGCCGTCATCTCTACAAAGGCGCCATTCTGATGGCGCGATATACGAGGGCTACGAATCCGTCGACCAACTGCCGCTCAAGGTCTTCCTGAGCACGGGTTATCCATGGGACGTTGATGCGCGCACGATGAAGGGCATTCTGGAGGACAAGAGCTATCCCCTTATGTACGTGGAAGCTCCAGAGGGGCACTCCTGGGGGCAGTGGCGTTCCCAGCTCGACGATTTGCTCATCTACTTCTTCGACCTTGACGGGTAGAACAATGCCTGTGGCTTACGGGGGGAGCACGATATGTCGAAACCCAACATAGTGTTCATCCTGATTGATGACCTGGGCTGGAGGGATCTCGGCTGCTACGGCAGCCGATTCTACGAGACCCCGAATCTCGACCGGCTGGCAAGCGAGGGTATGCGCTTCACCGATGCCTACGCGGCGTGCCCTGTGTGCTCTCCGACCCGGGCGAGCCTTCTCACCGGGAAGTACCCCGCCAGAGTCGGCGTCACGAACTACATTGGCGGCAACGCCAGAGGTAAGCTTCTGGACGCTCCCTATGTTGACCATCTCCCTTTGGAGGAGTACAGCCTCGCCCGAGCCTTGAAGCAGGGCGGCTATACCACCTGGCACATCGGCAAATGGCATCTCGGAGACAGCCCCTATCGCCCCGACACGCACGGGTTTGACGTGAACATCGCGGGGTGTCATTGGGGGATGCCACTTAACGGCTACTTCAGCCCATGGGGGATTCCAACTCTCGAGGACGGTCCAGAAGGACAGTACCTGACCGATCGACTGACCGACGAAGCCATACGGCTGATTGAGAACAAGGATGAGCGTCCTTTCTTCTTGAATCTGTGGTACTACGCCGTGCACATCCCGATCCAAGCCAAACGCGACAAGGTCGAGAAGTACAAAAGCAAGGCGGAAACCCTGGGACTGGACAAGGCGAGGGCCTTCGAGGAAGGGGGTTTCTTTCCCTGCGAGCACAAGAGAGGCATGCGGATCGTCCGCCGCCTCATACAGTCGGATCCCGCCTACGCGGCGATGGTTGAGAGCCTGGACGAGAACGTCGGACGCCTGCTTCAGGCGCTCGAGGATGCGGGTGAGGCGGATAATACCATAGTGGTGTTCACCTCAGACAACGGCGGTCTTGCCACCGCCGAAGGGTCTCCGACGTGCAATGCGCCTTTGTCAGAGGGAAAAGGGTGGATGTACGAAGGCGGCACGCGTGAACCCTTGCTCGTCAGATGGCCCGGCATGGTGGGTACTGGGACTGTCTGCACCACGCCGGTAACAAGTCCCGACTTCTATCCCACTTTCATGCATGTGGCAGGGCTCGACTTGCTACCCGATCAGCACGTTGACGGCGTGAGTCTCTTGCCGCTCTTGGAGGGAGAGCGCTCGCTGGACAGGGAAGCCATTTTCTGGCATTATCCGCACTATGGCAACCAGGGTGGTACCCCCGCCGCGTCAGTGCGCATGGGGGACTACAAACTGATCCGCTTCTTCGAGGACGACCACTGTGAGCTCTACGACCTGAGAGAGGATCAGGGCGAGAAGTGCGATTTGGCCCCAGACAACCCAGAGTTGGCGCGCACGATGAGAGATGCGCTCTTGGGGTGGCAGCGAGAGGTCGAGGCCAAGGTCCCGCAGCCGAACCCAGATTGGAGAGAGAGGCGATAACTGAACCGATGATGCTTGTCCGCTGCGACTGTGGGGAGAGGGTGGTCGCCGCTTCCAGAGGGCGTCAGGGGACGTTGTGGATGGCTGGCCGGTTGCGAGGCCGGAGAAGCGGGCTGGAGGACGGTGCCGGCGACTGATTGCTCAGAACCGTCGCTGTGAACTGGCAGAAACGCGGGTGAGGGATGGGCGTGCAAGGCCTGCTGCTCGTACCGATGAGCCAGGCCCGTTGCACTGGAGGCAGTTCTCATGGTCTTTGGTTCTGGCAGATACACATATGAAGTGGTAGAAGGTTGGGGCCAACTGCCCGATGGTTGGCAGTGGGGTTGGATTCCCGCCGTGGCGTGCGATTCCCGGGGCCGGGTGTATGTCTACTCGCGCAGTGAGCATCATCTAGTCGTATTCGATCGCGATGGCTGTTTCCTTGAGGAATGGGGTGCGGATACTCTACAGGACGCCCACGGCATCTACATTGACGCCGAGGATAATGTCTACTGCACCGAACACAGCTCCCATTGCGTGTACAAGTTCAATCCACACGGGGACCTGGTGATGACGCTGGGGATACCCGGAAAGCCCGCTGCAAATGAGCGCGATCCTTTCAACCAGCCGACCGACTTGGCTGTTGCTTCCACGGGCGAACTGTTTGTATCGGATGGCTATGGCAACGCCCGGGTGCATAAGTTCTCACCTGATGGCGGGTTGTTGTTGTCCTGGGGCGAACGCGGCGATGGCGCTGGGCAATTCGCGCTGCCTCACTGTGTGCGGGTAGATAAGTATGACCGGGTATGGGTCTGTGATCGAGAGAACAACCGCATTCAGCTTTTCGATATGGACGGCAACTACCTGGAACAGCGCGCCGGGCTAAGACGGCCGGACGCGGTTTTCTTTGACCCGAATGAAGATGTCGTCTACGTGGCTGAGCTTGACTATCAAGTGAGTATCCACACGCTGGATGGAGAACGCATCACGCAGTGGGGTGATGGTCGCAAAAGCGATATGCCCGGGAAGTTCCTGGCGTGTCCCCACGGGATTTGGGTGGACGCTCAAGGCGATCTGTATGTAGCGGAGGTGGGTGAAAACGGGCGGTTGCAGAAATTCGTCCGCCAGGCGTAACGCCACGACCCCGCACGTGGCCATTCGGGGGAAGCGACAGAAGGCAAGATCCTGTCGGTATTCACACCTGAGGAAGCGGCTAGTTTGAGGAAGCAACTACGGCAAGTTCAGGACAGGTGTGTAGAAGTCATGAGCGGGCACTGACAGGGCCTTGCATCCGACTCTCTATTTCGGTCGGTTCCCAGCCGCCGTCGCCTTAGACCCCAACCGCTGCCCGTAATCGGCGACAGGGCAGGTCCGGCCGCAAGGGAACGAGATCACACAGCCAAGGAGACAACCTTGCGATGAGAGGGCGAGGTTGTCTCCTTGGTTACCCCCGGTGCGATCTAGAGCAGCGAGCGAACCAGTCTGACGGCCTGGGCGGCGTCGTTGCCGTAGCCGTCGGCGCCGATCTGCTCCGCGTACTTCTTGGAGACCGGAGAGCCTCCGATGATCACTTTCACCTTGTCGCGCAGGCCCTGGCGCTTTAGCTCTTCGATGACGTCCTCCATACCCAGCATGGTGGTGGTCAACAGGCCGGACATGCCGAGCACCTGAGGCTTGTGGTCGCGGACCGCTTGGGCATAGGCCTCTGCGGACACGTCTACGCCGAGGTTCACCACCGTGAAGCCGGCGCTCTCGAGCATAAAGCCGACCAGGTTCTTGCCGATGTCGTGCACATCTCCGCGGACCGTGCCGAGGACGACGGTGCCCTGTGAAGTTCTGTCGCCCGGGGCCAACTCGGGAGCCAGGACTTTCATGCCTGTGTTAAAGGCCTCGCCTGCGCCCATGAGTTCTGGCAAGAAGTACTCGCCGGACTCGAAGCGAGCGCCGCAGGTGTTGAGCCCGGCCATCATGGCCTGGAGGAGGTCCTTGGGATTCTCCCCTGCGGCAAGGGCACTGGTAACCATGTCCTCCATATCGTAGACGTTGCCTTCGGCGACGCCCGCTGCAATTGCCGTGTTCATGTTAGTACCTCCCGTATTTCTCGACGAGTTTGAAGACGTAGTTGGCCTTTTCTAGGCTGGCCCCTGGCGGCACCGAAGCGATCGTGACCATCAGGTTCGCTCTGACTTCTGTCGCCAGCCCGCAGATGCGCTGCACCGTCGCATCGAGCTGGGCCTCGCTGGCGTCGCGCAGGTACTTGCCATGCACAAGGTAGGTGTAGCTCTGCTTGTACTGCTTAGCTAGCTCCAGCATGGGGCGGTCGTACTCTGGCAGAGTGACGCCCTCCGGGGTCTGCGGGAAGATGTAGTTGGTGAACACACCAAACCCCTTGGCGAGCACCGGATCCTTCAGGTTCTCCACCGTCTCCTGGGGCGAAGGAACAAGGTAGGAGATCGTCACCTTCTTGCCCAGGGCCTCCCACACGCGGACCCGGTAGGGGTGCACGTATTTGAAATAGTCCTCACGGCTCATGATGGGCTTGGCTGCGTACTGATCGACCACGGTGGAGCCCATCAGCGACAACCCGTTTTCTGCCGCCAGTTGGATTATCCGGATGGATAGTTGTGTGGTCAGCTCCATGATAGCCGGGTAGATGTCCGGATTCCCGAAACGCCGGATCTTGTCCCGCGTGGCCTGATCCTTGGCCTCGGTGTAGTCCCTGTGGATGCGCAAGTCCGTGGGCAGGTCCCGGTCGCCGCGCAGCAGCATGGCCAGGTCCCAGGGGCCATCCATCATAAGCATGAACAACGAATCAGGGTACCGGCGTTGCGCCTCCTTGTTGATGTCGAAGACCATCTTCAGGTACCCGGTGGCCTGCTGTGGGATCTTGATCTTGGCGATATCCTCCTGCTTCTTGATTGGATAGTCCACGGCGTAGGGCACACGCTGCTTCTCCACCTTGAACACCGTGCCGAGTTCCGCAGGTCCCACGCACATCAGCCCTAGCCAATAAGGCACCGCCACTACATCCGCCTGTACCCTCTGGCAGATGAGCTCAAACAGCTCCAGGTTGGCCTCGACGCTTTGCGAGAGCAGCACATAGTCGAACTTGGGGTCCACCAGCTCCGGTTCCACGTTGGTGGCTGCCAGAAATGTGCTGGGGCGGTCGGCCAGCGTCACGGACGCAACCATGAACCTCTCAAGGCCCGTCAACTGGCCGAGGTGGAGCTTGTGTTTCAGCAGCGCTTTGCCCAATGTCAACGCCATGTTTGCGGCCATATCGCACCTCCTTGGGTTTTCGCAGGCGCGTCAACTGCGCGCCTTGCACAACCATCATACCAGGTTCTGACTGCTTTGTCTGTTGGCCGGACAACAAAGAGCGGGGCAGGATTCCTCTTGGGACTCGCCTATCTGGCCCCTGTGCTGAATTGGCGACCACAGTGGCGGCGAGAGGCTTGTAGACGAGGGGCTGCTCGCCCAGCTAGAATCTCTCGCAGAAGGCTGAGCGACCTTGCGGCGGGCATGAAGGTCGGTTTCGGTGGTGGGTGGATGGTCTCAGGAGTGCATCAGTTGCCAGGCCAGTTCCACGGCCTCGCGTGCGGTCGGAGCGTAGCCGTCCGCGCCCATTTCTGTGGCCAGATGCGGAGTAATCGGCGCGCCGCCAACGATGACCTTGACAGTGGAACGCAGCCCGGCGGCCTGCAAAGCCTGGATGACCTGGTGTTGGTTCTGCGCAGTCGTGGTGAGGAGCGCCGACATGGCCAGGATGTCGGGGTGGTGCTCGCGCACGGCGTCGACAAAGCGGTCAGCGGGCACATCCACCCCCAGGTCAATGACGCGGAAACCGCGGGCTGTGAGGAACATAGATACGAGGTTCTTGCCAAGGTCGTGGATATCGCCCTCCACCGTGCCGAAAACCACCGTGCCCAGGGCATACACCTGCTGTCCCGAGGCACCGATGCGGGCCTCTATGACGGCCATGGCCTGCTTCATCACCGAGGCGGACCAGATCACATCTGAGAGCTCGAGCTTGTTCGACACGTACATCCGCTCTACCTGCCGCATGCCGCTGGACAGGGCATCGAGGGCCAGCGTGGGCTCCACGCTCCGGGCGACCGCGTGTTCGGCCCACTCGCGGGCTGCCCATTCCCGCGTTGCGACGACCGCTTCGCGCAAGCCATCCAGTATCTGTGAGTGTTCCGGGGTGATCACCACCCAGTGCCGGCCGTGCTTCCAGACGAGCCCCTGCTTCTTGAGCTCGTTGAGCAGAACGGTGATGGTGCTGCGGTTGGCCGCTACCAACTGGGCGATGTCTTCGTGCGTAAGGTCGGTGGCGATCTCCCAACCGCGCTCCGTGGCGATGCCATGCCGTCGGGCCAGGTCCATCAGGCTGCGCTTGAGGCGTTGCTGGACATCAAGAAAGCCGAGGTCGCGGGCCTTGTCTGCTGAGGACTGGGCGCTTTGCGCCAGCTTCCTGATCAGCAGGGACGAAAAGCGCGGGTTCCTGGCCAGCAGACCGTCGAACTCCGAGAGTTGCAGAGCGATAACCTTCACTTCATCGAGCGCCTGGGTGATTGTGTCGTGGTCGTGGCCGAGCAGGTACGCGGTGGCGCCGGCCAGTTCGCCCGCGCCCAGTACACGGTAAGCGTAGGCCCTGCCGTCGGGGAGGAGCGTGTACTCCTTCAGGCTGCCCTTGCTAACGACAAAGATGCTCTCGACCGGGTCGCCTTGCCAGTGAAGCACCTCGCCGCGGCTAAGGCCTCTGACCCTGCCCAGGTGGGTGGCTTCAACTTGCTCAAGAAACTCCCTGTTGAGTTCGTCGGCATCGCGTGCGAAATGGTCTCGCGTCACTCGGGCCTAGTCCTCTGCATTGTCCCTGCCGCCAGCGTGTTGTGCCTGAGCGCCATTATAGTCGCGGCGGCGATGGGCGTCAAGCTGAAACCCACACAGTGTATTCTGGTGGGACCAGGGTTGACTCTCAGCCTGTTGTCCCCGGCGCCGCCGCGCGACGCGCCAAACGGCCGATTCTTCGAAAGGGGAGGGTGTCTGTAACGACGTCCCCGAATTGGACAACTGTGACGATTCATGTAGAATTAGCAGAGGGCAAAGGAAAGTGACTCTGGGTCGCACATCAAGCATCTCGTTGGAATGCGATAACCAGACTTCTACCCAACCGCTAGAGCGCCATCCGATCTGGAACTCGTGGGGAACGGCTTCGGCGTCGCGGCGAGGGCTATACGTGGGGCGTTGGGTGGTGGCAACTGCCTCACGCAGCATATCTACGTAGACATACTGTAATGCAACAGCTATCTCCATCAATGGGCACCTACGTTGTTCTGATCATGGTCCTTGCTGTATTGGGAGCAGCGAATGCGTTTCTCCCTCAAGGATCGTTCACAGCCACGTTGGCAGATCAACCGCTCCCGGCATCCAAGCCAGTGATGGCCTTGGTGACGGCAGCCACGATGTTGATTGTCTACGGTGGTTTGGGGTTCCTTGGATTGCGGCTTTCACAGACGCTGGGCTTCTCTGCTCTTTGGAACCCTGCGGTCTCCAATCGCCAACGGTTCTTGACCCCGGCTTGTGTTGGCGTGGGCACGGGTGTCTTTTTCATTGTCGTGGATGCGCTTATGAAGCGCTGGCATACTTTGGGGGCACTGCCACATCCGCCCTTTCCCACTTCGATCGTTGCTTCGGCGGTGGCAGGTATTGGAGAAGAGGTCATCTTTCGGCTGTTCTTCATCCCCTTTTGGATGTGGCTCATATCAACCGTGATACTGAAAGGAAGATGGCGGGACGAGGTTTTCTGGGGTGTTAGCATGCTCTCTGCGCTTGTGTTCGCGCTGGCGCATGTGCCATCGGTCATGTTTGCACTGGGGGTGGAGCGGGTCAATGAACTGCCGGGTGCGTTGATGGGCGAGATCGTTCTGCTGAATGGAACGGTTTCGCTGCTCGCTGCCTACTACTTCAGGCAATATGGGCTCTTGGCGGCCGTGGGCATACATTTCTGGACGGACGTAGTCTGGCACGTGGTTTGGGGTTTGTTTGCATAGAGATAGTGACCGCGGTGAGATCCGCGAGGGGGCTGGACGAGAAGGCGGAAGGGGCATGATCGCCCTGCGAATCCAGCGCGGGCGGGTGGGTTCGATGCCGTCAGGCGTGCCTACAAGGAGCTAGAGATGGATCTGTTCAGGCAGGGTGTCCGGGGAAGGGATCATTCCAGCGTAGAGGCCGTCGTGCAGGGAAACACCGGATTTGCCCTCGACCTCTACCAGAGGCTAAGAGCGGCAGAGGGCAACCTTTTCTTCTCCCCCTACAGCATATCTACCGCGCTGGCTATGGCCTATGCCGGCGCTCGCGGGAATACCGAGGCCCAGATGGCGCAGGTTCTCCGCTTCCCCCCGGGGCAGGAGCGGCTTCACCCGGCATTTGCACTGCTGGAAGCCAAGCTGGACGAGATCGGAAGGAAGGGCCACGTCCAAATGCGGGTCGCCAATGCGCTGTGGCCGAAAGAGGGATATGCTTTGCTGGAGGCGTTCCTTGCCCTGACGAAGCAGTATTACGGGGTGCTGATTCGCGCGGTGGACTATGGACAGGCGGAGGCGGCGCGCCGCACGATCAACGGCTGGGTCGAAGATAAGACACAACGCAAGATCAAGGACATCATACCCCCTGGCCTGCTTGACGAACTGACTCGCCTGATCTTGGTCAACGCCATCTATTTCAAGGGGGACTGGGCAAGCCAATTCGATCGAAAGCGGACCAGGAGGGCGCCGTTTTCGGTCAAGCCCGATGAGCAAGTCCGAGTGCCGATGATGAGCCAGCAATCTGCCTTCAGGCATGGACAAGACGATGGTTTGCAGGTCCTGGAGTTGCCCTACGCTGGGGGTGATTTGTCTATGCTTGTGCTCTTGCCCAGAGCGATCGACGGACTGGCGGCACTAGAAGCGCATTTGACTGTGGAGAACCTGGACAGGTGGACGAGGGGCCTGATTCGCAGCGATGTCCAGGTGTTCTTGCCGCGGTTCGAGATGACCTGCGCGTTCGGGTTGGGCGACACGTTGATGTCGATGGGCATGGTTGACGCGTTTGGGGACGCCGATTTCTCCGGCATGGACGGCACGAGATCGTTGTACATCGGGGCGGTCTTGCACAAGGCGTTCGTAGCTGTAAACGAGGAAGGGACCGAGGCGGCTGCCGCGACGGCCGTGGTTATGAGGACAATGGCAGTGGCTTCGCCTGTGCTGACGTTTCGCGCCGATCATCCGTTTCTCTTCTTGATTCGCGAGAATAGCACGGGGAGCGTCTTGTTTGTTGGGCGGGTGACGAATCCAGGATGAGGAGCTCGGTATCCTGCACGGCGCTTTCGAATAGAATGGCGCTTTGGCGTGGGCGAACCATGTGTGGTGGAGAGGTGACCTGCGATGGTTGATTCTGCCACTGAACGAGCTCGAGAATTCTACGCCCAGACCTACGACGTCTCTGTATCCGACTGGCCCGGGGAGATCGACTTCTACCGGGAGTTAGCTGCAGAAGCGGCCTCAGACGGCCGCGCCGTGTTGGAGGTGGCGTGTGGCACGGGGCGGGTCGCCATACGGCTCGCGCGACATGGTGCCGAGGTTGTTGGCCTCGATCTCTCCGCCGCCATGTTGGACGTCGCGCGGGAGAAGAGCGCCGGGATGGGCAACATGCGCTGGGTGCAGGGCGATATGCGGTCGTTCGACCTTGGCGAAGCCATCGGCCTGGCCATCATTCCCGGTCACGCGTTTCAGAATATCGTGACGGCAGCAGATCAGATCGCGTGTCTCGAATCGATCAAGCGTCATCTCGTCCCTGGTGGCGTCCTCATCGTGCACCTAGATCACCAGGACGTGGGTTGGCTCGGGGACCTGACGGGAGACAAGGGAGGCGTCTTCGAGGCTGCGGAGCAGTTCGCCCATCCGAAGACGGGACGCCAGATCCGTGCGTCTCGGGCGTGGTCCTATGAACGTTCCAGCCAGACGGCAACTGCTGAGACGGTGTGGGAGGAGATCAGGGCAGACGGGCGGGTCGTTGGCCGCTGGGAGACCGGGCCGATTCGATTGCACTGCGTGTTCCGGTTCGAGATGGAGCACCTGCTGGCGAGGGCTGGGTTTGCGGTTGAGGCTGTGTATGGGGATTTCTTTCGGCAGGAGTTGCAAGATGAGAGTTCGGAGATGATATGGGTCGCGCGGAATGGGTTGGGAGATGCATCGTCAAGCGCTCAATCTGCCAGCGGGTGACGGGCAGGCGCTAGGGCATAAGGAGAACTATGAAACAGACGACGGTTAACCTACATACCGGATTTCAGGTTGCGCCGGTTGATGCCCGGATATTCGGTGGCTTCCTGGAGCACATGGGGCGCGCGGTCTACGAGGGTGTGTATGATCCCGCGAGCGCTCACGCCGATGCCGATGGGCTGCGGGGGGACGTGCTGGATGCTCTGCGCCGCCTGAGCATGAGTGCCATGCGATACCCCGGCGGGAACTTCGCGTCGGGCTATCATTGGCAGGATGGCGTAGGGCCACGCGGGTCACGCCCCACTGTTCGAGAATTGGCATGGCAGAGCACAGAGACGAACCATTTCGGAACGGACGAGTACATCAGCCTGTGTCGGAAGATGGGCTGGACGCCTATGTTGACCGTCAACCTCGGGACCGGCACGCCGGAGGAGGCTCGCAACTGGGTGGAGTACTGCAATTGCCCTGCCGGTACACGGTATGCCGACATGCGCGTCTCGAACGGCCACAGCCAGCCGCACGCTGTGAAGCTATGGTGCCTTGGGAACGAGATGGATGGTCCCTGGCAGTTGGGTCACGTGCCCGCCGATCATTACGCCATCCGCGCCCAGCAGGCGGGTAAGATGATGAAGGATACGGATGCGTCCCTCGAGTTGGTGGTCTGCGGCTCGTGCGGCATCGGGATGAGCAGCTACGTGGAATGGGATCGGCGCGTGCTGGACTACGTCGGGGATCTGGCCGACTACGTCAGCTTACATCGCTACGTCGGCAATCCGGACGACAACACCCCGGACTATCTCGCCGTGACCGCGTCCATTGACCGGCAGATTGAGGAAATGGACGCGGTCTGCCGCTTCATCCAGGCCAAGCGCCGCAGCCAGAAGCGGGCCTACCTGTGTTTCGACGAATGGAACGTGTGGTACAAGAACCGGGAGATGGACGGCGAGGGTAAGGCTGCCCCGCATCTCATTGAGGAGGTCTATAATCTCGAGGACGCTTTGGTCGTGGCCGGCTTCCTCCACAGTTTCGTGAGGCATGCGGACGTCGTGAAGATCGCGAACATCGCTCAGATCGTCAACGTGATCGCCCCGATCATCACGCGGGGCGACGAACTGCTCATCCAGTCCATCTTCTACCCCTTCGAGATGTTCTCGAAGCGGCGGGACGGCCTGTCGTTGCGCGTGGCTGTCGATGGACCCACCTACGAGGCCGGCGCAAACGGGCGTGTGAGCTACGTTGACGCCAGTGCCGTGCTCGGCGGAAGTGAACTGCACGTGTTTCTGACGAATCGCAGCGTGGACGAAGCGGCGGAGGTATGTGTAGCTATCGCGGACTGTGCTGTCCTCTCCTGCGGGAGCGCGGAACTCCTGACGGGTCCGGCGCCCAAGGCGGCGAACGCGTTTGCGACTCCGGATGTGGTCAAGACAGTGCCCTACAAAGACGTGGCGATCAAGGATGGCAGGGCGGTTTGTGAACTGCCGCCCCTGTCCTTCGTTGCCATGACTCTGACTCTGAGCTGAAGAGAGGCAAACACAGACCCGGAACAGGAGGGGGGATGGTCATTACGTTCCTGGGAACCTCGGCCGCGAATGCGTACCCGGAAGCTTTCTGCCGGTGTGCGAACTGCGAGCGGGCGCGCGCGCTCGGCGGTCCCAGCCTGCGGAAGCGATCGGCCGTGCTGATCAACGATGACCTGCTGATCGACCTCGGCCCGGACATCATGACCGCCTCCAACATGCATAGTCGCCCTCTGTCCGGGGTCCGCTATTGCCTGCAGACGCACGCACACGCGGACCACCTGGACACGTCCCACTTCCTGTCGCGCAGCCCGGGGTACGGCGTGGTGGGGGCGCCGCGTTTGCACTTCTATGCCTCGCCTGGCACAGTGCGAGTGGCCGCGCAACTTCTAGAGAAGGATTGTGCTCCTCTTGGCCTTCTCGACCCCGAGATGGGCGAGCGCCTGAATCTGGAAATCCATCAGGTTGAGGCATTGCAGTCCTTCGCCGTCGGTCGCTATCGCGTGACGGCTTTCCCGGCCAATCATGACCCCACGGTGGATCCACTGCTCTACGCTGTTGAGGCGGACGGACGCAGCGTTTTCTACGGCACCGACACGGCGGAGTTGCCGGAAGAGACCTGGCGGGGCTTTCACCAGCGCAATCTGCGCTTCGACGTGGTGATCCTCGATCATACCTATGGACCCGACGGGATCAGCAGCGATCACCTGGGGGGCCGGCAATTCATCGAGCACGTGACACGTATGCGCGAGGAGGGTCTGCTAACCGGGCAAGCCCGCGTCTTCGCGACACACATCGCCCACGAGGATAACCCCGTCCACCCGGAACTGGTGGATTTCGCCGCCCAGCACGGGTATGAGGTTGCGTATGACGGGCTTACGATTTGAAGGCACTGGCAGCTCGGGGCGCGGACATTGCGGACGTTGATCGTGAGTGCGTGTGTCCGTCCGTGCCCCTACGGGAGGGAGCAGGCACACGGACCTGGCCCTAATGTAACTGTGGAGGCGGACATCGCGGATGCGGACATCGCGGATGCGGACATCGCGGATGCGGACATCCGGGGAAGAAACCAGGTTTTTCAGAAAAAACCTGGTTTCAGGAGGGGTTGACGATGGTCAGTGCTAGCTCGGACAGTTCGATTGAGGCACTTATTTTGATACCCGGTGGTGAGTTCACGATGGGCTCGGACTCGGAGGGGGATCACGGGCCGGCTCATAAGGTACACATCGCTGCTCTCTACATGGACCGGTGCGAGGTGAGCAACGCGGAGTACATGAGTTTCTGCAAGGCGACAGGGCACCGCCTGCCCGAGTTCTGGGGCATGGCGGGTTTCCGCTGTGGTCCGGACTTCCCGAACCATCCGGTGGTTGGGGTGAGTTGGTACGATGCGAGCGCGTATGCGGAATGGTGTGGCAAGAGACTCCCGACCGAGGCCGAGTGGGAGTATGCAGCCAGGGGAGGACTGGTGGGCAGAGATTTTCCCAACGGTGACGCGCTTGGTCCGTCCGATGGGAACTACAACCGGTCGGGCCAGGGCGGTCCGGTGGCCGTTGGCAGTTATCCTCCAAATGGTTTCGGCCTTCACGACATGCAGGGGAACGTGGTCGAATGGGTCTGGGATATCTACGATCCCGGCTACTACGCGTCGAGTCCCTTGATGAATCCGCGAGGGCCAGAATCTGGCAGGTTTCGGGTAATCCGAGGGGGTGGTTGGCACTCGGGTGCGTCGTGCAACCGGGTGTACTACAGGAATGCGCTTCCGCCGAACTGGGTGGACTTCAACGTGGGTTTCCGATGTGCCCGGGATATTGATTCGCCCGGCGAGAGCGAGACGGCGTCAGAGCGCTGAGCGCTGGTCTTTGCCCGACTCCGTGTCCAACCAACTCAGGGGGGCGAGAATCATCTCGGGTAGCCGTTCGGACATAGGCCATCTGCGGCCACAGATTGTGCCTATGGGGTGAGAAGGTGGGCGGCCAGGATCGCTCAATCGCGCTCACCGGTTAGTCGGGGCCAATCAGTACGTCTCGTATCCACAAATGCACGCGTATTTCACAAAGGAGGCAGACCATGGATCAATCGCGGCCGACCGCCATCGGGGTGCTGATCAAGACAGCCATCACCCACACGATCACATACTTTGTAATGGGCTTACTCGCTTCTACGATTTTCGATTATGGGCATCTATACGCGGAGACCAATCTCAGCCTCTTGATGCGGCAGACGAGTGAACCCCTGGTCATGGCCGGGCCGTTGTTTCAGCCGATCAGGGGTGTCCTGTTTGGTATCGTTTTCTTCCTGCTGCGCGACACGCTCTTTGGAAGGAAGAACGGCTGGCTGGTGATGTGGATTGTCCTGGTGATAATCGGCATTGTCAGCCCCTTCGGGCCGACGCCCGGGTCTATTGAGGGGATGATCTACACCATAGTGCCTATCGGGGCGCAACTGACAGGCTTGCCCGAGGTACTGCTGCAGGCTCTGATTCTATCGGTGGTGCTCTGCTATTGGGTGAACCATCCGGAGAAGAAGTGGCTCAACTGGGTCATGGGTGTCATTTTCTTCTTCGTCCTGCTGCTGCCAACGATGGGACTTCTGCTGGGATAGGCGAGCGGAAGTCGATATCGACGCTGCGAGGTGTCCGGTAGGGGCGGGGTCTCCCCGCCCCTACAACCACGCGTTTTCGCTGGGTAGATTGCGTGTTTGATCGCGCGATCCAGGCGTCTTTCTGCCACCGTCATCCACGGCGTCATCCTGCTGTTGAGATACTGGCGAAATGAATATGAATAGATGAGTCGCAGGTAAATGGCGCGCTCGGGAAATCGCGAGCGCTGGTTCCCCCTCCCGCGCCAGGAGGTGATCAAGGCGCTGGAGCGCCAGGGACCTTGCCGCGTGCCGTTGGTGCGGGCGAAGTGGTGGGGCGAGGGTCTGCACGCGCAGTATGGCGAGCGCCTACGGGCGTTCGACCGCTATCCTGAAGACGCGGTCACCCTGTGGATAGAGCCCATCAAAAGGCCCACCCGCCCGAGCACCGCCGGCACACCTATACCGTGTGGCACGAGACGATATTGCGTCCGGGTGATCAAGTCACTTTCGCGCCGAACGTCCTACACTGGTTCGAGGGTGGACCGGAAGGTGCTGTGTTCTGGAGTTTCTCGACCAAAGCGGTGGATGTGCAGGATGTATTCACCGATCCGGAGATCCGCCGCGAGACGGTGATCGTGGACGAGTGACAAAGGGGACATGATGACTCGAGTCAGCATCTCTGGCACGGAGTTTCTGCTGGACGGCCGGCCCACCTACGCGGGTCGTGCGTTTGAAGGCCATCGGGTTCAGGGGCTGCTGTGCAACGTGCGGACGGTGCAGGCCACGTTTGACGACGCCAATCCCGATATGCGCCATCATTGGGCCTACCCGGATACGGGGGAGTGGGACGCAGAGCGCAACGTGAGCGAGTTCTGCGCGGCATTGCCGTCGTGGCGCAACCACGGCGTGTTGGCCTTCACGATCAACTTCCAGGGCGGGGGGCCGCTTTACGTTCCAGAGATCTATCAGAACTACGACAACAATGGTTTCACGCCGGAGGGGGGTCTGAAGCCGGACTACGCGGATCGCATCTCGCGGGTGCTGGCCCGGGCCGACGAGTTGGGTATGGTGGTGATCGTGGGCCTGTTCTACTGGGTGTTCGTGCGCCGGATGCGGGATGAGCAGGCGATATGGCGGGCGGCTGACGAAGCGATGACGTTCCTGGAGGGCACGGAGCGCCGGAACCTGCTCATTGAGCTGGCGAATGAGATTGACGTGGTCGTGAAGCGTGCCGAGAATCAGATGTTCCATCCGACGCGGGTGCACGAGATGATCGCCAGAATCCGGGCCGCACATCCCGACTTTCTCTATTCCACCAGTGGTGGGGGTGTCCAGGCGGACACCGGCAGGGGGATGCCATCGCCGCAGTTGGTTGAGACGGCCGACTTCGTGCTGTTGCACGGCAATGGGACCCGGCCGCCACAGTTGGAAGCCGCCATCCAGGCTGTTCAGGCTATGCCTGAATACCAGCGGAATCCCAAACCCATCGTCATCAACGAGGATTCGCCGGCGGTTGCGAATATGGAGGCCGCATGGAAGAACGGGGCCTCGTGGGGCTACTACGACCAGGGCTGGGATGGGCAGGAAGATGACCCTTACGTGTGGTACGAGCCGCTGCCCCGCAAGAACGAGGGGCCGTTTGAAGCGCTCTGTGGCTTCCAGACGCCGCCGGTCAATTGGGCTATCAACACCGGCTTCAAGCGGGCTTTCTTCAGTCGGGTAGCTGAGATCACCGGCTATCCGGGCTGCTCGGAATAGGTGTGAGCGGATGGGCCGACGCCTGCCGACCGCGGGCGTCGCGGACGCAGACGTCCATCCGGCGGGCCTGCGGACCTGGGCGCGGCAACCGCGCCCCTACCACAAATCGAATCCGCAGGCGGTCGGGCGCGGGCATCTGGGAACTCGTTGCCTGAGCGCCGTTTGTTTGCTTTGATGAGAGGGCCTGGTCAACATAGAGCTGGTGGGGTGATATGAAAGCGATTGTCAACGGGCGCGTGTATGCGCCGGATCGAGTTCTGGACCCTGGGACGGTGCTGCTCGAAGGGACGCGCATCAAGGCCGTGGGATTGGCCGGCGCGCTGGCGGTGCCAGAGGACGCGGAAGTCATCGAGGCACAGGGCACAGCCGTGGTGCCCGGCCTGATTGACGTGCATCTGCACGGTCTGCTGGGCCACGATGCGATGGGGGCCGGGCTGGCGGACGTCATCCGTGCGTTGCCAGCTTTCGGCGTGACCGCGTTCCTCGGCACGACGCTCACGTTGCCGCGCGAAGAGATCATCGCCGCCCTGGAGGCTATGGCTGACGTTCTGGCCGATCCTCCGATGGGCGCTCAATGCGTGGGCATCCATGTCGAGGGTCCCCATCTCTCCCCCAAGCGCCCCGGCATGGCGACCGCTGACTGGATGAGGCCGCTCACGTGGGCGGAGTTCGAGGCGTTGCAGGCCGCGGCCCACGGGCGGATTCGCATGCTCACCCTCGCCCCAGAGCTGGAGGGGGCGATGAATTGCATCCCCCGGTTGATCGATGCGGGCGTCGTGCCCGTCATTGGGCACTCGGACGCGACCTTCGAGCAGGTGGCCCAGGCGGTGCAACTAGGTCTCGCTCACGCTACCCACACGTTCAACGCCATGCGCCCCCTCCATCATCGGCGGCCCGGAGTCGTGGGGGCCGTCATGTACTTCGACGAGATCGCGGCCGAGCTCATCGCTGACGGCGTGCACGTGCACCCGGCGGTGATGGCCATTCTCCTGCGGGTCAAGGGGGTGGATCGCGTGGTGTTGGTGAGCGACGCTTCCCCGCTGGCCGCTCTGCCGGATGGAGCGTATGAATGGGCGCGCAAGCGGGTTTTCGTCCGGGACGGCTCCTGCCGCCTGGCGGATGGCACGATCGCTGGAGCACACGCGCTATTGGACACCGGCGTGCGCAATCTGGTGGACCTCGTGGGGTTGCCTCTGGAGCAGGCGCTGGTGCCCGCCACGCGCGTCCCGGCGGAGGAACTCGGCTTGCCCAAGGGCCTGCTGGCCCCTGGATACGACGCGGACGTCGTGCTTCTGGATCGTGGGTTGTGCCCCGTGTCGACGCTGGTGGGGGGCGAGATCGTCTTCAGCAGGGGCTTTTGACAATCCCCCTCAACGGTGCTATCATACCGCCGCCTTCTCAGCGGAGTAGCCCAATGCGCACCATGAGCAATTGGCACCCGGTTCACTGGGTGCTGGCCAGCATAATACTCTTGACTCTGCCGTGCTATTGCGTCGGTATCTCAATGCTGTTGCTGAAGCCGGAGACCGGCGGGGCGACGCCTACGTCGACCGCCACGGCCACCGAGCCGCCTTCGGCCACGCCTGCTTCGGACACGATCGCACCGACGGAGACTTTAGCACCGACGCCGGAACAGTGGTTCCCGCCCACGTACACGCCGACGCCCGTTCCGGTGCCTACAGACACGCCATTGCCCACGGACACGCCACGGCCCACGGCTACGTGGACGCTTGCTCCCACTGCGACGGCGACTTTCACGCCGGCGCCTACAGCCACACTCGCTCCTACGGAGACGGCGACCGAGACGCCTGTACCGACTGAGACCCCAACCGAGACGCCCATCCCGACTGAGACCCTAACCGAGGCACCGACCGAGACGGTCGCTCCGACTGAGGCGTCCACCGAGACGCCCACGTTCACGCCAACTCCCAGCGATGCGACGGTCACAGTTACGCCCACGGTGAGCTTGACGCCGGAGGCTGGCTCGTGAGTGGGTATCCGCCGGCGGTTGGTATGTGCCCGAAATGTGTGGCACCCGCGCCATCGGAATGACGCCTTTTAAGGTTGGTAGAGCGCCATCGAAATGGCGCCTCTGAAGGACAACTGTGCGCCATCGGAATGGCGCCTTTGAAGGGTGAATGAGCGCCATCGGAATGGCGCCTTTGAGAGGTGAATGTGCGCCATTGGCATGGCGACACCTAAAGGAGTCTTGTGTGGAAATAACCTCTTTACTGAAACAGCTTTCGGAAGTCGAGGGCATCGCCGGTCACGAGGAACCGGTGCGCGAGTTGCTGCGCCAGACATGGCAGCCTTTCGTGGACGAGATGCGCGACGGCAAGCTGGGTAGCCTGATTGCGCTCAAGCGCGGCACGGTCTCTGGCGGATCGGATGAGGCTAACCGCGGCCGGCCCGTTGCTGAGATTCCGCGCCCTAAGTTGATGTTGGCAGCTCACATGGACGAAATCGGTCTGATGGTGACCGGTATCGAGAAGGGCTTTCTGCGCATCAGTCGCGTCGGCGGAACGGATCGGCGTGTCTTGCTGGGGCGCGAGGTGCTTGTCCACGGGCGTCGTGATCTGCCTGGCGTGATCGCCACACGACCGCCCCACGTCCTGCCCCCGGCGGAACGCAAGAAAACCGTGCCCTGGGACAAGCTCTTCGTGGACGTGGGGTTGCCGGCGGAAGAGGTCGAACAACTGGTAACGGTTGGCGATCTGGTCTCCCTGAGGCGCGAGATGGCGGAGCTGAAAAACCGCCGCGTGGCCGGCAAGGCCATGGATGATCGGGCGTGCGTGGCCGCCGTGACGCTCGCGCTGGAACAACTGGCCAGCGTGCGGCACGGCTGGGACGTCTTTGCTGTGGCGACGGTGCAGGAGGAGACGGGACTGAAGGGAGCTATCACGGCTGCCTATGGCGTCGCGCCAGACGTGGCCGTCGCCCTGGACGTCGGTTTTGGCAAACATCCGGGCGTACCGGAGGTGGACACCATCTCTCTGGGGGAAGGCCCCGCGATCGCCGTCGGGCCCAACTGCCATCCCGGGTTGGTGGCGCGCCTGAAGGAGGTGGCCTCAGCCCACGAGATCCCGTATCAGCTTGACCCGATTCCGGGCCGCAGCGGGACGGACGCCTGGGCGATCCAGGTCAGCCGTGAGGGAGTCCCCACGGCGCTCATATCAGTGCCGCTCCGCTACATGCATCAGCCGGTGGAGACGTTGGCCGTGCAGGACGTCGAGCGGGCCGGGCGGCTGCTGGCGGCGTTCATCGCCGGGCTGGAGGCGGATTTCCTGGAGAAGCTGGCGTGGGCAGCGCCCAGCAGTTTGAAGGATGGTTAAGCGCCATCGGAATGGCGCCTTCGAGAGATGAATGAGCGCCATCGGAATGACGCCTTCGAGAGATGAATGAGCGCCATCGGAATGGCGTGTCAGAGAAGCAGTTGAGCGCCATTGGAATGGCGTGTCAGAGGAGCAATTGAGTGCCATCGGAATGGCGTGTCAGACGGGTAGTTGAGCGCCATTGGAATGGCGAGGTTTGGGGGCATTCATGATCTTACGAACACTTTCAGACGCGGTTGGTGTTTCGGGCGACGAGGGAGATGTGCGGGCCATCGTCCTTGACGCGGTGCGGGAGCACGCGGACGAGATTGATGTGGACACGATGGGGAATGTGCTGGCCTGCAAGCGCGGGACGGGCGAGCAGCAGTTGCGCGTGATGCTGGCCGCCCACATGGACGAGGTGGGCTTGATGGTCGTGGGACACGATGGCGACGGTTTCCTGAAGGTGAGGACCGTCGGCGGCATCGATGCCCGGCTCTTGCCCGGCACGCGCTTCCAGGTTGGCCCCGAGCGCATCCCTGGTGTCATCGGCGTCAAGCCGATTCACTTGCTCGGGGCTGGAGAGGACACGAAGGTGACCAAGATCGAAGACCTGGTCGTGGATATTGGGGCGAAAAGCAAGGACGAGGCCAAGAAGCTGGCCCCACAGGGGACGTATGCTACCTTCGCCACGCAGTTCCGCGAACTGGGCCCCTCGGTCACCGGCAAGGCCTTCGACGATCGAGCCGGGTGCGCGGTGCTGGTGGAGTTGCTGCGGGGAGAGCGCTTTCCCTTTGACCTTCACGCAGCCTTCACGGTGCAGGAGGAGGTGGGGCTGCGCGGCGCACGGGTGGCGGCCTACGCCATCGCGCCCGATTGTGCCTTTGTGCTTGAAGGGACCATCGCTGACGATCTGCCCAAGGACAAGGACGTCAGCCCCACGACTGAGCTGGGCAAGGGACCGGCAATCACGGTGATGGACCGCTCGTTCATAGCCGACCGGCGGCTGGTGCGGCTGCTGACCGACACGGCCGAGGCGCTGGAGATCCCGTGCCAGTTCAAGCAGCCGGGCGTCGGCGGCACAGACGCAGGGGCCATTCACCTGGCGCGCGACGGGGTGCCTTCGGTGACGGTGGCGGTGCCCTGTCGCTACATTCACAGCCCGGTGGCGTTGCTGCGATTGGACGATTTCGACAACACGGTGCGGCTGATGCGCGAATCCCTTTCGCGTCTCACGGAGCGTACGTTGGAGAGAGAAGGGGAGTAAGCGGCAGGAAGCAGGAGGCAGGGGACGGGCGGTCAAGATGACCGCGGTCCAGTGGGAGGCAGGGGGCGGGCGGTCAAGATGACCGCGGTCCAGTGGGAGGTAGGGGACGGGCGGTCAGGATGACCGCGGTCCAGTGGGAGGTAGGGGACGGGCGGTCAAGATGACCGCGGTCCAGTGGGAGGTAGGGGACGGGCGGTCAGGATGACCGCGGTCCAGCGGGAGGCAAGGGGCGGGCGGTCAAGATGACCGCGGTCCAGTGGGAGGCAGGGGGCGGGCGGTCAAGATGACCGCGGTCCAGTGGGAGACGAGGGGCAGGCGGTCAAGATGACCGCGGTCCAGCGGGAGGCAGGGGCCAGGCGCAGTTGTAGGGGCGCGGTTGCCGCGCCCGGAGCAGAGAGTATCCCGGAGAGGGGATGAATGATGAAGGAATTGATCCGCAAGCTGGTGGAAACATACGGCCCGTCGGGCGTCGAGGAGCAGATTCGGGCCGTCATCCGCGCCGAGGTGGCGTCAATGGCTGACGAGATGCGGGTGGATCCGCTGGGGAGCCTGGTGGTGCGCAAGAAGGGCAGCGGGGAGGGCCAGCGCATCGTGTTGGACGCCCATATGGATGAGATCGGCGTGATGGTGACCTACGTGGATGAGAAGGGGTTTGCCCGCTTCACACGCATTGGCGGCGTGCGCTCGCTCACATGCGTGGGCGCGCGGGTGGCTTTTTCCGATGGGACGATCGGTGTCATCGGCGCCGAGGAGAAGCGAGATGACGTGAACAAGGTTCCCAAGTTCGAGGAGCTGTACATCGATACAGGAGCATCTGGCCGCGACGATTGCCCCGTCCACGTGGGTGATGCAGCGATGTTCGTGCGTCCCTTCGTCGCGCAGGGCACGCGGCTGATCTCCAAGGCGATGGATGACCGCATCGGCTGTGCGGTGCTGATTGAGACGCTGCGGCGGCTGGAGCACACGCCACACGACGTGTATTTTGTCTTCGCCGTGCAGGAGGAGACGTCGCTCTCGGGAGCGCGTACGTCTACCTACGGCATCGATCCTGACCTGGCCATCGCCGTGGACGTGACGACGACCGGCGACAAGCCGGAGAGTCGCCCGATGGCAGTGGAATTGGGCAAGGGGCCGGCAGTGAAGGTGCAGGACTCGGGGATGATCGCCCACCCGCGGGTGCGAGATCTGCTGGTGCAGCGGGCCAAGGACGCGGGCATCCCCTATCAGTTGGAAGTATTGGAGCGGGGCACTACCGACGCGGCGGCGATGCAGTTGGTGCGCGCTGGCGTGCCGTCGGGTTGTCTTTCCATTCCCTGTCGCTACGTCCACTCGCCGTCGGAGATGGTGGACGAGCGGGATGTGCAGCATAGCGTGGATCTATTGCTGGAGGTATTGAGCGCGGCGTAAGGTACTGAGAACGGACACAAGTCAATAAACCTGGTTTGTTACTCCTCAGGCCAGACCTGACAGGTTTCCAAGAAAGCCTTTGGTGTAGAAGGAATTAGCGTTTGGAAAAGCACCTACGCCAAGAACCGGTATCCAAAACCTGTCAGGTCTAGTGTCACGCCATTGGCTGAGTAGTAACCCTGGTTTGTGGTGTTGGTCGTTTAGCTTTGCAGGAGGCGGGGATGAGCGAGGCGGCGGTTCAGGAGACAGCGCGGTTCCGGCGGGGCCACGTTATTCTCGGCACAGTATTTGGCCTCATCGTTGGCGGGCTAGGGGGGTACTTCTCCCCTCACCAGCAACCCAGCGCGCCGATCGTCGTCTCGACCCCTGCCCCGACCCCGACCTCAACTCCTACCCCCACGCAGGCTCCCATCCGGGTGCACGTCAGCGGGGCGGTACAGCAGCCGGCCGTCTATGAACTGGCCCCATGTAGCATCGTCCAAGATGCTGTGAATGCCGCTGGCGGTCCTGGATCTGACGCCGATCTGGACTGCATCAATCTGGCCCTCGAGCTGCAGGATCAACAGCAGGTATACGTGCCACACCGGGGGGAGCAGAGTCCTCCGCCGCCTGTCTCGGGGGGCGCATCGGAAGGCGATGGAATGGCGGGCTCGCTGGTCAACATCAATGCGGCCACGGAGGCGGAACTGGAGACGCTGCCGCGCGTCGGTCCGGCGACGGCGCAGCGCATCATCGCGTATCGTGAGGCCAATGGGCCATTTGAGATCGTTGACGATATTCAGGACGTGCCGGGCATCGGCCCGGCGACTTTCGAAGGGCTGAAGGACCTGATCACGGTCGGGCGCTAGGCTGGGCAGGGGCATACCGCGCCACCTGCGGTTCCCAAGAGCAGAGGGAACCGCAGGGACGGTGCGACAATATCGATTCTGCAGGGCGAAGAAATTCCGTGTAGTTAACGAAGGGGATACGCTACGGGAAATACAGGGTACCTACATCGGTCACTTGATCGGCCGGAAGCACTAGCATAAGTGTCTCTTCTTTCGCGGGATCGTTGAGTGGAGAGGAACTCATCGGTTCCCAAGCGACTATACCGTACTTGCCAGGCTCGACGTTCAGGAACACGAACTGCCCGGTACTGCGGTCGATTGACGCACGCGGCGATTCGCTCTCATCCAGCTCCAGCAGATCGATGTTAGGGTCGCTGGTCGGCATCGCCTTGGCGAGGAACAACTCACCCAGCAAGGCTGAGGGCCGCGTCAACTCGATGTGTCCCCGGAGGATTGCCTTCCCAGGTTCCGGATCAGCATCCCAATTGGGCAGTCCAGGGGGCGGCGTTGGCATTGGGCTGCTTGCCTGTACCGCCACCGTTGGCTTCGGCAAAGGCGACATGGTGCTTGCAGGCACTGCTTCCTCCTCGCCGCCACACGCGACCAGGAACAGAATGACCAGCATCAGACCCCACACGACTCGAGAGATCACCGGTTGTTTCACTACTTGCCCTCCAGAAGAGACAGATGTTTCACTACTTACCCTAGCCGCTTCGCTACCCTTCTGACGAAAAGGACCAAGCCACCTACAACGTGCAGGTGGCTTGGTCACATAGTCGATATGTCTTGCTATTTGTTGATGCCCCTGGCGGTCGTGAAGGTGTCGCCCGCGACATCGCCATAGCGGGTATCTCGATCATAGCGGAAGGAGAGGTTGGAGATACCGATCACTTCGGCCCCTGGGCAGCTCACTGTGACTGAGCCGTTGTAGTTGTCGTTCTCGACACCTGCAACCATGCCAGACCCATTGGGCGCGAATATGTCCCACGAGGGATCGCTGTCCGTCAGGGAGAACGTCTCATCGAAGGCAGAGATGCTGCCCATCGCCGAGAAGCTGGCTGTACAACTGGCTGTGCCACTGCTGACCTTCTGCACCTGAACGCCGCTGCAGTAGCCGTAGTACTCCGAGGTAACCTGCGGGAAGACGAGAGAGGCAGTTGCATCTGACTCCAGTGCCGCTTCGTACGTGACACCCCGACCGGCGGGATCCACGCGGTTGTCCTCGTTGATGGTAGCGATGATCTGCTTGTTGGCGTTGGGGCTGTTGATTGCGACGATCGCAGAGCCGCTGACTTGGCTGACACCGGCCATGGAGCTAGGTAGTTGAGCCTCACTGCCCATATAGGGGCCCCAAGACTGGCCCGGGCCGATGCTTGGCGACGTCTGTGTATAGTCGGTGCCACCGAAGGTGTAGGTCACTGTTACGTCGAGTGCTTCGCTGCCTACGTTCTGGATCTTCAGACCACTCTGGTAATCGTAGTAGTCCTTCACCACGCGCGGGATATACAGGGTGGTCCCGCCAGCACCGAGGCCGTTGTAGCTGTGGAACTGTGAACTGTCCGCAGCAGCGCCCGAGTTGTAGAAGTTGCAGACCACGGCCAATGGATGGCTCGAATCCCCTACGAACTTGGCTGAATACATCCCATCTGCCAGTTCGCTGTCATCAGACTGGTCGAAGATGTAGCTGGCGTACGCAGCGATATTCTGGGTGTCGGTGTCCTCCACGTTTCCGTCGGCATCGTAGTACGTTACTTGCACGCCGGTCGCTTCGGTGCTGCCCGTGTTCTGCACGGCGCAATACGAGTTCCAGCCACCGTAATTCTTCATTAGCTGGGTGGCGTAGACCGTCTCCGTAGGTGTGCCCACGCCAGTGCTCGTGCCCACTCGCATCGGGTCAGATCCTGACGGGAACTGCGTATTCACGATAGCCGCGATCTCCTTGTCGGAGCTCACCACAGCGGAGCCGATGAAGGGATCGGGCAGACCAGAGACCTGGGTCGGGAGATACCAGGTCTTTGCCTTGTTGGCGGCAATCGTACCGGCGTCGAAGTCCAGCGCGGTGCTACCATCCTGCTTGTAGAACTTGATATTCACCGTTGCAAGCTCACTGCTCAGATTGGCGACAGTGACGCCGGAAACCCACGTCCCACCTGGGAAGGCGTACGCGGCTCCACCGAACACGGCCATCATCGCAGCAAGAACGCTCAATATCACCATAACTCTAGTCAAACGTTTCATCACTCGTGCCTCCTTGGAGAAATCTAGTGTGCAATCTGCTAGGCTTGATTCCAAAACCTGAGTTTCCTACCTATATTCCGTCACCTCCTTGATTCCCTGCTTCTGGTCTTTTGTCCTTTTCGTACGTATGATACACCAGCCGAGCGCCGAAATCAATTACCCGTTGGGGTTATTCTGGCGAATGGCGCGTAATTTTCCCACCAATATGGCGATCAAAGCACACGTGACCTCCCCGATCATCATCTCAATCCGAAAAACAAGGGCTGCCACAACAATAACCGCAGCAGATCCATCGGAGCCCAGCAGTGCGATCAATATCGCCTCGCGGACCCCGATGCCCAGCGGTGCAAAGAAGGCCACTTGCCCGACCAATAGAGCCAGAGCCAACGCCGTTGTCTGGCGCAGCACATCGCGCCAGGCGCTTGGTGCCATGGGCACGCTCAGCGCGCTGAAACCGAATCCAAGCAGATACCACGTCAGCAGAACGGCCACAACGACGAAGACGATTTGACCCCAGTCGATCCGTTTTGGCAATCCCTGCGCAAGGTGGCCTTCCCCGAGCAGGTGCATCAAGCGCCGCCCTGCGAACGGGATGCCGACGACGATGATACCCGCCAGGGCCATCGCGCTCATCTGGAGTGCCAGGCGTTGCGGCGCTGACCACGAGACGATGCCGCTATTGGGCAGAGATAGTAGCAGCACCAGAAAGCCATCGAGGAAGAGCACCAGGAGTTCGCCGACCACACTCAATGCGGCAGTCTTCGCCGGGACGCCCTGCCGGGACGCCAGGTAGGTCTTGCCCACATATGGCCAGACGAATCCCGGCACGTATTTCACCAGGTTGGCAGTCAGGTGGATGCGCATGCCGCGGGCAACGTCCAGACGAGCGCCGAGGGCGTTAATGAGCAGCGTCCACTCCCAAGCTCCCAGCGCCGTCGATGCCGCCGTACACAGCGATGAGACGATCAGCCGTCGGGGATCGAGAAGCACATCGGTGGCCAGAATCGTGGCGTAGCCCGAGGAAGCTTTGCTCCAGATGAACCACGCACTCGCTGCCAAGATGCCGACCGTGCACGCCCCATGAAGCAGGCGAAAGGCGGGATGGTTGCGCCGCATCGAGTACCAGCGGTAAAGACGCCGGGCGTTCTCCACAAGTCGCTCAAACATCTGATGTGGCCGCTATGCTACTTTCGCACCAGGGCGAAGATGTCGTCGCAGAACACCTGCTTGACCAGAGGCAGGCCGGTCAACAGCCCCATCGAGCGTCTCATCATCGGTCCATACTGGGAATACGTGCGATAGTCGTGTAACCACACGCGCCAATGCGAGAACGGACTGTGGCGCAATGCCCTGCGCAAGGCGCGCGGCGTCTGCTCATTTACGTGGACGTGTGAGAACTTGATGCGATCTCGGGGGTCGGCTGGCAAGCGAACGCCCCGCAATCGCTGCGCCAGCCGAAAGAGCGGATAGCCGTAGCGGTAGTACCACAGGTTGGGCATCGTATGAACCAGCAGTTCTCCTCCCGGTATCAGCACCCGATGTACTTCTTCCAGCACCGCCCTCAACTCATCGGGATACAGGTGCTCGACAATATCGCTCATGATTGCCCGATCGAACGTGTCATCCGTGAACGGGAGTCTCTTGGCATTGCCGAGGGACAGGCCTGGTCGCTTCCATGCATCCCCATCCCTTTCGCCGGTACGCGCGACCACGCGTTGTGCTAGCTGCAGTCCTACTGGCGCATAGTCAACGCCCACCGCGAATACCCCGTTCAGCCCGCACTGCACAACCATTTCCCCCCGACCACACCCAACGTCCAGCACCCGCATGCCTGGAGAGATGCGCAAGAATCTCCTCAACGTCTCCAGACGTTCACTCAACGCGGTTCCGTCGTGGGCCAGGTATTCCTTGTACCCATCGCATTCTGTGAGGAAGTATTCTTCCGAGTAAGCAGTAGGATCGACCGGCTGACCTGATGTCGACATAGTCATAACTCCAACAAGCGGCGATATAGCGTCAATACCTGATCGGCGAGGCGGGGCCATGAGAAGAGCTGCGCTCGCGCGATGCCTCGGTCGACCAACACCTGGCGCAGCGACGCGTCGTCCAGCACCTGGCAGATGGCTTGCGCCAGCATACGGGCGTCGGTTGGGTTCTCCACCAGCAGCGCGGCGTCTCCAACGACCTCCGGGACGGCTCCACTGCGGGCGGCGATAACCGGCACACGGCACTTCATCGCCTCCAGGCAGGGGATACCGAACCCTTCGTGCAGCGATGGGAAAACAAAGACCTCCGCTCCACTGTATAGGCCGGGTAGGTCCTCGCTCTCAACCGGTCCGATGTATTGCACATCTGACTCGAGTTCCAGGGAGCAAATTTGCTCGAAGATCGCGACGTCGTCACTCTGGCGGTAACGTCGCCCGGCGATTACGAGAGGAGGGAAATCGTAGTCGCTCTCTTTCAGAACGTGCAACGCCTGAATCAGCGTGGGCAGGTTTTTCTTCCTGGCCAGCATTCCGACGAATAGCATATACCGCGTGGGGAGCCCATGCTTTCGACGGACATCCTCGCGATCCTGCGGAGAGATGGGATCCTCGAAAACTGATTGCGGCGCGCAATACACGACCTCGATCTTCTCTGGCGGGAGGTGAAGCTCACGAACCAAATCGTGTGCCACATCGTGGGATATCGCGATCAGCCGATCGGTCCAACGCATCAGCACTGGGTGGAGATAACGCCAGAACCATACGGCCGCCCGCGAATGGAGCTCTGGGTGGCGCAGCGTCGTGAGATCGAACACCGTCAACACGCTCTTCGCCGGCCAGGCGATACCTGCCAGAGTGCGGGCAAAGTGCACGATCTCTACTCGCTTCACCCACGCGAAATACCAAACGGCAAGCTGCACCCACAAGCGCTCAAGCAGCCGGTTTCGGAAAGGGATCACGAGCTGGCGTACGTAGGGGAACGGCTCGAAATCGGGCTCCCGCCGGCTCACGAGTACGACATATTGCCAGTTGGGTTGGCGTGCAAACAGCGAGTGGAATAACTCAAGCACGGCGGTGCGCCCACCAGAGGGCTTATCAATATCCGACGCATCAATGAGGATCGTCGGATGCTGATGCTGTTCCATCAATCCCTCCTCACATAGGTCCGCAGGATGCCGGCAACCCGCTCTCCGATATGCATCCAGCTCAAACTCCTCACCACGCTCAGCCGTGCAGCGCTGCCCATCTGTTTGCGTAGATCCGCATCGCCCAACAAAGCACAGATCGCGTCCGCCAGGGCTCTCTCATCTTTCTGGGGCACCAGGAGACCGTTTTCGTCATCCCGCACGACCTCCGGGATCCCTGCGACCTCGCTGGCGACGACCGCGCATCCTGAAGCCAACGATTCCAGCAGGACATTGGGCAATCCATCCAAGTTGCCGGCCTCATCCACGACAGAGGGAACGACGAAGACGTCTGCCCTGGCCAGATGTCCGGGCGTCTGGCCCCACGGGATGTGTCCCGGAAACACGACGTGCTCGCGCACACCCAGCGACTCTGCCAGTGACTCCAGTTCAGCGCGCAAATCCCCCTCGCCCGCGATGATGAAGCACGTGTTGGGGCAACGAGGAAGCACCAGAGGTACGGCGCGCAGCAGGTACGAGAAGCCTTTCTTGTACACCAGCCTGCCCATCGCCATCACGACGTCCTGGGACTCGGGAATGGGGATTCGGTCACGAAGTTCCTGCGCGGAGTGAGAATCAGGAGAGTAGCGCTCGGTGTCCACACCGTATGGGACCACAGTGACCGTACTGCGTGGCAGCCCCAGGCCAACGGCGCGCCGCGCCAGATCACCGCTGCACGCGATGACCTGGCGCGCCGTACGAAAGACGAGACGGACCGCTGGACGGAAGATCTTATACTGCTCGGCTACGAAGACGTCGGACCCGTGCAAGCTGACGACCAGCGGCACGCCGGTCAAACGACTCACGATTGCCCCGATGAACCCGCTGGGTATCAGCCATTGAGCGTAGACGACATCCGCACCTCGGCGGACGATCTCCATGCACGAGTGCAGTATGGTGAAAAGCGCAAACAGGGCCACCAGTGGGTAAGAATGCCACTTCAGACGCACGTCGCTGGCCAGGGAGCGGGCATGGCCGAGCCGGGACCACGACGTTGGCCACACGTAATGGACCCGTTTCACTTTCACGTCCGACTGCCAATCTGGAACGACCGCCGGGTCGTACGGGGCCAACACGGTCACGTCGTGCCCCAATCGCGTCATGCTCTGAGATAGTGAGTGAATAAACGAGCCCACCCCGTCGCCCTCGTATCGGGGATACGTCGAGGTGAGGATCAGAATTCTCATGAAGGGACGTACTTCTTGCCTATTCAAGAGAGCATCCAACTCGTCTCAATGCTCTGGGCCACGTTTCCCTCGACCTCTCCGTCTTTATGCCGACAGGATGCCGGCGGTCCGTCGGGGTGTGTTGAGGATCCAAGGGGCAGACTTCGCGTGGGTGCCGCTTCGCTTCCTTTCGCAGGGGAGGGCTCTCGTCCATGGCGGACGGAAGCAGGCTCTTTGCAGAGCAGGAACTGAACATGCCACGTCAAGAACTCACCTAGCACAGGAATGCGAGACACATTGATCGGGAGGAAGCGCGTTGCCTCATGCTTGATCGTCAGGTTGGCCTGACTCAAGAGCCGCCTGACACGGCGTATGGTCAGTGGATACAGACCGTGATCACCGAAGGAGGTAGCATAGCTTTCCACCCGTTGCTTGGATAGCCGCAAGGCCAAACGCTCCCCCAACAAATGGTATGGCTTGAACTGGTGACCGCCTACGGGGGTGTAGAAAGGCGGGAAGCTGAGGTAGGCAATCCCCTGAGGCGCCAGAATCCGCTTGATTTCCGCCACGAGTTGGGCAGGCTGAGCGACGTGCTCAATCAGACTGGCACAGAAAACCAGGGGGAAGCTGTTCGAAGCAAGAGGCAATCGCAAAGCATCCCCCACCAAGAAAGCGGGTGGCACTGCATCGGGTCTCGTGAGGTCCATCGAGACCACGTGAGCGCCTGCACGCTGCATGGACTGACTGTACCCACCGCGCCCACAGCCCAGGTCAAGCACTTTGGTCCCCTGTATCCTCACGCCTTGCTTCTCCAGGTACCTCAGAATCAGATGCCCCTGATGAGCCTGAAATCGTCGGTAGTGTGCATCGCTCAAGAAGCGAGTGCGTGCCAGGCGCAGCAAAGTGGTCCACTCACGGAGCATGCGCGTTCCTCGTCATTGCTTGAGCAATCCGCTATTTCTCGAGGTCATCTTTCGCGCTGGCCTCCAGATCAGTCCGTCGCACCCGGTACAGCGTCTCCTCCACCATCTTGCGGTTCAGACGCACCAGGTCGGCGATCAGACCGATGAGGCAGGTCTGGAACCCAACGATGCTGAGAATGGCTGCCAGGATCAGCGATTGGACCTTGCCGGTGCCTGATCCCTGCATCAAGTAATACAGGAAGCGCACGCCCAGCGCCACACCGGCGGTGATGAAGACCCCGCCAATCATGGTGAACACCCGCAAGGGACGGTACATGATGTAGAAGCGCAGAATGGTGACGGCCTGGATAGCCAGAAATGAGGGGAGGCTGCGTATCAGGCGCGAGCGGCGGGTCTGGGGATTGGTACGTACCGGGACGAAAACCACCGCCAGGCGGCGCATCCCGGCCTGGATGAGCGTCTCCAGCGTGTAGGTGTAGTCGCTGAGGACGGTGAGCCGTAGCGCGGCTTCGCGGGTATACGCCCGGAAGCCGCTGGTGGCGTCGGGGACCGGGATGCCAGCCGCCCGCTCCACCACCCAACTGCCCAATCGCTGCAGCAGGCGCTTCAGGGGCGAGAAATGCTCCAGCGCTGCGACTCCCCGATCGCCGACGACGATGTCGGCTTGCCCGTCCAGGATGGGCTGAATCAGGCGGCCAACGTCCTTTCCCCAGTACTGGTTGTCGGCATCTGTGTTGACGATGATGTCGGCGCCGGCCTGCAACGCCGATTCCAGCCCTACGAGGAAGGCATGGGCCAGCCCACAGTTCCGCCTCAGGTGGATGACGTGGTGTACTCCCAACTCCCGTGCCACCTCAGCCGTGCGGTCAGTGCTGCCGTCGTCCACGACCAGGTATTCGATCTCGTCCACACCCGGCAACGAACGGGGCAGGTCTCGCATTGTCTGTGGGAGGGTGACCTCTTCGTTGTAGCAGGGGATTTGGATGACAAGTTTCATTTGCAATAACTGGCTCTCGGTGCAGAAGCAGTGCGGGGCAAGTCAGAGATGCCCCATTGAGGTTAGCGTCTATTCTATCACGAGTGTACGCTCTCGTCAACGAGGGGAAACCGCGTGAAAGGTGCGTGGGAAGGTTGACAAGACAGCATGGACCATATATAGTTCGCCTGGCCTGGACTTGGAGTGGCCTCCGGCAGTGTCGCGGAGGTGCAGGCACAAGCCGGGCTAATCAACCGTCTATGGCGGATGATGCCGACGCCGACCGCAGACGGTCGGGAGCGATCGGTTCATCCGCTGACTTAGGCGGTTCATCATGATCAGACAGATCGGAGAAAATGGAGCTTTACATCATTCGCCACGCACAATCAGTCAACAACGCATTGGCCGATCAGAAGGATCGGCTCTGCGATCCCCCTTTGACGGAACTGGGTAGAAGCCAGGCGGAGATCCTGGCACGGCATCTCGCCACCGAGACCAGCCGGTCGCCGCACCCGACCGAATCCGGCGGCTATGGCATCACAAGGCTGTACTGCAGCCCCATGTGGCGGGCCTTGCAGACGGCCGGGCCTGTCGGACGGGCACTGGGGATAGCGCCCGAGGTTTGGATAGACATCCACGAGCACGGTGGCGTCTACCTGGACCAGGGGGAGGATGGCGGTATACGTGGGTGTCCGGGCAAGACCCGGACGGAGATGCTGACGGAGTTTCCGGACTTCGTGTTGCCCGATGCGATCACCGTGCAGGGGTGGTGGCACCAGGGCCGCGAGGAGAGAGCGTCTTGCCTTGCACGGGCGATCAGAACGGTGGGGAAGCTGCGCGAATGGGCCAGCAGCGACGAGCGAATCGCCATTATCACCCACGGCGGTTTCATTGACGCTCTGATGAAGGCGCTGTTCAGCCAGTTGCCAGACAGCCGGGTCTATTATCATCACCTCAACGTGGCCATCTCCCGCGTCGATATCCGGAGCACCGGCTACCTGGACTTGCGCTACTACAACCGGGTAGACCACATACCTCGGGAGCTGGTCTCGTGACGGTGAAACCAGGTTTCTCGGACGGCGCGGACGTGGGCGTCCGTTCAGCGGACCTGCGGACGGATGTCTGCATCCGCCCTGACTACGAACGGGAGACGGCACTCCGGCGGACCTGCGGACGGATGTCTGCATCCGCCCTGACTACGAACGGCGAGGCGGCGGTATGGCTGGCATCTGAAAGGAGTCGGTCATGGGTGTAGGTGAGAGAGCGTACAACGGCGTGTACGCAGGCGAGCACTTGAGCCGGGTTGCGTTTCCCCTCGGTGGCATGGGCGCGGGGATGTTGTGCCTGGAGGGAACTGGCGCTCTGTCCCACGTGTCGCTGCGCGGGCGGCCTGACGTGTTCAACGAGCCGCCGGTGTTCTCAGCGCTGTGCATCAAGGGGACGCCGAACGTGGCCCGGTTGCTGGAGGGCCCCGTGCCCGGCTGGAAGGTCTTCGGCCCGGCTGGCACAGGCAACGGTGGGGTGGGGAGAACCTATGGGCTGCCACGCTGTGCCGAGGCGATCTTCCGAGCCCGTTTTCCGTTTGCCACAGTGGACCTGGAGGATCCGCGCATCTCGCTGCGGGTCGAGTTGACGGGTTGGAGCCCGTTTACGCCAGGAGATGCCGACAACTCCAGCCTTCCTGTGGCGGCCCTGGAATATCGCTTCGTCAACCCAAGCGACCAACCCGTGGAGGCCATCTACTCCTTCCACGCCCGCAACTTCATGGCGGCAGGCCGACCTTGGGAGCTAGAGCCGATGGGACCGGGGGGCGAGGCCGTGCGTGCCACGCGCAACGGCTTCGTTCTCTCGCAGGCCGGGCGTGATGGAAGGCCATGGGACCAGGGCGCGCTCAGCGCCGTCGTGGATGACGCCGACGTCAAGGTCAACTGTGCCTGGTTCCGTGGCGGATGGTACGATCCACTGACCATTCTCTGGAACACCATCAGCCAGGGGGAGGCACCGGAAGCCGGCCCAATCACGCGCCCCGGGGCGCACGACGAGCCGAGCCCTGGCGGGAGCCTGTACGTGCCGTTCCGGCTGGGACCCGGTGAGGAGAAGCTGGTCCGGTTGCGGCTGGCCTGGCACGTACCTGAGACCGATCTGCGCGTGGGAGACGATCGGTGCGCAGGGCTGTGCGCCGAGGGCTCCCCGGATTGCAGGGACGGAAGCGACCTGCCGAGGCACAGGCCGTGGTACGCGGGTGCCTTCGCCGACATCGAGGCGGTGACAGAACACTGGCGCGAGACCTACGACGTGCTGCGGGACCGAAGTGCTGCGTTCCGTGATTGCTTCTACGACATGACGCTGCCGCCGGAGGTCGTCGAGGCGGTGGCGGCCAACCTGACGATACTTAAGTCCCCGACGGTGCTCCGGCAGACCGACGGCAGGCTGTGGTGCTGGGAGGGATGCTGCGACAACGCAGGCTGCTGCGCCGGATCGTGCACGCACGTGTGGAACTACGCCCAGGCCCTGCCTCACCTCCTCCCCGATATGGAGCGCTCGCTCCGGCAGACCGAGTTTAACGAGAATCAGGACGAGCGGGGGCACCAGGCCTTCCGCGCCAGTCTGCCGATCCGGCCCGCCGCGCACGACTTTCACGCTGCCGCTGACGGTCAACTGGGCGGGATTATGAAGGTGCATCGTGAGTGGCGCATCAGTGGCGATAGCGAATGGCTGCGCGATCTGTGGCCGCGGGTGAGGCAGAGCCTGGACTATTGCATCGAAACGTGGGACCCGGATCATACAGGAGTTCTCGCTGAGCCCCATCACAACACGTATGACGTCGAGTTCTGGGGGCCTGACGGCATGTGTACGTCGTTCTACCTGGGCGCGCTCAAGGCAGCTATAGCCATGGCCGAGGCGGTCGGCGATGGCATCGCACTGTATGCAGAGCTATTCGAGAAGGGACGCGCGTGGATGGAGTCCGAGCTCTGGAACGGCGAGTACTTCGTCCAGCGGATCGAATGGCAGAACCTCCGGGCGGGAGACCCCACGGAGGGGAGGACGCTGCGCACTACTTACTCGCCGGAGGCCCTGGAGTTGCTGAGGCAAGAGGGGCCGAAATACCAGTACGGCGACGGCTGTCTGTCTGACGGTGTCCTCGGCGCGTGGATGGCGCAGGTCTGCGGGGTGGGTGAGATCCTCGACCGTGAAAAAGTCGCTGCTCACTTGTTGGCCGTGTACCGGCATAACTTCAGGCGGGATCTATCTGACCACGCCAACCCGCAGCGTCCCACCTTCGCCCTCGGCAAGGAGGGAGGGCTGCTGCTGTGCACCTGGCCACGGGGCGGTGAGCTCTCACTGCCGTTTGTCTACAGCAACGAGGTCTGGACCGGCATCGAGTACCAGGTCGCCTCGCACTTGATGATGATGGGCTTCGTGGACGAGGGGCTAGAGATCGTTTGCACAGTCCGCGATCGCTACGATGGGCGCGTGCGCAACCCGTTCAACGAGTACGAATGCGGCCACTGGTACGCGCGCGCAATGTCGTCGTACGCGTTGCTGCAGGGACTGACGGGCGTGCGCTACGACGCGGTGGACAAGACGCTGACCATCCAACCAAGCATCCAGGGTGACTTCCGCGCGTTCTTCTGCACCGCCACTGGCTACGGCACAGTGGCGATCCGCGGTGGGGAACCCATCGTGTCGGTTCAGGAGGGCGACATTCCCTACGAGAGGATAGTCTATGAGCCCTGCGAGGGATCGCACGGGCTGGCTGAGGCAGGGAGGTAACCGAAATGCCATTCGGGTATAACGGCAGAGTCTTGCACGTGGATCTTGGCGCGGGGAAGCTGGAGGTGGAGGAGCCCGACGAGGCGTTCTACCGCAAGTATATGGGCGGGAGTGCGATGGGGGCATACTACCTGTGGAAGCATACGCCGCCTAATGCCGATCCACTAGGGCCGGAGAACACCTTAAGCCTGATGGTCAGCGTGATCACCGGCGCGCCCTTCTCTGGCCAATCCCGCGTGGAAGCCACGGCCAGGTCTCCACTGACCGGGCTCGCGGGTGAATCGGCGAGCGGAGGCTTCTGGCCCGCTGAGCTGAAGTTCGCGGGCTTCGACGGCATTGTGATCCACGGCCGGGCTGAACGCCCCGTCTACCTGTGGGTGCACGACGGGGAGGCGGAACTGCGGGACGCTTCGCACATCTGGGGGCGTTTCACCGCCGACGTGGAGGATGCCATCCGGGACCAGTTGGGTGACAGCCGCATCCGGGTCCTCCAGTGCGGGCCAGCAGGCGAGAGGGGGGTCCGTTTCGGGGCGCTGGTCCACGAATCCAGCCGGGCCAACGGCCGCGCTGGTCTGGGCACGGTGATGGCCTCAAAGAATCTGAGGGCTGTTGCCGTGCGTGGGCGTGGCCGTCCGGAGATGGCTGACCCTGATGCTGTGAAGGCGCTCGCCCGGTGGGGAGCTGAGCACCTCGATGAGTCGGGTGTGGGTACGATGAGATTCATAGGAACGTCCGCGGCAGTGCTATCTCAGGACAGGGTCGGCGGGCTGCCGACCCGCAACTGGGCCAGCGGCACCTTCGAGGGGGCCGAGGCCATCAGTGGGCAGCGGATGGCAGAGACCATCCGCAAGGGTGCGGATACCTGCTTTGGCTGCGTCGTGCGCTGCAAGAACGTGGTTGAGGTGACGGAGGGACCGTACCGGGTGGACGCGCGCTACGGCGGTCCGGAATACGAGACATTGGCCACGATGGGAGCCTATTGCGGGGTTTCTGACCTGGCAGCGGTCGCGCGGGCCAACCAACTGTGCAACATGTACGGGATGGATACCATATCCTGTGGGGCGACGATCGCCTGGGCGACGGACTGTTTCGAGCGCGGGTTGCTTACGCCGGATCAAACGGACGGCGCGGACATTGGTCAGGCGTCCGTCGAACTTCGCTTCGGCAACGCCGAGGCGCTCGTGGAGATGGTAGAGCGCATCGGAGAGCGGGAAGGCGTGGGACGTGTGCTGGGGGAGGGATCGGCCCGCGCTGCCGACATCCTGGAGACAGGCCACGACCTGGTCGTCGCGGTGAAGGGGCAAGAACTGCCTGCGCACATGCCCCAGGTCAAGCGAGGCCTGGGCCTGCTGTACTTCGTCAATCCTGGCGGCGCCGACCACACGATCTGTGAGCACGATCCTTCGTACGGCAGCTACCCTGACCGGATGGCGGAGATCGGCCTGATGGACCCGGTGCCGGGCGATGTGCTGAATGAGGAGAAAGTGCGCTACTCAGTCTACTCCCAGCGCATGATCAGTGGTATTGACTGCGTCTGCGTGTGCAAGTTTGTCTTTGGTCCAGCGTGGCAACTGTATGGCCCCAGCCAGCTCGTGGAGGCGGTGCGCGCGGTCACCGGCTGGAACGTGAGCCTGTGGGAACTGATGAAGGTAGGGGAGCGGCGGTTGAACCTGTTCCGTGCGCTCAATGCCCGCGATGGGGTAGGGGCGGAGGCAGACACGGTCCCTCCCAAGATGTTTGTGCCGCTGCAGGGTGGCGCGACCGATGGCGTGGCGCTCACGCCCCAGGAGGTGGCGGCGGCACGGGCGCTCTACTACCGCATGGTCGGCTGGGATGAGGCCGGTCACCCGACACGGGACAAGCTGGTGGAGCTGGGCCTGGGCTGGGTGGCCGACGAGTTGGGGCAGCAGGCTCGATTGCCCCTGGATTGGGACAATCCGTTGGAAACGAGGGATAGTAGCAATGAGAAATAATAGACTTCGGGAGTTGCTAAACGCCGGTCAGCCGACTGTGGGCACCCGGATTCAGGCTGTCTGGCCATCGGTCGTTGAGGTCATCGGACACACAGGGATGTTCGACTACGTCGAATTCCTGGCAGAATATGCACCCTTTGATCTGTACGCGCTCGACAATTTCTGTCGGGCGGCCGAATTGCACGACATGTCGCCGATCATCAAGGTCGACCAGGTCCCCCGGCGCTTCCTGGCACAGAGAGCGATCGGGGCCGGTTTCCAGGGCGTCCTGTTTGCAGACTGCCGCTCGGTGGAGGATGCCCGTGAGTGTGTGCGCGCTGTGCGCCCTGACACGCCCGAGGACGGTGGCTATAACGGAGCTGCCGCGCGCCGCTTCGCGTTCATGGGCCACGCTGGCGGCCCTGAGTACGTGCAGGCACTGAAGGACATCGTGGTGATGCTGATGGTGGAGAAGGAGCCTGCCGTGGAGCACCTGGAAGAGATTCTGTCAGTGGGCGGGATTGATATGGTTCAATGGGGCCCCGCAGACTATTCCATGAGCATCGGGCGGCCGGGCGCTCGCAACTCGCCAGAGGTCAAGGCCGTTGAGCGGCGTGTCTTTGAGACCGCGCTGCGGATGGGTGTGCCGCCCCGGGCCGAGATCGGCAGCGTAGATCAGGCGAAGTACTACCTCGACATGGGGGTGCGTCATTTCTGCCTTGGTGTGGACATCAAGATCCTCTACGATTGGTTCAGGCAGAACGGGGAGAGCCTGCGGAAGACGGTCTCGGACTTCTTAGGGTGAGGGCCAGGGTGCAACGTGCCTCGGTTGGCTGAAATATTCTCTGCTGCGCTTCTCGACCGGAGTAGCCGCTTAGTGGCAGGCAATCCGCGGTCGGCAAACGCGCCCACGGGGTGAGAACAGATCGGTAGCCGCGATTCCCCAGCCGCTCTCTGGTTGATCGGGGCTAATTGGTGCTTCTTGCATCCACAGATGCCTTCACGCGGAAGGTTGCTTTCGGAAAACCCTTGACACGCGGTTACAAGTGCTGTATAATATGGTTGTTGAAAACGATACCATGATATCGTTTTCAACACTTCTACGGACGCATGGGCGGGCGCAGCGGACATTGATCATGCGTCTGGGTCAACGTCTTCACTTCCCACCGTCGCACTCACCACGGATGCACAAATTCTGTCCGCGTTCTCTCCGGTGATCGAGGGTTAGCAATTGCCGACAATCAGCGATGTCGCTAAGCGGGCGGGCGTGTCGCCGGTGACAGTCTCCCGAGTGATCAACAACGCGGGGAACGTGAGCGCTGCCACTCGTGGGAAGGTCGAGTGTGCCATTCAAGAACTGGGATATGTGCCCAGTGTGATGGCAAGAAGCCTGCGCTCGAAGCGGACTCACACGCTGGCCTTGATGGTCTCCGACATCACGAACCCCTTCTGGACCACGGTAGCGCGGGGTGTGGAGGACGCCGCGCGGAGCCGTGGCTATTCCGTGTTTCTGTGCAACACGGACGAGAACCCGGTCAAGCAGCAGCGCTATCTCGACGTACTCGTCGGCCAGCGCGTGGACGGCGTGGTTATCGCTCCGTACGATTCGGATAACCGGAATCTGTCGAGACTGCGCGAGCGAGACATACCGACGGTGATCGTTGACCGGCGCGTCGATGGCTGGGACGTCGATTCGGTTTATGGAGATTCTCTCTCCGGGGCGAAGGCGGTGGTACAGCATCTGATCAACCTGGACCATCGGCGCATCGCTATGCTTTCCGGTCCGATGAATACCTCTACGGCCGAGGATCGTCTCGCTGGCTACCGTGTGGCGCTGGCAGAGGCAGGGATTCCTCCCGATCCCCGCTTGGTCAGGCAAGGGGAGTATCGAATCACGTCTGGCGAGGAGTTGACCCATCAGATGCTCGACGAGGGGCTCGATCCCAGTGCCATCTTCGCGGCCAACAACGCCATTGCGATGGGCGTGATCCAGGCGCTGGTCACGCGCGGTCTGCGCATCCCGCAGGATATCGCGCTCGTCTGTTTCGACGATTTGCCCTACGTGTCTTTGCTCTTTCCATTCCTCACCGTGGTCGTCCAACCGGCCTACGATATGGGGGTCAATGCGGCGCAGTTGCTTCTCAGCCGTCTGGACAGCGAGGTCAGTCTGCAGCCGCGCCACGTTGTGCTGCCCACCCGTCTCGTCGTGCGCCATTCGTGCGGCAGCAGGATGCGAGATCTGGGCCGCTGTCCCCTCAGTCTGCCTCTTTCCGAAGATGCTCGGACGGAGGTGGGCGTGATCGTGAAGCCGCCCTCACCAGAAATCAGGTCGCTCAGAAAGAACATTGTCTCTCCTTCTGCCAATGGGAAGAAGGGGAGGCAGTCTGATTACGCCCGCTCTGACGCCAATCGCCTGTTGCGCGTGCTCCGGCATCAGGAGGCAGACAGGCTGCCACACTTGGAGTTCTGGGTGACCAGCAGAGCGGTGTACGAGTACGTCCTGGAGCGCGAACTTAAGTACGACGTCGTCGGCGAGACCGGCGAACGGCGCGTCACGCCCGATGATCGTGTGGAGTTTGCTATGCGGCTGGGTATGGACGCCGTGGTCTGCGATTTCTCGTGGCGACCGAGCGACGTCGTCGGAAGCATCGTTGATCGAAGCGTTTCCTCTGTGGACGCTATTGTGAGGGCGTGGGAGGATGCAGATAAACTGCATGCGTCGGAATCACTGCCTTCGCTGACGGATCAACTTAGCCGCCTGGAGCGCTATCTGCGGGCTGCTCAGCGCACCGGCGTTGGCGTCATTGCCAGTTTCACCTCTTTCTTCGACAACGCCACTCGAGCAGTGGGGCTCCACGAGGCCGGGTCCATGCTCGAGAGGCTGATGGACACCCTGCTGGCGCATCAGGAAAAAGCCATGCGGGCTGTCTGTGACCGCTTTGCCGATGACCTGGCCTTTGTCGTAGTCACTGATTGCATCGCTGACAGTGGTGGTCGGGCGATGCCCACACATGGACTGGCACAATCCGCCGTATTCCAGGAAACCTTTCCCAAGCGCATGAAGCGGCTGATCGCTCCGGCCAAAGAGCACGGCAAGCTAGTCGCCATTCACACCATGGGGCGGGTGGCCGATGCTCTCCCGGTCCTGTGGGATATTGGGTTCGACGCCGTTCATCCCGTCGAACCGGAGTATAGCGACATATTCGCCATCAAGAAGGGATGGGCTGGCAAGATGGCCTTGTTGGGCAGTATCCCCACGGATCTGCTGGTTCGTGGTGTCCAGGCGGAGATTGAAGAGCGAGTGCGGGATTATTGCATCAGGCTGGCTCCTGGTGGGGGCTACGTGTTGAGCACTGCCGGCGGCATCAGAGACGATGTCCCACCGGAGAACTTCGTGGCCATGGTGCAGGCAGTACACAGGTACGGTCGCTACGGGTCCCTGGGGCAGTTGTAGCCGCGATTACGCAATCGCGCAGGATCAGGACGGCACACAGGTGCGGTCAGTGGGCCTTCAGGGACGGGAGTCTTGTTCCTGTTGGTAGGCTGGTAAGTTGGTAGATTGGTTGTTCGTCGGGATTCCCCATGGGGGTAACCATCTCGGAAGTGCTATTCGGTGGCGATACGGTGCCATCGTGTAGGGGGTGTGGGAACCGCACCCGTCACGCCAATGCAACATACACTTGGTGTGTGGCGGCGCATTCCGAGAAATCGCGTGGACGTTGACTCCGACCGTCTGCCCGGCCTTCTGTGGCCGACGTCGGCTGCGTCCAATGATGAAAGGAGGTGGTAGCAGTCAAATAGCCTGCCGCCGTGGGCCATCCAACCCCGGTTCGTAAACCGGAGTTGATGACCGCCGGCTATGCGTGTCCCTGGCCTATTCTCGCCGGACGCACCATCAACGCTTGCAATGTCCACGGACCCAGCCGACGTCGACCGCGGGCAATCGGTCAGACGGTCGGGATCAATGTCCGCCCTGTCCGCTCCTGCGCGATTGGAGCCAGGGAAGGCGTGTTGGACAAGGGAGCCGGCGACACACCTGCTCCCGCCACTAGATGAGGAGGAGACTATCATGAAGTCCAAGCTCTGGATGGTTTTCGCGTTGTTCGTGGTGCTCGCTATGCTGGTCGCATGTCAGCCAGAGACGGTCACTGTCACCGTCGAGGTCCCGGTTGAGGTTGAGAAGGAGGTCGAGGTACCGGTCGAGGTCCCGGTTGAGGTCGAGAAAGAGGTCGAGGTAGTCGTCACGCCTACGGCCGCGCCCAAGCCTTACGAAGGGGTAGAGATCAACGTGCTGACCTTCACCGGCCCGCAGATCGCCGAGCCGCTCCAGCGGCGTGGTCCTGACTTCGAGGCATTGACGGGTGCCAAGGTCAACGTGGTCATCGTTCCCTTCAGTGACCTGTATCAGAAGGTTCTGACCGACCTGGCGACGGGAACGAACGCCTTCGATGCGTTCGTATTCGCGCCGCAGTGGATGGTAGACTACATCGTCCCCGGCTACCTGGAGGACTTGACCGGCCGGGTGGCGGCCGATGGGGCGTTGGAGTGGGATGACGTCGCCCCCTTCTTCCGTGATTTCAGCTCCACCTACGAGGGCAGCATCTACACCCTCCCGTTGGACGGCGACTTCCACATGGTCTACTATCGCACCGACCTGTTGGAGGAGGCGGGCTTTGATCCGCCGGAGACGTGGGATGACTATGTCGAGATCGCCGCGTTCTTCCACGGCAAAGACCTGAACGGAGACGGCGATCCGGACTACGGCTCCTGCATCTCCAAGAAGCGCAACGCCCAGGCCTACTGGTTCATCCATTCAATCGCCAGCGCGTTCATTCAGAGCCAGGGCACATCGCAGGGTGTCTTCTTCGACGCCGAGACGATGGAACCCCTGGTGAACAACGAGGCGTTTGGCGCTGCGCTGGACGTCTACAACGTGACCACGCAGTATGGCCCCCCGGATGAGTTGAACCTGGACGTGGGCGACACGCGCTCCCTGTTCACCACCGGCCGCTGTGCGCTGTCCATGGACTGGGGCGACATTGGCACGCTGGCCATTGATCCCGAGCAGTCCACGGTGCAGGACAAGGTAGGGGCCATCATCCTACCCGGCTCCACCGAGGTGCTCGACCGTGCCACCGGTGAGCTGGTGCCCTGTGACGATACCACGTGCCCTTACGCTACGAATGGGGTGAACCACGCACCGTTCGCGGCCTACGGAGGCTGGTCTGGTGCGATCAACGCCGCCGCCGATCCGCTCGTTAAAGACGCCGCGTACGATTTCTTCTCCTACATGTGCCAGCCGGCCCAGGCCAACGTGGACGTCACCATCGGCAAGACCGGCTTCAATCCCTACCGTACGTCGCAGTTCCTGAACCGGCAGGCGTGGGTCGAGGCCGGCATGAGCCCGGCGGCGGCCTCCGTCTACCTCGGCGCGATCGAGGGTAGCCTTGCCAGCCCGAACATGGTGCTGGACCTGCGCATTCCGCAGAACCAGCGCTATCAGCAGGTCGTGCTCGACACTGCCGTCAGCCAGTTCCTGGCCGGCGAGATCACCAAAGACGAGTGCATGCAGCAGGTCTATGACGGATGGGAGGAGATCACCGAGGAACTCGGCCGCGATGAGCAGCTTGAAGCCTATCGTGGCACGATTGGCGCCGAGTAAACCGCGGTCGTTCGTACGGTCAGTCGAATGACCTACGGACGCAGCGGACATTGATCGTGCGTCCGGATCAATGTCCGCACCCTCAGGGCTCGACTCGATCGGGGCCGGGCCCTGAGGGATCCTTCCCAGATGTGCGCATGCGCGTGATACATACTCAGGTGGAATAGATCAATGCAGGTTGAAAGACCGTCTCAAGACATGGCTCAGATTGGTGCGAGTTCCGGGTTTGCCAGCCGATGGAAGAGACTGAGCGCACAGGCGGAGCTTCTGGCCGGGAATGTCTTTGTCTGGCCGGCCGTCTTGGTCGTGCTCTTCCTTTCGATCTTCCCCCTACTCGTCTCCCTCTATTTGTCGTTGTCGCGCTTCAAGTTCGTCAAGGGTGGGTTTGAGATCAAGTTCTCCGGGCTGGCCAACTACAAGAAACTGATAGTCGGAAGCGAACAGGGTCACTTCCTGGGTGCGCCGGAAGGCTCCTCGCCGCTCGGATGGCTGGTGTTCGTGGCTGTTGTCGTGCTCTTGCTCGTGTCACTGGTGCGCTACCTCCGCAGTCGCTCGCTCTCCGCCGGGGGCGTGATCGGACGCGTTGTGTCGAGCACGATCGTTGCCTTCGGAGCCTGGCTCCTGGTGCGAACACTGAGCGCGGGGGGGCGGCCAGGGTCGCTGGTCGTTACCTTGATCTACGTGTTCGTCGGTCTCATGGTCCAATATGGCCTGGGGCTTGGCCTGGCGCTGCTGGCCACACAGAAACTCCCCGGCCGCCGGTTCTTCCGCGTCGTCTTTCTGTTGCCGATGATGATCACGCCCGTGGGTATTGCCTACATGTTCCGCATGCTGACCGACACGGACAAGGGGCCGTTCCAGCCGATCTGGCAGGCGTTGGGCCTGGGGCTCTACTCGTGGGTCAACCACCCATGGGGAGCGCGCGCGGCGGTGATGTTGGGCGATATATGGCAGTGGACGCCTTTCATGTTCATCGTGCTCCTGGCCGCGCTGGAGAGCCTATCTGTGGAGCAGGTTGAGGCCGCGCTGGTGGACGGAGCCAATCGCTGGCAGATCTTCTGGCACATCACCGTGCCCGCGATTTTGCCGGTCAGCACGACATTGATTCTGATCCGGATGATCGAGGCCTTCAAGATTGTAGATCTACCCAACGTGCTGACCAATGGCGGGCCGGGCACGGCCACGGAGTCGCTGACGCTGCACGCCTTTATCGCCTGGCGTGCGCTTGACCTGGGCGGGTCCGCCGCCCTTTCCTACATCCTGCTCTTCGTCGTCACATTCGTCGGCATGTCCTATGTCAATCTGGTTCGCCCTCGCGTGGCGGAGGAGTGACGCAAATGATCAAGCGTCTGTTTCGACGTAGATCGCTCTTTGGCTCATCTCCCGTCGGGATGGCGATATCTTACCTGGCGTTGGGCCTGTGGGCCTTGGTCGTCCTTTTCCCTATCTACTGGCTGTTCGTCACCTCATTCAAACTGCCAGTGGACGTGAACACAGGCCCATATTACGTACCCTTCGTTGACTTCCAACCGTCGCTGCACGCGTGGCACTATATCTTGGTGGGTGATCTGAGCAACGACACCATCCGGCCGTACGTCAACACCGTCATCGTCGCCCTCACCAGTTCCGTGCTTTCCCTGATGCTGGGAACAGCGGCGGCCTATGGTCTGACGCGCTTCGATTACCGGCCGCGACTGGGCGCGATCTTGACGTTCATCGGTTGCCTGGTGTTGGTCGTCTTTGCCGTCGTCCTGGGAGTGCCCTGGCAGATTGCCGTGCTCGTCGGTGTCGCTCTCTTCGTTCTCCTTCTGCAGACGATTGGGAAGCGCTTCAAGCGCTCCCTGGGCAACAGCGACATCGCCTTCTGGCTGATCTCCCAGCGGATGTTGCCCCCTGTCGCGGTGGTGATTCCCATCTATGTGCTGTTCCAGCAGTTCCACCTGCTGGACACGCGGGCTGCCCTGATCATCACCTATCTGGCCACCAACCTGCCGATCGTGGTCTGGTTGATGAGGGATTACTTCCAGACTATTCCGATTGAAGTGGAGGAGTGCGCGGCCATTGACGGAGCTTCCCATTATCGGGTCTTTTGGTCCATTGTGCTGCCCCTCGCGCTGCCCGGACTTGTGGCCACATTTCTATTTGTGCTTGTGTTCGCATGGAACGAGTACTTGCTGGCCCTGTTTCTCTCGGGCGCAGATGCCCAGACCCTGCCGCTGACCGTTGCGGCGCAGAACGCGACCCGTGGGCCACAGTGGTGGTACATGTCCGTCCTGATTCTGATCATGATCATCCCGGTCGTCGCTATCGCCATCGCCCTGGAGCGCTACATCGCGCGCGGGTTGCTGGTCGGTGCGGTCAAAGGGTAGCTGAGTCGCCGTGTCACAGAATCACTACATCCTGGCGCACGATCTAGGGACGACGGGCAACAAAGCCACGCTCTTCGAAGCGGCCAGCGGCGCGGCAGTCGCTACTGCTCTTGGGGCCTACGAGACCGCCTACCCGCGTCCTAACTGGGCGGAGCAAGACCCTGCGGATTGGTGGCGGGCGGCGCGGGACTCGACGCGGGAGTTGCTGGACGTCAGCGGCGTCGCGCCGGGCGACATTGCCGTCGTCAGCTTCAGTGGAATGATGATGGGAGCGCTGGCAGTAGACGCTGCCGGTGTGCCCCTGCGCTCGGCCATCATCTGGGCCGACCAGCGCGCCACCGCTGAGGCAGAGTTCCTGGCTCGCTGCTGCGGCGCGCACGAGATCTACCGCCGCACGGGGCACCGCGCTGGCGCTTCCTACACCGCAGCCAAGGTACTGTGGATCCAGCGCCACCAACCGGAGCTATACGCCCGCGCCCATCAGTTCCTCCAGGCCAAGGACTACGTGGCCTATAAGATGAGCGGGGCCTTTGCCACCGACTACTCCGATGCCTCCGGCACCAATCTCTTTGATCTGGAGCGGCGCGATTGGGCGTTGGACATAGTTGAGGCGCTCGGGTTGGACCCGCACAAGCTCCCGCCAGCACGGCCTTCCACTACCGTAATTGGGCAGGTAACCTCAGAGGCAGCAGCCGCGACCGGCCTGCTCGCGGGGACGCCGGTGGTCATCGGTGGGGGCGACGGTGGCTGCGCCACGGTGGGCGCCGGATCCGTGCATCCTGGTGACGCCTACAACTACATCGGCTCCTCGTCTTGGATCGCGGTGACGGCGGAAAGCCCTCTCCACGACCCGCAGATGCGAACTTTCACCTTCGCCCACCTGGACCCGGCACTATATTTCCCCACGGGCACGATGCAGTGCGCGGGGGGTGCCTACGACTGGTTGGAGCGACTGCTGCGTGGTGAGGGCGAGGTTCAACTGTACGACGAGATCAGCGCGGCCGCGGAGCGTGTCGAACCAGGGAGCGGGGGCCTCCTGTTCTTACCCTATCTCCTCGGCGAGCGGAGTCCCCACTGGAATCCTCTGGCGCGTGGGGTGTTCGTTGGCCTGACGATGTCGCACGGACGGGCCGAGATGGCGCGCGCGGTCATGGAGGGCGTGGCCTTCAACCTGCGCATCATCCTGGAGGCCTTCCTGGAACAGGGGGCGGCAGTCAAGGCGATGCGGCTCATAGGTGGCGGGGCTCGCAGCGCCGTCTGGAGGCAGATCCTGGCCGACGTCTACGGGCTGCCCATTCTGCGACCCGCGCTGCTGGCGGAGGCGACTTCGCTGGGGGCGGCCATCGCCGGCGGCGTCGGCGTGGGCCTTTTCCCCGATTTCAGCGTGGCCCACGAGTTTGTTCAGGTGGAGGAGGCCGAGCGTCCTGATCTATCCCGTAGCCAGCGCTACGCTGACCTCTACGGGCTGTTTCAGCAGACCTACGCGGCCCTGGAGCCGATCTTTGAGCAACTGGCCACGGTGGCGGGTGGATGAAGCGCGATTGGGACGGCGCGGACGCAGACGTCCGTTCGGCGGACCTGCGGACGGATGCAGGCATCCGCCCTTACTACGAACGGATTGTAGCATTGGGAGGTAATGCCTGTGGCAACGTCTGAAACGATCATCAACATCGCTCCCCAGTTCTTCACTGAGCAAGAGAGAACGCTGGTGGAGCACGGACCGCTCTCGGCCTCTGCGTTTCGTTTCGACAGCGGTGTGTGTGGATTGCGGCTCAAGAACGAGGTGGGCCAGCTCGTGCTGCTGCCGTTTCAGGGACAGCAGATCTGGTCAGCGGAGTTCGGCGGGCGGGAACTCACGATGAAGTCCATGTTCGACGAGCCCTGCCCCACCCGGCAATACCTGGAGACCTATGGTGGCTTCTTGATTCACTGTGGGGCGACGGCTATGGGCGTCCCATCCAATGAGGATACACATCCCTTGCACGGTGAACTGCCCAACGCGCCCTACCGCAAGGCGTGGCTGGTCGTCGGCCAGGACAAGGCGGACATCGATCGTGCCTCTGAGGGTGCTTACATCGGTCTGGGTGGGCAATACCAGCACACGGTGGCTTTCAACCACAACTACGTCGCCGAGCCGCTGGTCAGGCTCCGTGCCGGGTCCACTCTGGCTCAGGTGACGATGTCCATCACCAATCTGAAGAACTCCGAGATGGAGCTTATGTACCTGGCCCACGTGAACTTCCGGCCAGTGGATAACGGACGCCTGGTGTACAGTGCTCCCTGCACGCCCGAACGCGTGCGCGTGCGGTGGAGCATTCCCTCCCACGTCCGGCCACTGCCGGGTTACGTGGAGTTTCTGGAGGAGTTGGCGCGCGACCCGGAGGTGCACAACCTGCTGGCTCCAGGCTTGATATTCGACCCCGAGGTGGTCTTGTTCATCGACTATCTGGCGGACGAGAAGGGATGGGCGCACAGCCTGCAGGTTCATCCCGATGGCAGCGCCGACTACGTCCGTCACCGCCCCGATCAGTTGGACAAAGGCGTTCGTTGGATCTGTCGCACCGCCGATCAAGATGCTCTGGGACTGGTGTTGCCGGCCACGGCCGAGCCAGAGGGCTATCTGGCCGAGGCAGCCAAGGGGAACATAGTCACCGTCCCAGCCCATGGTCAGTTCCGCTGTGAGATGGAAGTGGGCGCGTTGACGCCGGCCCAGGCAAGCCGTGTGGAAGGGGAGATCGCTCGTATCGTGGAGCGGAACGCATCACGTTGACGTCAGCGGGAACCAGGCTTCCTGCCGAGAAACCTGGTCTCCCAGCCTATATCGAGACTCAGTTGAAAGGAGATTCAAGAAATGGCAGATTTGAAGGATGTGCAAGTGACTCCGCCGCAGAACCGGCTAATTGGCGGCATGCCCAAGATCGGCATACGTCCCACGATTGATGGGCGGATGGGCGGGGTCAGAGAGTCGCTGGAAGAACAGACGATGAACATGGCCAAGTCTGTCGCCAAGCTGTTGAGCGAGAACTTGCGCCATGCCAACGGCCTGCCGGTTGAGTGCGTCATCGCGGCTACGACCATCGGCGGCGTGGCCGAGGCTGCCCAGACCGCCGAGCAGTTTGCTCGGGAAGGGGTGGGCGTCTCTCTCACGGTTACTCCGTGCTGGTGCTACGGGTCGGAGACGATGGACATGAATCCCTATACGCCCAAGGCGGTGTGGGGCTTCAACGGCACTGAGCGCCCCGGCGCGGTGTATCTGGCGGCCGTCCTGGCCGGACACAATCAGAAGGGGCTGCCAGCGTTCAGTATCTACGGGCGAGACGTGCAGGATGCTGGGGATACGTCGATTCCCGCCGACGTCCAGGAGAGACTCCTGCAGTTCGCCAAGGCGGGCTTGGCCGTGGCCACCATGCGCGGCAAGTCGTACCTCTCCATGGGTAGCGTCTCCATGGGCATCGCGGGCTCGATCGTGGATCAAGCCTTGTTCGAGAGCTACCTGGGGATGCGGGTGGAGACAGTAGACATGACGGAGTTCGTCCGCCGGATTGACGAGGAGATCTACGACAAAGAGGAATTCGCCCGGGCTCTGCAGTGGGTGAAGGCGAACTGCAAAGAGGGCGAGGACCACAACCCGCCAGGCATGCAACGCAGCCGGGCGCAGAAGGACCAGGACTGGGAATTCGTGGTCAAGATGGCCATGATCGCCCGCGATCTGATGATCGGTAACCCCCGATTGGCGGATGCGGGCTTCGGCGAGGAGTCTCTGGGACACAACGCCATCGCGTCGGGTTTCCAGGGACAGCGCCAGTGGACCGATCACTTCCCCAACGGCGATTTCCTGGAGGCGATGCTGAATTCTTCCTTCGACTGGAACGGCATCCGGGAGGCCTTCGTGGTGGCCACCGAGAACGACTGCCTCAACGGGGTGGGCATGCTGTTCGGGCATCTGCTGACGAACAGGGCTCAGATCTTCGCCGACGTGAGGACGTACTGGAGTCCCGAGGCGGTCAAGCGGGTGACGGGCTATGAATTGACAGGCCTGGCGGAGGGCGGGCTCATTCACCTGATCAACTCCGGCGCTGCCACCCTGGACGCCACCGGCCGCCAGATGATAGACGGGGAGCCGGCGATGAAGCCCTTCTGGGAGGTCACGCCGGAGGAGGTGCGGGGGTGCCTCGCGGCCACGAGTTGGTATCCGGCCAGCACGGGCTACTTCCGGGGCGGGGGTTTCTCCTCTGGCTTCCTGACGCGCGGGTGTCTGCCGGTTACTATGTCCAGGCTGAACCTGGTCAAGGGGCAGGGTCCGGTCCTGCAGATCGCGGAGGGGCACACTGTGGATCTGCCGGAGGACGTGTACAACGCGCTAAACGAGCGCACGGACCCCACCTGGCCTACCCACTGGTTCGTCCCCAGGGTGACCGGCAGCGGTCCCTTCCGGGATGTCTACTCGGTGATGTACAACTGGGGCGCGAACCACGGCGCGATCAGCTACGGCCACATCGGTGCTGACCTGATCACACTGGCCTCGATGCTTCGCATCCCGGTGTATATGCACAACGTGCCGGAGGAGCGGATCTTCCGGCCCACGGCCTGGACCGCCTTCGGTGCGATGGATCCGCTGGGGGCTGACTTCAGGGCCTGCGCCAACTTCGGGCCGCTGTACGGGACATACTAGCGAATCAGATGGAGAAGCCACGTTTCTGATCGCCAGAGATCGAACAACGAAGCGGGTGTAGGCTGGGTGCCAATGGTTCCCCGGGTACGTCTCCGGGGCCGTGCGTCCACCTACACCCGCCGTTTTCTGCGGGCTTCGGGGCTTCCGCGACGGTTCACAGTTCCTTGTTGGTACTACCGTTTTTTTTCGATGCTTTGCTTTTACCTACTTTTACTTACTTTTACTGCTTTTTGCCATTGACAAACGAAAGCAAGTGCGGTATAATACAATTACCCTTCGTCCATCGGCACGAGCAGGCCCCAGATCTGTGGAGGCAGTCATGGGCCGGAAACTGTTCCGACAAGAGCGGCGTGAACATATCATCGCCTTGCTAGCGCAGGATGGGCATGTGTCAGTCGCCGACCTCAGCGAACGATTCGGCATGTCTCAAGCCACCGTTCGTGCCGATCTAGACGCCCTCGCAGCAGAACGCTTGCTGACTCGAACCCATGGAGGGGCTCTTGCTCTCGATCAAGATCGTCTTGAGCTCTCCTTCGACTTCCGCCGCCGTCTACACGCCGCGCAGAAAAACCGCATCGGTGCTGCTGCTGCCGCTATGATTGAAGACGGTGAAGCCATTGTCCTCGATGCCAGTACGACGGCGCTGGCCGTAGCGGCTCAAATCAAGGACCGCCGCGAACTCACCGTCATCACCAATGGCATTTTCGTTGCCCTAGCTCTGTTGGATATACCGGGTATCACGGTCTTGATGCCCGGCGGCTTTCTGCGTCGTGACTCGGTTTCTCTAGTCGGTGACGAGGGTCACGATTTCGTCGAGAAATTCAACTTCCAGAAGGGCTTTTTCGGCGCCAAGGGGTTCACGCTGGAGCAAGGGTTGACGGATGTGAACAGCGCCGAGGTAGCCGTCAAGCGGGACCTGGTCGCGCGTTCCAGCCAGGTCATCGCCATAGTGGATAGTAGCAAGTGGGGACGAGTTGGGTTTGCTTCCTTCTCCTCGATTGACCAGGTGGACTGCGTTATCACCGACGAGGGCACGCCCGCCGATATGGTAGCCGCGCTCCGAGAAGCGGGGATAAGCGTGATCATCGCTTGAAAACGATGTAGGTGCTCACACCGACCGGCCAAAGTCACTGTGTGAGCACCTCTCAGTCCGATACCCGAATGCGTTGTGACCGACGACGCTTGATAGCGCTAGTGGTCGTGCAGTTGGGCTATCGTGGTTGTCATTATAGGCGCTGGGCTAGGTTTTGTCAATTCAAGATCGCAGGTTTGCTGCCATGATCCTCAACTGCAAGCGGGGCCCACCGGGCGTCTACAACGAGCACGTTTTCGTCACCCAGGATGACACCGACAAGTTCTGTCCAGAGTTGAACACGACAGGAGGAGTATAGGCTTAATGGCAGAACCAATTTTGAGAATGAGGCACGTTTCCAAACGATTCGACATGACCCAGGCCCTGGACGACGTGTCGCTGGACCTCTACCCCGGCGAAATCCACGGCCTAGTGGGCGAAAACGGGGCAGGCAAATCCACTCTGATCAAGATCATGACCGGCATCTACCGCCCCGATCACGGCGAGATGTTGCTGGATGGACAGCCTGTCCAGGTGCAAAACTCGCAACAAGCTCAGGCCCACGGCATCGCCGCCATCTACCAGGAACCGATGGTTTTTCCTGACCTGAACGTCGCCGAGAACATCTTCATCAGCCACCAGGACCGCGGCCCGGTTGTACGCTGGGGCAAGATGTGCAGGGATGCCAAGGCTATCCTGGCTAAGTTGGACGTCTCCCTGGACGTACGCCAGCAGGCGCGGGGCCTCACTCTGGCCGCGCAGCAGACGGTCGAGATTGCCAAGGCTATCTCGCTCGATGTACGGGTGCTGATTATGGACGAGCCAACTGCCTCGCTCTCGGCTCACGAAGTGACCCGGCTGTTCAAACTCGTACGCTCGCTACGCGACCAGGGTGTGTCGATTCTGTTCATCGGCCATCGGCTGGAAGAAGTGCTCCGTATTTCCGACCGCGTCACAGTACTGCGCGATGGGGAGAAGATCTCTTCGCACCTGCGTGAAGAGGTGACCGTGGAACAAGTCATCCGCGACATGGTCGGGCGGGATGTGAGTGACTTCTTCTCGAAGGAGGACATTGAGCGCGGCGAATTGCTGATGTCCGTTCGAGGCCTCGGCAAGGAGAATGCCTTTCAAGGCATCACGTTTGACGTCTACCGCGGCGAGGTGTTGGGTTTTGCCGGGCTGATCGGATCTCGCCGCACGGATGTGGGGCTTGCCCTCTTTGGGATTGACCCTGCTGACTCGGGGGAGATCATCCTTGAAGGCACCCGCCGCCGTATCCGTTCTCCCGAAGAGGCGCTCAAGCTGGGCGTCGCCTATGCCACGGAGGACCGGCGCAAGCTTGGCTTGAACCTATCCATGTCTATGGCCTCCAACATCACGCTGCCGATGCTTGCCGAATACCTCAATCCCCTGGGCCTGATCAGGCGGCGCGCCGAGATCTCAACCGCAGAGGAATTCCGCAAGCGCCTCTCCATCCGTACCCCGTCGTTGACGGCCGAGGTGGAGAAGCTCTCCGGCGGCAATCAACAGAAAGTGATGCTCTGCAAGTGGCTGAATTCCGATCCAAAGCTGCTTATCCTCGACGAGCCCACCCGGGGCATCGACGTGGGTGCCAAAGCAGAGGTCCACCAGACGATCAGCGACCTGGCGGCACGTGGCCTAGCTGTCATCCTTATCTCGTCTGACCTGCCCGAGGTGCTGGCTATGAGCGATCGCATCCTTGTGATGCGCGAGGGCCGGCAGATGGGTGTCTTTGAGCACGCCGATGCTACGGAGGAGGGGGTAATGACGGCGGCTATGGGACAATACACTACAGCGCAGGAGGTAGCCCCATGAGGTTCCTGATCCGCCGTTTCCAGCCGGAACAGATCCGTGAACTCTTCTTGGTCGTGCTCATTGTTCTTGTCGTGGTGTTTTTCTCGAGCCAGATTCCAGGCTACTTCAGTGCCCGCTTCGTGAACCGCATCTCGACCAGCGTCGTCGTCGTGGCGATCTTGGCTGTGGGGCAGACGCTCGTCTTTCTGACCCGCAATTTCGACATGTCGGTGGGTTCAATCGTCGGCTTCACGGCCTATTTTCTCGGCCAGCAGCTTTGGCACCATCCGGGCATCCCACCCTGGGCGGCAGTGCTCCTTGCCATCGGCGTGGGTATGCTCATGGGTGCCATCAACGGGGTGCTGGTGGCCTATGGGCGAGTGCCTTCCATCATCGTTACCATCAGCACGCTGGCCATCTACCGAAGCTTCCTGGTGGAATACTCGGACGCCGTGCCCATCACGACCAACAACCTGCCTGACTGGATCGTGAATCTGCCCCCCCTTAGCCTGTTCTCGATTGGCGACGTCGAATTCCGACTCATCTTTGGCATTATGGTGTTGGTCGTGGTCATCTTCCAGCTTGTGTTGAGCTATTTGCCCTTCGGCCGGCGTCTCTATGCTATCGGCTCGAATCCCGCTGCTGCCGAGATAGCGGGCTTTCCTGCACAGCGCATGGTTTTCACCGCCTTTCTGTTGAGCGGCGGGCTAGCTGGCCTGGCTGGTTTCGTGTTTCTGGCACGCTTTGGCAACATCTCGGTCCTGGCAGGCATTGGCCTGGAGTTCTCCTCCATCGCAGCGGTGGTGGTGGGCGGTGTGAGCAACATGGGCGGGTCGGGTACGGTGTTCGGCGCCTTCTTGGGCGCGCTGTTGATTGATCTGTTGGAGAACAGCCTGTTCCGCTGGCAGGTAATCAGTGAATTCTGGCGCGATGCCATCCTGGGCATGCTGATCCTGTCGGCGGTAGCCATCGACTACGTGGTCATTGGCCGGCTGCGGAGGGCCTGGGCCCGGGCCGGGCTGCAGATGAGCGTTGAAGAAGCCCAGGAAAAACCGGAGGTAGCTATCCATGCCGGCTAAAGCCAACATCCTACAGTCCATCTTGGAGCGTATGAAGAGCTGGGAAGGCGGTTTGGTCATCATCCTGGTCGTCGTCTTCTTGATCAACAGCCTCGTCGCGCCCAACTATCTCAGCATCGGCAACCAGATCAACCTCTTCATCCTGTCCATCGAAAAGATCATCGTGGCCCTGACTATGACCTTCCTGATTATCAACGGGGAGATTGACCTCTCAGCTCCATCCATCATGGGCCTTGCCGCTTGCGCTACCGCCTACCTCTTCGGCCAGGGTGTGGACTTCGGCACAGCGCTTGTGGTCAGCATGACGATTGGCCTGGCTACAGGTCTCTTCAACGGCTTCTGGATCGCCATTGTAGGCTTGAACTCCCTCGTCGTCACCTTGGCCATGCTGATCTCCTACCGAGGCCTGGCTCGCGTCTTTTTGGAAGACCGCTCCATCGGCGACTTTCCCGACTGGTTCAATCTGCTCGGCCAGAAGAGCCTCGTGGGTCCTTTCCCCTTGGCCCTTCTCGTCTTCTTTGGGCTGTTGGTGTTCGCCGTGATTATCCTGCAGTACAGTAGCTTCGGGCGCAGGACCTTTGTCATCGGCAACAACAAAGACGTGGCTCGTTACTCAGGCGTCAAAGTGGCACGGGTCAAGCTCACTTTGTTCATTGCCTCTGGCTTGGTTTCTGCCCTGGCAGGATTGCTGCTGGCAGCTCGCCTGGGCGCGGTCCGCGGGGACCTGGCCAACGGCTACGAACTGGACATCATCACTATGGTGTTGTTGGGAGGGGTCAGCATCTTTGGTGGATCCGGTTCGCTCTATGGCGTCTTCCTCTCCATCCTGATCATCCTGAACATCAAGAACGGTATGTCATTGGCGAATTTCTCTGGACACTTTCAGACCGGTGTGATCGGCACACTTCTCATCTTCTCCGTGCTTGTCCCTAACCTGGTCAACGACTTCCAGGAAGCTATGCAGCGCCGCCGCCGAATGCGACAAGCCCGGGCAGAGCTGCCTGGGGCTGCTTCGATCGCTCAGAGTGACAGCAGTGGAAAGCCGTGACGAATATAGTGAGTGAAAGGGGGGATGCCGTGCGAGCAGTTGTGCGCCAATAGTGGAGACCCAGGTACCATGTATGTGGAGGAAGTTGCAGGACAAGATATGCGGTAAGGAGGTAGAAGATGAAGACCCGTTTGCAGCGTATTGTAGCGCTCCTGATCATGGCAAGTATGCTCTTGGCAGCGTGCGCCCCACCATCGGAGCCGACCGAAGAGGTTGCAGCACCGACCGAGGCGCCCGCCGAGGCGACATCTGCGCCTGCTGAACCAGGCGTTGTAGAAGCCACGCCGGGCCAGGAGGTGGATCTGGTGCTGTTGCCCAAGTTTGTAGGCAACCTGGTCTTTGACCAGGCTCACGACGGCGCCAAGGAAGCCCACGCGGAACTGGAGAACCAAGGCACCCTGGAGTTCCTTGGCCCCACGGCGGACAACAGTGTAGCCGGACAGATCGAGATCGTGACGAACGCCACCACGCAGGGGGCGGATGGGATCATGATCTCCAACAACGCCGGGGACCAGATCGCGCCGGCGGCCCAGGCCGCGCGGGATGCGGGACTGACCGTGGTGACGTGGGACTCGCCCATCCCGTCGGCGGGGGGTGAGCAGCTGTTCATCGCCCAGGTGGACTTTGACGAGACCGGCAGCGTCATGGCCGACATGGCGCTGGACATCTTGGGCGAGGATGGCGGCAAGTTCGCCGTCCTGTCTGCGTCACCGGATGC
>Ga0180431_10000400_pt1 | contig 62535 bp, 55 predicted proteins | sample SS_ome_11_FD_132459 | JGI IMG/M metagenome (GOLD analysis project Ga0180431, IMG submission 132459) | Hypersaline lake sediment archaeal communities from the Salton Sea, California, USA - SS_1_MS_1 metaG | ecosystem: Environmental > Aquatic > Non-marine Saline and Alkaline > Hypersaline >... | reverse complement strand
TCCTCGGTGCCGAACTACTCGGCGTTTTGTTGATGTCCGAAGATGGTAGCGATGGTCGTTCTTTCTGTGCTCACCTCACTGCGCTGTCAATACACCACGTCTGTGGACTCTAACGGGGGCATTGCTCCTCCGGAGCTCAGAAGAGGGACAAGAAGGTTTCACGTTCTTGTGTTGGCGAGCTATCGAAGGGGGCATTGCTCCTCCGGAACTCAGAAGAGGGACAAGAACGTTTCACGTTCTTGTGTTGGCGAGCTATCGAAGGGGGCATTGCTCCTCCGGAGCTCAGAAGAGGGACAAGAACGTTTCACGTTCTTGTGTTGGCGAGCTATCGAAGGGGGCATTGCTCCTCCGGAACTCAGAAGAGGGACAAGAACGTTTCACGTTCTTGTGTTGGCGAGCAATCAGCGTGGTCTCGAGTATCGCCCTGGGACGGGATTGTGAGAAGGGTGTGGGCTGTCTGCGTGAGGGCAGGTTGGTGTCGCCGCGTCACCTACGCGAGAAGCGATATTGAAGCTTCTCGCCCGGCTCGAGCATCGCCCTGCGATGGCTCGAGACGCGTCTTGCCCGTCAACGGGGCGCTATGCGTCCCCGTTCACGAGGTCTATCCCCTGGATCTGGACGCTGCTGCGCCAATCGTCGAAACCGGCGTAGCCCACAAGAGAAACCGGATCGGTTCGCTCGAACAGCTCGATGTACTTGGCCATGCGGAACGCGATAAACGGGAGAGATGCACCATTCTGAGCCACTTGCCCTTTCAGATGCTGCTTGCGGTTCCCAACCAACGTGAGCTTGGAGAACGTACAGCCTGTCAGAAGGAAGCGGGGGCGTGCGTTACCCGGGCCGAAGGGGCTGAGCGATGTTAGGTCGGTGTAGAACCTCAGGTCGACTTCATTGATCGCGAGCTGTGTGTCGATCTGCTCAGGCGGAAGCCGCAGCAAGTCCTCACGGTGTCCAGCGACGTACGCACGCAAGCGCTTCTTCAGCGTGGGAAGCTGCTCGTTGGCAATGGAAAAACCGGCGGCCATCCGATGTCCGCCATACTGGAGCAGCAGATCGCTATGGGCCTCTAGACACGCACTGATGTCGAATTCGCCGATGCTTCGGCAAGATCCGCGGCTGACGCGGTCTCCCTGTGAAATCACGATCGACGGAACGCGGAACCGGTCGGTAAGATTAGAAGCCACCAAGCCGAGGATTCCCTCGCTCCAGTGCTTCCCTGAGACGATCGAAAGCCCGTCCTCCTGTGGGTTCAGTCCTTCCTCACGGAGGGTTTCCTGCGCCTGCGCAATGAGATCGTTCTGCGCGATCTCCCGATCACGATTGTAGTCGAGGAGAATTTCAGCGAGGTACTCTGCTTGATCCGAGCTCTCGGTGATCAGAAGAAGAAACGCCACTTTCGGATCGCCGGCGCGGTTGGCTGCGTTCAGCTTCGGGGCGATGAGGTAGCCGATGTCCGATGTGCTGATCTTCTTCGGGTTGACGGACAGCTTGCTGAGCAGCACACGAAGACCCTGAGATGAACCTTCCTCTCTTCCGACAAGCGCGAACGCTTCCCGGACGAAGGCACGGTTCTCGCTCTCTCCATCGGACGAGAGTGGAACGAGATCGGCAACTGTACCGAGGGCTACGAGATCGAGCAGCTGCGTTGGGACGGGGTGCCCGAGACGCTCATACAGCCCGCAAATCAGCTTATACGCGACACCGACGCCAGCAAGGTGTCGGTTGGGGTACGTCTCTCCTTGACGATGTGCATCGATGATCGCCAGTGCTGCCGGAAGTGATTCCTGCGGGATGTGATGATCGGTGACGATGGTGTCGATGTCTGCAGCGCCGAGAGCTTCGATCTCGGCATTGTTGGAGATACCGCAATCCACCGTGATCACCAAACCGAAGCCCTCTTCGATCGCGCGGAGGACGAACGGTCGAGACAGGCCGTGTCCGTTTGTGCGATCTCCGACATCGACTTTGAGCGTGTTCGGAGGAAGCAGTGGATGAAGGCCGCGGTACAGAACAGCTGCGCCGGTTAGGCCATCAACATCGAAGTCGCCGTGGACGAAAACGCGCTCTCCCGCTTCGATGGCTGCGACAAGACGATCGATGGCTCGCTCCATATCAGAGAAGAGAAACGGCGAGTGGAAACTACGTTGCCCAGGATCAATAAGGGATTCCCACGCCGAGCCCCCGCGATCGGCGAGGAGAATGGCGAATGGGCGTACGCATCCGAGTGCTGCGCGGATCCCCTCGACGAGGTCTTCGTCCGGGGCGGGAGCAAGCTGCCACTCCCTCCCGTTCCGAAGGATCGATCTCATCTTCCCTTCTTCAGCTTGTCCGCCTTGAGGCTCCAGGCGTAGAGAATCGGGTTGGCGATGTACATCGAGGAGTAGGTTCCGACGATGACTCCGATCAGCAGCGCGAGAGAGAAGCCTCGGAGCACGCTGCCGCCGAACACGAACAGGATGATCACCGGGATGAACGTCGTAATCGACGTGTTGAGCGTTCGACTGAGTGACTGGTTGACGCTGTGGTTGATGATCTCGAATACCGACTGTCGGCGATCGGCCTTGAGATTCTCGCGAATGCGGTCGTAGATCACGATCGTATCGTTAAGCGAGTATCCGACGATCGTCAGAAACGCGGCGATCGTCACCAAGTTGACCTCGACGCCAAGGATGGCAAACACGCCAAGGGCGATAATGACATCGTGCAGGATTGCCGCGACGGCGCCGATCGCATAGCGCAGCCGGAACCGCCAGGAGATGTAGATGAGGATTGCGACCATCGCGAGTAGGATCGATTGCCATCCCTTCTGGGCCAGCTCCTTGCTTACCTGTTGTCCGATAAGCCGTCGGCTGATGTCTTCGACCGGGAAGTTGTTGCGAAGGCTGGACTCAATCCGATCGATCACGCGCTGGTTGTTATCCACACTGAGTAGCTGTGTGGTGATGACCTTGGTGTTTCGCTCTGACACGTCCTGAATGACGCTCTTCGTCAGGTCGATCGCACCTGCATCGATCTCCCCGAGTATGGCTCGGATGTCCGCAGTCTCGACAGCTTCTGCGAACAGAACCGTGAACTCCGTTCCGCCGGTGAAATCAATTCCTAGCTTGAGTCCACGAACTCCGGGAATCAAGAAGATCACGCTGATCGCGATCAACAGCAACGAAAGCGGGACGAAGTACTTCATCTTGCCGAGGAAATCGAACTGCCGCATCGGATGCCTCCTCCTCTAAGCCTGGACCTTTTTCGCCCACCTTGACTTGATCCGTGCAGCTTTGTTCGCATGGATCGTGTTGCGCTTGGCGGCCTTGTCCGCGGCCTGAGCGAGCTCGGGAATGAGTGCACGCGCCGCGTCTTTGTCCCCGGCTTCGAGATGGAGACGCATCTGTTTCTCCACCCGTTTGATTGCGGCCTTCTTGGACCGATTCAGACCTCTGCGCTTCTGACTCTGGCGCAAGCGCTTGCTTGCGGAAGCGATGTTAGGAATCGTACTCACCTCTTCGAAGTTTCATCTTCACGTATTGTAGGTCAGGAATGACGTTCGATGTTAGCGAAGCGGTGATCGCGAATCAAGCAACGGACCGTTCTTCATTCACATGCGATGGGAGTCTGTCTCGTCGGAGAACGGGATCGATCTCGGAGTAATCCTCGTGATCGATGTCCGGAGAAGACCCGAAAGCAGAACCTGCCCCCGTGCCTGTGCCGATTCCAGCATGTTCGCCCTCAACACCGCCGATTGTCGGTCGGTCTTCGTAGTGCTAGGATGGCAATGCTTTTCGCACCGAGCTGGTGGCTCGCATTCGATGGGGGGGTCCATGCAGTCAATTGTCAAACGAGATGGGCGTATTGTTTCATTCGATGAAGCAAAAATCACGACAGCCATCTGGAAGGCGATGCGTTCCGTCGGCGATCCAGACGAACATGCTGCAGCGGCGCTCTGTGAGCAAGTTGTCCGGCTGCTAGATCAGCGGTTCGTCGGCGAGTATCCGACGGTCGAGGAGATCCAGGATATCGTCGAAGAGACGCTTGTCCAGGCGGGCAGACTGCGGACGGCGAAGGCCTATATCCTTTATCGGAAACAGCACGAGGAGATGAGGGAAATGCGCGGCCTGATGGCCGGGCTCCCTTTGGTCGAGGACTACCTCGAGGATCGAGACTGGCGGGTCCGTGAGAACAGCAACATGAGTTACTCGCTCCAGGGGCTGAACACCCACATCACCGACAAGATCATCTCCCGTTATTGGCTCGGGAGGATCTATCCTGAGGAGATCCGAGAGGCACATGAGTCCGGCGAATTCCATGTTCATGATCTGGGAACACTTGGAGCGTACTGCGTCGGGTGGGATCTTCATGACCTGCTCCTCCAGGGGTTCCAGGGCGTACGAGGGAAGATCGAATCCAAGCCGGCTAAACACTTCCGCGTGGTCCTCCTTCAAATCGTCAACTTCCTCTATACGCTACAAGGAGAGTCGGCAGGGGCGCAGGCGTTCTCGAACGTTGACACGTATCTGGCTCCTTTCATCCGGGCTGATGGACTGTCGTACGATGAGGTGAAGCAGAACGTTCAGGAGTTCGTCTACAACATGAACGTTCCAACGCGGGTTGGCTTCCAGACTCCGTTTACCAACGTGACGCTCGACCTGAAGGTTCCTCGCTACATGTGCAATGAGCCAGTGATCGTTGGTGGCGTGCTACAAGACTCGACGTATGGCGAGTATCAAGCGGAGATGGACCTCTTCAATCGGGCGTTCGCAGAGGTGATGAACGAAGGAGACAAGTGCGGGCGGCCGTTCACGTTTCCGATTCCAACCTACAACATCACCAAGGAGTTCGATTGGGATAACCCTGTTTTAGATCCGGTCTGGGAGATGACGGCAAAATACGGGATCCCCTATTTCTCGAACTTCATCAACAGCGACATGCACCCGGAAGATGCGCGGAGCATGTGCTGCCGCTTGCGGATTGACAATCGGGAACTCCGCAGCCGCGGTGGCGGATTGTTCGGATCGAATCCATTGACCGGTTCAATCGGCGTAGTCACCCTCAACCTACCCCGCCTTGGATACTTGGCGAGCGACGAGGATGATTTCTTCGGCCGTCTTGGGACGCTGATGGATCTGGCTCGAGACGCGCTGAGTATCAAGCGCAAGACGCTTGAATCGTTGACCGAACAGGGACTGTACCCGTACTCGAAGTTCTACCTCGAGCGAATTAGGGAGGCGGAAGGCGGCTACTGGCGTAACCACTTCTCGACGATCGGGCTGATCGGGATGAACGAAGCGCTTCTAAACCTTCTCGGTTGTACGATCGGAGACGCAGAGGGGCAGGAATTTGCGCTTCGCGTGCTGGATTGGATGCGCGAGCGGATCGGTGAATATCAAGTCGAGAGTCACGATATCTTTAACCTTGAGGCAACACCGGCCGAGGGAGCGACGTATCGCTTGGCAAAGCTTGATCTCGCACGATTCCCGGATCTGCGCATCTACAACCTCGAGGCATACGGAAGCGGCACGCCGTACTACACGAACTCGACCCAGCTTCCTGTCGGTTGGACCGACGACCTGTTTGAAGCACTCGATCTGCAGGATCCGCTGCAGAGCCGCTACACCGGTGGAACGGTTTTCCATGGATTCCTCGGTGAACGCGTCTCGAGTGTTCGGGCCACGAAGCATCTTGTTCGCAGCGTTGCGGAGACGTTCAAGCTGCCGTACTACACGTTGACGCCGACCTTCTCGATCTGTCCGCAGCATGGCTACCTCGTCGGCGAACATGCTGCCTGTCCGACCTGTGGCGCGAAGACAGAGGTCTATTCCCGTGTTGTAGGGTATCTCCGCCCTGTCGAGCAGTGGAACGACGGGAAGCAAGCCGAGTTCGCCGACCGGAGGATTTTCGCCTCCGCGTCGATCTCGGGATGAAATCGCGATGTCCGAAATAGGGGAGCGTCGTCGCGGCGAATCGCTCCCTGACCTTTTCTCCGGGCAGCCCGGGACGCATGCATCAAGCGGCAACGACGCCACTACGGGAATCTTGGTTGTTGGGGGCGTTCAATGGATGACGCTGGTCGACTTTCCTGAGCGAGTTGCCACGGCGCTATTCACCATCGGGTGCAACTTCCGTTGTCCGTTCTGCCATAACCCCGAATTGGTCGATCCTTCTCGCTACGGCACGCCGCTGGATGGCAAAGAGATTCTCGATCGGTTGTGCAGACGCGCCGGATTTGTCGAGGGAGTCGTCGCGAGCGGCGGGGAACCAACGATACAGCCCGGCCTCATTGCCTTTCTCCTCAAGCTCAGGCAGCTTGGGTTTCTCATCAAGCTTGACACGAATGGGTCGAACCCCGGAACGCTCTCCGAAATTCTCGAACGGCGCCTGGTGGACTACGTCGCAATGGACATCAAGGCGCCGTTCGACGCGTACGATCGGCTTGCAGGGATATCCTGCGATGTCGCTGCGATCGAGGAGTCGATTGCATTGATCATTGATGCTGCTCCCGAGTACGAGTTCCGAACGACTGTCGCGCCGACGCTAGATCGTGCGAGTCTCTTGCGGATCGTCGATCACCTTGCTGGCGCGAAACGATACATCCTGCAGCCGTTCCGTGTGGCTGGCAAGGGATTGCTGGACCCCACGTGGGAACCATTGGCTGCATTGTCGAAAGCAGAGATCGATGCGGTATGGGGCGAGATCCGATCGTCCTTCCCAGACGGCGGCGTGCGCGGCTAGCCGGTTCCCAATCCGACGCGTCTTCGCACGTCGGAGATTGTCTCATCGGCCAGCGCCTGTGCGCGCCGAGCGCCATCCCTGAGGATACCGACGACGTCGCCTGATGCCTCTAGCGCCGCCCGTCGTTGCTGGATCGGCTGGAGAAGGCTCATCAACTGATCGAATGTCTCGTCTTTCAATCGCGAGTACATCAGTTGACCCTGCGCGTACTCTGAACGAAGCTCAGAGGAGATCGACGATCCGCCGGAGATCTCTTCAGCCAGCTCGAGGATCTCGAACAGGTTCTCGACGCCGGGTGACATCTGTGCTCCGGCCTCGAGTCCAGCATCCGTCACCGCGGAGCGGACCTTCTTGCGGATTGACGCCTCGTCTTCCATCACGCCGACGTAGTGTTGCGGACCGGCGCTCTTGCTCATCTTCATCGATGGATCGGAGAGGGACATGATTCGCGCGCCCTTGCCGACAATTGGCTCCGGCTCCGGAAAGAAGTCGCCGAAGCGGGCGTTGAACCGGCGGGCGATCCTCCGTGACAGCTCCAGGTGCTGGACCTGGTCCTCACCGACCGGCACGCCATGAGCTCGGTACAGCAAGATGTCCGCTGCCTGAAGCACCGGGTACGTGAATAATCCAGCGGAGACAAATGTCTTCCCGGCGGACTTGTCCTTAAACTGCGTCATCCGGCTCAGGTCGCCAAATGACGTGACGCACCCGAGGATCCAAGCGAGTTCTGTATGCGTTGGCACGTCGGATTGGACGAACAGGATCGTTCGATCCGGATCGATACCGCAGGCGAGGAGGTCGAGCGCCATCGATTGGGAGGCGCGACGCAGCTCGTCGGGATCGACATCGATCGTGATCGCGTGGTAGTCGACGATGCCGATCACGCAGTCGTACTTGTCTTGCATGGCGACCCAATTCCGAACCGCCCCAATGTAGTTGCCCACGTGCATGGTCCCGGTCGGCTGGATGCCGGAGAAGACGCGCTTGTTCATCATCGACCACCTCCTGATGAGGATTGTCCGTGGCCGATCCCACGGACGGGTTCGAGTATAAGGCGTAAGGTGCCGTCTGCAAGGGCTCTTTGGCTTGATCGTGGTTCTCCACGTGGCGTATGATCACCTATCGGGGAAAGGGGCGAGATGACCGAGAACCAGTGTATGGGCGATTTCGAGCCCGATCCGAAAGCACGTCAACGGGTGCTTGATGCGTTACATGGGAACGGCGTCATCGTGCCCGATCCCGACAGAACCTACGTGGAGGATCAGGTCTGCGTCGCTGCGGGAACCATCCTCTATCCTGGAACGCACCTACGCGGTGCGACGCAGGTTGGACCGGATTGCAGAATCGGTCCCGACTGCTGGATCGAAGACGCTACGATCGAGGAACGTTGCACCATCCGCTACTCTGTTGTTGAGGATGCGCATGTTCGTGCCGACTCACGAGTTGGGCCATATGCACACCTTCGCCCGGGTGCCGATGTTGGGCCCGAAGCGCGAGTTGGGAACTTTGTCGAAGTGAAGCAAGCTCGCCTCGAACGAGGCGTCAAGGCCGGGCACCTGGCATATATTGGAGATACCAGTGTCGGCGAGGAGACGAATATCGGGGCGGGGACGATTACCTGCAACTACGATGGTGAGGGCAAGCACCGCACGGACATCGGCAAGAACGCATTCATCGGAAGCAATGCATCTCTTGTGGCTCCGGTGACGATTGGAGACGGGGCGGTCGTGGCTGCGGGATCGACGATTACGGAGGATGTGCCCGCGGGGAAGATCGCGTTCGGCCGGGCGCGCCAGACAAACAGACAGCCGAAGCGGAAGACCGAGGAGGGTGCGAAGGATGATCGGTAGAGAGCTGAAGCTTCTTTGCGGCAGTGCAAACCCGCAATTGGCGAACGAAATCTCCGAGGCGCTCGGCATCGGACTATGCGACGCCGCAGTGACGCGGTTCGGGGACGGCGAAATCCGTGTGAGGATTCGAGAGACGGTTCGCGGTGCGGATGTCTTCGTCCTTCAGCCGACCTGCCCTCCGGTCAACGAGCATCTCATGGAGCTGCTGATCATGATCGATGCAGCCCGTCGCGCATCGGCGCGACAGGTGGTCGCGGTTGTTCCCTACTACGGATACGCACGCCAGGATCGCAAGCACACGGGCAGAGTTCCGATCTCGGCCCGACTGGTCGCCAATCTGATCGAAGTTGCGGGTGCGGATCGAGCGCTCACCATGGATCTCCATGCCGGCCAGATTCAAGGGTTCTTCAACATACCGGTCGACAACCTTCGGACCGACAGGATTTTCGCCGACCATATCCAGGAAACGTACGAACGATTGGACGATGTGATCATTGTCTCTCCGGATGCCGGTGGGGCCGTGAGAGCTCGGATGGTTGCCGAACATCTCGACAGTCCGCTGGCCATTCTCGAGAAGCGCCGATCTCAAGACGGCTCGGATGTTCAAGTGATGAACGTTATCGGTGAAGTCTCCGGGAAGCGGGCGATTCTCGTCGATGACATCCTGTCGTCCGGCGGGACAATGGTGAAGGCGACCAATGTCCTTCTCGCTCACGGTGCCAATGAGGTGACCGCGTATTGCACCCACGGAACGCTTTCCAGGAACGCGCTGGATCTGGTAGAGGAATCTCCCTTGAAACGGGTGGTTCTGACCAATACCATCTTCCACGAGCGAGCGAACGAGAGTGAGATTGTCGACTACATCCACGTGGGCGAACATCTGGCGAAGACGATTCATCGGATCTTCGAGTACAAGTCGGTGAGCCACCTCTTTCCTCATTACTAGACGAAATCCAGAGATAGCTAGGTGACCTAGGATGCATACGTTGGAAGTGAAGCAGAGGCCCGCCGGGAAGGTGAACGCCCTTCGGCGAAACGGACTGGTGCCCGGCGTTGTCTACGGCCCTTCGATCGAAAGCACACCGATTGCCATTGAGCGAAAGGCACTTCAGTCCCTGTTTTCGGTGATCACGAGAAGCTCGCGGATCAACCTGTCACTCCAGGGCGACGATGGGAAGAAGGAGATGGATGTCTTCCTTAAGGTGGTCGACTACGACCCGGTCACCGACGAGCCTAAGCATGTCGACTTCTATCATCCCGATGGTGATCATCCGCTGAAGCTGCACGTCCCGGTGAAGGTCACCGGCGAGGCGCAGGGCACCAAGAGCGGAGGGATCTTGAATGTTTTGTTCAGCACGATCCGCGTTCACGGTCTCGCCAAGGACGTCCCGTCCCTGATCACGCTTGATGTCAGCCACCTCGATCTCGGTGAGTCGATCTACATCCGTGATATTGACTTCGGCGATATCGAGCCGATGCTTCCGCCCGAGCGGACCATCGTCACGGTCATGGCACCCCGTGGCATGGAGATGAGCGACGAAGAGGCCGCGGCTGAAGCCGAAGAAGCCGAGGCGCTCGAGGGCGAAGAGGGTGCGGTTGAGGGCGATGAGAGCGTGGCTGAGGTCACCGAGGAGTCAGGTTCCGAAGAAGGGTAGTGCGAGGGCGATCTTCGGCCTTGGTAACCCCGGGCGGAGCTACGCGCTCACTCGACACAACGTAGGGTTTGAAGTCGTCGACTTGTATCGGGAGGTCCATCGGCTTCGGGGCAAAGGGCGGATCGAAAGCTCCGCCCTTGTCTACGCCACCGACGACCTTCTGTTGGTCAAGCCGATGACGTTCATGAACGAAAGCGGCCAAGCAGTCCGCGGCGTCCTGTCCAAGTACGGGATTTGCCCGGCCGATGCGCTTGTCGTGTATGACGACCTGGATCTTCCGCTGGGGAGAATCAAGATTCTCGGTGCCGGGGGCGCAGGGACGCACAAAGGGATGAAGTCGATCCTGCATGCGCTGAACACGGAGGAGATCCCTCGTCTTCGGATTGGAATCGAGGTCGAGGAACGGACAAAGACAGGACATGATTTCGTTTTGGACCGGTTCACCCCCGCAGAGTGGGCACAGGTGCTCCCGGCGTTGGAGGATGCCGTCGACGCGATCGAGCTATTCCGGTCCGCAAACATCGACGCTGTCATGACGCGGTTCAATCGTCGCAATGGGGCGGTTGCCGAGGGATAGAGGGTCGGTATACTGAACCGTTCGCAGGCTCGTATCGAGCGAACGCCATGGAGGAGGCGAAGATGTACGATCGATTCTCGCGTGAGTCGATGGAGATCATTGCGATCTCGCAAGAGGAGGCTGAGAGCTGGCGGCACAGCTACGTTGGCACTGAGCATCTTCTTCTTGCGTTCCTCAAGCTTGCTGACAGCGAGGTCCATCGCTTCCTCACCTCGAACGAGATGACCTACGACAAGGTTGCTGTGCTTCTTGAGGAAGAGAAGGAGCGAGGCGACGTACGGCTCTCGGCCGACGATCTGGAACCCACTCCGCGACTGAAGCGGGTGATGAAGATCAGCTTCGAGGAAGCGAGGCGAGCAGGGCTAAACACGATCCGCCCGGAGCATCTTCTGCTTGGCCTGCTGCGCGAGGGAGAAGGCACCGGTGCTGCGCTGCTCAATCACTTCGGCGTCGACCTGAACAAGGCACGGGGCTACTTCTTGCCGCCGGGAGGGGTCGGAATGACGGTCCGAACGGGCAGACGAAGTGCTCAGAAGAAAGGAGACCTGTCGGAGTTCGGACGCAACCTTGTCGAGGAAGCGATGGCAGGCAATCTCGATCCGGTGATCGGACGTGAAGAAGAGATGGAGCGGATCATTCAGACGCTCACTCGCCGGCGAAAGAACAATCCAGCGCTGATCGGAGAATCGGGCGTGGGGAAGACGGCGGTCGTCGAGGGACTTGCTCAGCGAATCGCGTGTGGAGATGTTCCGGCGCTTCTTCGGTCCAAGGAGATCATCGAGCTTGACATGGCGTCGGTCGTTGCAGGAACCAAGTACCGTGGCGAATTCGAGCAGCGGTTGAAGGCGTTGATCAACAAGGTCTCCGAAGAAGATAACGTCATCTTGTTCATCGATGAGCTTCAGACTGTGGTCGGCGCCGGCGGCGCGGAAGGGGCAATCGATGCGTCATCGATTCTCAAGCCGCCGCTTGCCACTGGTGCCATCCAGTGCATCGGCACGGCAACGTTTGACGAGTACCGCAAATCGGTCGAGAAAGATGCCGCGCTGAAACGTCGGTTCAAGACGATTCATGTCGAGGAACCAACGATTGAGGAGACGATCAAGATTCTCAAGGGGCTTCGCCTGCAATACGAGAAACACCATGGTGTGACGATCACAGACGACGCATTGCAGCAAGCTGCACGCTTGTCAGATCGGTATGTTACCGATCAGTTCCTGCCGGATAAGGCAATCGACCTGATCGACGAAACGGCGGCCCGGATCAAGCTTCAGAGGACACGGGTTCCCGATGAGGCGCGAGAGATGATGGAGCAGGTCGACACCCTCGACGAGCAAGAGCGAGAAGCTGTGGCATCACAGGACTATGAAGTAGCCGCTCGTCTTCGGGATCAGAAGGCGGAGCTGATCTCGCGGATCGAGGAACTGAGCGAGACAGCGTACAGCGGGAACGATCTCCAGGTGACGGGGCGAGACATTGCGCAGATGATTGCCATGTGGACAGGCGTTCCGATTGGCCACGTCCAAGAGGAAGAGACCGCTCGGATGGTCAGCATGGAGGACAAGGTTCACGAGCGGCTGGTCGCACAAGACGAAGCCGTGCGAGCCGTCTCCCGTTCGATCCGGCGTGCGTACGCCGGGGTGAAGAATCCCCGCCGTCCGGTCGGGGTGTTCATGTTCCTTGGGCCGACCGGCGTGGGAAAGACGGAGCTGTCGAAAACGCTGGCCGAATTCCTTTTCGGTGATGAGGATGCGCTGATCCGTGTTGATATGTCCGAGTACATGGAGCGGTTCTCCGTCTCCCGCCTGACCGGGGCGCCTCCGGGATACGTCGGCTACGAGGAGGCGGGAGAACTGACGGAGAAAGTACGGCGGCGTCCGTATTCCGTTGTCCTGTTCGACGAAATCGAGAAGGCGCACCGCGACGTGTTCAATATTCTCCTTCAAGTGATGGAGGATGGAATCCTCACCGACTCGCAAGGACGTCGCGTCGACTTCCGCAACACAGTTCTCATCATGACATCCAATGTCGGAAGCGAAATGATTACCGATCGGGGAACGCTCGGATTCAGCGATCAGGACGAGACATCCGACGAGTCCTACCGAGACATGAAGTCTCGCGTAACCGGCGAGGCGCGGAAGGTTTTCCGCCCCGAGTTCCTCAACCGACTCGACGACATTATCGTCTTCCATCAGCTCAATCGTGACGAGGTCCGTGAGATCGCAGAGCTAATGATCCAGGATCTGGCCGATCGGCTCGATATGGAACGGGGCATTTCGCTCACGCTTGATGACTCGGCGTGGAAGTTGCTGATTGAGCAGGGGTATGATCTGAAGTACGGTGCGCGCCCGATGCGTCGCACGATCGAGCGGCTGATCGAGAACCCGATCTCGGAGGAGATCCTGCTTGGCAACTTCCCTCCCGGCACGGCGGTTGTGGCAATCGCTGATGGGGACGAGCTACGGTTCGACGAGAGCGGTTAGCCATGCCGTTCCTCTGTTCCGAGTGCGGACACCGATCGATCAAGTGGTTCGGACGGTGCCCCAGCTGTGGAGCATGGGATTCGCTCTCAGAGGCGTCGTCATCCGCTGATCGATCGGCAGAGGCCGTTTCGTGGCTTGGTGCAGAGCTCCGATCGATCGACCGTGTCAGCCTGGATGATATCGAGCGCCTTGCCACCGGAATGGACGAGTTCGACCGGCTGCTTGGCGGGGGACTGATTCCGGGAGGCGTGGTTCTGTTCGGCGGGGAGCCGGGAATCGGGAAATCCACACTACTATTGCAGATTGCGGAACGTATCGCATGCTCCTGCGGAAACGTGCTGTACGTTTCTGGCGAGGAGTCGGAAGGGCAGGTCAAACTCCGCGCCAGCCGGATCGGCGTCGACAACGAGAGGCTGTACGTGCTCTCTGAGCAGTCACTCACGAAGATCGCGGGAGCGGTCGAGCAGGTATCGCCGGTTGTGCTTATCGTCGATTCGATCCAGACAACTGTCGATGAGCGTGTTGCCGGCGAGGCAGGAAGCTTGCGGCAGCTACGTGAGGCATCGAGCGAACTGATCCGATGGGCCAAAACGCGGCACATGGCGACATTCCTCGTCGGCCACATCACCAAGGAAGGCTCCTTTGCCGGCCCGAAGTCCGTCGAACACCTTGTCGACGCAGCCGTCTATCTTGAAGGAAGCCGTGGGGAGGATGTTCGTATTCTTCGCTCCGTCAAGAATCGATTCGGCGCCACCAACGAGGTCGTTGTCTTCCGGATGACCGCCGCGGGCCTCAGCGAGATTGCTGATCCATCACGGTTCTTCCTTGAAGGAATGGAAACGGAGCCAAGGGCGGGAACCACCGTGGTTCCGATTTTGGAAGGAACACGGCCGATCCTGGTTGAGATGCAGGCGCTCGTTTCGCCGACCGGGGGATACGGCGTTCCGCAGAGGCGTTGCACGGGTCTTGACGTCAATCGCGTGTTGCTTCTTCTTGCGGTCATGGAAAAACATGTGGGAATTCAGGTCGGGGGGGCGGATGTCTATCTGAGTCTTGCCGGCGGATTGGAGACGAGGGAGCGAGGGACGGACCTCGGTGTCATTGCGTCCGTGTGCTCGAGTCTGCGTGATCGTTCGCTTCCGACACGGACGGCGATTGTGGGTGAAGTTGGGCTGTCGGGAGAAGTGCGGCCTGTTCGCAGGCAGGCCGAGCGAATTCGTGAAGCGGAGAAAATGGGGATGGAACGGATCATCGTGCCTGGTGAGGCGCAGTCGAGATATGCTGGCATGGCGATCAGCGTCGTTGGCGTGGGGCGAGTCGGCGAGGCACTCGACGAGATTGGATTGAGGTAGGTGGAGGCAATGAACGACGTGCGATGGGAGAAGCTAGCGGAAGCTGTCTCGGCAGTGAGCGATCGGCTGGAGGAGATGCCGGAGATTGCCGTCACGCTTGGATCGGGCCTTTCCAAGGCGTTTGGCGTGCCGGATGGTGGCCAGATCATCGCGGCTACGGAGATACCACACCATCCGCGGCCGACGGTGGCCGGCCACGCGGGGGACTTCTGGGCGGGGCGGATCGAAGGAAGACAGGTTCTTGTGCAACGTGGGCGTGTGCACTTCTACGAAGGGCACACGCTCGATGACGTTGTCTTCGCCACGAGGCTGTTCGCCTTGTTGGGAGTCAAGACGTTGATCGTGACCAACGCATCCGGAGCAATCAATCCCGATTTCCGGGCCGGCGATCTCGTTGTCATCACCGACCACATCAACATGCTTGGAGGCAACCCGCTCCATGGTGCGAATCTCGGCGAACTTGGCCCGCGATTCCCTGACATGTCTGCGGCATACACACCGCGGCTGCGGCGGCTGGCGAAAGAGACCGCTACGGCGGAAGGGATCGAGCTGAAGGACGGCGTCTATGTTGCTGCGCTCGGCCCATCCTACGAAACGCCGGCGGAGATCCGAGCATTCCGAGCCATGGGAGCCGATCTGGTCGGCATGTCGACGGTCCCCGAGGTGATCGCTGCGGCACATGCCGGGATGGATGTGCTCGGGATTTCGATTGCGACGAATTTGGCTGCCGGCGTTGATCCGGATGCTACGCTGACTCACGACGAAGTCATTGAGACAACCGATCGAAAGGGCGAGCAGATGCGGCGCTTGCTTCTTGCGATCATCGCTCGTCTCTGATCGAGGCCGATTGCCTACCTAGTAGCATTGCAGTCCGCGCTCAGGCCGGTATAATGGCCCCGCCGTTCGGTGGCGGCAGTGCCTGTCGCAGGGCCGAATGGCATATCTCTAGGCCATTTGGGAGGGACTGTAGATGACCAGCGAACCGACGCTGAACCCGTTTCTGATCTCACAGCGCCAGCTTGACAAGGCGGCGGCGACACTCAACCTTGACCCCGAGATTCACGAGCTACTACGTGAACCGATGCGGACTCTTGAGGTGCACTTCCCGGTTCGCATGGATGATGGCAAGGTGCGGACATTCACCGGATACCGCGTGCAGTACAACGATGCTCGTGGACCGACCAAGGGCGGACTTCGGTTCCACCCCGAAGAGACGATCGACACGGTCAAAGCGCTTGCCGCATGGATGACATGGAAGACAGCTGTCGTCGACATCCCGTACGGTGGAGGGAAGGGCGGCGTAGTCTGCAACCCGAAAGAACTCTCGCAAACCGAGCTCGAGCGAATTGCACGAGGCTTTGTTCGTGCGGTCGGCCGATTCATCGGCCCCGACGTCGATGTTCCGGCGCCCGACGTGTACACCAATCCCCAGACGATGGCATGGATGATGGATGAGTACTCGACCATCGTGGGGCACAATGCCCCGGGCGTGATCACCGGGAAGCCAATTCCACTCGGCGGGTCGCTCGGCCGCGGGGACGCCACGGCGCGTGGATCCGTCTATTGTGTCATCGAAGCTGCGAAGACGTTGGGCATCAACCTCAAGGGTGCAACGGTCGCGATCCAGGGCTACGGAAACGCCGGCTACTACTGCGCCACACTGATGCAGGAACTTGCCGGCAGCAAGATTGTAGCCGTCACCGACTCGCGCGGAGGTGTCTACGATCCCAATGGAATCGACCCCGACGCCGCATTCCAGCACAAGCAGAGCAACGGCTCGGTGAGCGGCTTCAACGGTCTCCAGGCGATCAGCAACGAAGAGGTTCTCGAGCTGGACGTGGACGTGCTGATTCCAGCGGCGATTGAGAACGTGATCACCGACAAGAACGCTGCCAACGTGAAGGCGAAGATCATCGCCGAAGCAGCGAACGGCCCGACGACGCCGGAAGCCGATGAGATTCTGCGCAGCAATGGCAAGTACGTCATCCCAGATTTTCTGTGCAACGCCGGCGGCGTGACGGTGTCGTACTTCGAATGGGTTCAGAACATCGGTGGCTTCTACTGGGCGATCGAAGAAGTGCACGACCGCCTCAAGGCGAAGATGGTCGAAGCGTTCCATGCGGTCCACAACATGGCCCAAGAGAAGAACGTGGACAACCGGACCGGTGCGTATCTCGTATCAGTCCAGCGCGTCGCCGAAGTTATGCGGCTGCGCGGTTGGGTGTAGACCAACGTACGAGCCTCCTTCAAGGGCAAGGCAGTGCGGGGCCCCAAACGGGCCCCGCCTCCTTTTTTGGCCGAACTGGTGCGGCCGTCGGGAAGCGGCTAGTCTGATGCCATGAACACGCACGATCTTGACCCTCCAGGCGACCGATCTCGATCGACGGAGGACACCTGCAGCAAGAACGTCAATGCCTCGCCCCCGCCAGATTGCAACGATCCTATTGATGAGAAATCCGGTCCTCGAAGGGGATCTGGAGATCCCCTTCGGGAAGCACACAGCGCTGAGCATGTTCTCAATGCGGTCATGCAACGAGATTTTGGAGTCGGGCGGAGCATCGAAGTCCACTTCGGTGCGAAGAAGTCGAAGGCCGACTACATCGTCTCCCAGCCGCTGGGCGAGGCCGACCTCCGAGCGATTGAGGCTGCCGTTAATGCCGAGATCGCCAAAGATCATCCAGTGACAACATTCGTCATTTCGCGAGAGGAGGCCGAGGAGAGATACGACATGCGGAAGGTCCCGGCATCCGCCAAATCGATTCGGATCGTTCAGATCGGCGACCTCGATACTATCCCGTGCATCGGAGAACACGTCGAGCGAGCCGGCCAGATCGGCCGATTCGTCGTACGTAGCGCGACGATGCGGGATGAACAGACGGTCCGTATCCGCTACGCCCTTGAGGATCGGGATCCGTCCGATGTGAAGGACTCCGCCGACTAGTCACCGATCAGCTTCAGCAGCTCCGGAAGCAGCAGACCGTTCGTCGAAATGGCTTCTCCGCCGTGAATCGTCGGTTTTCCGGACCAGTCGGTGAACGTGCCGCCGGCCTCCTTGAGGATCGGCGGGAACGGGCCGCAATCCCAGGCGTTCATGATGGCGTCGAGCATGATCTCCGCTCGCCCGGTGGCGACGAGTGCGTGGCCATACGCGTCACCCCATCCGGCACAGATCGACGCGGAGTCTTGGATTCGATCCCATGGGTCGGCATGCCCGTGCCTAGCGAACGATGCAGCATCGGTGAAGCAAACGGTGGCGTGGTGTATTGAGGAGATGGTGGACACGGCCGCTCGGCGGCCGTTCCACCAACAACCCTCACCGGTGGCCGCGGCCACCATCTCGTCAAGTGCTGGGAAATAGGCAGCGCCGACGTCTACGTTCCCGTCGATCTCCAGAGCGAGAAGGACAGCGTAGAGCGGCACCCCGTGGATGAACGCCTTGGTCCCATCGATTGGATCGATAAGCCACCGATGTGACGCGCCGTCTCGCTTCGTCTCGCCGAACTCCTCGCCCAGAATTGCATGCGTTGGGAAGCGCTTCTCGATCCGGGAACGGATCAACTGCTCCGCGTTTCGATCGGCAATTGTCACCGGCGAGTCATCGGACTTCCGTTCGGGCTCGACGCCAATCTGGAACAGCTCAAGCGTCGATCTTCCGGCAATGAACGCGGTCTCCACTGCGAACTCAAGTAAACGCCGGTATGGGGCGGCCATGGCCAGTGTCACCTCCAGAATTCGATCATGCGCGATGCATCGCAGGCTTGCCAGTCGGAGATCCTAGAGCTCCGCTCGCTGATAGCTCTCCCACAACTCGCGGGCGAGGTCGGCTGAGAGGCTGCACACACCGCATGACGCGAAGAACGAACACACATTCTCGAGATCCCGGCATAGCAGGTAGAACGCATTGGGGTTGAATCGCACGTCGACAGCCTGCGGCAGATCTATGATCCACGCCTGTTCCTTCCAGACAAGGATGTTGTAGGGGGACAGGTCGCCGTGAACCAAATGTGCCTGCAGAAGCGTTCGGATCCCCTCCACCACCTGCTCGGACAACGCTGCTGCCTGAAGGGAATCCAAGTCGATCCCGTTCAGCCGTGGAGCGGGCCGCTCGCCGTTGCCGATGTACTCCATTAGGATCGCGGAATTGCCTATCGCGTACGGACGCGGGACGCTCGCGCGTACAGCAGCAAGCCGTCGCAATGCATCGTACTCGGCCCAAATCCACATGCCAGCCATTGCCTGATGCCCGAACTCGCTTCCACGCTCGATCGCTCGAAGCGTTCGAGCCTTCATCGTTCGTTCGCGTCCCGCGAAGTAGGTACTGTTTCGGCGGTACGACTGCGCCGCATGCTCCCGATACACCTTTGCTGCGAGGAACTTCCGATTCGTCGATGGATGTGCGCGACAGCAGTAGACGGTCGCTTCCTTGCCACTGGTGAGCACGGAGTGGATTCGTGTGATCCATCCCTGCTGAGCGAACGCGTCGAGCGCAGGGATACCGAGAGTTCCTTCCTCTATGGGCAAGCTTTCTGCCGGATCGAGACGATCCGTTCGGCCTTGATCCAAGGGTGCCTCCTTGTCGTGAGTACACGAGAGTCGAGCCTGTTTCTTGTGCTGCCTCACGGCAAGAGAGGTAGGTCAATACGGATCAGCTGTTCGAGAGAATCGAAGACGCTAGATCGTTGCCATAGAGGCAGCGGGATGGATGTTCTTCACAACAGTCACCGCAAACCTCCATTTCACTCGGACTGCGCCGCAGATGCGGCCTGAATGCCGACGGCCAAGAGTAGTCGCCAATTGGATGATCGTCAAGAGAGACGGTACAGAGATGCAGTTGCGCAACCATGCAATGGTGGCCCGACGAGAAGGGTGGCAAGGGAGGACCCTATGATGGCGAGGGAAGATGTTCGACCGGCGAGAATGCTGCTTCTGTGGGGCGATCTGTACGGAGCGAACTGCACGTCCGAGACAAGAAAGCTGTCCATTCTCGAGCGGTTCCGGCGCTACGGATGGGAGATCACCTCAGCGGGAGTCGAGAAGGACGTTAGGCCATGCATGTTTGCCCAACAGCGCGGAGCCGAACCGCTCGCGCTGGATTGCACGGTGGATGACCTTGGCGAGGTCGCTGGGTTCGATGGAGTTTCGGTGATGCCCGGACCGACCCACCGACAGCTCATTGAGTTGCCTAAGGCGATGGAGTTCATCAGACGTGCGGCCGACGCGGGACTTGTCATCAGCGCGTGGTGCCGAGGAGCACAGGTGCTTGCCGCTGCAAATGTCATCCGTGGCAAACGCGTGGTGGGCCATGTTGATGACAAGGAGATTCTTGAGAAGGCGGGTGCGATCTACGTTGGGCACGATCATCCGCCAGTGATCGATGGACGTCTCGTCACTGGTGCGCGGAGCTATCATTACCGGGTCCAGAACGCCGAGGCGATCCGAACAGCCATGGTTGATAGAATGGCTTCGACAACCTGATCGACGCAGACGGACTGCTGACTTCCCCAGGTTTCGGCGAGTCGGATCTCCCCGCACGCTTGCGTGCCCTTCTCGCCCTGCTACCATTGCATCCAAAGGAGATCGAAGATGAGCACTATCGAGACGATTGCAGCGAGACGAAGCATCCGTGCATTCAAGGATGAGGACCTCGATCCCAAAAACGTGAACACGATCCTGACCGCGGCAGCCAGGGCTCCGTCAGGGAAGAACAGGCAACCGTGGCGCTTTGCGGTTGTCCAGGGAGCGAAGCGAGAAGAGATGATCGCGGCGATGCGCGAGGGGATCGCTGCATTGAAGACGAAAGGCATGGATACCGGCAGCTCTGAGTGGACGGCGAATGTCATGGAGAAGGCGCCGCTGACGGTGCTGATCTTCAATCCGTACGGGATCGATCCATGGTTGGAGCATTCGACGGATCAGATCTTTCAGGAACTCGTTGATGTACAGTCCGTTGGGGCGGCGATCCAGAACATGCTCCTCGCTGCGACGGAGCTGGGCATCGGTTCGCTTTGGATCGCCGATGTGTTCTATGCCATCACCGAGCTGAAGACCTGGGCGAACGAGAAAGGACAGCTCGTCGCTGCAGTATCGTTTGGCGTGCCCGACGAAGCGCCGGGCGAACGACCGAGAAAGCCGCTCGACGAGATCGTGCGCTTCGTTTAGAGAAGGCACGTCATGGTGCGCTCACGGTCCACGCGCGTGCTTCCAGTGGCAACGGTTGCGATGATGCCGGATCTTGATCCCGAGGTCAGCCGAGAGCGAATCGGACACGCTGTCAAGCGGGTCACCGATGCGCATCCGGATGTACGTCTGATCCTCTTTGGTGAGACGATCCTCGGCTGGTTCTATCGCAAAGGGAAGACGGAGGCATACCATCGCCGGATTGCCGAACCGATCCCTGGTCCGACAACGACGTACATTGCCCGGTTGGCGAAGGAGCACGGGGTACATATCTCGTTTGGCTTGAGCGAGCGAGATGAAGAAACGCTGTATAACACGCAAGTTCTGATCGATCAAAGCGGGGAGATCATCGCCATGCATCGGAAGTTCTGGATCCGCAACCGCGTCTTTGCTGCCGGGGAGAGGAGACTCACAACAGCGAGAGTGGATGGAGCCACGGTTGCGATACTCATCTGTGCCGACGCACGCAGCCTCTGGCTGCTACGCGCGATCCGCCGGGCGCACGTTGACCTTGTGTTTGCTAGTCTGGCTGACTACGGGACGAGCCTCCGGCTGAACCAGATCCTCGGGACGTTCTTCGATGCTTGGACTGTGACTGCCAACCGCTATGGCGAGGAACCGCCACTCATCTGGCATGGACTAGTCACCATCACCGACTGGTTTGGCCGCCTGCGTGGCAATACAGTCGGTCGGGAGGGGTTCGTCTATCAGCAGATCCCGATAGAGCAAACCGGACCGATCGGCAGAGCGAGCCGGCGTTTGTGCGCGGTCGGAGCCGCGCTTGTCTTCGCCGTGGCGTACTTCGCTGAGAGGCTTGCCATGAAGCTTCGGCGCTCGATCGACTGATACCTAGCCCATGGGCTCGTTGGTTGTCGGCAACGAGAAGCCGGTGAATCGGTCAATATGGAGGAAGTCCTCGCTCCGATGGGGGTGGGGGTTGTGGACGACCTTGCCGCGCGGGTATCCGATTGGCAGAAGCGTTGCAATCCGCCAACCGTCGGGAATGCCGAGCAGGGTTCGAGCCTCGATCGACGGTCCGGGAACGAGGGTGCAGCCGAACACGCCATCCTCTGCGAGCGGCAGGAGGACGTGCGCGATTCCCATCCAGATTGCAGCATGTGCATTCAAATCCGCCGGGCCTTCGGAGTGGATCTCGCCGCGCTTAGACCGATAGATGGGAACAAGAATTTCCGGTGCTTCTCGGAGCATTGTTCGTTGAACCGGCAGTGCTCTCAGGTAGATCTGCCTTGCCTCATCGGGGAACGCTCCGAGTAGCTCGTGAAGCCTGGAGCTGTCGCGAATGTCTCGGATGCCGCAGGCTTTGGCAATGTTCTCTCGAAGAGCAGGGTCCCGAAGCTGGATGAATCCCCACTCCCACAGGTGGTTGTACGCCGGTGCAGTCAGCGCGGCGCGGACGGCCTTGTCGAGGATTGCCTGTCCGATAGGACGGTCGGAGAAGCTGCGCACTGTGGTTCTCTTCTCTAAGGCTTCCCAGAGATTCATCGATCCTATCCCCAAACGCCAGCATGGATAGCCATGGCGTATCCGACGATCTGCTGCGAAGCCATTGGATTGAGAGCCCCATCGCCGTACGATGAAACCATGCTAGGGGAGGGGAAGCGATGAGACGAAGGGTCCTGGTTCTGTTGGTGGCTGTCCTGATGTGTGCGGTAGTTGTTGCGGCGCAAGAAGATGGAAGTCCTGACGAAGAGATCGACCTGTCCGCCGAGCGTACATTCGGCATCGGAATGCAGCTCGATTTTCCGTTCGGGGGATTGCTGTCCGGGCGCTACTGGTTCTCGCCCGAGTTTGCCGCCGAAGTGGTTGTCTTCCTGTGGGGATACGCTGGTGACGTGGAAGGCACGGTCACCGCGCGGGCGCTCTATCGGATTGCCGATCGGCCCGTCGTCGATTTCTACGGTGCCTTTGGCGCCTCGGTTCCCGTCTCATCGTACGGATGGGAGACAACCTACGTCTCTGCTGTCGGAGGCATCGAGTTCGGGTTCCGATCTGCCTCGAGTCTGGCGTGGAACATCGAGTTTGGCATTGCGTACTCGACCGACGGGGAGTTGGCGATGGTCTTTGGCACCGGGATCCACTTCTACTTCTACTTCTAGGAGAATACTGCGCTGGTCTGGGGGAATCGGATGAACATCTTGGGTGTGGTCGGTTCGCGCCGGAAGGACGGACACACAACGACGCTTGTCCGAAAGGTGCTCGACGAGGCGTCAGTCAGGGCACCGAACATCTCAGCCGAGCTCCTTCACATCGCTGGCCAAACGATCGAACCGTGCCGCGTCCTGTGCTCGAAGCACTGTACGACCCATCCATACCAATGTGCTATCTCCGACGATGTGGCCGGACTCCTCGAGCGGATGGCAGCAGCCGATGCTCTTGTGATCGGCACGCCGCTCTACTTCCGCGCACCGCCAGCTGGCTTCCACGCATTGATGGAACGACTGATCTCGATGGCGTTCTACCAGGAGACGCAAGGTAGCGGTGACGTCCGCTCTCCGCTTGGCGACAAGCCGTGCGGCCTTGTTGCAGTGGCCGAGTACTCGAACCCCCATGGGATGCTCGAGTACCTGCACGACGTCTGCACGCTGCTTCAGATGACCCCAAAGAGACTTGATCGATTCCCGTATCTCGGTGTCGGCGTCCATGGGGATCCGGACACAGATGACGTATTCCATCCATACGAACGGGCTGCGGATCTCGCGACGGCATTGCTTGGCGATCTGCCTTCGATCCGATAGTCGCATTTATCAGGCTCCGGTGGAGAGCGTGCAGGCAGTGAGCAGTTTGGAGAGGATCGATCGGACGCCTTTGCTCTACGGTGGTGGCGGGAGAATCAACCGGCCCGAACCGAAGGCATTGTCCTTCCCAGGAGACCCCATATCGATGGCGTGCTGCTCCAAGTACGCTTGAATCTCGTCCGCCCCGTACTGCGGGAATGCCTGTTTGACCAGGACCGCTGTGCCCCCTGCATGGGGAGCTGCAGCCGATGTTCCCTCAAAACCGCACTCGTACTCCTCGTACTCGACGCTGCTTCCGCCGTACGTTGCGGTTACGACACAGGTCGGGGCAACGAGGTCAGGCTTGATCCTCCCATCCTTCGTCGGTCCGCCGGAACTGGTCGACTCCAACGCCAGGGTCTTCCAGTTGATTGCGCCAATGGTCATGACGCTTGGGGAAATCGCCGGCTCGAAATAGCCGACGCTTCCAGTTCGCGTGCCATGCTCCAGCTCAGGTCCGTTTGGCCAAACGAGATCCAGGAGGGTGTTCGATGCTCCTGAGTGCCGCTCTATTTGCAGTGCGTACACCCCGTCACTCGGCGCCTCATCGTAGAGATTCTCGTACGGACCGTCGCGGGAGTTGTCGTAGTCGCTCTCTGCGACGATCCGTCCTTGGCTGTCGATGAGACGGAGGATGTAGTTGTTTGACGATGGACGGCATGGGTTATCCCATTGCAGCAGGACATCGATCGGATCGCCCTCGTACAGCGTCACATGCATGTCTTCGTCCCCGGGTGCAAACTCGTGTAGTCCATCTCCGTCACCGTCAACGAATGCGCCCTGCCAGTGTGACAAGCCATCGTTTCCCGAGGCGACCACAAGGAGGATTCCGGCGTCCCGCATTCGCTTGAAGATCGGCTCATACACGCTAGCTCCCGCATCAAGGCACCAGCCTTCAACACTGATCGAGGCGACGACAATGTCGATGGAGTGATCGATCATCCAGTCGAGCGCCTCGATGACATCGTCATCCGTATCCGTGGCAATCAGATAGAACCTCGCTCCGGGCGCGATGTCATAGACGATCTCCGCCACCGCGGTTCCGTGACTCGCATCCTCTGGATCTTCATCGGAGAAGCCGGTCACCGGAAGACCGAATCCCTTCACGATGACACGGTTCGACGGAGGAAGTTCGGTGCCGAGCAGTTCCTGATACCCATAGAACCCGAAGTCCCAGATGGCCACCGAAACCCCGTCTCCGTCGTATCCGGCATCATGCCAAGCCGCGACACGCATCACGGCACCACCCTGACTCACAATGGTTCCCTGCGCAGAGCTTGGGATATCTCCGACGAGCAGACACGCTGTGCACAGAATCGCGAGGCCAAGCCCGATCAGCCCCGCGCTACACGTCCGCTGCACCCTCGGCTCTATGCTTGTCTTCATGGTAGACCATCCTACATCGGATGGCGGCAGCATGTTGATCGGGATCGGGCTTCCAGCTTGCAGCACAATTCAGGCGGGGGAGGCGCGATCCTCCAAGATTGATTTGATATCGATTCTCGTGATATCGCCGATCGGGGTTTGCTTCATTGCTTCTACCGCTTCGGGTGGAAGCTGCATCAGTGCATCAATGCGCTGTCTGGCGCTCTGAGGATCATGTGTCTCGAGGATTGCGAGAAGCTCGTTGACGAAAGCACGGTCCATCTCAAGTCCTTCGCGTTCGCTGAGACCAATCCAGTTGCGGGGCCGGCGAAGCGCCGTCAGTTGAGCGCCAATTTGACGGGCCACCTCATTGTGCGTTGCATCGAAGATCGCCTGAAGAATGCGTGCAAACGGCAGGATCTCATCCTGGAGGTCCGCGTTGTGTTCATCACCTGCGGTGGCATCGATCTTCGCCTGCAGCGATTCGAGATGGCGATCGGCGAGATCGCGAATGGCGGCGATCTCCGCTTCGGTTGCATTGGCGCAGACCAGAGCAGCGACAGCGGGGAACAGAAGCTGCTCGAACTGTTCGACATCCCATGCCGTGGCGCCTGCTCTCCGAAGCGATAGGAGAAGCGCATTGCCGAATGCATCATGTTGAGACGATGTGACATAGACCCCGCTTCCATGGCGTACGTCAACCAGTCCTCGCGCGGCCAACAGGTTCGTTGCATCACGAACGACGGCACGGCTCACCCCGTACTGCTGAGCAAGTTCGGGTCCGGCCGGCAGGGAGTCTCCCGGCGCCAACGCCCCGGAAAGAATCCGATCGGCAATGTCTTCGGCCAGCTGATCAGCCAGCGTTCGACGTCGAATGGGCTTGGCAGGCAACGACGGATGGGTCACGTAGTCTCTCCTCTCGGATCGAGTCGATGCGATGGTACAGGATCCATGATACCAGCAGGAGACCGCCGGCAAGAAGCCAAGCAGTTCCGATCGATGTGTGCTGTGCGACGAAGCCAAGGCCGGCGCTCCCGATGAAGCTGCCGGCGTAGCTGACTAGCGATTCGATCGACAGCATCGACGCGCGTCGGCGCGAAGGAATCTGCTCGTTGAGCAGAAGCGCATGGGTCGAGGTCACCGCGCCTTGGCCCAGGTAGACGAGCCAGAACAACAACGCAGCCGGGACTGCGTGACCCTGCATGGCGAGTCCAATCAGCAATGCGCCGCGGAAGCCGTGGAACAGTGCACACACTCGCCCGGGACGGTTGCCGAGCCGCTTGCTGAGCCGCGGAGCGATGAGATTGCCGACCACGCCCAAGAGAAACGACCCTGCGAGGATCGCGCCGAGGAAGACCGTGCGGGCTTCGCTTTTTCCAAGAAGCATTCCGAAGTGCGGCTGCCAGAGAAGCTCGAGTGAGGACAGAACCACACCGCTTGCACCGGCGACCGCGAGAAGACGAACCAGAATCCGGCTGCCGGCTGTGAGTCGAACGGCGTCCCGGAGCAGCGAAGGAATCTCCGCGATCCCCCGTTGCCACGAGGCCGTCTGGAGGCGGTGCTCCGGCTCGTGCACAAGCAGTGCAATCGAGGTCATAAGTCCAAGGCGAAGGACGATCGCAACCAATCCAGGACTTGCCAGGGGCGTGAGGATTGCCGCGCCATCTGGGGGGAGGAACGCGAATCCGCGGGCGATTACGCCGCCGCACACCGCACCGAGACCGAGGGCGATGAACGTAACAGCTCCGGTTCGGGCGAGGCGAGGGTGCAGATCGACGCCCGGCTGGATTGACTGAAGGCTGTCCACGAACCAGGCATCGAGTGTGCCGGAAGCGAGCGCTCGACCGATCCCGTTGAGCACGAAGGCGGCGAGGAAGGACGGAAACGAGAACGACACCAGGAAGATGCCCCATCCTGCCAGCGTTACGGCCTCGCCAAGCAGCGCGACCCGCCGACGGCCCCACGCATCGGCGAGCCCACCGGTTGGGATCTCAAGCAGGAAGATCGTCGCCGAGTAGAGGGCGGTCAGCAACCCGAGCTGGCCAAGCGTCATCCCTCGCGCCTGTGCCAGCAGGATGAACATCGACATCGGCAGCGCGGTTGAAAACCAGAACAGGAACAGGATCAGCGCGTATCGTCGTTCGACAGAGCGGAGGGTGTTCATGATCTCTCCTTAGGTCACCAGGTGATATGATGACCTGATAATACAACGCGATCCGATGGAAGTCAACGTCAACAGGGTCAACGCTTCCCGGACCCGGAGAGCAGCTCGGAACGCCCCCCCCCCGAGGAACCGTAGTAGACAAGCGAGCAGATGTGTTCTCCCGCGGCGGAAGAGACGGGCCTTCCAGATGCTAGTGTGCACTGCCAATGAGGGCAGTATGGCCTGACGAGACGTCTGCGGACCAGCGATCACATCGTCCACCGAGGTGCGCCACGACCTGACCGGATTCGACGAAACGGACAATCTCGCACGCGTTGGCGCAGTTCGGACAGACGAACGTCTCGGCGCGGAAGTCCGACATCTGAATCTCATCCACATCACGCATCCGGGATCCGGAATGGGATTCCCTCTTGGCGGTCAACGCTGCGCCGAACGCTCCCATGACGTTGAAGTGCTCGGGAACGACGACCGGGGAGCCGATGGCCTCGGAGAACGCTTTGCGGATCCCGATGTTGGCGGCCACCCCGCCGAGGAACAAGATGGGTGGCGCGATCGGTTTCCCTTTTCCGACATCGTTGAGATAATTGCGTACGAGTGCCCGACAAGCGCCGGCGACGATGTCCTCGATTTGATGACCGGTTTGCTGCTTGAAGATGATGTCACTCTCGGCGAACACCGTACAGCGACCGGCGATGGCGACCTCTTCCGTCGATGTCATGGCGAGGTCGCCGAGATCCTCGACTTGGATGTCCAGGCGTCCGGCGAGTTGGTCAAGGAACGCTCCGGTGCCGGCGGCGCAGACGGTGTTCATCGCGAAATCGGTCGGCACCCCGTCTCGCAGCAGCACGATCTTGGAGTCCTCCCCTCCGATTTCGAGCAGCGTCCGCACATCAGGATGCAAAGCAAGCGCCGCACGGGCATGGGCGGTAATCTCGTTGGTCACAACATCGGCGTGAATCAGTGCGCCAACGAATCTCCGGGCGCTGCCGGTCGTCCCGCACCCGACGATCCGTCGACCTTTCAACGTATCGGAGATCGAGGCGAGGCCGTCCTTCACCGCTTGGACAACACGGCCTCTTGTTCTCCGGTACGTCGAGGCAAGGACGGTCTCGCTCTCGTCGAGCACAAGGACCTTGCATGTGATCGATCCAACATCGATACCGATCCAAACGGGGCTCTTCATCTTGCTACTCCTTCCTGCTTGCGCGTTTCGAGCAGGTCGATGAACGCTTCGAGCCGTCCCTCGAGCCCTTCTTCGGCGAACCGATCACCGATCGCCAACGACAGAAGCGGCATCTGTGCATCGCTTGCGATACGTTGGAGGATCGGCTTGAGAGACGTTTGCGGCATGCAGCCGAACGCGTAGATGTGAAGGAGGCCATCGTAGCCTTCGGAAACGAAATCGAGCGCGTGAGCGCATGAGAAGATTTCCGACGTAGACGGGCCCTTGTGGAGATGCCTACGGCACTTCTCCTTCAACGGTGCCAGGGTTCTCTCATTCGATCGGGCGAGCATCCGGAAGCTGGAACGCCAGTCAAACAAGATCCCCTGCTCAGCCATCTGCCGAATGACCCCCATAATCGAGGCCAACTCGCTTAGGATATGCTCTCCACCGACGATCCCGATCCGGAGGGTCGGGGGATTACTGCGCAATGGCAGGCAAGCCGCGGCGCGATCGAACCAGCGCGAGACGCGCCACAGCGCAAATGGCCCGGGGGCACGATCGATTCGCCTAAGCGCCTCCTGCTCCAACATGCGAACCTGCTTCGGCGTTGTCGACATGCACCGCAATTGGGTGCATTGCTTGTCGACCTTGTGGAGCAGATCGACCTTGCCGATGAATGTGGCATAGGCGCGAAAACACTGCGATTTGCGAATGTGAGGACCGAAGTGCGATCGCAGGTTCTCCAATGCTCCGCCGAGATTGCCGCCGCCGAAGCGATGGGCCGAGAAGCCTGTGTAGTCGGTGAACAGCGCACACACGTAGTCACTTGTGTCAGCGCACCGGCAAGCCTCCGGGCCGAGCGATGACATGAACGCCAGCCGACGCTCACCGGCCTCCAATTGGGCGTCCATCTGCCCGAGAACGAGCTTGCCGGAGAAGCAAAGGAACGGATGTGCGCGAGCGATGCCGCGTTGGGCGATTGCGGGTCCGATCGGCGGTGGGGTTGCAAGATCGTGACCGAGTGATCGCAACAGGCCGCGGACCGCGATGTAGTTGCTCCCCCACGAGAATGTGAAGAACCTCATGTGGACCGACCTCCGACGAGGATCGGCGCCCCTTGCAGTAGGTCGATGAACGCCTCCAGACGTGTGACCAGACCTGCGCTCGATTGCAGCTCATCGAGGACGAGTGTAAGGAATGGCTTCGTCGTGGTTCGAGCGAGATGACTCGCGATGTCGCCGTCCGGACCACAGTTGAATGGAAGCAGAAAAACGATGCCGTCGATGGTCTCCTCCTGGTCGAACGCCTGGGTCAGCGCGACCGTTCGCGCTGCGAGGGAGAAATGCAGCCCCGAGTTGTCGGGTGCGTACGCGGTCGGCCTGTGATCGATGCGGGTTACCACGCGGCATCCAAGCCGCTCGATCCTCTGGATTACATGGTTGTTCGCCCACGGATCCTCCACGACGTATGGGTGCCCAACGATCGCTACGGTCAGCCTGTCGTGATTGACGCAGCCTCCTGTGTCGTGTCGCTCGGACTCCAGTGTTTGGAGCGCCTGGCTAGCGGCGGCCCCCGAGGCACCGAGAGCCTGTGCCAACGATCGGAATCCGTTCAGCGTGAGGCCGTGGCGATCATAGCGAAACGCCGGCGTCAAGAGACGATCCGCATCACAGATGCCGAGGGCGCGTACGATGTCGGGGAGGCGCTGTCGTGGATGGCATGGAAACGCTCGATGGTTGACGTGTCCAACGACTGCCGGAATGAGGATTCGATCAATCGCTTGATTCGCCAAGTGTACAACGTGACCGACGAAGATCTTGATCGGAAAACACAGCTCGTCGATTACGACTCGCTTCCCAGCCTGGAAGATCTCCGCGTTGGTGGGTGGAGAAAGGGCGACGTCTATGCCCAACCTCCGAAGAAACCGCTCGATCGCGCCGTCGAACTCGAGGTGAAGGATCGAACGAGGGATTCCGATGCGCTCGCACGTTCCTACCACTCGTATCCCAATCCCTTCACGATCTTGAGCAGTGCCTCATGGAACGCCATCTGCTCGACCTCGTCGAGCGGCTCGAGAAAGCGGCGCGTATAGCCCGCGGCGGTATCGATCGTCTCGTCGTATGCGGTTCGACCGGCTTCGGTGAGCTCAAGCCACCAGTTCCTTCGGTCGGTCTTGTCCTGCTTCCGCTGTACCAATCCCTTCTCGACCAGCCGCTGGACGTGGACCGAGATCGTGCCTGGATTGATGTCCATGCGGCGTGATAGATCTTGCGATGTCAGCGGTGCAGCTTGCCCAAGTACCATCAGCACCGAGCGGTCGGCAAGATTGAGGCCCGTGCGCTCGACGAACCCCTCACGATGCATTGTTGTGCGGTACGCATTGGCGAAACTGAATGCGGCTTGGTTGATCTGGATGCATTGCTGTTTCGATAGGGCCACGCGCCACCTCCTTCGTTGGCAAGACAAATGATTGGTGATACCAACGATTAGAGCATACAAGCATCTCGATCCTTTGTCAAGCTGTCTGAGAACCGCGGCTTCTAGGCTGCTCCCTCCGGCGAGCGGATCGAACGGGATCCCACGTTTGCCGTCTTGGATCTGGCGAAGTTCTGCAGCACACCGGACTGATAGGCTGAAGGAACATCCGGCGGGGTCAGCCCGAACTCTTCCCGCGCGATGCGCAGCAGCAGCTCCGCTGGGCGGTCGACCGACTCGGTTGCCAGGACGCGCTCCTTGAACACGGTTGTGATCTCTCTCGCCGTTGATTCGTCGACTGGAAGGTAGTGGATCTCGTGGAGGAAGTAGTGGATTACATTCCAACCGGAGAGCGGCCCGAGCAGGACCTCGGCGTCGGTGACGCCGAACCGATCGAGTGCGTGCGCCTCGTAGGTTGTTGGATCGTTCAGTATTGCTTTTTGGTGGACCCCGGCCGTGTGCGTTCGGTTGGTCAGGCTGACCGGTTCCTTGTCGTTGACCAACATGCAGAGCTTGTCGGCGACCAGCACGTTGAGCGGATAGGACCTTGCCACACAGTAGCCATCGATCAGCTGGTGCTGACCGTCCACGAACAGGTTGAACAGCAAGGCTGTCATCGATGGAATCCCCGATCGCTCGCCGATGCCAAGGACTGTCGTATCGACGTACCGCATGCCGGCCCCGATCCCGGCGAGCGCATTGATGACCGCGAAGCCGCGGTCATCATGGAAATGGCCTTCCCACTCAACATCCGGGTATCGGTCGATCAGCTGTCCCATCCGATGGCGAATCGTCTCCGGCGTTGCGATGCCGACCGTGTCCGGAACACCGAGACGATCGACCAGCGGTGCGATCTCGTCGTACACACGACATAGCTCGTCCATTGGGGTGCGGAACGCATCCTCCCCGCTGAAACGGAGCGTGAGATCTGGATCGTCTCGACGAACCTGTTTGATCAGATTTCGAGCACTGCGAGCGATTGTTGCGAGATCCTTGCCGTGGCTATGCCATCTCGTCTGTGCCGAGGTTCCAAAGAATAGATGCAATCCGTCGACCCCAGCGTCGATCGCGGCGGCTACATCCTCGGGATGGCAGCGCACGTGGGACAGCAGAAACGTATATCCTTTCTGCGCGATCAACCCATCGCGCGCCTCGCGGATCGCGGCAATGTCGTCACGCTCTCTGGGGTGGACGATCGGTGAGAAGAGCTCGATGTACTTGACGCCGTAGTGGATCAGTGCTCGGGCGATCTCGACCTTGTCGGCTGTCCGAAACGCGTATGTCGCGTGGTCGTGCATCAATGAAGTCTGCGCTCCCTCACGAAGTGTGGTGTCCACAATCTCAAGTCCTCGCGGTGTGTAGTCCGCGAGGCAGTATTCGTTCCGCGTCATCCGATAGGCCTCCAAGTGTGTCGTTTCACGGTGCAACAGAAAAACCCTCCGCCCGTTTTCGGGGCTAGAGGGTCGCCGCTTCAAAGAAAAGAAGGATGCCGATACCTAGCCAGACCCGAAGGCCAGCTGTTTCTCCTCTCTCTTCTCACAACGCGTTGCCATGCTCATGGGTTGTCTCCGATGGGGAAGAGTACGGAAGCCCGTGAGAGATCGCAAGCGTGGCGATCTACCACCCGTTCTCAATCTCTCGTGAACCGGCAATCAGCCTCGGGGAACCAGCGCCACGGCGCGGACCGGCGACGCCTCGATTCCTCCGAGCTTGATAGGAAACGCTGCGAACAGGATCTTGCCCGGTAGCGGGAGCAATGCCGGCAGATTGACCAATCCTTCCACGATCGGGATGCCGGCGCCGCAGAGCGCCGTGTGCGCTGGAAATGGGGGATCCTCAACAGGTGCCCCATCGACGCTTGGAGTGTCGAGGCCGACCAGCCCTGCATGCCGTCCGACGAGGCATCGCGCTGCATCGCTTGTGAGGTAGGGAAATCCCTTGAAGTAGCCGGGCGTTCCGGCATGTCGTTCCCAGCCGGTGGAGAACAGCACCGCGCAATCAGCGCAGTCGGCGGGAACTGCGTCCGCTTCGATGAGCGACGTGGTCACGGGGACAACGCGCACCGGGTACAGACGGAGCGGCACGGCGCCGATGCCAATTCCTCCTGGCGCGAAGTGCAGCGGCGCGTCCATGTGTGTTCCGCCGTGTGGATCGAGGTCCGAGAAGCGTGTCAGCGTGGCTTGGTCGCAGGAGAGATCCCTGCGGTGGGAAATCCAAGCGGGAACGGTGCCGGGATAGCTCAGACTCTTGCTTGTGAGCTGTTGTGATAGATCGATGATGTCAAACATGGGTCCCCCTATCGGCGCAGTGTCGTCCGCGCTTGATCGTCGAAACCACAGCTCAGCGGCGGGCTCGCAGGCTACAGACCGTGCTCATGTATGTAGCTTGTGATATCCGCGTTGTAGACGATCTCCTCGACAGTGAACACCGCCCACGGCGTGCCGGCATCGATCCATGTGACGCGACCGATGCTCGGGAGGAGTGCGCCGTCGTATCGCTTCCACGCGGAAACCTCATTTAGCCATAGTGTCTTCTCTTCTGCAGTCTCGCTTTGGTAGCGCATCGCCTCGAGCCATCGGACCAAATCGGTGGCAGGATCAAACCGAACGACGAACGTTTCCTCAGTTTCACCGTACGGCACGACAAGCAAAGCGGTTTCGTTATCCACAGACTCCCATCGAACTCGGACATCAGTGAGAAACAACGCCGGGAGCCAGATCGATTCGGCCCACAGTCCCAAGTTGGCCGCCTGAGCGTTCTTGGGTTCGCCCTCGGTGACGCCGAACGGCAGCTCAAGGCGGCTTGTGCCATCGACATACGACTCGTTGACCCGCATCACCGGGAGCCCAAAGACTGTTGACTCGATGTAGTGGCGGTAGTCCTGGCCGGCGATGTGCGTGAACCGAAAACGGCTTGGGAAACGGATCCCCATGACCCGCAGATCGGCGCGACCGGTGATTACCGCCGATTCGATCACCGGAATCCGGTCACCGTAGATCGTGTGATAGAAACGAGCCACCGGTGCGGGAAGATTCGCAGGCGCCGGTATGCTTGTCGCGGGTCCCGGCGCACTGGCGAACGGTGGGAACGGAGAGGGTCTCACATGCACCCCGACCCAAAGCAGAGCTGGGAGGGCAGCGGCAATTCCAACTAGAATCCATAGCGCCTTCATCTTCGATCCCCCCCATCATCGGAGTGCGGTGATGCGGATTCTACGCAAATCGATGATCGAGATCTGCAGTTCGCTGGGTGTGGCATACAGCGCAAGTCGATCGCGATCGGCCTGGCGGCGATGTCGAGGATAGAGACCGCCGTTTGCAGCTCAGTCAGGGACGGGGCAATTCCGATCCAGTACGCACCGTTCCGCCTCTCTTCGCGTATCTCATGAGCCAGATGGCAGCTTGATTAATATATGCTTACGCATATAATAGCGATTGCATATAGTCGCGTGAGGAGGCGTCCGTGTCTCTTGAGTACGCAATCCTTGGGTTTCTCGAAGTCGGTCCGAAAACGGGCTACGACCTGAAGCAACGGTTCGATCGATCGGTTTCCGGATTCTGGTATGCCGATCAAAGCCGCATCTATCGGACGCTCGAGAAGCTACGAGCGCGTGAATGGGTTTCCCTGAAGGTTGTTGCCCAGACCGAGCGCCCGAACCGGAAGCTGTACAGCATCACCGGGAAAGGGCGCGACGCGTTCTATCGGTGGATGGAGGACTGCCAGGCGGGTCCGCCCAGTCGAAACGGCTTCTTGGTACAGCTGTTTTTCGCCGGACTGCTCAGCGACAGCGAAGCGATCAAACTTCTGGAGGACAAGAAGCGACGCGTGCTGGACGTCCTGGCTTCGTTCCCCGAACGGTACCGGTTGGGGAGTGCGTATGCGCACGACGAGTCGGAGCGCGTGGACTTCTTCCATTGGTTGACGCTCGATTCGGCTGTCCACATGCGTTACGCGTATCTGACATGGATCGACGGCGCGATCGATCGGATCCGCAGGGGCGAATACGAGAACGGGCGGGAGGGGGCGGTGACCCGATGGCCGCCGTATCACGGCGGCAACACGGTTGCTGCGCTGGAAGCTAGCGAGATGCCGGACTTGGACCCGGATGCGAGCGAGACGAGGAGGATGGCATGACTCAGGCAACGCGCTGGTGGGTTGCCGGAATCGTCATTGCGCTCTGCATGGCGGTCGGCATTCTTGGAGCCCGGGTGGACGTGGTGCAAGCCAGCGATCGATCGGGTCGTCCGCGGGCGGAGAAAGCAACCGGCGCCGTGGATGCTTCGATCGAAGCCGAAGCCTTGCGGAAAGGACTCTCGTCTGCCGGATTTGTTGACGTTCCCGAGAACGTGGTGGCGACGCTGTCGACGCTTGAGAAGCTCGACGACTACCCCGTCTACACGATGCGCTACATCGGGCCGTATGTCCTCCCGTCGGAGTTGGAGCGTGCCTCTGCGCAGGGGGACAGGCAAGCTGGCAACAGCGATTGGGCATGTTCCCTGTTCGCGGCGGTGGCCGATCCAAGGCGGGCCGTATTTGGCCGTAACTTCGATTGGGAGTACAGCCCGATCCTCGTCCTGTTTCTCGAACCGAGCGAAGGGTACCGATCCGTGATGTCAGTTGATATCGCGTATCTCGTCGAGCCGGAGTGGATCAATCGGCTCGATGCGGCGCCCGTCGAGGAGTTGGTGCCACTGCTCACCGCCCCGTTCTTGACGTTTGACGGGATGAACGAAATGGGGTTGGCAGTCGGGATGGCGTCGGTTGACTACGAGTGCGGCTATCCGAGCAATCCGGACAAGCGCGACGTCGGCGATCTGCGATTGATGCGCGAGATGCTCGAAGCGTCGGCAACGGTTGATGAGGCAATCACGTTTCTCGAGACGATCAACCCAGTCAGTCAGGGCGGACCGAACACCCACTATGTGATTGCCGACCGAACGTCCGCAGCTTTGATCGAGTACCACGACGGCGAGATGTACGTCCTTGGCAGCAGCGCGAAGGCGCCGTGGCAGTTCGGAACGAATTTCCCGGTGATTCTTGCGGAAGGTAGCCCAGGTGGACGCTGCTGGCGGTACGATCGGATCGAAACGACGCTTCGCGAGCAGGTTGGCGACTTGTCGGTGGCCGAGGCGTCTGACTTGCTTCACGCGGTGTCAACACCGATGACGCGTTGGTCGATTGTCTACGACCTCGCGAAGCTTCAGATGCATCTGACGATCGAGCGAGACACGGGGACCATGCGCATGTTCTCGATCGATGACGGATCGAAGTAGTCACCAAGGATGGACATGAATAGGAGTCGATTGTTGATCCAGCTGGCTGTGGTCACCCTACTTGCTGTCGCGGCTTGTCTGGAGATGACGGCGTCCGAGGCGTACTTCGGGCTGCAACCGCCTGCGGACGGGCCGGAGATCTTCGCGCCAGGGATCGTTTCTCTTGCAGGCAACGTTTCTCGCGAGTCCGACATCAGCTTCTGGCCCGACGGGCAGCGGTGCTTCTTCGCGCGATTCGGAGAGAGCATTCCAGACCACACGATCTTCGAGTCCCAGTGTGTGGATGGCATGTGGACTGCCCCGGCACCGTCTCCGCTGTTCCCGAACGGCGCATTCGAGCCGAGCCTATCACCCGATGGCGATAGGATCTTCTACGTTTCTCCGGATCTCTCAGTCGGGCACGGTTCACACGTCCTTTGCATGATGGAGTTCGGTTCAGGTGAGTGGAGCGAGCCCGCACCGCTGTTCGCCGGACTGTACGCCTCAGCGGCCCTGGATGGGACCCTCTATTACACGACCTTCTATCGGAATAAGGATCACATTGCGTACCGCATGCTAGAGGACGGCATGTACGGGGAGCAGAGGCTGCTTGGATCGAGCATCTACGACATGAGGCACGAAGACGCGCATCCGTGTATTGCACCCGATGGGAGTTGGTTGATCTTCGATTCAGACACGCGCCCACGCAGCGGGATGTGCCGCTTGTACGTGAGCTTCCGGGCCGAGGATGGAACGTGGGCCGAGCCGATCAACATGGAGCCCGTCTTGGGCGATTGTCCCGCGGCGCTCGCCCGTGTCAGCCCGGATGGGAACGCGTTGTTCTTCAAGGCCGATGGGGACATCTGCTGGGTCGACACATCGTTGGTCGAATCGCTCTGTCCCTATCCTACGGAGGATCAGCGGTCGTAGGGCCGAGGGTCCTGAGAATGCGAAACCAAAGCGGAGGCCTAGGGATAGGAGGAATGCAACGATGCACTGTCGAGCGATACCGGTCGTAGGACTTGCAGTGGTTCTTCTTCTGTTTCTCGATCTGTCCGGTGCTGCATGCACGCCCGATAGCTTTGGAGATAGCGATCCGTTTGCTCGACCGGTCTCGACCGCGGAGTCCGAGGGGATGGATCCCGACCTTCTAGACGAGATGCTGGGAGCGATCCGGGATCAGAATGCGCGGACCGATTCCTCCGATACGATCGACTCCGTGATTGTGATTCGGCATGGGAACGTTGTGTTGGAGGAGTACCCCAACACGTCGTACCGCGCAGACCGTCGGCATCATCTGTTCTCGGTCACCAAGAGTATCACGTCGCTGCTGCTGGGGATCGTCCTGGATCGCGGATGGATCGAGTCGGTCAATGTGCCGGTTCTCGATTTGCTCCCGACGCTGCTGTCGGAGGACGGAACTGAGGGCAAGCACACGATCACTCTTCAACACCTGTTAACGATGTCGGCCGGACTGGAATGGGACGAGGACACGTGGCCCGTCCGCGACCCGCGCAACGATTTCGGCCGAATGGAAGGAAGCCTCGACCCACTACGATATGTGCTCTCCAAGCCACGGGTGGAACAGCCCGGCGAGCTGTTCTGGTACAACTCCGGGCTGTCCCACGTGCTCTCCGCAGTGATTGCAGAAGCATCCGGGATGACCACGCTTCAGTTCGCCCGGGAAGCGCTGTTCGCGCCGCTCGGCATCGAGAACATCGCCTGGGCCCGGGATCGGACCGGGTTGTACAAGGGTGGAACGCAACTCTACATCCGGCCGCGCGATCTGGCGAAGATCGGCGTCCTCTGCCTGAACGAAGGTATGTGGAACGGGACTCGAGTTGTGTCGAAGGAGTGGATCGAGCAGTCCACGCAAACCAGAGTCCACGGCCGGACCGACTACTTCGCGGGGCGAAGCTACGCGTATCACTGGTGGACGGCCGATGCATACAGGGCGTACTACGCCTCGGGATCGCAGGGCCAGAACCTGTACGTGTTCCCGGAGCTGGATCTGATCGTCGTGTTTACGGCGACCGTTCAGGAAGGGGCGATCTTCCCCGAGGCACTGACCCGCGACTACATCCTGCCGGCCGTCGAGGGAGAAGAGGCATAAACTGATCCGGGCGGTCTTGCGATGGCCGTCGTGATGAGTGGACGTACCCGCGACGAGTGATCGGTGAACCGTGCTCGGCGGGCGCATGCTGGAACTCGCGGCTCCGGTGAATCGAGGGCATCCTGTGCTTCTCCAAGAGGATGAGTGACTCATCAGCTTCTCCATCTTGTCATGACGGGCCGCGTGTAGTGCCTATGGGGCTTGAGCAAGAGTGCTACAGCTCGCGTTTGGGCGCGGCTACGGGGATGTCTCTATACTGAAACGGTAGGTTCGACAGCATGAGCGAGATGCGGACACAAGACGAGCTGGTGTTGGTTGGCGAGGGTCGGACGGCCGAGATCCTCTCGTGGGATGACGGGCGCGTGGTGCGTCTATTCCGCGAGGGGAGTTCGCGCACGTATGCACTGAGAGAGCTTGATGTCGCTTGCGCAGTTCACGAGGCCGGTATCCCGAGTCCCGCCGTCTACCGCGCCGATTCGGAGGACGGACTGGTCAAGATCGGCAATCGGTTCGGCGTCGTGATGGATCGCATCGAGGGATCGACCATGCTGCGAGTGCTCTTGGTGAAGCCTTGGCAGCTGGTCCGGTTCGCACGAGCCTGCGCCCGGCTCCATCGGGCAGTGCATGCCACCCGTGCAATCGATCTTCCCTCTCAACGTGAGCGGCTTCACCGCGTGATCGATCGCATTGCAGAGGATATCGGCAATGAGATCGCTGGAAGGCTCCATGCGGCGGTCAATGCCTTGCCTGATGGGGATACTGTCTGTCACGGCGATTTCCATCCGGACAACATCCTGCTAGGCATGCAGGGTCCCGTGATCATCGATTGGGGGCCGGCAACATCAGGTAATCCGGCGTGCGATGTGGCGTGGACGGTCCATCTCTTTCGCTATGGAGGGTCGCCACCTGGGATGAGCCTCTGGCAGCGGCTGGAGCTGACCGGATTCCGAAGGCTCTTCCTCTCTGTTTACCTTCGATCCTACCTAAAGGATTCGACGATGAGCCGCAGCGATGTCGAGCAGTGGGCGTTTCCGATTGCTGCGCTCCGCCTCGGAGATGGCATTCCGGAGGAACGTGGCTTCCTGCTTCGGATGATTCGAGAGCACTTCGCTTCGATGCCGGATCGCAGTTCGTAGATCAATCTCAGCACTCCGGCGATGGGCGGGGGTAACACATGGTGGGTGGAAAGGATCCCTGGTGTACTGCGATCTGCGGAGCTATCTATGTTCTGCAGCAATCACCTCAGCCCACCGGGCCTCCCCATCATGGAAGGGGAGGGAGAGAGACGCGGCCGGGAGGAGGCTGCGCGTGTGGCAGATCAATCGGCGTCTCGCACCACGCGAACCAGGTTCTTGACTCGGACGACATCACCTTGAGGGCCACGTCCGGTCGGGATGGCCGACCCCGACTTCGGGTCGGAACGTTGGCAGCCGGCTCCATGCACATCGACGTAGTGGCTGTTCATGTACCCGAGCCCGCGGCCGAACGCGACGTAAACTGCTGCGGCGCCACCGCGTGCCGAGGCATGCGTTGTGCTGGTCCAGCAGAAACCCCAATCGATCTGCCCGGCTTCATTTGTGATGGTCGTCACATGGAAGATCGGATCGATTGCGGCTGAGTTGGTCGTGTCCGGCGAACGTGTGTAGTCGACGATTGACTGCAGTTCCTTCGCGTTCGGCAACCGCCAATCGGAGTAGCCGAGATAGGCCGAGTCGTTGAGGTACTGGACGTAGGCTAGCGCGTCTTCCCAATCCATGGCGCCTCCGTTGGAGGCGATGACAGTTCCTTCCGAACTGCTGATACTGCCCGAATCATCCTGCGACCACATCAGGCCGGTGGCAAGGTCAATGACCTTGCTGGTCCCGTCGTCGAGGAAGTCGTTCTCGCCATAGGCTGTGTTCCCACGGACGTAGCGAACGTAGAACTGCATGTCGCTGCCGCGGGGGGTGGTCAAACCATAGCCCTTGATCCGGCCGTCGGCGAAGTTCACGCCGAACATCAGGTCTCCGGCGACGTAGAGGGTGTTTGTGGCCCATTGGGAATCGATGACTCGCTCGCCTGCCGATGTATCGCCGTACTCAAACTCAAAGAATGCCGTGTCGATGAACGGGTGGTTCGCTAGGTCGCTCATCGGATCGACGTCCTCACCGGAGAAGTCGATTAGCGAGTAGAGTTCCTTGATCGTTGGCAGCCGCCAATCGTCGTAGCCGGCCAGGTCGAAATCGTTTGCCCCCACTGCCGCTTCAGCTTGCGACATCTTGCCGGAGTAGCCCTGTTGCCACATCAGACCCGTGACCAGATCGAACACCGTTCCATCGCCGTTGTCGACGTACTCCGGTTGGAATCCGTCGGTGTGGGCATCCTGTCCGAAGAACGCTTCTCCCTCCAACGGGGGAGCAATCTCACCGGAGTTGTCGTAGCTCTTTTCTTGATGGGTGTCGACGATCGCGTAGCTGTACCCCTCGGTTGCGGCAATCGCCTCACCAACCTCCAGCCACGCCGCAACGCTACAACCGGAAAGCACAAGGGCGGCAGCGAGTAGCGGTACTGTCCATCGCAATCGTTTCGTCATGAATCTCATCACAATCCACCTCTGCATACGCTCATCGCGGAATACGCACAGCGTAGGAAGGAAAGGTGAGCGCTCTGTGAAGGACTGAAGACATCTGTGTGCGTCTGCATCCAGGACCTCCAGGGGGAACGGGCCCCTCTGGACTCTTGCACCCCGTGAGTTTCAGGGAAGCGGGAAACTGAAGGACGAGACGCGTATTGCAGATTGCAGCATGCGAACTGGGAGAACAGCGCAGCCCCTCCGGTTTCGCATAGGTGCCAAGCCGGTCGCTCATGTGCTAAGCAAGGGGCAATCCACACGGAATCCACACGTATTGGACGACACGGGGTGTCTGCCGGTGCATACGTAGGGTAGCTCACTCAAGAAGGAGGCGAGTGAAATGCTCAGCACCAACGTTGGCGGAGTCCCCGGACTCGGGCTGATCCTCAGGGAACAGCTCTGGCTTATGGTCCTCGAACACGAGAAGGAACACGAGGAGAAGGCAACGACTGTCCGCGGTGTCCATTGGCTGCGTGATTCGCTGAGCGCGCCGAAGACTGCCTCAGGTGGAGCGCCACCCGAGGTGGACACCTGGACCTGTCCGCGATGTCGATCGCATCGTTGCATACGCATCAATCCAGGCAACGTGAGTGAACCTGTCTACTGCTGCTCCGTTTGCGGCTACAGGTTCCATAAGCCCTCGGCCATGCGTCTCCCGGACCACGAGTTGCTGCGTCCGACACGAACTCGATCAACCGGCTCAAACTCGGCCAGGCTGGGAGGGCAAGCAACACACACTTCATCTCCCTGGATCCCTTGCTCTTGAGCGGAACTGCGAGCAACAGGCCGAGACCCAAGTGGGCCTTGGCCTGTCGCTACGACTTGCAGGTCAATCGAGTGTCTCTCCCGCTGCCTCGGCTGCGGCACGATCTTCGTACACACAGATACAGAAATTGCAGTCCGTGGTCTCCGTTGAGTAGACGCCGTCGTAGTACGTGATCTTTCCATCCTTGTTGCAGTCGTAGTCCCTAGTGACGTCGCATCCGCTCTGCCCATCGAATAGGGCGATAGTTCCATCAGCGAAGCGAACATCGACGACGGCATGTCCGCTGGTCCAGTATGGTTGACCGTTCCCTTTCCGGTAGTTGGGATTCTTCTCGGCGATTACTGTGAACGACGCCTTGATCCCGTTGGCCTCGAAGTATCGCTCGAGATCGTGTGCGAAATCATCGCAATCATGTGTCTTCGGGACATACCTCTCGGTTCCTCCCCAGTTGACGCCACGTTTGGGGTTACTGCCGGCGAGCTGTCCTGCGCGACCGTATCCGGGAGTGCCCCCGCTGGAGTTTGTCATCGAGAAGAAGACGGGCGGATAGGTGATGCTTGGTGGCGTCCAGGGAGGCATGAACCCGATGATCACGCCGCTACGATTCTCGCAATCGCCGATGGATCCACGGAATCTTGCTTGCCCCACCTTGCAGATGACGCTGTCTTCGGGCTCGTCTCTGTAAGGGAACACGATCGGCGCATGCCCGAAGACGATCCGGATGGCGTCGTAGTATGAGTCTGGGATGTACGAGAACTCTTCCACCGTGCCGTAGCCCAGCGTGTCAAGCAGCTTGCTGCCATCCTCGCTGGCGGCGTAGTACGAGATGGCCTCCATCACATGCACTTTCAGATCAGCGGGGAACAGGCTTGAGAATGCAAGGCCGGAATAGCCCAACGGGCCGGCAACATCGACAATCCCCACTCGCTCCCAGACATCGGGAAACGCCGTCTCGGCACTTGCCCGGATGTCGGTTCCCCTCCATCGGAGTTCCTGGTCAATCAGGCATTCGCATTCCTTATCCCAAATGCCGCGCTCTGGATCGTCTCCCCACGACCACGTGTCGTCACTCACTCCTGTTGGATCGGGTGGGCTCCCCCAATCCACAAAAAAATCGATCCGCCCCTCATAGAGCATCTCGAGCAACACGTAGTAGTTCCAATCTCCCACCTCAACCAGTTTGCCGACTTCGATATCTCCGTAGCCGAACTGCTCAGTCAGCAGGGTGCTCTCTACAGTCGGCCACGGCCAATCCCCGCTTCGATAGGCTCCAGTGCGGTTCTGCAGGTCGGCTGGGGTTTCGATGCCGGAGTCTCGGAGGGCGTAGATCGCCGCGTAGGTGTAGTTCAGACCGAATGCGTCGACGGTTGCCATACTCATCACGAGCGTTCCCTGAGTCGCGGAGTGGAGATCGGCATAATCTGAGCCGGACAAGAGAACGATGGCATCCGGTCGATCGTATGAGAGCTCAGTGTTGAGCTCCTGCAGTGATCCGTATTCCACAGCAAACGCGAGACCTGTTTCGCGAGCCAGGTCATCCTTCAGCTGATCGAGCGTGTCTGCGTTGGCTTGAGTGCTTGCGGTTGGCACGACATACAGCTGGATCGGGAAGCCTGGTGTGCCGGGATCGGGGAGCGCGTCTTCCTGCTGAACTGCTGACGCGGGAACAAGCCCCAATGTCAGCAAGAGAAGCAAGCCCAACCTGTTTGCGAAACGGAATCGTCGAGTCTTCATTGGCCACCTCCTGCGTGCCTCCTGAAGAAGCAACTCATTCACAGATAATAGGATCATAGCGCCACATCAGTCAACTCATCACTGCATACGCGTAACAAACCACTCCCTGGCGTGTGGATCGGCTTGCTTCGTAGGACGCAACGGATGTTCTAATGGGGATCCAAGCATCCCTCACTCGCAGATCGCGATCATCGATCTCAAGCGCCGGTTGAATCCGAACTGTCCTCTTGTACTCTCGGCAGCGGGAGGTGGACATGCACCAGCGAATCGAGACGCACGAGGACCTTCTCAGCTTCTATCGAATGCAATCCGAGGTGACCGATCCGGGTCCCCGCAAGGGAGCGTACGACGATCTGCCGAATGGAATCCCTGATCTGTGCCGAGTGATCCAGCAGAACGTGATTCACATGTGGTGGATCGGCGAGGAGACGTACGGGTTTACGAAGGACGCACTCGAGAGCCATGAGCGGGATATCGTCGATGAGATCAGCCTCCGAACAGTCTCTGACATGCTGGACAGGATCTTTCAGATGGATCCCCGACCGTTCGGTGAGCCGCGAGATCCTCTGCGGCGCCTGGTCGGAAACTGCCGCGATTACTCCGTTCTTCTCGTCTCAATCCTGCGAGATCGTGGCATTCCTGCCCGTGCTCGGACCGGAACGGCTCGCTACTTCTTCCCTGACGGCAGCCGACTCGAGGACCACTGGATCTGCGAGTTCTGGAACGATGAGAAGGAGAGATGGCAGCAGACGGACGCTCAGATCGACCACGTCATGTTAAGGGCGATGAAGATGGCGCTCGATCCGGCCGATCTTCCCGCTGGGCAGTTCCCCACCGGTTGGCAGTGCTATAACGAACTCGAGAGCGGCCGTATCAAGCCAGAAGGCATCGGCTTTTCACCCGACCACTGTGGTATGGGCTACGTCCTGAACAAGATATTGGCTGACATGGCCTCGGTGACGGGCGATGAGATTCTCCCATGGGCTGGCTGGGAAATCGGAGGACCTGATGGCGGGACTCAGCCAGGAGATCGGGAGCTGGCCGAACGGATGGTCGAGCTTCTGAGAGGAATCGATGAGCTGGCCATTCTTCAGGAAGCTCGTGATCTGATGGTCACGCACGAACGCGTGAAGCGTCCGGAAGGGTACACAGCAGACAAGTTCCAACGAGCGTGGCTGAACTAGCCTCTCATTACGGGGGAGGGTCTGCCTGACGAAGCCCTGCTCCCCGCCAAGGCTGTCTGAGTATGGTAGCTGCAGGCATAATCCTAGTCGAGAGCGAATCCGGGGAGCGGAAATCCCTTCGCAATCCGGATTCTGGGGACCAGGTGAAACGGAATCTTGGCGGTAGAGACTCACGTTGTTGCGGATCGACAGCGGCGCTCAAGCCTGACAAGGCGTGCACGCGTGAGACAAAGCGGGGAAGGGAAGAAGGCGCTCCACAAGGCGTGGAGTAGAACGCAAAGCGATCTCGATGTGGCTGGTGTGATCTTCTTGGTTCTCGATGCACACGGAGCGGTGCAGATGATCAACCGGACGGGTTGCGATGTACTCGGATATGCCTCCAGCGAAATCGCAGGCAGGAACTGGTTCCGTGATTTCCTTCCAGACACGATTCGCGACGCGACGAAATCGATCTTCGACAAGCTGCTTGCGGGAGATGTTACTGGGATCGAACCGCATGAGAATCCGATTCAGACCAAGGCGGGAGAGATACGCACTATCCGGTGGTGCAACACGCCTCTCATGGATGAGAAAGGGAATATCACCGGCGTGCTCAGTTCGGGAGAGGATATCTCCCGGCACAAGCGTGTGGAGAAGGAACCGCAGCTAGGCCAAGAAGAGCTGAGAAATTTCTTCGAGCATGCGAGCATCGGCATGGCAATTGGGTCCGCGGATGGAACTCTGCAGAAGGCGAACACAGCCCTGTGCGAGATGCTCGGCTACTCGGAAGATGAGTTGATCGGAAGAACATTCGAGCATGTTGTCCATCCCGCGGAATGCGAAGCGGATCGAGACGGCCTTCTACACATCGTTGCCAGCCAGCCGGAAAGTGTGCCAAAGGAGATGGAGTACATCCGCAAAGATGGTCACGTCATGTGGGGGTTGCTCAATCTCTTTGCTGTGCGAGATGCTCGCGGCCGTGCCCGGCACTTCATTGCCCAAATCCAAGATATCACAGAGAGGAAGAGATCCGAGCAGGCTCAGGAAGCCCTTCACCACATCGCGACAGCAGTGCTTACGTCAGACAGCCTTGCAGAGCTGTTCGTTGAGATCAGGCGCGAGCTGGGATCCATACTTGAAACGGAGAACTTCTACATCGCGCTCTACGACGAGAGCACAGACATGATCTCTCTTCCTCACATTACGGATCAGAAGGATCGATTCCGGAAGTTCCCGGCCGGCAAATCGCTGACGGCGAACGTCATACGCACTGGAGTATCGTTGCTCGTCCAAGAGGACCAGATTATTAAGATGGCCGAGGCAGGGGAGATCCAACGCGTTGGCGCGCCCGCGAAGATCTGGCTTGGCGTCCCATTGAAGGTGGATGATCGAGTCATCGGCTCGCTGGCGCTGCAGAGCTACGATGACCCGTCGGCCTACGACGAGAAGGATCTTGCCGTCCTGGAGTTCGTGTCGAATCAAGTCGCGCTTTGTGTTGAGCGAAAACGGGCCGAGGAGGAGGTCCGCAACAGGGCGACCCGTCTTGCAGTGGTTACGAAGACCGCAAAGGCAGTCAGCGCGATTCTCCAGCTGGAAGAGTTGATGGAAACGGTCTACCGAACGACGGCACCCATCTTCCGCGCTGACACATTCTTCATTGGCTTCTACGACGAAGAGACAGAGGAAATGGATTGCCGCTACCTGGTCGACGAGGGAATCAAGCAACCTCCAACCCGCATACCGTTGGTCGGCACCCTGTCCTCCGTTGTCGCAAACGAACGAAGGGTGCTTCATGTTCACGACTGGGAGAAGGAGAAGGATCAACTCCCAGGAATCCGACTCATCGGCAAAATGAGGCCTGCGCGCTCGTGGCTGGGCGTACCGCTCATTGTGGGGGAGCGCTTGATCGGGATTCTCAATGTCCAAGCGTACCGTCCCAACGCCTACAGCGAAGACGAGGAGAAGCTGCTGGCAACGATTGGCGACCAGATCGCTGTGGCATTCGAGAATGCCAGGCTGTACGAGGGGATCAAGCAGGAGTTGATCGAAAGGGAACGCTCCGAAGGCGAGGTCCGCAAGCTAAACCAGTACCTGAAGAGCGTCATCGACAACGCAGATGTGTGGATGGAAGTTGTCGATAGACACAATCGCATCACGCTCTGGAACAAGGCGGCGGAGGAGATCTCCGGATACGCTCGGGAAGAGGTCGTGGGACACGACAAGGTCTGGGACTGGATCTACCCGCGAGAGGCAAATCGCTCAGAGGCTCTCGCTTCTCTGGTTGGAGCAGGCGGACAGGGAGCCATCGATGACGAAACGACCATCCGGTGCAAGGATGGAAGCACAAAGATCATGGCGTGGAACGAACGCTGCTTCCTGGATGATGACGGCCATCCTGGGGGCATCATCGCCATCGGTCGCGATATCACGGCGCGAACCGAGGCGGAGGCCAGACTTAGGGACACACTGCGCGGAGCAATCGAGGCACTCGCACTCACAACCGAAATGCGAGATCCATACACGGCAGGCCATCAGGAACGTGTCGCAGACCTCAGTATCGCCATTGCCCGAGAGATGGGGCTGTCAGACGATCAGTGCGAGGGCATTCGAGTGGCGGGCCTCATGCACGATATCGGCAAGATGGCAGTGCCTGCGGAGATTCTCAACAAACCCCGCACGTTGACGGACACGGAGTTCAACCTCGTCCAAGGCCATCCGAAAGCGGCGCAGAGTATCCTGGACCGGATCGATCTGCCTTGGCCGGTTGTACAGACTGTCCTTCAGCATCACGAGCGGATAGATGGGTCCGGCTATCCAGACGGGCTCAAGGGCGAGGAGATTCTTCTTGAGGCGCGCATCCTTGCTATCGCGGACGTTGTTGAAGCGATGTCATCGCACCGGCCTTATCGTCCTGCCTATGAGATCGAGCAGGCGCTGGAAGAGATACGGGAGGGAGCTGGCATACGCTACGATGAGCGCGCTGTCGCGACCTGCATCGACCTGTTTGAGTCCGGCATGTTCACATTCGTGGAGTAGCGGTCTGAAGCACCAACTGGAACTGAAACCAGGGGGTACGATCCAATCATGTGCTCTCGGCATGCAATCATCGCCAATTGCGTACTGTGCGGCGGGCAGAAGTGGGTGCAGATCTCGCGCTGTCGTCGATATTCTTGGCCCGATTTCCGGAGTGATGCAGCCGGCCGGTGAGAGGCAGGGTATTATCATCACATATCAGAAGAGTGGGGGTTCGGTCAGCGGCACATCCGTGGTATCGTGACGAACGGACTCATAGGAGCGGATCATGGGCAGCTCTTGTCGTATCTCACACCCTGGGAATCAGCCGGGCCGTGCGCCTCCTTTCAATAGATCGGTTGTGTTGTGCCTTCTCGTCTTCTTGCTCGGCTCCTTTCACGTAACGATTCTCTCTCAAACGATCCGTGTGGGCGTCTACCACAATCCTCCGAAAGTAGCTGTGGAGGATGCCGATGTGGTGTCCGGTCTCTACCCGGAGCTTCTCGAGTACATCGCCACTGAGGAAGGATGGACGCTCGAATACGTCTTGGGAAGCTGGTCGGAATCGATGGCGCGACTCGACCGCGGCGAGATCGATCTGATGGTCGACGTGGCATACACCGTCCCAAGGCGAACGCTCTACGCATTCAATGAGGAGACGGTCCTCGTGAATTGGGGGACCGTCTATACGCGAGCGCCGCTGAAGGTTTTGTCTCTTCCGGAGATGGCAGGACTGCGCATTGCGGTGATGCGCGGCAGTACGCACACCGAGGATCCGGGCGGAATCCGCGATCTTGCGCAAAGATTTGGCATTGACTGCACGTTTCTTGAGATGGATGACTACGAGGAGGTGTTCCAGGCCCTGGATGCCGGCGATGCAGATGCCGGCGTAGTCAACCGTGTGTTTGGATTGATGTTCGAGGCGGAACACGAGGTGGAAAGGACTCCGATCGTATTCAACCCGATCGAGCTTCGATTCGCCTTCCCTCCCGACGGCCCGCTGACGCCTCTGCTGATCGAACGGATCGACACTGAGATTGCCAGTCTGAAGGGTGACGCTGACTCGATCTACTACCGGGCGCTCAAGGAGAACCTCCTGGACAGGCCCCGGACGGAGACGATCTTCCGTTGGCCGGCTTGGATCCCGCCGAGTCTCGCCTCGGCGGGCGTGCTGATCCTGATCCTTGTCGTGGCGATCCTTGTGATCCGTCGCGAGATTCGACAACGCGCGAAAGCAGAAGAGGCGCACCGGCGAAGCGAAGAGCGATTCAAGCTTGCCATGAAGGGGGCAAGCGACGGGCTGTGGGACTGGAATCTCGTGACCGGCGAGGTGTACTACTCTCCGCGGTGGGCATACATGCTCGGATATGACACGGAAGAGCTTGAACCCACGGTCGAGACATTCAGAAGGCTTGTCCATCCAGATGATCTCGATCAGGTGCGGGCTGCCGAGGCCAGTTGCCTTTCCGGCAGAACGGACCGCTATCAGACCGAATTCCGAATGCTCCATCGGGACAGCATCTACATCACGATCTTATCCCGCGCATTCCTTGTGCGAGATGAGGCGGGCAATCCCATTCGCATCACGGGGACCCATGTCGACATCAGCGAGCGCGAATACGCTGCGGAAACACTCAAAGAGGCCAAGGAAAGAGCCGAAGCTGCGGATCGAATCAAATCGGCTTTCTTGGCGACGATGTCGCACGAGCTCCGAACCCCATTGAATTCGATCATCGGCTTCACAGGTATCCTGCTGCAGAGACTGGCCGGGCCACTGACAGAAGAGCAGGTGAAGCAACTAGGAATGGTGCAGACAAGCGCGCGGCAGCTGCTCGATCTGATCAACGATATCCTGGACATCTCGAAGATCGAAGCCGGGCAGCTGGAGATGACTTTCGAGCCGTTCGGCTTGTGCGACCTAATCCGCGAAACTGTGGATGCGGCCCGCCCGCTTGCGGGGACGAAGGCAGTTGAGCTGTTCGTCAAGGCGGTTCCCGATGATTGCGTAATCCAGAGCGATCGGCGGCGGGTTGGTCAGATCGTGATGAACCTGCTGAGCAACGCAGTGAAATTCACCGAGGAGGGCTCCGTCTGGGTATCCTGCATCGAAGACAGTGCAGATGTGTTTATCTCCGTAGGAGACACGGGCATCGGAATCGATGCCGAGGATCTTGGGAAGCTGTTCGTTCCGTTTCAGCAAGTTGACAACGGTCTGACCAGGAAGTACGAGGGAACCGGACTGGGACTCTCGATCTGCAAACGGCTGAGCGAAGCGCTCGGAGGAAGTATCGATGTGGAAAGCGAGCCGGGACATGGGAGTCTGTTCACGGTTCGAATCCCAAAGGAAAGCGAAGTACCGGCATGAGCCAAACGATCCTCGTGATTGAAGATCAAGAACAGAACTTGTATCTGATGAAGTACATGCTCGAGCAACGAGGCTACCGTGTTGTCCTTGCTCGAGACGGAGAGGCAGGTATTGCCGCGGCACGCGTCGAGAATCCAGATCTTATCCTCCTCGACATCCAGCTTCCGAGAATCAGTGGGTATGACGTTGCCCGCGCACTTCAGTCGGATCTAACGACATCGACTACTCCGATTGTTGCTGTGACATCCTATGCCATGCCAGAAGATCGGAAAGAGGCGATGGCCGCCGGCTGCACCGGGTATGTCGAGAAGCCCATTGAGCCTGATCGGTTTATCCATCAGATGGAAGAACACCTGCGTAAGGACCCCGCGGATCCGAGCGATCTTCCGTGTGGGGCTGAAGGAGGTCCTGGATGAAGATTCTCGTCGTGGACGACAAGGAGGATGCTCGCTATCTACTGCACGCGATGCTGACCGGGCATGGGCATGACGTGGTGGAGGCGACCAACGGAGAGGAGGGACTGGAGCGAGCGAGGGAAGAGCGTCCGGACCTGATCATCTCCGACATCCTAATGCCGGTTATGGACGGCTTCCGCCTGTGCCGAGAGATCCGCCGGGATGACGGACTCAAAGATACGCTGTTTGTCTTCTACACGGCCACCTACACACAGGAGAGCGACGCTGACTTCGCGATGAAGATCGGCGCTGACGATTTCATCCGCAAGCCTGCCGAACCAGACGCATTCCTGTCCCGGATCGAAGCGGTTGTCGAGACGACGGAAAAGGGAGCGAAAGCGCGTGCTCCGGAGTTTTCGCAGGAGACGGAGGTCCTGCGGCTTTACAGTGAGCGTCTCGTCGCGAAGCTCGAGAAGCGGTCACTTGATCTGCAGGAGGAGCTTCGGCGGAGGCAACGCGCGGAGGAAGCACTGGGTCGCCATGCACTACGGCTTGAGACACTACGCTCGATTGACATCGCAATCCTTGAGGCACAGTCTCCCGAAGCCATTGCGGATATCGCGTTGGGGGCGCTTGAGGAGATCGTTTCCTGTGCCCGCACGAGTGTCGTTTCGTTCGACTTGGCCAGCCATCAGGCAACGGTTCTCGCTGTAAGGTCCACCACGGAGGGAGTTATGGAGGTGGGCGAGGTTGTGCCGATCGAGGCGTTCGGAGACATCAAGATGCTTCAGTTCGGAGAGCCTACCACGGTGGATGACCTGCGGGCGATGCCCAATCCAACATCGGAGCATCGGCGGTTGCTGGCTGCGGGGATCGAATCCTCGGTGGTCATGCCTCTCCGAGCTCGGGGCGAGTTGATAGGATCGCTGAATGTGGGTTTCTCGAGCCCGCATCAGGCAACGGGAGATGCCGTTTTGGCGGCGACGGAGATGGCGAACCAATTGGCGATTGCCCTCCGGCAGGCCCAGCTTCGCCGCGATGTCGAGCGGCACGCGGCGGCACTCGAGGAACACGTCAAGGAGTTGAGTAAGGCGAAGAATGAGCTAGAGCAAAGCTATGCCGATTTGTCTCGATCGCTGAGTCAGACGGTTGAGGCACTCGCGACAGCGGCTGAAGTCCGCGATCCCTACACCGCCGGCCACCAACGCCGGGTCACTGAGCTGGCTATCGCGATTGCCAACGAGCTTGGATTGGATGAACGGTCTGTCGAAGGCCTCCGCGTGTCGGGGTTGATGCACGATATTGGGAAACTGGCGATCCCCGCTGAGTTGCTGAGCAAACCGAGTCGACTGACCGAGGTCGAATACCGATTGATCCGGGCGCATCCGGAGACGGCGTGCAGCATCCTCGAGACGATCGAATTTCCTTGGCCGATCTCCAGTGTCGTCCTTCAGCATCACGAACGTATGGACGGATCAGGGTATCCCAAGGGACTCAAGGGAGAGGAGATACTTCTTGAGGCTCGCATCCTTGCCGTCGCCGACGTGGTCGAGGCGATGTCATCGCACCGGCCCTACCGCCCAGCACTCGGGATCGAACGAGCTCTTGAGGAGATTCAAGAGGGTGCTGGCACTCGCTACGATGAGAACGTTGTTGCGGCCTGCATCAAGCTGTTTGAGTCCGGCGCATTCTCGTTTGCGGCATAGAGCAACCAAGCTTCATCGGTTGCTGAAGCTGCGGGATCAGTATCCGAATGCATGACGCGAATCCAGATCGATCAACGCTGCTCGCTGCGCACGTGGTCCATGTTCCTTCGAGAGCGTATCCCTACGAGTTCTCCAGTGACCTGGCTGGCGTGTCCTAGTACGTCTGAGAGCAGAAGACGGGGGTTGTGAAGTACATCGCCCAGTTCTTTCGGGAGCGGATGGTGCTGCCTTCCCCCCAAGCTGTCTCTTCGCCGTGTTCGTTCTCAGCCCCGTTCACAACTGCATGCACTGCGATGTAGAGGTCGGAAAGGCATGCTACGTCGTAGTCATCCAGAGCAATCTCATATGAATCGGTAGTTGCGTTGGCGGGAAGCCGCTCATGTTTGTATGGGAAGCGCCCGGGGGCGCTCTTCCTCGGCGGTTCTGTCCCGACGTAGACGTGTGTCTCTTCCAAGACCCATCCGTTCTCCGCGACGATCTCGATGGTAAGGGTGTTGAGCTGCGCGTATGCGTCAACCCAACCAGCGTTGTAGTGTTGTCCGGCCAGGAGCGTGACGGTTGTCGCTGTACCACAGAGTGCGAGGAGGAGGACGATTCCCAGAGTAGTCAGTGCTGCTCTCATTTGGATCCCCTCCACTGTGATTTGGTGGCGGCAGTATGGGGGGATGTGTCCCCCGAAGTCAAATCCGGCCACGAGGGCGTCGGGGCGTAGAGAGCAACGGGAGTGGATGCCTGCCACGAGCACGAGGCAGATGGGCAGCCGAGAGAGACAGCAAGATCACTCCTGAGGGGAGTTGAATCGGATGTTCCTGCTGCCGATGATTGAGGCGCACGCGGACTCGATCGGCCAGACACTCGGGACGTAGCTTGCGAAGGGGGATGCGATGAACTGGAAACTGCTACTGCTTGGCGCGGCGTTGGTTGGCGTGTTGGTGGCCGGGATTCTGCTTCGCTCCGGGGGCGAGCGACCGCTGGAATTGACGATCCTGCACACCAATGATATCCACTCGCACTACGACGCATTCGAACCGTGGGGCGAGCCGGTTCAGGGCGGCGTTGCGCGACTGAAGACCCTGGTGGACGAGATCAGAGACGACGTGGATCACGTCGTTCTCCTCGATGCGGGCGATCAGTTCCAGGGCACGCTGTTCTTCAACGTAGGCGGAGCCGATGTCGTCGCTGATGTGATGAACGAACTCGAATACGACGCGATGTGCATCGGCAACCATGAGTTCGATGCCGGACCGGCCGAACTGGCGACATTCATCGAACGGGCTGACTTCCCGGTTGTCAGCGCCAATATCGATGTATCTACCGATGCTGACCTTTCCGGAGAGATACTTCCTTATGCGCTGTTCAGCTTTGACCGTGAGCCGGTGGCGGTGATCGGCCTGACGACCGAGCAGACGGCGACGTCATCCAGTCCCGGGCCGAACGTTGTATTTCTCGATGCTGTCACCGCTGCGCAGCGGACCATCGACGTGCTTCAGGAGGGCGGCGTCTCTGTGATCATCGCCTTGACGCATCTTGGATACGATCGCGATATCGAGCTGGCGCGAAGCGTCGATGGGATCGATGTCATCGTGGGAGGGCATAGTCACACCTTGCTCGATCCGTATCCGACGCTTACCGAATCGGCATCGGGTGAGCCGGTGCTCATTGTGACCGCCCACGAGTGGGGCAAGCAGCTCGGGCGGCTCGATGTCTTGTTCGCCGATGACGGGCAGGTCAACTCCTACGCTGGGCGAACCGTGTTCGTCGACGAGTCGATCCCCGACGATCGCCGGATGCTTCGTGTCCTCAATGAATACCGACCGGCGATCGATGCGCTCATCCGGCAGGTCATAGGGGAAACCGATGTCGACCTCATCGGTGCGCGGGAGGAGATACGGGTCCGTGAGACGAACCTCGGCAATCTGATTTGTGACGCCATTCTGTGGAAGACCAAGGCGCTCGGCGCGACGATCGCGATTCAGAACGGCGGGGGGATCCGTGCTTCGATTCCATCGGGCGACGTGACGATGGGACAGATCCTTGAGGTTCTTCCCTACGGGAATCGGATCACCATCGTGACGCTCACGGGGGAGGAGCTGGCCGATGCGATCGAGAACGGTGTTGGCCGTGTAGAGGAGGCCTCCGGTTGTTTCCCGCATGTCAGCGGGATGCGCTATACGTTCGATCCGTCAGCTGAGGCGGGCATGAGGATCGTCCGTGTTGAGGTCTGGGAGGATGCCGCCCAGGCCTACATCGATCTCGATCCGGCTGCGACCTACGCCGTTGCCACGAACAACTTCCTCGCAGACGGAGGAGACGGCTACGATGCGTTCGCGCATGCGATCGATCGCTACGACACCGGTTGGCTGCTCTCCGATACGTTGGCGGAATACTTTGATACGGCCGGTCCGCTTGCTCCCGAGCGGGAAGGTCGGATTGTGGAGTCCATGGGAGAGGACGGCTGATACAGACGGGTTGTCGCGAGAGTCGTGGACGCGGAGCAGGTTCGCGCACAGGCCGGTGGAGAGGATTGCGCGTGAATCACTGGCTGTCAGCCGCGGCCGCGAAGGCTCGCTCGAAGAACATCCGCATGGTCGGGGCGACGACATTTATCGGCCACCTGACCATGCTGTGGTCGTGGCCCTCGAGGATGAGGATTTCGGCATGCACGCCGACCTCGATCAGAGCGCTGTACAGCTCAATCGACTGCGAAAGTCCGACCATCTTGTCCTTGTCACCGTGCACGAACAGGCAGGGCGGGTCGTCGACGCTGATGTGACAGATTGGGCTGCCCAGTATCGCGAGTTCGGGAACCTCCGCAAGCGATCCCCCCAGAAGATCCGACACAATGGCGTCCAAACCGGGAACCATATCCTCGGGCACGGAGTTCCTGTACGTGAGTAGGTTGGTCGGACCGGCGAAGCTACACACAGCCTGGACGGAACTCGATTGGTCGAGGTGGTTTCCGACAGTCCCCTCCATCGCTTCACTACCCGTTCCCAGCCCGAGGAGCAATGCCAGATGGGCGCCGGACGACTCGCCATAGACGCCGAACCGGTCCGGGTCGAGGCCGTACTCGGCGGCGTGGGCGCGCAACCAGCGGACGGCCGCCCTACAGTCATGGATCTGCGCGGGGAATGTTGCCTCCGGAGCGAGGCGGTAGTTGATGCTCGCGACGGCGTACCGACTCGCAAGAACGTAGACTGCGTGTTGTCCTCCCTTGTCGCCCTTCCACCAGCCACCGCCGTGAATCCAGAGGATCAGCGGGAGCGGGCGATCGACATTCCGCGGTGGGAGGTACAGATCGAGAGATGTCTGCTCGTCCGCGTCGACGCCGGGAATCGATGCGTACGGAATCGAGAGCTGTGTCTCATATCCGCGGTAGGTCTCGGAAGTGATGTCGATCGACGTTGCTTCCGGTGCGGTGGTTCCGGCCAGATCCGAGAGCGGGATCTCGAATGTCTTGGCCACCGGCTCGGAGTCCTTCGAGCGGTGTGTGATCGTACGTAGCGGTTCCCCGTCCGCGGCGTCGCGCGCGTGAATCTCAAGAGAGGTCGTGCCGCACGTGTCCAACTCAAGGCGCCAGCGTACGACGTTGGAGTCGAATGAAACGACGCGTACGTCAATGCTCACGGTTATCGGGCTGAGCGAGATCGAGGGCTTCGAGTAGGTGATCGAATCCCATGCGTAGAACCATATCTGTCCGTTGCCTTCAGAGAACTGCCACGTGTCGACGAGCAGAATGCCGTCCTCGACATGCAGCTCCACCTGGTTGCCCGTTGTCGACAAGACGAGCGTTAGCTCGTGCGTTGCGGGGACGTCGGATCCGGCCGCTGAAGCGTGCAGTGGCAGTCCGAGCGCCGCGACGGCAAGGGCGATGCATAGGAGCACTCTCATGCGCCTAGCTTAGAACACGAAGAGGGAGAAGGCAAGCTCTCATGCGCGGCCTGCCATAGCGGGTCCTCTGACAGGACGCCGCGATGTCTATCCGGTCGGCCTCGAACAACGGCGCTTGCATCATCGTGCGGCGAAGCCGCCTTACCGGTGTCCGTTGACATCGCAGCGCAGGCTGTTCAGTTGTACCCTTGGATTGCTCGACGAGTGAGCCTCCCAGGAAGGGAAGAGAAAGGAACGGCACGTTGCACACGGACTACACCGTTCGAGAGAGCAGCCGCGCAAAGCATGTCCGGTTTCGTATCTCGCCTTCCGATGGATTGATTGTCGTGGTCCCGGTGGGCTTCGACCAGCGGCGGATCCCGGGGCTGATCGACAACAAGCGCCGATGGATCGAGCGGGCACTGAAACAGGTTGAGGAACACCAAGCGGCCAGGGGACCGAGCGACGAACGGCCTGAGGCGATCAACCTCCGAGCGATCGGACGAACGTGGCGGCTGGAGTGGGTCGCCGGGATTTGCTCGAAGGTCACGGCTGACGAGATCGGACCGGACATTCTGAGGATCACAGGGACGATCGAAGCTCCCGCCATGTGGCGACCGACGTTGCGACGCTGGCTGATCGGACAGGGTCGCGAGTACCTGATCCCGTGGGCTGCGCGGCTGGCAGCGGAACTCGGCGTGACGTTCGGTCACGTCTCCATACGCTGTCAGAAGACGCGGTGGGGAAGCTATTCCACGAAGACGTGCGCAGTCAGCCTAAACGTGCAGCTGCTGTTCCTTCCCGAGCGGCTTGCTCGCTTCGTCCTCGTGCACGAGCTGTGCCATATCCGGTATCCGAACCACTCCCTGGCGTTCTGGGATCTCGTTCGATCCCATGAGCCAGACACAGACCGGCTGCGAGCCGAGCTGCGAGCCGCATGGAAGTACGTGCCTGGATGGCTTGCGTACGGACCCTGACTTCACGTCAGGGTCCGTACGGACGCGAACTGACGTTCGCGTGTTTGATGACGTTCCAGGAATGCGATGGAGTTCGATAGCTCGCCAACAGCGGAAAGCTGGCATAACGGTCTTCTGTTTCGTGCCCGGTTCCCGCTGACAAAGCCGGACACGAAGCCTGGGGCCTGGAAAGCGTGAGTTGGCCTGCCATGGGCCCAACTGCACTACGCCACCCACACCAGAAGCCGAGAAGTCCGGGCTTCTGGTCCGTGTCCGGTTCTCACCAGGAGAACCGGACACGAAGCTTGGGGCATAGAAGGTGATCTACGATCGCCTTCTATGCCCACAAGCGACGCATCTCCTCGTGGTCCCGGAGCAGCTCGTTGAGCGTGCCGATCCCCTCGATGACCCCATCCTTCAGCAGGATGATCCGATCGGCACGTTCGAGCGCCGGCCGCCGGTGCGAAACCACGAGGTAGGTCCGATCGCCACGGGCGAATGATCGCTCCCAAAGCAGGCGCTCTGTCTCGACATCAAGCGCACTGGACAGGTCGTCGAAGACGAGCAGTTCTGGATTGCGTACGAACATCCGAGCTGCTGCTGTTCGCTGTCGCTGTCCACCGGAGAGCTTGACGCCCTTCGCGCCGATCAGTGTTTGAAGACCATCCTGCAGTTGTGGGATGTCGTTCTCCATCACAGCGAGGCGAAGGCTCTCTTCAAGCTCCTGCGCCGAGACGTTGCATCCCATCCGGATGTTCGACTCGAGCGTGTCCGAGAAGAGCTGGGGGACCTGTGACGTGTAGGCGGAACGCGGCGGGACGAAGAACGCGGCGGGATACTCGACCCGTTCTCCATTCCACGTGATCGTCCCCGCGTCTGGTGTCAAGAGGCCCAGGAGCGTCCGCAGAAGCGTTGTCTTCCCGGAGCCGATGCGTCCGGTGACCACGACGAACTCGCCTCGCTCGATCTCGAATCCAATGTCACGGAGCGCGAAGCGGCTTTGACCATTCACGGCGTTTCCGTTCGTGCTCGGCCAAGCATAGCCAAGACCATCGACGACAAGGCGTTCGAGACGATCGCTCGGCATCCGCTGAGGCGTTCGGACCTCCGGCAGCGGGCCGTGGAGGTGGATCGGTTCGTGCGCGACCACGGACGCGGCATCGACCGCCAGCTCGGCCATTCGCTCGAAGGAGACGGCGCCTTGCTTGAGGTGCATCATGAAGTCGCCAATCACGGCGACGAACTCGGCGAGTACGCCGACGTAGATCACGAACAGCGCGAAGTCACCAACGGTGAATGTTCCCGCCCGAAGACTGCTCGCCGCAGCAAGCATGATCAGGCCCTTGCAGAGGGTGGCTGCGTTCCAGAAGAACGAGTGGAACGACTGGCTTAGCAACCGGTCGCGCACTGTCGCATGCAGCCGCTCCTTGTTCAGTTCGCGGATGTGACCGAGCACGTGCTTCTCGGCTCGCGCAAGCTGGATCGTCTGCACACCCTCCATCGCCTCGCCGATCGCGCCGGTCACCCGTTCGGTCGCTTCTCGGCTCGCGCGCCGGAATCGCTGAATGTGCTTGGCAACAAGTCGAGCGGCCACGATGACAACAAGAAGCGGCAGGACGACGACGGCTGTGACCCGCGCATCGATTGCCAGCAGGATTGCGAGCGCGACGCCTGCGTACACGGTGAACCCAACCTGATCGATCAGCCAGCTGATTGTGTCCTCGATAACCATCGTGTCGTCGCGCAGCGTGTTCAGTGTCTCACCCGTCGACCGGTTGAGAGATTCGGCGCCCGGGCGCGAGAGGATGCTCCCGAGCAGGTTCCGGTGCAGCAGCGAGCCCATCGTGTACCGGTGTCGGATGTCGAGCAGCGCACCGGCAAGGATCGTCAGGATTCGCACAACGCCGCCGGCAACGACCAGAGCGATGATGCTCCAGAGTGTGAAGCCGGCCGGCCCCGAGTCCGTCACCCAATCGAAGAAGAGCTTGGCGATGTAGCCCGCGCCGAGTTCGGCCATGAAGATGGTGATCCACGCGAGGATGTCCCAGGTGTAGAGACCGGGACGGTACGTGATCATCCTCCAGAGGGATTGACGCATTCTCATACCAGCACCTCCTCGAGGCCTGTTCTTAACAGCTGGCTCAGGCGGGAGTCTGGGTCGGCAGCAAGCTTGGCGCGCGGGCCGAACTCGGCGATCCTTCCGTCATCGAGGATCAGGATTTGATCTGCCCGCTCCACCGTCGACAGACGATGGGCAATGACAATCGCCGTCCGGTTTTCAAGCAGTCGGTCGACGGCCTGCTCGAGCAGATGCTCGGTTGCCGGATCAAGGCGCGACGATGCTTCATCGAGGATGACGAGGCCCGGGTCGGCGAGGAAGGCACGCCCGAGCGCGACAAGTTGCCCCTGCCCGGCCGAAAGGCCGCCGCCATCAGCTGCCAGCATCGTGTCGAGGCCATCAGGCAGATCGAGGACCCACTCGCGAATCCCCAGGCGGTCGAGCGCGTCGAGAACCCGATTGTCTCCGATCTCAGGATCGAAGAGACGGACGTTGTCGCGAATCGTCGCACGGAAGAGCTGGACCTCCTGCGGCACCTTGCGAACCCCGCGTCGCAGGTCGGCGATCTGAACCGCGTCGACCGGCTGACCGCCGACGCGGACGGTTCCAGCCTGTGGGTCGTACAGGCGGACGAGGAGTCGCGCGAGCGTCGTCTTCCCGCTTCCCGTTCGGCCGAGCAATCCGAGCACACAGCCCGGCTCGAGATCGAAGGCGATGTCGTGGAGCGCAGGCACCATCTCCGGCTCCTGATCGTCATCTCCGGTGGCTGTCGCTTGCGTTTCGTCTGCGTCCACGGTGTCGTAGGGGCGCGCCGCCTCGTAGGCGAAGCTCACCCCATCGAACTGTACGTCGAGCGGCCCTGTCGGCAAGCGTTCGGTGCCGGTGTCATCGAGTCGGCACTCTGTGTTCAGAAGGTCGCGAATCCGTCGGATGCCGGCCTCGGCCCGCTGCAGGTCGGTGATCTGCGTACGGATCTCCGAGATCGGCCCGCGCAGGAGTTCGGTGTAGTGGAAGACGAGGTAGACGGTGCCAATCGTGATCAGCGACGCGCGCCAGAGGGTTGCTCCGACACCGAAGGCAATCGCGTGCCCGAACGTGAACAGGGCGACGTTGGCCATCCACATCCCGTAGCCGCCGAGGCTCGATCGCATCCGGACCGGGAACCGCTTCTGGATGAACCCATAGAAGCGGCGCATCGTGTGGGCAACGGCGCCGTTGCCGCGGATATCCTCGCGTCCGGAAATGTGCTCTCCAAGAAACCCGAAGAACTCAGCCGACAGCTTCCGGTACTTCGTCCAGTAGGGCACCGCCAGCTTGCGGATCCAGACCAACAGGAACAGCGTTGCAATCGCGAAGCCGAAGATCGGAAGACCGATTCGCCAGTCTTCGCGGAAGAGCATCGCGAGAATCCCGGCCACGAGGAGTCCGTTTCCCACGACGTCGATCGTGAACCGCGAGAAGAAGTTCGACAGTGTGGCGACATCTCCGTCGATCCGCTCGATCATCTTCCCCGGCGTATGGTCCTTGTGGAATGTCGCATCCAGGTGGAGTGCATGATCGAGCAAATCGAGACGGAGCGCGTTCGTCGCTGTCCAGGCGACCGTCTCACCGACGTAAGTCGCGGCGACGGAGAGCGCCTGCGTCAACAGGGCGATCCCGAAGAAGAGCAATGCCGATCGAATCAGGGTCGACTGTGCCCCGCCTTCGGTGGCGGTATCGATGAACGTGCGCAGGATCTGTGGGTTGGCAAGTTTCAGGCCGATGGTGACGAGGATGAGCAACGCAAGCACGGCCACCCATCGCCATTGCGAGCGCAGGTAGGTCGAGAGTAGTTCGTAGTACTGCCTAATGGGGACTTTCATGCTGTGGCGTCCTTGTCTTCTGCGGACCCTCCGGGCGAAGAGCAGGCTCTCGCGAGGGATCCTTGTTCCGGGAATCAGTCAGTGGAGACAGACTCGGAAGGATTCGGCTTGGATGGACGTCGGGTTGACGATGAGGTCTTGCGTAGGATGGGACGAATCAGCGAGCGTGCACCACACCAAGCGGAACCGCGGACCGTATGATGGTTTCTACCTGAGCCATTGTCTCGCGCCTCCTTTGCTTGGCATGCCGTGCCAGGACATGCAGATTCGTCTCCCACTTGACGTGATTCGGTGAGTATGGGACACGGTACCGGACGGCAGGGGTGCATTTCAAGTTCGATCTTGCCCTTCGGGAACGCTGCAACCATGATGGGAGAACGATGAGCAAAAAGAGCCCCATGTCGAAACGAAGACGTACCGAGCGAACCCGTGCTGTGACTGTCGTCGTCCTGCTGTGCCTCTCTGTGGGAGTTCTCGCGTCGTGTCTTTCCTTGGCCGTGCCGCCGGGGCCTCCCTACGAGACGGTGATCGAGCCGTTCGAGGTGCTTGGTCCGATGGGAAATACAATCCACGGGCAGATCCGCCGGCCGGATCCGGCGCTGTATCCGGGGTCCGTCTTCCCAGCGGTCATCCTTGTCCCCGGAGGCATCAACCCTGGGCGGATGGAGGTGCATGGGGCGGATGCACGGGCGCTCTCCGAACAAGGGATGGTCGTCGTCTGCTTCAACGCCGAGGGGCGGATCGACACGCTGGCACCCGATGATCTCCGCTCCGAGGGAGCCGAAGACTTCAACGGCTTCCGCCACCAGGAGGGTCTGGCGAACCTGATCGAGTACGTGGCGGTGCTCGACTATGTCGACGAGACCAACATCGGCCTGAAGAGCCAGTCGTACGGGATCACAATGGCGGCCGGTTGCGTCGGGCGGTATCCGGACCTCCCGATCCGATACCTCATTGACGGCGAGGGCCCACCGATCGGCTTCGTGACCTGCCATGGGCCGCGCTTCCTCGCCGGCGACGTGCAGAAGTACAATACGGTACTCGGGATCTTCGGGCGGCTTGCCACGTGGCAAGCCGCCTCGCAGGAGAACCTCGATTGGTGGTACGAGCGCGAGGCGATCAACTTCATCGGACAGTTCCGCGGCAGCTATCTCCGATTGCAGGCCACCTGGGACCACGCGCAGCCGCCGGAGAGCCAGGCGGAGATCGCAACCTATCACCACCCGGGCGGGTGGCCGGGCGGTGGTCCGGCGTGGTGGCACAACAAGCACACGATCGACATCGTCAACGCGGCGATCGCTGGCGGCGTTCCGTGGGTGCGGGTGAACCTCCCGCCGCAGAAGAACGCGGTCAATGCGACCTACGACGCCAGCAACCCGCCGACCTACCTCCCCGGACGTCTTGCCGATCAGCCGTGGGCCGTTCGCGCGATCCTCGAAATGTCCGGGCTGATCTGACGAGAGCGCCGAGTCCGGCTACTCTGTAGCGTTTGGCGATAGCTGGCTGCGATGGTGCCTCACGAGCCACTCTCGCCTGCCGGTTTTGCCACATCAACGGAGGGGAATCGATGAAGTATTCGGAGGCAAGAACCGGTCGGGCGTTCGTGATCCGCCTCGAGCATGGCGATGTCCTGCATGAGGAAGTCGAGCAATTCGCCCAGGAGAAGGGTATCCAAGCCGCGACGCTGCTTGCGGTCGGAGCAGCCGATGCTGGCAGCCGGCTCATTGTCGGCCCGGAGGACGGGGAGGCGGTGTCCATCGAACCGATGGAGCGGGTATTCTCGGGGGCTCACGAGATAGCCGGTGTCGGCACGCTCTTCCCCGGAGAAGACGGCCGGCCGATGCTCCACATGCATATCGCCTGCGGGAGGGGATCGGACACGGTCACGGGCTG
>Ga0180431_10000399_pt1 | contig 62625 bp, 51 predicted proteins | sample SS_ome_11_FD_132459 | JGI IMG/M metagenome (GOLD analysis project Ga0180431, IMG submission 132459) | Hypersaline lake sediment archaeal communities from the Salton Sea, California, USA - SS_1_MS_1 metaG | ecosystem: Environmental > Aquatic > Non-marine Saline and Alkaline > Hypersaline >... | reverse complement strand
TTGCCTGGATTCAGACCCACAACATCATTACCGGAGGCCGCTCTAGGCGCAAGAGCCTATAAGTTATTAAAAAGAAACGCCTTACAAACAGAAATGACTTAGCTTCATGCCATTCGGGTCAGGTACGTTTTGCCGGAACGGCCCGAAGGGTGCTTCGCACAAAACGTACCTGACCCCTTTCTGGCGCACACACGGAACCCGCACCGGTGACGATTCGACGGGGGCGGGGTGACCTGGTAGGGTACCCGGTCCCGGAGGAGGGTGCCGACATGAGAATGCCCTGTGTCTGGTCGCGTCCGGGGCTGATTGCGGCGGTCGTCGCGTCGGGTGTCGCTATCGCGTCCGCCGAGCAGGCGACGATGCCCGAGGTGCCGCGGGCGGACCTGTCGAAGCTTCACCCAGATGATTTCCGAGACGACGAGTTGGACGTGCCTTTCTATCTGGCGCACTTCCATCGTCTGGCCAACAGCATCGAGGCGTCCGGCCCGAATCGGGGCTTCATCACGCTGCCCGTGTGGCGGCCCAAGAAGCACAACCGCCCGTACAACGTACGCGTCCTGGAGAACTACATCTCGCTGGCGTACTTCTACTGCACCGATCGGAAGTGGAATCCCTACCACCGACACCCGGCCGTCCGAGGGCGATTGGAGGCGCTGCTCGACTTCTGGTGTCGCAGTCAGAATGCCAACGGATGGTTCAGCGAGTACCGTCCGAAGGGGTGGAATCTGCCGGCGACCGGGTTCGCGGTGATGTTCATGGGCGAGACGCTGCGGATGCTGCACGACGGTCCGCCGATCGATCGTGCGATTCACGATCGGGTCATCGCCGCGCACCGGAAGGCCATCGTCGCGCTGCTGACCGACGCGGCCCTGTTCAACGGGGGCAAGTCCTGCTCGAACCAGTACAGCGGGCTATGGGGAGGGATGCTGGCGCACCTGGAGGTGTATCCGGACGAGAAGCTGCTGGCTTTGATGCGCAAGCGTCTGGTGCAGAGCCTCGCCGAGCACCAGAGCCCGGCGGGGTACTGGTACGAGAACCGGGGGTGCGACTGGCCGTATACGCTTCGGACGCACACGGGCAACATCCTGATGGCGTGGCACTATGCGCGGGAGACGGACCTGGCGGAGCTTTTCGTTCGGGGTGAGACGCGATGGACCGTATGGCGGGCCTACAACGCCGTCCGCGAGCCAGGTGGGGCCTACGTGCTCAACCGGGCGATCGACTCGCGGTCGCGGCGTGATTTCACGCCCCGACACGGTCCGTTGTCCGAGAAGGTGATTCTGGCGAGGGCGTTTGTGCCGACGCAGTCGGAGGCGCGGGCGGCTTCGGTTCGGAAGCGTCGGCAGCTGGAGAAGGATTGGCCTGGGGTCCCCGAGCTTCGTGTGGGAGACCACCACGCCTACTCCCCACATGTGTTGCTCAACCTGAAGCACCGGCGGTGGTACCCGACCGAGGCTCAGCGGGGCGAAGCCGTCAAGCAGTTGCCCTACCTGGCTAGCAGGAGCTTCAACCATCAGCGGGGGGACGACCATCTGCCACAGGTCTACACGTTCGTGCGTCGTCCGGCCTACTACGCGGTGTTCAACGCTGGCAAGCGTCTCCACCGTCAGCAACGATACGGTCTTGGGTTGGTGTGGACGGATCAGGGCGGGACGCTGCTGCAGAGCCAATCCGCCTCGCACGACGGTGCCTGGGGAACGCGGGCGGCCGGTTCGAAGGACGTCTACGAAGTTGAGCTGACGGGCGCCGCCTTCCACGTAGCCGGCAAGACCATTCACCCCGAGCCTGGCGCGCGCGACCTGGCCCGGGGTCAACTGACGATCAGCTATCCACTGGGCAAGACGGGCCGAAAGACGCTCACCTTCGGCGAAGACCACATCGCCGTGGACGTTCGACACGCCGGCGCGTTTACAGAACAGTTGCCGCTGCTTCTGGCCCGCGGCGCCAAGCTTCGACTCGAGAAGGGCGTCGCGAAGCTCAACGGTGCGGGAAGTGAGCTAACCGTTCGCGCCGAGCCGGCGGGTCAGGTGGGTACGAAGGAGCTCGACGCTGTCGTTGCCGGCAAACGGGTCGTCGCGCTTCGCCTGCAGGCTGTGGACACGTTGAGCTACAGGATCGATCTGGCGCATTCCCAGTGACGTCGAACCTGCCGCAGCGGTAGAATCGGCGGCGCAGGACCCGAGGGGGACATGGTCTGTGGCGAGGTGTGACTCCGATGAGACGTCCGCGTGGGATCACGGAGACGCTGCTTGTGATGGCGATTGCGCAACAGGTCGGAGCGACGACGGTGACGCCCGATGAGATGTATCAGGCCCGGCGGTGGGTGGCGGCCAAGTTCGAGGGCGCCCGGCAGATTGCCTCTCCCGAGGCGGGCCTCGTCGTGTCGGCCAACTACGCCGAGATGTGCCAGAACAATCGGATGGGCATGCCGCTGACGATTGGCAAGACCGTCTATCGGCGCGGCTTGTTTTGTCATGCGGCCAGCAAGGTGGGGGTCCGCCTGCCGGGCGCGGGCAAGACGTTTACGGCCATCATCGGCGTGGACAGCAATCCCCAGACGCATGGTGGGAAGGGCAGCATCGTTTCTTCGGTCAGCGTGGCGGGGACCGAGTCGTTTCGCTCGAAGGTGATGCACGAGGGCATGCCCGGCCAGCCGATCCGCGTCGACTTGCGAGGCGCCAAGGCGTTCTGGCTGGAGGTCGGCAACGCCGATGACGGCATCGCGTGCGACCAGGCGGATTGGGCCGATGCGAAGGTGACGTTGGAAGACGGCCGCGTCGTGTGGCTGGGGGATCTGCCCATCATCGAAGGGCAAGCGGGTGCGGAGGTGACGGCCGATCCGCCGTTCTCGTTCATTTATGGGGGACAGCCGTCGTCCGCGTTGCTCAAGACATGGGACTTGAAGCGCAGCGCCAAGAAGCTGGACGACCACCGGACGGCGCGGAGGCTGACCTACACCGATCCGAAGACGGGCCTGGTGCTCCGCTGCGAGGCGATCGAGTACTGCGACTTCCCGACGGTCGAATGGACGCTGCACTTCAAGAACACCGGTTCTGCAGACACTCCGATCCTGAAGGACATCCAGGCGTTGGACACGCGCTTCTTGCGCCAGACGGACGAGGTCTACAAGCGACACGGGACGTCGGGTGAGTTTGCGCTGAACCATCACCTGGGGAGTCAGTGCAGCCCGTCGGACTACCAGCCGCTGCGGTGCGTGCTGGGTGCCAAGACGAAGAAGGGGATCGCCTCGTCGGGCGGCCGACCGACCAACGGCAACATGCCCTACTTCAACATCGAATGGCCGGGTGAGGGCGTTATTGTCGTGGTCGGCTGGCCGGGTCAGTGGGCGGCCCGCTTCACACGCGACGACGGCAAGGCTCTACGGGTCCGAGCGGGTCAGGAGCTGACGCATTTCAAGCTGCAGCCCGGCGAGGAGGTCCGCACGCCGCTGGTCGTGTTGCAGTTCTGGCAGGGCGATCGGGTCCGGTCACAGAACATCTGGCGGCGATGGATGATGGCCCACAGCATGCCCAAGCCGGGCGGGAAACTGCCCGAGCCGATCGCGCTCGGGTCGAGCTATCGCGTCTACCACGAGATGCAGAACGCCACCGAAGCGAATCAGATCATGTTCATCAACCGCTACCTGGCTGAGCGGCTGAAGATCGACTACTGGTGGATGGACGCGGGGTGGTACGTGAACGGGCACGAGCGCGGGTGGCCGCACGTCGGCACGTGGGAGATCGACAAGAAGCGGTTCCCGAAGGGCTTTGTGCCCATCAGCGACCATGCGCACGCCCATGGCATCAAGATCCTCGTCTGGTTCGAGCCGGAGCGGGTCGCCGCCGACACCTGGCTGACGCAGACCCACCCCGACTGGGTCCTGGGCGGGGCCAAGGGCGGACTGCTGAACCTGGGCAACCCCGAGGCCCGGAAGTGGCTGACCGATCACGTGGACAAGCTGCTGACCGAACAGGGCATCGATCTGTACCGGCAGGACTTCAACATGGACCCGCTCGGCCACTGGCGGGGGAACGACGCGAAGGATCGGCAGGGCATCACGGAGATCCGACACGTCACGGGGTATCTGGCGTACTGGGACGAGCTGATCCGCCGTCATCCGAACATGCTGATCGACACGTGCGCATCCGGTGGGCGGCGGAACGATCTGGAGACGTTGCGGCGTGCGGTCCCGCTGTGGCGGAGCGATTACGGGTACGAGCCTGTGGGCAGCCAATGTCAGACCTACGGCCTGTCGTTCTGGGTGCCGTTTTACGGGGCGGGCAACGTGGCGTCCCCGAGTGGCTACTACGGCGCCGGGTCGACGGTGATCGACCCGTATGCGTTCTGGAGCACCTGCTACCCGAGCAACAACTTCCCGTTCGACATGCGGGCTGAGGAGAACGACTACGAGACGCTCCGGAAGCTGTTCGCTCAGCGGCAGGCGATGGTGGGCAACTTCTACGGGGACTTCTATCCGCTGACGCCGTATAGCCAAGCGGATGACGCGTGGCTGGCCTGGCAATTCAACCGCCCCGAGTCGGGCGAGGGCATGGTCCAGGCGTTCCGCAGGCCCCAGAGCGATTTCGTGGCCGCTCGGTTTCGACTTCGCGGTCTGGACCCCGAGGCGCGCTATGCGGTCGGCGAGTTGGGCGCTCCAGACCCCGGTGACGTGACTGGCCGCGAACTGATGGAGGATGGGGTCTACGTCGTGGTGGAGACACGCCCGGGCGCGGTGGTCGTCTGCTACAAGCGGAGATAGTTGCATGAGCCCGGGCGGGAGACGCACGGGCCGGAGAGACTGACCATGAACGAGACCCTCGTTGAGATACTTAGCGCCGTTGGCAAACCGGCCGAGCGCCATTCATGTTCGGACGGCAGCGAGGTCCTCATCCTGCCGTACGGCGGGCGGATCCTGGGGCTGTTCGCGCCCGGGAGCGACGAGAACTTCTACTGGACGCATCCTGCGCTGGGATCGGTCGGGTCGGCGAGGGACTTCTACGACAGCGACGAATGGCACAACTCGGGGGGCGATCGTACGTGGCTGGCGCCGGAGGTGGACTTCTTCTTTCCCGACTTCCCGAGCACCGAGACCTACTGGCAGCCGCGTCAGCTCGACCCGGGTCGGTACGAGGTCGCCCAGACCGAGACGGGTCCGCAGCTGGTCAACCGGCTGACGCTCAAGCTGTCGCGATCTGGGCAGGAGGTGGATCTTCAGATCACCAAGTCCGTGGGCGGGGCGCCGAGTCCGTTGCGACACGAGCGGGGTCTCGGCGACCTGGCGGGGATCGAATACGCGGGGTACACGCTGCATACGTCATTGGAGTGTCAGGGGACAGCCGCCGAAGACGCGCCGGCGGTGGGGTTGTGGAATCTCGTTCAGATGCCACACGGCGGGGACCTGCTCGTGCCGACGTACGTTCGGACCGAACCGAAGGTCTACTTCGGGACGGTTGATGACGCGGACCTGATCGTCACCGACCGCCTGGTCCGGTATCGGATGCGGGCGGCTGGGGAACACAAGATCGGGATCCGGGCGGTGGCGACGGCAGGGCGGGTAGGCTATGTGTATCCCGTGCGCGACGAGCGCTGGAGCCTGATCGTCCGCAACTTCTTCGTGGACCCGTCCGGGGAGTATGTTGACGTCCCGTGGGGCGACACGGAGGACATGGGGTATTCGACGCAGGCCTGCAACGTGAACAGCGCCCTGGGCAGCTTCAGTGAGTTGGAGTACCACGTCCCCGCGCTTGGGCGCGGGACGGGCCGTCGTCGCAGCGTAGACGCGGCGCAGGTCTGGGCGTTTCGTGGGCCCCTGGAGGGGATTCGCGCCGTGGCCGAGCGCCTGCTGACCCCCGATGTTGGCGGAGGCTGATTGAGTGATGAAGGTGGACCTGTCGGACAAGGTGGCGGTGGTGACGGGAGCTGGGCGCGGGATTGGTCAGGCCATCGCCGGCGCCCTGGCGGCGAATGACGCCCGCGTCGTATACACGGACATCGACCTGGACGCGGCAACGGCGGCCGCCGGCCGATCGCCCAATGCCAGGGCGATGAAGATGGACGTGACCGACGAGGCGGCGGTTAAGGCTGCGATCCTGCAGATCGAACGTGAATGCGGGCATCTGGACGTTCTGGTCAACAACGCCGGCGTCAACACGCTGCAACATCGCGTCCCGATCGATGCGTTTCCGCGAGAGGAGTGGGACCGCTTGCTCGACGTCGATCTCACGGGCCTGTACCTGGTGAGCAAGGCGGCTGCGGGCGTGATGCGTCGGCAGAGCTCGGGTCGGATCATCAACATCGCGTCGATCGTCGGGCTGGTGCCGTTGCGGCTGCAGTGTGCGTTCGTGGCGGCCAAGGCGGGGGTGATCAACCTGACCAAGTCGATGGCGATCGAGCTGGGGTCGTGCGGGATCACGGTGAACGCCATCGCACCGGGGTCGATCCTGACCGAGGGCACGGAGAAACTGTTCTACGGAGAGGACGGGAAGTTCAAGGATTCGGTGGCGCAGTTGCTGGCCCACATTCCCGCCGGCCGGCCTGGAACGCCCGAGGAGGTCGCACACGCCGCGGTCTTCCTGGCTGCTCCCGAGGCCGGCTACATCAACGGGGGCGTCCTGACCGTCGACGGCGGGTGGACGGCCGGCTATGCACGCGAATTCTGACTGAGTTGGCTCGCCGCGCCGGGGGACGAGCCAGAAGACACTATGGCCAGTGTTGTCGTCTTAGAAGGCTGACAGGGTAGGGAGGGTCCGTGACAGAATCGGCGCGAGCGGGTGATGCATTGCCGGGGCGATACCGCACGATCTTTGTGAATGGACGGATCAGAGACGCAAACCGCGGCGGATCTGCTGTCGCGTCCGGTGTATTCAGTCCGGGCACGCCAGCGTAGCCGCTGGCGTGAACGCTCCCTGACGGTCGCGTCTCTGATTGGGCCGCCGGATGTGTCACGGACCCGGGCAGGGACGACGGCGCGGTCGGGAGTTGAAAACCCGGCCGGTGCCGTGTAGATAATCCCGCCTGTGCCTTTTGCCGGGTGATGATGCAGGGCAGTCGTCGACGCATGCCCTGCGTGGTGTGTCGAAACAGGGGTCTGCGAAAGAAGGGAGCTATGATGAGTCGATCCAACCGTTCCGTGATGGCGCTGAGCCTGGGTGTGCTGGCCGTTTGGGCCAGCCTTGGCGTGACGCCGGCGTCGGGAGACGTTCGGTTGCCGCACGTCATCGGCAGCCACATGGTGCTGCAGCGTGACATGCCGCTGCCGATCTGGGGATGGGCCGATCCGGGCGAGCAGGTGACCGTCAAGCTCGCCGGTCACGAGGCGGCCGCGGCGGCCGACGCGAACGGTGCGTGGCGGGTTAAGCTGCCGGCGGCGAAGGCCGGCGGGCCCTGCCAGATGACGGTGAGCGGCAAGAACACGATTCAGTTGACGGACATCCTGATCGGTGAGGTCTGGGTCTGCTCGGGTCAGTCCAACATGGAAATGGGCATGACGAAGATCGCCAACGCCAAGAAGGAGGTGGCGGCGGCCAATTGTCCCAAGATCCGTCTGTTCCAGGTGCCCCACAGGCCGTCGGGTTACCCGGAATCTGACATCAATGTCCCGTGGCAGCTCTGCACGCCGAAGACCGTCGCGATGGGCCAGTATGGGGGGTTCTCGGCGGCGGGGTACTTCTTCGGGCGGATGCTTCACAAGGAGCTGAACGTACCGATCGGGCTGATCGACACGTCGTGGGGGGGCACGCGGATCGAGCCGTGGACGCCGCCGGCCGGGTTCGCGTCCGTGCCGAAGTTGCAGGGGATCGCCAAGAGCATCCCGGTGCACGACGCCAATCACAAGCGGGCGATGGACCAGACGTTGAAGCAGATCGAAGCTTGGCTGCCGGGCGCTAAGCAGGCCCTCGCTGCCGGCAAGCGCGTTTCGCCGCCGCCGGGCTGGCCCCGGCACGCACTGAACCACCATGGGACGCCCACGGGGTTGTACAACGGGATGGTTCATCCGATCGTGCCGTTCGCGATCCGCGGCGCGCTGTGGTATCAGGGCGAGTCGAACCGCGGCGAGGCCATGATGTACTTCGAGAAGATGAAGGCCCTGATCAACGGCTGGCGGCAGGTCTGGGGCCAGGGGGATTTTCCGTTCTACTTCGTGCAGTTGGCGCCGTTCCGTTACCAGGGGGACCCGGTTGCGCTGCCGATGATGTGGGAGGCCCAGACGGCGTCGCTGTCGATTCCGAACACGGGGATGGCCGTCACGGTCGACATCGTCCACAACATCGCCGACATCCACCCGATCAACAAGCAGGACGTGGGCAAGCGTCTGGCGCTGTGGGCGCTGGCCAAGGTGTACGGCAAGGACGGGTTGGTGTATTCAGGTCCGCTGTACAAGTCGATGTCGGTCGAAAGCAACGCGATTCGCATCACGTTCGATCACGTGGGCGGGGGGTTGGCGTCGCGCGACGACAAGCCGCTGACGTGCTTCCAGATCGCCGGGGCGGACAAGAAGTTCGTGCCCGCCCAGGCGAGGATCGACGGGGAGACCGTGGTGGTGTTGGCCGAGGGCGTCGCCGCGCCCGCCGCGGTCCGGTTCGCGTGGCATCAAGAGGCCGTGCCGAACCTGATGAACAAGGAGGGGCTGCCGGCCTCACCGTTCCGCACGGATCGCTGGTAGGCCGGGCGCCGTTGACGTCAGCGCCGTAGCAGGGGATGCTTTCGGGAACCGTCCAAGGGGATGGCGACCGGAGCGTTGTCTGTGGATACGCCGAAGCTGAGCCGAAGAACGAGCGCCGTGGGCCGCGAGCTGCAGCAGGTGTTGGGGCTGCTGGTCGCATTGGCCGTGGTCTACGGCGTGATGGTGGGGTTGTCGGCCGTTGACGTCGGCGAGTCGTTCTGGGACGTGGGGGGGTGGCGTCTGCGGGCCCCGATCCTGCTGATCGATCGGCACGGACACGTCAACTGGGACAACCAACGGAACATCCTGGAGCAGGGGGCCATCAACGTCGTGCTCGGCGTGGGGATGACGCTGGTCATCCTGTCCGGCGAGATCGATCTGTCCGTCGGGTCGGTGCTGACGCTGTGCAACGTGCTGTTCGTCGTGGGCGCCAGCCAGAGGTACGGGGCAGGGAGCGTCCCGCTGGGAGTCGCGATGGCGCTGGGCGGCGGGCTGATCGTCGGTTGCGTAAACGGGATCCTGTCGGCGCGGTTCAAGGTGCCATCGTTCGTGGTCACGCTGGGGATGCTGATGGCGGCGGCGGGGACGGCGCATCTGGTCACGATGGGCGTCAGCGAGGGGCAGACGATTTACCTTCCCTGTTCCCTCGAGGCCAAGCGCGTTATTCCGTTGGTCGTCTCGGTGGGCCTTGTCGCGCTGGCCTGGCTGATCCTGGGCCAGACGCGGTTCGGGCGACACGTCTATGCCGTGGGAGGCAGTGCCGAGGCGGCGCGGCTGAGCGGGATATCCGTTGTAGGTGTGAAGGTGGGGGTGTTCGCTTTTGCGGGGTTGGCGGCCGGGCTGGCGGGCATCGTCAAGTGGGCGCGGGTCTCGTCCGGCACGCACGTCGTGGAGGAGCCCTACGAGCTCTACGCCATCGCCGCCGCCGTCATCGGGGGAACGAGCCTGATGGGCGGCCGGGGCAACGTCTTGGGGACGTTCGTCGGGGCGCTGATTATCGCCGTGCTCATCAAAGGCCTCAGCACGCTCGGCGTGCACGAGAGCGTCCAGAAGATCATCATCGGCGCGGTCATCATCACCGCCGTCCTGTATGACCGGCGCCGGGCAGGAAGTGTCGGCTAGGCTGTTCATTGGAGTGCTTGAGCAGTGGCCAAGGGTCATACTGTGTGGCATGCCCACGCTTGCGTGGGCATGCGGCAAGGAGGACGGTCGTTCTGTTTCGACATGGCCACGCAAGCGTGGGCCATGCCACCCCTCGGCAAGTCGCATTGGAGACAGTCATGAATACCACGTATCGAACGATCGCTGTGTGCCTGATGACCACGTTGCTGGCCGCCACGTGGGCGGGCTGTCGGCGCGGTGAGCAGGTGGGGCGCGCCGGCGAGGGCAAAGGCGGATCAGAGAAGCCCCGCATCGCCTTGATCATGAAGGCGCAGACGAACCCGTTCTTCCGCAAGATGGAGCAGGGCGCGCGGAAGGCGGCCCAGAAACACGGAGTTGACTTGCTGGTGATGTCGGTGGACCGCGAGACCGATTTCGCCAAGCAGGGGGGGCTGGTCGAGAACGCCGTCAGCCAGGGGGTGGACGCGATCCTGATCGCGCCGGCCGACAGCAAGGCCATCGTCGGCCCGCTGCTGGGCGCCCAGGCCAAGGGGATCCGCATCATCAATCTGGACAACCGGATCGACGCGGAGGCGGCGAAGGGGGCCGGGCTGAAGGTCGAGACCTTCATCGGTCCGGACAACGCGGAGGGCGCCTACAAGGCCACGCAGCGGCTGATCGAACTGATCGGCGGGTCGGGCCAGGTGGCCATCCTCGAGGGGATCCGCGGCGTCGACAACGCCGAGCAGCGTAAACGCGGGTTCGAGACGGCGGTCGCCAAGACGAAGGGCAAGGTGAAGGTCGTCGCCAGAAAGACGGGCAACTGGATGACCGAGCCGGCCCAGCGAGAGATGGAGGGCATTCTGACCCGGTGCCCGGACCTGAACGGGGTGTTTTGTGCGAACGACAGCATGGCGTTGGGCGTGATCCAAGCGGTCCTATCGGCCGGCAAGGGCGGCAAGATCGCCATCGTTTCGTATGACAACCTCAAGGCCGCTCAGGATGCGATCAAGGCCGGCAACCTGCACGGCACGATCGAACAGCACCCCGACCGCATGGGCGAAAAGGGGGTCGAAGTCGCCCTCGACCTCCTGGCCGGCAAGACCGTGCCCAAGGAGATCCCGATTCCCACCGATCTGGTCACGGCAGAGACGCTGAAGGGGGGGGCATAGTCGTCAGGTGCGTCCGCCAGACGTGCCCAGTGGCGGCGATGCCTGGTCTTGGTGCGCCGCATGGGGGTTGCCTGGCAGCTTGTTAGTGACTACAATACTTAAATTCAGGAGATCCTTCGGTAAGGTATCGGGGCGCATGGGTTTTGCCTGCCCGGCCGGCCGATGCCGGTTGAGTGGAACTGGGCGGATCCGGCCGAGGCTCGGGTGGATTGGTTAGCAGCGAAAGGAGCAAGAACATGGTGGCGAAGTCATTGAAGATCGTGAGCCTGCTGGGACTCGTTCTGTTGGTGGGTGGGGCGTATCCGGACATCTGTTACAACGGGTGCTTCGGCAATCCGCCGGCCCGGTGGGTCGAATACACCTTCGCGGATCCGACCCCGCCCGACGGCTCCATCAGCGAAGACACGGTCACCATCACCATCGGCGGGACCGAGGAGGCCACCGTCGCCGCCGGCTACGTCGAGTCTGCCTGGATCAAGAAGTGGAACGAGACGCTCGAGAAGTGGGAATACCTCAACCCCGACATCCCCGATACCTGGAACCGGGGCACGTGGATCGAAGAGACCGGCATGTGCAGTAAGACGCGCGAGACGGAGTTCAGCTTCGTGGACGTCCCGCTCACCGCCGGGACGAACGCGTTCCAGATCACGCTCTACATTGACGGGTGGGACGGGATGGAAGACCAGTGGTTCTACTGGGAAGTGACGTACACGCACTGAGTGGTCTGCGGGAGCGCCCCAGCGGATGCCGGGAACAGCTTGCGGGGTGTACCGTCAGACGTACCTCCTCGCAGCGGCGACGGGTATGCGCTACGATTCGCCACGCAGACGCGGCTTGCTGGACGTCCCGCACTTCGATCAAGATAATGGACGTTGTGAGGTGATTCGTCCCGGAAGCCCACCGCTCCATGCATGGGAGTGGCGGGCGTGTGCGGAACCGTGGGGTTGAAGCTGCGCGGCCATGTTGCCGTGAGCAGAGAGTACCATGCCGGAAATCAGCCGATTCTTCGGCATCGTGATCGCGATGTACTACAACGACCACGGCACGCCACATTTTCACGCAAGGTACGGAGGCCAGAAGGGCCGGTTCGCCATCGATGATCTGCGGATGATTGAGGGAACGCTGAGCCCTCGTGTCCGGGGACTGGTGGTCGAGTGGGCGTCTCAGCATCAAGAGGAGTTGGCGCACAACTGGGAGTTGGCAGCGAAGCAGCAGCCGCTGAAGGCCGTTGCGCCTTTGGAGTAGTGCCATGTCGAAAGACGTGATCGAGGCGAGTTGCGCCGGCGACTACCGAGTGATCCTGACGTTCGAAGGTGACGAGAGACGGGAGATCGATCTGCGGGAGTTGCTGACCTTCACCGGCGTTTTCGCCCCACTCGAGGATCCAGCCTACTTCGGTAGGCTCCGCGTCGAGCCGGACGTTGGGACCATCGTCTGGCCCAACGGCGCGGACGTCTGCCCGGACGTCCTCTACGAGAAGAGCCGCCCGGTGGCGGAGCGGGTTGCCTGACGCCGCCCCCGAACCCGACTGCGCCTTCATGAGATGCGTCTGCACATCGCACATGCGGGCGGATCCGACTCGGGCCAGGATTCCCCGAGATCCCCCCCGATTCTGTGAGGAACAGAGATGAATGGCATGTTATGGATGATCGGAACGTTCGTGCTTTGGGCGTCGTTGGCGCATGCGGCCTCGCCGGCTGCGCCGACGTTCCAGGAACTGATGGACCCCAAGCTGTTTCCTGATCCGCAGCGGGGGATGACGGTCGAGTCGGCGAAAGCCGAGGGGGATTCGATCCGCGTTCGGACCACGGGCGCCGACATCGTCATCGACGTGTCTCGCGGCGAGGTCCGGTTCGGGCAACGGATCGGGCATCAGAGACCGGTCGCGGTGTTGCGGATCGGCAAGGCGCTGACCGGCGCGCGCGTCACGCATTCTGGGCCGGGGCTGGCGCGGGTGACGTTCGAGCGTCCACAGGTGACGGTCCGCGTCAACGGCGATTCGCTGTTGATGCTGCACGCGCACGAGCCGCTGACCGTCTCGGTCGATCGCAAGATCGATCCGGCCTGGAACGGGTCGTTTCGCGCTCACCATCTGGTCGCAGACGAGTGGGGTGCGTTCGGGCTGTTCTGCTCGGACGCCCACCTGGACGATCGCTTTGACGCCTACGGTGACACGGTCGCGACCTATCCGCTGCGCGCCGACACCGTCTTGTGGGTGGGGGTCTGTCCGCCCAAGCCCTACGACTGGGCGCGGTCGTTGAAGGACAACGTGGTGTGGCACTGGTCGCGGGAGACGAGCTACCCGCCGGACGAGGTGCTTCGATCTTGGAAACCGCACGGCAACATCGTGCTGCTGCAGTCGGAGGTGATGTTGTGGAAGGACTGGAACCTGGACTTCGTGCCGCGCCTGGGCCTTGAGGAGTTCGCGCGGGTCCGCAAGACGCTGCACGACCAGGGCCAAAGGTTCATCGTCTACACGAGCCCGTTCTACTTCCTGAAGGGCACGGCGTTGGAGCCGCGGGCGCTCAACAGCTTCGTGGGGTTCAAGGGTTGGCCGCCGGGCACGCCGACGGGCGAGAACATGGGACTGTTCCTGCCGGCGATCCGGAAGGTCATGCGCGAATACAAGCCGGACGGTCTGTACTTCGACGGCCAGTACGTCCACAATCCGGCGGCCCTGTACGCGCTGGCGCGAGAGGCCCGGGCCATTGTCGGCGAGGACGGCATCCTCGAATGGCACTCGACGCTGGCGATCGGCTCGGGCCACTGCTACTTACCGCAGGCCGACGCGTACGTCGACTTCATCCTCCGCGGCGAGGGTCGCGGGCGACTGTACAGCAACTTCGACTACCTGCGCTTCTTCGTCTCGGGCTACAACATCAACAACTGCATCGGGGTGGTGTGCAACAACGGCCCTATCGGCGTGAACGCGACGCTGGTCCGGGACGCACTCCGCGCCAACGCGCGGTTTCACACGATCGTCAGTTGGCTCGACAAGCCCGACACCATGCGGGTCCTGAAGGAGGCGTATCAGCCCAAACTGACGCCCGCCCTGCGCGAGACGGTCGATCGTCAAGTGGATGCGCGGCAAGCGCTGGTGGTCAAGAAGACCGCGGCGATGCGGGCCGAACTGGCGGCGATCCGGGCGCTGCCGAAGTGGGGGGAACCGGTCTTTGCGGCGTCCTTCGACGCGTTGCCTGAAGCCAAGACGTTGGTCTCGAAGGCCAACACGAACCCGTTCTCGATCGTCAACGGCTGCCTGCGCATCCGGGCGCATGCGCACACGTATGCGTATCTCCGCATTCCGCTCCAGGTGGAGGCTGGCGGTTTCGTCGTCAAGATCCGCCAGGGCCGTGACGGGGGTCTGTCCTGGGGGCCGGGCGCGATGCTCCGCTGGTCGGATCGGGGCGGCCTGCGGATCGGCACACGGAGCGACGGCATGCTCCAGGGCGACGTCCTCGGCCAGCAGCTTCACGGCGGCAAGTACAACCGCAATGGATGGGTCTGGCTGCGTGCCCGCTGGCTGGAACACCGCGGCGTGATCGAGCAGAGCGACGACGGCAAGTCTTACCGCCGCGTCTGGCCGTTCGAGCACGGCGGCGCGCTGAACGGCAAGACGGCCGAGCTGCTGATCGGCAAGGTCCCCTACAACGGCGAGCCCAAGGACCACAGCGTGCCCGGCGGCGTCGGCGAGTGCGATATCGACTTCGTGAGCGTGTACGCGAAGTAGGCGGTCGAGCCGAGCGGGGACCTCTCTGGATTGCGGGATGGTCAATGCATCCGTCAGGATACGCGCGAAGGGACGCGTGCACCATCCTGCTCGAACATCAACGCGGGGAATGGACGCTCACGTTCCCCAAGACCAGCTTGGCAAGGCTGCCAACTGAGTGTATCTCTTGAGGCATGAGCCGCTCAGAGGGCATGTGTCATATCTGCGGGGAAGTCAAGAAGCTCACCTACGAGCACATACCACCCCGACGAGCCTTCAATGACAAGATGGTCAGGGCATGGACCCTGTGGGATCTGGGCAACAGGCACAGAAGTCCGAGTGCATATCGACGGGGCCTAGGAAGGAAATCGCTATGCGAACGCTGCAATGGGCAAACTGCAAAGGACTATGGCCCCGCGTTCGCCGAATGGTCCCTTCGGGCGGCCGACTACTGTTCCCGAGTTGGGGATGATCCTTGTCTGCTGGTTCCGTTCTTCGTTCGGCCGCTTCATGTCCTCAAACAGATAGCAGTCATGATGCTGGCGCTGACGGATTTCGCGTCTCCGGCCTATCACGTCGATTTGCGCAAGTTCGTCATGAAGCCCGACATGAGCTACATCCCCCCGGACTATCGTTTCTACATCTACTTCAACCGAAGCGGGGCGCCGCGATTCTCGCAGATGGGAGGCATCCTGAACGTCAAGACAGGACGCTCTGATCTCATCCTTGGGGAAGTCGCACTCTACCCGCTCGGGTACGTGGGATGTGTTGGTGGTCCCAGAGAGACGTCTCTGGCCGAAGCTCAGGGGCTGTGCGACATCTCTCACTTTGCTCGGTACAGACACGACTACCGTGCGACGCTGTGGCTTCGGATACCTCAACGCTGTCCAGCTCAGTCTTCGCCGCTCAGCTACGATGGGGAGTAGATCTGGTTCTTCCCATTCGAAGGCGGCAGTGGTTTCAGCAGCGCAGGAGACAAGGCTACCGTTCCCTGATACAGCGCCTCCGGACCGCTCCGATCACTCAGTTTGGGCTGCTCTCAGGGAACTGGCGGCGCCCGCATCCAGAAACACCGTATCGACGCCGAGCGCGATCAAGGTGTACCCCTCTGCGATGGCGTCTTGGACGTTTTGGGGGGTGGGGCGGACGACGTGCATGCCGGCGGTCGCGTTGTGGCGGGCGCACGCGTCCCGATAGGTATCCAGCGCGGCGACGACGTCGGGATGGGTCATCTGTCCGGTCAGGCCCATCGAGCCGCTCAGGTCGAGCGGGCCGATGAACAGACCGTCCACGCCGTCCACCTCGAGGATCGCGTCGAGGTTTCCGATGGCGTCCTTGTGCTCGATCTGCATGACCATGGCGATTTCGTCGTTGGCGGTGGCAATGTAGTCGTCGAAATCCACGCCGTGCATGTTGGCCCGGCTGTAGCCGAATCCGCGGACGCCGCGGGGCGGGTACTTGGCCTCGCGGACGGCGGCGTCGGCCTCGGCGGCGGTCTTGACCATCGGGATGATCAGCCCGCGGGCGCCGGCGTCCAGCGTGCGGTGGATCCAGATCGGGTCGTTGAGCGGCAGCCGGGCGACCGGCACGCAGTCGAAGCCGTCCAGCGTCCGGAAGATGTTGGTCATCGTCTCTGGATCGATCCCGCCGTGCTCCAGATCGACACAGACCCAGTCGAAGCCCGCCCGGGCCAGGATCTCCGCGGAGGCGGGGTGCCCGATCTGAATCCACGTGCCCAGACTGAGCGATCTGTCCAGCAGCGCACGGCGGAGCTTGTTGTTCATCCAGGTCACCTCGTGTCAGAGCGACGCGACGACGTCGGGGTTGAGCAGGTCCATCTGGTCGTACTTCCGTTCTTCGGCCAGGCGGATGTTGGCGAGTGCGCGCATGCCCATCCGGTCGCAGGCCTCCTGGGTGCTGCTGGCCACGTGCGGGGTCATGATGACGTTCTTGAGCGTCCGCAGGTCCTTGTCGAGGGCGACGGGGGTGTAGGGCTCGTGCTCGAAGACGTCGAGGGCGGCCCCGGCGAGACGGCCTTCGTTCAGGGCGTCGTAGAGCGCCCGTTCATCCACGACCGCCCCCCGCGCGGTATTGATTAGCCAGGCCTTTTCGGGGATCAGGCCGAGCCGCTCCTCGTTCAGGAAGTGATGGGTCGCGGGCGTGCTGGGCAGGTGCAAGCTGACGAAGTCGGCGCCGGCGACGGCCTGGTCGAACTCCTTGTGGACCTCCTCGAAACCCAGGTAGCCCAAGTCCACGTCGCGGGTCTCGCAGCCGACGACGTGCATGCCGAACCCGAAGGCGGCCATCCGACCGACGTGGCAGCCGATGGGGCCGCACCCGATGATGGCCAGCCGCTTCTTGCGGAGCTCGACGCCCAACCTGGACACCCAGACGCCGACCTTGGCGTCCTTGGCCATGGCGGGGATCCAGCGGGCCCCGGCCATCATCAGGGCCAGGGTGTGCTCGGCGACCGAGTCGTTCAGGACGTTGGGTGTGTTGGTGCACAGCAGGCCGGCTTCGGTGGCCTGGGCCTTGTCGATGCTGTCGTGACCGACGCCGAACCGCGCGATCACGCCGCCCTTGGGCAAGGCTTGATAGAGCGCGCCCGTGTACTTGCGAACGCCGACGACGACGTGCTGGACGCCTGAGGCGCGAATGGCCTCCGCCAACTCGTCCTCGACGGCGGGGGCGGGCAGGCACTCCAGTCCCTCTGCCGACGAGAAGATTCCCTCGGCCTTGTCATACTCCATCTCGGTGACGGCAACCTTGATCATGACGCGGTTCCTTTCCTGCCAAGAGCGCCTTGAATCCACGCGACCTGTCCGGCCCGTCCGTCACGAAGAGCCGATGGAGGATGCCCCGGCTCGGACCGGAGACCGCCCCCCCCAATTCGGGGGCCCGGGGCGGGCCGTGTCAAGTCGCCTCTGCTGGTCCATAGTTGAACGGAATCCTCGACCGATGGGAAGGGCCTTGCACCGCGTGCCGCCCATCGCATGCCGAATCCACGGTGTCGAAGGGCGATTACGCCAACTGCCGCCGGCTTGGGCCTGGCCGCTTGAGCAGGGCGCCGGGGCGTGCTACAACCTCGGAGGGATCGGCTGCGACAGGCTATCCAGCCGCCATGCGATGTGGGCAATCGTCCGGACATGGCGGACGGGGAGATACGTGAATGGAGTACACGGTTCTCGGCAAGACAGGGCTGAAGGTCTCACGGTTGGGGTTTGGGGGGATGCGGTTTGTCATGAAGGACGGTCGGATCGACCGCGACCTGTCGACGCCGATGCTTCACCGCGCGTTCCAGCTGGGTGTCAACGTGATCGATTCGGCGGTGATGTACTGCAATCACGACAGCCAGCGGGCGTTCGGCGAGGCGATCAAGAGCTGGCCGGGTCGGGTGTACGTCTCGACGAAGAACCACCACTACAACACGCAGGACGAGGCGGGCTGGTGGAAGAACCTCGAGGACTCACTGGATCACCTCGGCGTGGACGCCATCGACCTGTACCACCATCACAACGTGAACTGGAAGACCTACGTCGAATCGATCCAGCCGCCGAACGGCGTGTTGCGGTGGATGCTGCGGGCACGCGACCAGGGGATGGTCCGTCACGTTTGTTTCAGCTGGCACGACACGGCGGAGAATCTGAAGCGGATGGCCCGGACGGGACACTTCGAGGCCGTCGTTCTGCAGTACAACCTGCTGGACCGGAGCAACGAGCCGGCGTTCGAGACGCTTGCTGAGGCGGGGATCGGGATCATCGTGATGGGGCCGGTTGGCGCGGGTCGGCTGGGGGTGCCGACCGAGGCGCTGGCCAGACTGCTGCCGGGCGCGAAGAGCGTTCCGGAGATCGCCCTGCGGTTCGTGCTGAGCAATCCGCACGTGAACGTCGCGCTGTCGGGCATGACCACGATCGCGCAGGTGGAGGAGAACGCTCGCGTGGCGTCGCGTCGTGCGCCGCTGTCCAAGACCGAGCGGCGTCGCGTGACGCAGATCCTCAACCGCTACAGGAAGCTGGCGGATCTGTATTGCACCGGCTGTGGGTACTGTATGCCCTGCCCGTCGGGGGTGAACATTCCCGGTGCGTTCATGTCGCGGATCCAGCAACAGGTCTATGGGCTCGATGAATACGCTCGGCGGCACTATCGGACTTGCGCTCGCAGTGCGGTGCAGTGCGTTGCCTGCGGCAAGTGTTTGCCGAAATGCCCGCAGTCGATCGACATCGTGGCTCAGCTTCGGGACACGATCCGGTCGCTTGACGAGCGCTATGGCACGCTCGAGGCCGTCGTCAGGCCGGTTCGCGTCACGCGTGTGACGCGCAGGGGTCGTCGGATCGGCGCTGACCTACAGGTCCGGGCCGAGCTGAACAACATCAGTGATGTGGAGGCGGCCGCTCGGATTGGGTGGTCGCCGGCGCGGGGCGTCTCTATGCTGTCGTCGCCGCCGCCGGCGCGCACGCTGGGCGCGTTCGCGAAGGCACAGGTATCCGGCGAGGTCCATGTGCCTGATTTCGGTCAAGCTGTTGACGTCGGCATGGCGATCGAAGCCGGCGCTACGTCGTCGGCCGTGTCGTCGGCGTTTCGTGTCGCGCTGGCGGCGCCCGAGACCACGAAGCGTCAGGCTGACATCGGCACGGTTGTGCGAATCAACCAACGGGCGCAACTCGTCGGCGGCCATGTCCGCGCCCTGAAGACACATGCCGTCCGCGCCCGGTTCAGCCATGACGGCAACACGTTGATCGTGCGAGCCACCGTGACCGACGACCTGCAGTCGCCGGCCGGGCCACGTCGGAAGCGTGCGGCCACCGACCGCCTGGTCTTGTTTCTGGACGGACGGCGGGGCCGGCAGTTCGGCACAGCTGGAGGCGGCGCCGGTACGATGCAGTTGGATTTCCTGGCTCCACCGGCGCCGGGCGGCGCGAAACCGGGGGTGGGGGTCTTCGGATCGCATGGGCTGGACATCAGCCGGGTCGAGACGAGGACGCGTCGGACGCGATCGGGGTTCAGTGTGACGGCCAGATTGCCCCTGGACCTGATCGGCGTGAGGCGTGCGGTCGAAGGCGGTCGGCTGGGTGTGGACCTCGTGTTGCTCAGTCACAACCGTGCGGGTAAGCCCGTGGTGAGGCTGTCTTGGACCGGGGATCCGGACCCCTTGCGGTCGGCGGGGCTGGGGGGGTATCTGTTCTTCGTGGGTCGAGCGTGATCGGCAGGAGGGTCCCATGGCGGTCAGATTCGGCGTGATCGGGTTGGGCAACTGGGGGGCAATGCACGTGGCGGCGTTGGGGGGGCACGCACGGGCTGAAGTGCTGGCCGTGTGCGATGCGAATGGCGATCGGGCCAGGGAGACGGCTCGGGGGGAGGGGGTGCCGAAGCACTACGACCGGGTCGAGGATCTCGTGGCCGACGTCGACGTTGACGCGGTCTCGATCGCCACGCCCGACTTCGCGCACACCGACGTGGCGGTGGCGGCCATCGAGGCGGGCAAGCACGTGCTGATCGAGAAGCCCCTTGCCACGACGCTGGCCGATTGCGAGAAGATCATCGAGGCAGCCGCCCGGTCCGACAGGAAGTTCATGGTCGATTTCCACAACCGTTGGAGTCCGATGTTCATACAGGCCAGGCAGGCCATCGACGACGGTCAGGTCGGCGAGCCCCGTCTGGTCAACATTCGACTGAACGACCAGATCTCCGTGCCGACCGACCTGCTGCCCTGGGCGGGTCGATCGACGGTCACCTGGTTCGTCGGCAGCCACGCGGTCGACACGGTTCGCTGGCTGTTCGGCCAGGAGGTGGAGCGGGTCTACGCGGTCAAGCGATCGGGGGTTCTGAGCTCGACGGGGATCGACACGGCCGACTTCTACGAGTCGACGCTCGAACTGGCGGGCGGGGGCGTGGCCGTGGTGGAGAACTGCTGGATCCTGCCGAACTCGGGGCCGAGCCTGTTTGATCTGCAGTGCGAGCTGATCGGCACGAAGGGGGCGATCTACATCGACGCGAGCCACCACGGGGCCCTGGCGACGTACACCGACCAGAAGGGGACGTACCCGGACCTGTTCGTCTGCCCCCGCGTGCGGGGCCAGGTCCAGGGCTTCGCGTTGGAGAGCATTCGATCCTTCGTGGACTGCATCGTCGAGGACCGCCAGCCGATGTGCACGCTCGAGGACGGCTTGGCCGTCTCGAAGGTCATCCTGGCCATGGAGCGATCCGCCGACGAGGGCAGGCCGGTCGAGGTGTGACAGCGGAAGGCGCGGCCGGGCCGTCTTCGCCGATTCAGGGGGGTGGGCGGCGCCGGCGAGAAGCGGAGACCTGCACGTCATGGCGGACCCGCAAGGACTCGCAGCGGACGGCGGCGGCGACGAGGTGGCGCTGCTGAAGTTTCCGTATCCCTACGAGGCTGCCGTCACGGTTGCTTCGGACATCGATAGTGCCAGCTTCGATCGGTTTTCGGCCATCCACGCGTTGTTCTGCGGTTCCGAGGTGATCGAGCGGGGGGGGCGACACTGGCAGACGCTGGGTTTGACCACGGACAGCGTCTGGTATGACGCCTCACAAGGGGGCGTGGTTGGCCTGGGTCTGGACCTGTCCGATTCGTTCTTCCTGATAGGCGATGACGCGGCGATGGGGATGTACCGGCACGACGCCGCCACCGATCGGTTCGTCGAGGACGTCAGCGACGGCCAGAACGCCTGCCAGGCCATCAAGGAGTGGTTCAAGGCCGGTCGGATCGAGGTGTTCCACACGTTCCTGCGCTATACCCGCGAGCATTTGGGCCCGCTGCTCGCCGATTTCTATGGTTGGTGCGAGCGGGAGGGCGTTGCCAAGCCGATGGTTTGGACCAACCATTCGATGACGAACACCCCCACCGGGATCTGCCCCGATGCGATGCATCCCTACGACGTCGCGATGCTCTTTCGGCACATCGCCCGGGCGATGGTCGGACCGATGTTCGGCAGAAAGCGGGTTAAGGTCAACTGGCGGCAGAAGTGGTGCCAGGGGGACACGCCGGGCAGCCCCTACTACATCAACGACCTCCTGTCCGGCAACGGGCTGCGATACGTTTGGCTGAACGCCAGGGGGGACGCATTGGAGAACGTGATCGCGCTGCCGGAGCAGACCTGCGGCGGGCGAGCGTCCATCCTGGACGTGGTGACGATGGACGACGGGGTGAAGTACTTTCGTTTCCCGAGGTGTTACGGCCGGGTCAACGCCTCACCTCGCGCTCTGGTCGGCTTCCGCCAATCAGAGAGTGCGTTTGACGCGTCCGCGCTGTTCACGGAGGAGAACCTCTGTCAGTTGTGCGACCGCAACGGGACGTGCATCCTGTTCACGCACTGGACGCATCGGCGGGCCCTGCCGATCCAGGACGAGACGATCGAGCACATGCAGCGGGTGCGGCGGTTCCGCGACGAGGGGCGGGTGTGGGTGACGACGCTGGCCAGACTGCTGGAATGGACGCGGATCCGGGCCTTCCTGCGGTTCTCGACGCATCGCGAGCCGGACCGCCTGGTCATCGACCTCGAGGGCGTGGATGACCCCGTCGTGGGCAAGCAGACCCTCAAATTCGGGGACTGTGAGGGGCTGAGCTTCCGGGCACCGGCTGGGCTTCAGGATGTCCGCTTCTGGGTCGGCGGCAGGCCACTGGCCCAGAACGCCGTGGTTCGACACGACGACGTGTGGACCGCTCAACCGCGCTAGGAAGATCGCGCTGGACGTCTCGTCGGCCACGGACGCTCTGCGAATTCTCGTTTCCCCGGAACCGCCCCCAGTATATCATGATCGCCAGGACGGGTTACGTGGAGGGGGATCTGATAGGGACCGGTGTGACGCCATGCCGAGACAGGTCTGCCTGGTTGCGGGGTTGATCCTTGCGGCGAGCGCCGGAGCGGCCTGCTGGTCTGGTTGCAGCGTGCTTGGGCGGCTGAGCCGGCGGGCGCCGGACGAACCGACGTCCTCCCCAACCCAGGGATTTCGTCTCTGTGACGCGCAGGCGATCCTGCTGGGCCGGGCCCGCGGGATTCTGGTGGCCGCCAACGGCGGATTGACCAACGAGGCCGCGCCCCCCAACTCGCTGGCGGCCATTCAGGCTGCCATCGATCTGGGCCTGCCCATGGTCGTGGTCGACGTCTGCCAGACGCCCGACAAGGTCTGCGTGCTGGACCGGAACCATGCCCTGACCCAGGCGGGCTCGCCACGCCACCGTCGACCGGCCTCCGAACGCCAGCCGCTCCGTCCGGGGGGGCCGCAGGGCCCGGACGCGCCGATCCCCACGCTCTCAGAAGCGCTGGCGCTGGCTGGCGGTCGCGTCCTGATGGGTTTGCGTCTGCGCTCTGCCGAGCTACCGGCCGTCGTCGCCGTCATCGATAAGACGGGACTGGCCGACCAGGTTCTCGTCATTGCCACGACCGCCGACCAGGTTCGTCAGGCCACGCCCTACCTACAGCGCACGCCGCCGATCCTCATTGGCTTTGAGGCCCTCACCCAGGATCGATTGACCGGGATCGAGTCCACGCCCCCGTGGCCGGCGATCGTCCAGCTGGGACCCGAGACCTTCAGCTCGACCAGCATCGCCCGCACCCAGGCCATGGGCGCCCGCGTTCTGGTCCATCAGCGCGGCGTCCTTCTGGTGCGGACCGGCGCGGGCCTAGCCCCTTACCACAGAATGGGCGCGACGATCCTGCTGACCGATTGGCCGCGTCAACTCATTCGGGAGATGCGGGAGATCAACGCGCAGGACGGGACATCGCACCCGACTCAGGACGCTACGGTTTCACGGCCACCTGCGAGTGACCGATGACGAGCAGTGTGTAAAGCTCGTTGACGTCCTGGTTGTGCAGACGGATGCACCCCAACGACAGGTTCTTTCCGATGCTGTCGGGCTCGTTCGTGCCGTGGATGCCGTAGCGAAGCTGGCTCTTGGCCTCGCCGGCGATTCCCTCCAGCCCGAGCCAGTGCTCGCCGAGTGGATTGTTGGGGTCGTCCGCCTGGACGATCTTGCCGCCTCTGGGCGGGAAGTAGGTGGGGTTGGTCAGTTTGTTCTTGACCTTCCACGTTCCCGTCGGCGTGCTGTCGTGCTCGCCCAAGCCAACCTTGTAGGTCCTGACCAGGACGTCGTCCAGGAAGATGTCCATCACGTGCTCGCCCTTGTGCACGACGGCGCCAAACGGGCCGTTGACGATCTTCAGGCGAGCGCCCTCACGGATCATGGACATGTTGGCCAGGCTGTTGACGCGGGCGATGAGCTCGGGGGTGATCTTGTACTGCTTGGCGATCTTGCGAAGCGTATCGCCCTTCTTGACGACGTACGTTGCCGTGTGGGGATCGCCCGAAACGCGCGCGGGTGAGAAGACCGCGTGATTGGCCAGTTGGACCAACTTGGCCCGGAGCTCGGTGGCCTGCTCGCCAGCGGCGCCGGCGCGCAAGGCGGCCGACATCTGGACACGTGCGGTCAAAACGTCGTCCTTGGCCAACGCCTTCTGCCCCGCCTCGACGGCGGTTTTGACTCGTTCTGGGTTCGGAGGCGGCGGGGCTTCTTCAGGCGGCTTGGGCTTGGCGCCGCGTTCCACCGGCGCGTCGGTCTTCGCCGGCGCGGCGGGCGGCGCGGGTGTGTCGTCTGCCTGCGCCATTGGTGTATCTGCAATGATTTCCGATTCGGGTCCGGCCTCGTCGGCGTCCGACACCCACCAGACGATAACGAACACGGCCACGACCGCGATCCCTGCCAGCGCCGCGGGGGTCCGAAGCGGGTGGCGCCGAGTGGGGGGGGGTAGATATCTTCTCGCCACGGTAGCTCTCCTGCCTTGTGCGTCGGTTCTGGGCGGTGGGTCGTGTCGGCTGGCGATGGCTGTTCGTGTGGGAACCAGTGTACCAGATTCAAGGTCGGGTTGCGACCGGCCACGGCGAGATCACCGGTCATCCCGGACGGCCGGACCGCGCGGCCGGCCACACCCCTGTCAACGACCGAAACGCCGGACCTTCTTGTCGGTTACCAGCATGTCGATCGGCATGTCATGCGAGCCGACGGGCACGGAATCGACGACCTGCTCCTCCATGGCCAGCGCGCACGAGACGGCCCGGTAGTCCCGGTGTGCCAGGAAGCGATCGTAGAACCCCTTGCCCCGTCCCAGTCGATTCCCGAACGGATCGAACCCGAGTCCCGGGAGGATGACCAGATCGATGTCACCCACGGGCACGGGGGTCCCCTCAATCGGCTCGCGGATGCCCATGTAGGCCTCGCGAACGTCGGCGATGGAGCGGATCTCCATGGGGAGCATCCGCCGCTGTTCCCAGCTCACCTTGGGGGCCAGCACGCGCTTGCGATCCTGCCAGGCCCGAAGGACCAACGGCATCGTGTCGCCCTCCGTGGGCAGCGAGAAGAAGACCTGCACGACCTCCGCCCGCTGGTACTCCGGCTGGGCTTCGAGCAGACGGCAGGCCGTCGCCGAGCGGGCGCGCAGCTCCTCCGGATCAATCGCGTTCATCACCGCGCGGAGTCGTTGACGAAGCTCCTTCTTCACCGCCCGGGTCCCTCTGTGTCTTCCGAGGCGCTTGCACGAAGTTCTTTGAACTTCGATAGATACGCCGCCATCTTCGCTTCGTGCCCTCGCTCAGAAGGCCTATAATATACCTTATCGACACCCAGGTAATCCTGCTCCACAATTCCGCCCGGGTGGTCGTGGGCATATTTGTAGTTCGCGCCGTGCCCCAATCGCTTGGCCCCCGCGTAGTTGGCGCTTCGCAGGTGCTTGGGGACCGGCAGGGTTCGGGCGTTCTTCACGTCGTCCATCGCCTGCCAGATCGCCACGGCCGAGGCGTTGCTCTTCGGTGCACACGCCAGGTAGATGGCCGCCTGCGCCAGGACCAGCTGACACTCGGGCATGCCGACGAACTCCGTGACCTGAACGGCTGCGTTGGCGAGGACCAGCGCCATCGGGCTGGCGTTGCCGACGTCTTCGGCGGCGCAGATGGCGATCCGACGGGCCACGAACCGCGGGTCTTCGCCGGCCGACAGCATCCGCGCCAGCCAGTAGACCGTTGCGTCCGGGTCGCTGCCCCGCATCGACTTGATGAGCGCGCTGGCCGCGTCGTAGTGGCTGTCGCCGGTGGGGTCGTACTCGAGGGCCTTGCGCTGAATGGACTCAGCCGCCGTTTCCAGGTCGATCACGATCCGGCTCGCCGGCTCGCCTCCGCCTGGGTCTGCGTCGCGCTGCTGATTGTGGCGCTGGCTGAGGATGGCGACCTCGAGCGCCGCCAGGGCCCGGCGGGCGTCGCCGTCGCTCATCGTGGCCAGATGGTCCAGGGCCTCGTCCGTCAGCTCCGCGCCGAACCGTCCCATACCGCGCTCGGAATCGGCGAGCGCCCGATGGAGCAGCGTCCGGATGTCGTCCTCGCTGAGCGGTTCGAACTGGAAGATCTGGCTTCGCGAGATGAGAGGGCTGTTGACGGCGAAGAACGGGTTCTCCGTCGTCGCGCCGATCAAGAGGATCAACCCGTCCTCGACATCGGCCAGCAGCACGTCCTGCTGGGCACGGTTGAAGCGGTGCAGCTCGTCGATGAACAGCACGGTCCGGCGCTCGGTGGCGACCAGGTCGGCTTTGGCCTGCTCGAGGATCTCGCGGACCTCCTTGACGCCCGTCCCGGGGGCGCTGACCTGACGAAAGAACGCCTGGGTAGTGTTCGCAATGATCCGCGCGAGGGTGGTCTTGCCCGTGCCCGGCGGGCCGTAGAAGAGCGCGCTGCTCAGCCGGTCGGCTTCCAACAGACGTCGCAGCAGCTTACCGGGACCGATGAAGTGTCTCTGGCCGACGAACTCATCGAGCCTGCCCGGTCGCATGCGGACCGGCAGGGGCGCCACCCGCTCCCGCTGTTTCTGCTCAGCGGCCTCGAAGAGGTTCACCGGCCGTCTCCGCTAAGCCCATCCGCACTGCTGCGCCCACGCGACACGCGATATTATAGGACGGGCACGCACGTGAGCCAATGGCTGGCTTCGGGGTTGAGCGTCCTGGTCGGCGGACCGATACTAGGGAAGTGACCGTGTGCGCGGTCGGTCCAGGGCGGTTCCCTGGTGCGGAGAGGTCAACTCATGTGCGGAATCGTCGGCTACATCGGGACCAAGAACGCGACTCCCATCCTCGTTGAGGGCTTGAAGCGACTGGAGCACAGGGGGTATGACTCGGCCGGCATCGGCGTGGTCCGCGACAATAGGCTGGCCGTCTATCGATCGGTCGGCAGGATCACGCGGCTGGAGGAGAGGATTCCGGACGACCTGACCGCCCAGGTGGGGCTGGCCCACACGCGCTGGGCCACGCACGGCGGGCCGTCGGAGGCCAACGCCCATCCACACAGCGACGCTTCGGGCCGGATCGTCGTCGTCCATAACGGCATCATCGAGAACTACCAGGTCCTCAAGACGTACCTGGAACAGAAGGGCGTCATCTTCCGCAGCGAGACGGATACCGAGGTTCTGTCCCAGCTGATCGGCCACTTCTACGACGGTGACATCGAGCAGGCGGTTCGGTCGGCCTTGCTGGAGGTCGAAGGTACGTACGGTATCGCGGTGCTCTGCGCCGACGAGCCCGATCGACTCGTCCTGGCCCGCAAGGGCAGCCCGCTGATCGTCGGTGTGGGCGACGGCGAGTACCTCGCCGCCAGCGACGCGTCGGCCATCGTCGAGCACACCACGCAGGTGATCTACCTGTCCGACGGGGAAATGGCCGTCGTCACCCGGGACGGCTTTCGCACCACCACGCTCGACGCCGTGCCCGTCGCCAAGTCGGTCCAGGGCCTCGAGCTGACCCTCGAGCAGATCGAGCTGGGCGGCTACGAGCACTTCATGCTCAAGGAGATCATGGAGCAGCCGGATGCCCTGGAGACGGCGCTGCGGGGCAGGCTTGACCTTCGCGAGGGCCGTGTCTATCTGGGCGGCCTCAAGGATCACGCTCGCGACATGGTCCGGGCGCGACGGATGATCATCACCGCCTGCGGGACCGCCTGGCATGCCGGGCTGGTGGGCGAGTACCTGTTCGAGGAGCTGGCCCGGCTTCCCGCCGAGGTGGAGTACGCCAGCGAGTTCCGATACCGCAACCCCGTCATCGACTACGGGACGGTCGTAATCGCGATCAGCCAGTCCGGCGAGACGGCCGACACGCTCGCCGCGCTCCGCGAGGCCAAGGACCGCGGCGCGCTGGCGTTGGGGATCGTCAACGCCGTGGGCTCGACCATCGCCCGCGAGACCGATGGGGGGGTGTACCTCCACGTCGGTCCGGAGATTGGCGTGGCCAGCACGAAGGCCTTCACCGGGCAACTGGCCGTCCTCAGTTTGATGGCGGCGATGCTTGGACGTCGGCGACACCTGAGTCATGGCCGTTGTGAGGAGTTCCTCGGGGCGCTGGCAGAGATCCCCGCCAAGATCAGGGCCATCATCGATCAGTCCGACGAGATCCGCCGCGTGACCGAGCGCTTCGTCGACCGCGACAACTGGCTGTATCTGGGCCGGGGCTTCAACTACCCAATCGCCCTGGAAGGTGCGCTGAAGCTCAAGGAGATCAGCTACATCCACGCCGAGGGTCTGCCCGCGGCCGAGATGAAACACGGCCCCATCGCCCTGATCAACGAGGACATGCCCGTTGTCTTCATCGCGACGCGCGGCTCGCAGTACCAGAAGATCCTCGGCAACATCGAGGAGGTCCGCAGCCGGGGCGGCCGCGTCCTTGCCGTCGCGACCGAGGGCGACGATGAGATCACCCGTCTGGCCGAGCACGTCTTCTACGTCCCCGACTGCCCCGAGCCGCTGCAGCCCTTGTTGACCGTCATCCCCCTGCAGCTGCTGGCCTACCACGCCGCTGTCCTACGAGGCTGCAACGTCGACAAGCCCCGCAACCTGGCCAAGAGCGTGACGGTGGAGTAGCCGCGAGGCTACGCGCTCAGCGATAGGCGTCGCGCCGGTGCCGGATGTACATCACCCGGACCACGCGCGCCGCGTCGTCGACCTCGTAGATGATTCTGTAGTCCCCCACGCGAACCCGCCAGTCGTGCTCCGACCCCACGATCTTCCGAGAACCCACCGGCCTGGGATTGCCTGCCAGGCTCTTGATAGCGCGGATCACGCGATCGAAGACGTCCGTCGGCAGACGCCGCAGGTCCCGCTGCGCGCGGCTTTCCAGGAGCACCTCATGCGCGCCCGGGCCCTTCGCTCAGGAACTCCTCCAGTGTCTGGTAGCTCAGCGGCTGACTCCGCATGGCCCGGAGCATCTCCAGATCCGCGACATCCTCTGCACGTTCGAGCAGCGCCTCGTATTCATCGATGTCGAGGATCACCGCGGCGGGTTTGCCGTCACGAAGCACGATTTCAGGTCTTTGTCGCGCACGCTTCATAGGTATGCCCTTCGAAATGATCCCGTCGCGTGACGAGAGGCCCGGCAAGTGGCCAGGCATTCATATCAGTCGATTATAGTCCCCCGTTCGCGAGGAGACCATGCGTCGCGACGCACCTTGCGCAACTGCCGTGGAAACCCCCTGGCTTGCAGCCTAGAATGCAGCCGCCGAGCCCGCAGGGCTCGGATTCTGGCAGGTCCCGATGGCTCCTGAATTTCAGGAAAGGGGGCGCTTTCGTGAAAGAACCGATCGTCAGCTTGACCGTCTTGCTGGTGCTTGTGGTTGCTGGGCGCGTGGCGGTGGCGGGGCACAAGACGGACTGGTTTCATCAGGCCAAGTGGGGCGTGCTGACGCACTACCTGGGTGCGGCGCCTAGCTCGGACGGCGGAGCGGAACTGACGGCCGAGAAATGGAACGCGCAGGTCAACGCTTTCGACGTCGCAGGCCTGACCCGGCAGCTCGCGTCGACGGGTACGAAGTACTTCGTGATCACCCTCGGCCAGAATTCGGGGCACTACTGCTCACCCAACGCGACGTACGATCGGATCGTGGGCATTCGACCCAGCAAGTGCTCGCGGCGGGATCTGGTCAAGGACCTCTATGAGGCCCTGGAACCGCGGGGAATCCGCCTGATGCTCTACCTGCCCAGCGGCGCCCCGGCGGCCGATCCGGTGGCGGTCAATAAGCTCAAATGGGCCTGGGGCCGGGCGAATGGCTGGCCGCGCGGCGGGCCGCTCACGCACGATCGGCTGGTGGACTTCCAGCGGAACTGGGAGGCCGTCATCCGTGAATGGTCCCTACGCTTCGGCAAGCACGTCCACGGCTGGTGGATTGACGGCTGCTACTTCGCCGACGACATGTACCGCTTCGATGACGCGCCGAACTTCGCCAGCCTCGCCGCGGCGCTGCGAGCTGGGAATCCCGATTCGATCGTCGCCTTCAACCCGGGCATCAAGCTGCCCGTCATCTGCCACACCCAGCATGAAGACTACACCGCCGGCGAGGTCGGCCTGGAACAGCTTCCCCGGGCCATCGCGACGTGCCCCGGGCGATGGCTCGAGCGCGACGGACGAAAGGCCCAGTATCACGTCCTCACCTTCCTCGGCACGACCTGGTGCGGCGGCAAGAAGCCCCGGCTGCCCGACAAGAAGATCGTCGAATACACCCGGCAGCTCACGGACAAAGGCGGCGTGGTGACCTACGACGTTCCGATCGGCAAGAACGGCCTGATCCCACAGCCCTTCGTCGATCAGCTTCAGGCCATCGGGCGAGCGTTCGCGAAGTAGTGCGGGCGAGTGCCCTGCGCCGCCGCGAGGCGGGAACGTCGACAAGCACCGCAACCTGGCCAAGGAACAACGCGAGGGCCAAGTAGTCGAAGGGGGCGTCGAGATGCGTCCTGCGCAGCTTGTGACCCTCCCGCGAACGGTCCTACAATGGAAGCAGGAAGGCGGCGGCCTGTGCGGAAACCGAGACCTCGTCCTGTCTGCTAGCCTTGGGAGGAAGCGGATGGACAGTGACAGCGTCATCGCACAAGAGGTCCGGCAACGGCGCAACGATATCAGCGAGCGCTTCGGGGATGATTTGGCCAGGTACGCCCAGCATCTCCAGGCGATCCAGGTCGAGTTTGTCGATCGCGTCGTTGACCAGGTCAGCGTGGTCAAATCACGCCCGGCCCAGCCCGAGTAACGCTAGCGCCGTTGCCCCCCTCGTCACTTCTCTCCAGCCGTCCCTGTCAGATAGTGGATGCGCCAGAGCATCGTTCTGAACCTTGTCCTGCCTCGTCGTATCTCGGTGAAGCCATTGGCACGCACGGCCTCTTCTACGGTCCGCAGGTTACGCATCAGCAGGGGGTCTATGTCCACGGCCACGAATCGCCCGCGGGGCTTCAGCACGCGTGAGACCTCGGCGATCCCCTGTCGCTTCAGGTCCCTGGGCAAGTGGTGCAGCATCAGGCTGCTGAGCACGACGTCGAACGTGCCCGCTGGGAACGGGATCTCCTCAATCAAGCCAACCTGGAAGCGGACATCCACCTGCCTGGCGGCCGCTTTTCGTTCTGCTTCCTGGATCATTTCGGGGGCGGCGTCGATGCCGCGAACATCGCCGTCCGTTCCGGCCTGATCCCTGGCTGCCAGGGCCAGGTTGCCCGTCCCGCAGCCGACATCCAGGACGGCGTCGCCAGGGCTGATCGCCCCGAGATCAGCGGTCCATTCCCTGAACTGGCGCTCCCGCCCCCAAAAGGCCCATCGATTCATGGCGTCATACCGAGACGCCCAACGAATCGTCACGCCTCTCGTCGTGGGGGGCGACGTGTTGTCTCGCGGCTTGGTCATGTTCTCATGTCCCGAACGCCGAGGGTGATCATGCTAGTGCGTGCCTCCATCGTCATCTCCGCATCTATGCTGCGCCAACGCTGCCTAATCACTGCAAGAGAAGGAGGCGGGTCGAAACGACCCGCCCTACACCTACTCCACAGTCCTGCGGTCAACGAAGAGAAAGGCGGGTCGAAACGACCCCATCTTACACGAAAGCCCTCTCCATCAGAACGTGCGTGTCGGTTTCACCGGTGCATATGAATCCCAGTCGTTGGTAGAACGTCAGTGCCCGTTGGTTGACCTTCAGCACGCCGAGGCGGAGCGGCAACCCTAACCGACGCGCCTCCTCCATAATCAGTGACATGCATTGGGTGCCGATGCCGTTGCCTTGATGCTCTGGCAAGACAAACAGCTGATTCAGCTTCACACAGTCAGCCACAACGACCATCGCCATGATTCCGACGTCCGTGCCAGCCAGGTTGATGACGCGGAAGTCCTGGGCCGCGAATCGTTCTTCATGGAGTTGCCGCTGCTCATCCTCATCCCATCCCCAGACCTGCTCCACGTACTCCCGGAGCGCGGCCCGCTTCACACAGTAGGCGAACTCGCTGTCGGTCGGAGTGGCTTGTCTTAGCGTGAGACTCTGCATGGACTCAGTACGCCGTACGTGACCGGAAAGGTACGTCGAAACGTACCCTACGCGGACCTGCCCAGCCGGTCGAGGAGTTCGGAAGGGCCCACGATCTCGATGGTTCGGTAACGCCCCAGATCCAGAAGGTGGTGGTCGCCTGTGACGATGCAGTCGGCGCCGGCCTCGAGCGCACAGGCCAGGACTGCGTTGTCGTTTGGGTCCTCCTTGATAACCAGCGCTTCCTCCTGCGGATAGACGAGCTGGAGGAGATCGCGGAGGGCTGTGCAAATCTGGTCCACCTGTGCCTCAGCGAGTCCGAACTTCGGGCGGCGGAGCACCTCCCGGAACTCCTGGGCCAACGCGGGCGATAGGAATCCGCGGGTCCGTCCTGTGATGAGGGTCTCCAGCACCTCACGCGGACGGCCGCCGTAGACGACGGCGGACACCAGGACGTTCGTGTCGCAGACGATTCGCACGGGTCACCGTCGCTTGCGGTGTTGCTCGATCTCTCGCGCGACGACTTTCGGGGTGATCCGGCGCTTGCGGCGGGTCTCATCCCCCAGCGCGAAGATGTCCCGCCACTGGCGTCTGCGCTCGATGTAGATCCGGGCCGCCTCCCGGATGAGCTCCGAGCGGGACCGCGATTCCTCCCGGGCGATCTCGTCAAGCTGCCGCAGAAGCGACTCCTGCAGCGACAGGTTCACGGTCTTGTTCATGCGAGCGCTCCTTCCCCAGCATCATACAAGCTTTGTATGTTCGCTTCTACTGGGAATTGCCGCGGGGAAGTGTGCCGGCACTCCGCCAGCCCGGTTGCCTGTTCGGATGTATCCAGGGGGTCGTCTGCATCACCAGGAAATGGCCTTCGTGTAGGATCAGCTGTCTGGCTCCTCCTCGGGACCCTTGTCCGGAAGACGGATCCCCAACTTCTCGACCGCGTGTTTGGCGGACTCTGCAACGTAGTCCGGTGAATCTGCGAGTCTCTCCTCGACCAGGGCCCTCAGCTCGTCGTCGATCCTGTCCTCCGGAAGGGACAGGACGGCCTTCATCGCATAGAGTCTGACCTGAGGATCATAGTCCTTCGCTGCCCGCTTGATCTGCGAGACCGCTTCGTGCGTTCCGAGCTTGCCCAGGTACTTCACGATCCATGCGTACTCCATGTTCCCGAGGTGCTCTGGCCCCAGGACGTTCACCGGGCTGAGGGGCCGCTCCTGTCGTCCAGGCAGGTCGACGATCTCTGGGATCTTCTGCATCATGGCCTCGAGGTGGGACGCGTCCCCAAGATGGCCCAAGACATCTATCGCCGTCGTGTCCGGTTTCGCATCGAACGACTCAAGAACGTCCGGCAGGAGCTCGACGAGCTTCTTCTCTTGGATGATTTGCAGTGCCAGCCAGCGATCCCGTTCCTCACCAAGCCCAGCCTTGACGATCTCCAAAGACATGCGATCCTCGTAGAGCTGGCGCGTTCTGTCCAGCAAGTGCTCTCGCCCATCCCACGCTACGTCTTCGTGTTTCAGGAACATCGTCATGCTCCGCAGGGCGCCGAGCACCTCCATGTCGGTCGGTCGCGCTTCGATGAGCGCGGAGTATTGCTCGAACAGGCTCGGCCCGTCCTCCAAATCACATATGCCGCCGAGAGGTCGACGCTCCAGGAGAAGGGTGTGAAACAGGGCCGTGATTGCCGGGAAGACGTCTTCATCTCGCCCGGCCTTGTCCAGGAAGTGAGGGATGTCGATCGCCTTGGCGATCGTGAAGGCGACTTCCATGGGGATGCCTTCACAGTTGCCCATTCCGTACTTGAGCACCTGCTCCTGATTGGCGTGGTCCGAGATCAGTTCGGGCTCCTCGACGATGTGATCGATGACGAAGATCACGCCCCACTGTCGACTCACTGGCAGGAGATCGAAAAGGGCCTCCTTGTACTCGGGCTGACGCCTCGATTCCTGGACGAGGACGTGACTGGCGTACAACGTGAACTCGCTGTGCCGAGCGAGCGTGAGCAGATCCGGGAGCTCTTGCTCTGTCAAGAACAGACCTCCGATGGCGAGGCCCCACTTGACCGCTTCGTAGTCGTGGCTGTTCCTTGCCGCCTCCCAAAAGAGGCGCTTGACCGTAGGCGTGATGTCATTGCGTTTCAGGCCACGGAGAACGTTGTCAAGGTGTGAGGCTGCACCGATACCCCTGATGTTGCGTTCCACCACATGCCAGCTCGTGATCTTCCCACGATTGATCGCTCGGATGACGTTTCTGACCCTCTTGAAGTCCTTGGGGTTCCCGATGGGCCCTCCGAGGATCGCGTCAATACTTCCGGGTGCGAAGTGGATCCCTGTAGAGCCCTCGGGGATCCTGGGGAAGACATCGTCGTCGATGGGCTTGTCCGGCGCTTTGAAAGCCTGTTCTCGGATTCGTTCGTAAAGCGACGGGCCGGAAGGTCTCTCTTGCGGCTCGTCGAGGTGCAGAAAGGTTGTGCGCGCCGAGCGTCGCCACAGGTACAGGATGACGCAGAGGAGCACGGCGACGAGAAGGATCGGCGCGAGCGACTTCATGCGTCATTCCCCGATGTGGGTGGGAATTGACTCCGCAGAGCGCCCGAACGCCAAGCGACCTCTTGGCGGTCGCGCGGGCGATGCCTCAGCCCATCACTTCGTCTCGAACATGACGCGTGCGGTTTCGGCGCGGCTGGCCTGGACGGTCACTGTCATACAGAAGTGGCTGTTGCCGGGCAGCTTCACCGTGCCGTCCTTGGCGCCCTTGTACGTGGCCGGGTAGATGACTTTCACGCTGTCGATCGGTGTGGACAGGTCGTACGTCACGTTCGGCTTGAACGCGAGCGTCGTGTTGTCTTTCGACGCCAGGGCCAGCACGTAGCTGGCGTCGAAGGGCTGGTCCTTGCGGTCGGGATGCATCAGATGGATGTTGAGGATCACGGAGGTGATCTTGCCGAAGTCCTCGGGATCGCTCACGCTGAACTTGAACCTCGGCGAGGCGTTGGCGGCGTCGGAGATGATGATGTCGCCGGTGTTCTTGTCACGGCTGCCTTCGTTCCCGTCAATCATGACGTCGACGTAGCGCTTCACCTTGTGGCCGCTGTCTGAGGGTCCCCCCGAGGCCTTCTTGGCGATGCCCAGGCCGGTGCTCACGTATCCGCCGTAGGAACACCCGATCGTCGCCGCAAGGCCGACCAAAGACCCGATTCTCAACGTCGCCACCCAGTGCTTGTTCTCGCAGCGCCGCATCGGATTGCCTCCAGAAATGGACCACCCCCGAGACGCCCGCCAGACTAGTAGGGCCGTTTGATGATGTCAATCGATCGTCAGCATCCGGCCAAGCGGAGGCGACGAGGCCTGGCCCCACCCAGGTAGGGCGGGTTCCACCCGCCTTTCGAAGACGGACCGAGCACAGCGGCGGGTGAAACCCGCCCTGTTTGATTCGGCTGCGCTCGGGAATCGCTTACCTCGTCAAGAAATCGGCCTCGTGCAGGATTACGCGGATGTTGCCTTGCATCGTGGTGACCCACAGCACGCCGGGTTTGACCTCGAAGATGTGGGGGTAGGCCAGCGACGTGCCGGGTTTCCTGGCGAAGACCACGGGCTTGCTCCAGGTCTTGCCGTCGTCCTCGCTGAACATGATCGACAGCTCGCCGCGGTGGTTGCGGACGGGGACCTCCGAGAACTGCCCCTTGCCGCCGATGCGGGGGTAGTCGGTCTTGCCCTCGGGCAGGGGGCGGTTCCAGATCAGCACGAGCCGGCCGCTGGCGAGGCGCTTGAGCAAACCCGGCGAGGAGGACGCGGGGATCTCGCTGGGCCGGATGATCCGCCACGACCGGCCCTCGTCGAGCGAGAAGGCCTCCCAGAACCGCTCCCAGTTCGTGCGGATCAGCATCCAGATCCGACCGTCGCGGAGCTGCTCAAACGTGGCCTCGATGGCGCCGCCGTGGTGGCCGTTGCCGCCCAGGTCGATCGTGTTGCTGCGCGTCCAGGTCTTGCCGTCGTCACCGGAGGTGTAGGTCAGCACCGAGTGACGCCCGGGGTTGTTCAGGAGGTTCATCGACGAGAAGATCACCTGGCCGCTGGCGGTCTGGATCATGTCGCGGGCGTCGCCGGTCCAGGCGTCGTGCAGCTTTTGCGGGGCGAGCCAGGTCTTGCCGCCGTCGGTGCTGCGGACGATGTAGGTCGGTAGCTTCGTGCCCGGGTCGGCGTCGCGCTTGGCGGCGTTCCACTTCCAGACCTTTTCCTTGTAGTTCATGAACCCAACGATCACGGTGCCCTTCTTGGTGCAGACGATCGCCCGCTCGCGGCTGACGACGAAGTCCTGACCGGGTTTGAAGATCGGGTGCGTCTCCCAGGTCTTGCCCTCGTCGCGACTGATGACGGCCTGGGTGACGTCCACACCGAGGATACCCCCGTCCGGGAGCCGGACGAACGGGCCCTGACGTTGCGTGGGCAGGGGTTTGCACTTGGGATGGAGCCATAGCTCGGCGCCGTCGGCGGTCGCCAGGCATCCGGCCAACACCAGCGGTACGATGAGAGTCGTGACGGATTGACGACAGGTGATGGTTGTCATGTCATCGGTCCTCCGAAGAGAGAGCCTACGGTGCTGATCAGCGGACGCTGCAGCTGCCTAGGTGCAGCACCCATGAAGCCATGTCGCCGCCACAGCTACTCGACCGTGAGAACGATGATCGACGTGGCCTCGACGGAGGTCTCCTTCTTGCCGTCCTCCCCGGTTTGGGGAACGACCTCCTGGGTGACCTTGCCATGCTTGTCCAGGACGGTGAAGGAAGGCACGCGCAGGGGATCGCCGTTCTTATCGAAGGAGGTGCACTCGATTTCATAGAGGCCGGGCTCGGCCTCGGCCGGCACGATCCCGGTCGCGGAGTAGACGCCGTCGCCGGCCTTCTTGTCGGCTTCCTTGCCGTTGTCTTTGAGCTCCCAGGCAAACTCGGGCGCAACGAGGGGCACGGCACTGATCCAGCCGACCTTCTCCAGATCACCCGTCACGGTACAGTAGACGGTGAGCTTCTTGCCGATCTTCCCCGGGTCGGGATCAATCTCCTGCTTGTAGGTCCACTTGACGGGCTGCTCACAGCCGAAGGCAGCCACGACCACCAACAGGGCTCCCACGCGACACAGTTTCAGCAACATGTCTAAGTCTCCTCACGTCGAGAACCGGATCCTGTGCGACGCTATCTGTACGCTAGGACAACCCACCGCCGATGATCGTCATCACGATGTCGGCAGTCTACCTGTTGCGGCAAACCGGAATCATACCACATCCCAGCGCGCCGAGACGACCTCTGGCTGCGCTCCGCAGGCTGCGCGGTGCGTGACAATCTAAGCGGGGGGGTGCCCATTCTCTTCGAAGACCCGCGGAACGCGGGCCCTCGGAGGGGGTGGGGGACTGCCGCGCCTGTCGTCTGAAGTCAGGACCCCCTGCCCGTCGAGGAGCACTTCGTGCGGATCATGGGGTCTTCAGCCACGCGGGGATCGGCTCGGCAACGGTCAGGTACACGGGCCCATCGGTCACCTGCAGCCGGGATCCCTCCGCGATATCGATCGACCCGCCCAAGTGATCGACGGCGCCGCCGAAGCGGATGCCAGATCCCAGGATGATGTCGTGGGCCTTTCCCCGCGTCCATACGGCCACCTTGTAGGCCTGTCCCTTCCGAAAGACGACGGCGAAGTCGTTGTCGCTCGCCAGGTCGATTCGCCCAACCGGCATATAACCCCGGAGCTGCGCGATCAACGTCTTCATCGCAACGTACGCAGGCTTGGGCTCGTAGTCATGTGTCACCGTGCCGAAGTTGTGCTCCATGTCGCCCGGTTTGGGCCCGTCATCGTGCCAGTCGTACCAGATACTGAAGGGGACACCATGGGTCATATTCGCCAGCCACTGCCGGGCGAGGTACTTGCCCTGAAGCACTCGTGTCACGTAGGTCGTCGAGTAGCCCCACTCCCCGCTGAGGATGGGGATCGCCTGGCCGGCGGGTTTGTGGCGATCGATCAGGGCCTGGATCCGCACGTAGTCGCGAAGGGCCGATTCGGGGTCGCTCCGGAGCGCCAGCCGTGCCTTGGGCTCAACGTGCTTCGGGAACCGGGCCAAGCCACCTCGATAGGGGTGCACCGTCACGCCGTCGACCAGCTCCAGCAATCCGCGCTCGAAGCACTGCTCCAGGAAGACGAAGTCGCACCGCCCGAGTGCCGGCCCGACGATGCAGGCATTCGGGTCGGCCTGGCGGATCGCGGGAACGACGGCCTTGCACCAGGCCATGTACTGATCCACATCGGATGTCGGTCCCCAGAAAATGTCGAGATTGGGCTCGTTCCACAGCTCCCAGATGAGCTTCTTCTGCGCATATCGCTTGGCCAAGACGGCACAGAATCTGGCATACGCTTTTCGGCATCTTTCAGTGTGCGGCGGCCGACCCTCGTCGTAGAGCGGGTTGCCGTACGACACGACGAACAACAAGCGGATGCCGAGCTTCTCGAGATCGGCGATCAGTCTGTCCCGCAGGGCGAAGTCGTACTGGCCGGGCTTGGTTTCACACCCCTGCCAGGAGACGCCCATACGGATCGTGTCGACGCCGGCCCGGGCGATCATGGACAGGTCTTTCTCGTTGCCCTTGTAGAAATGGATGTTGACGCCCAGGCCAACCGGAACGGGCTGCATCCTCAGCGTCGGATGGACCCGCCCCTGGGCGAACTCGATCGGACGGACTCTGGGGCCCCGCTGCGCACAGCCTGCGCTGAACGAGAGGGCTGCAAGGCAGGCCAGTAGGGCTGCGGTTGGTCGGTTCATCTCTTGTCCCCGTTCGTACGGAGTCTGCTGTGGCTCGGGGGCCTGGATCCTGCCGATTCCGGTCTCGGAGCCTGCAAGCCCCTGTCCTCATACAGGCTCAAGTCAGTCTGCATCATACCTCAGCAGCCAGCTGTACTGGGAGGCCCAGGTCGAATCGGGCGCTCAGTACCGTCGTCTTGGTAAGGGGGATTCGTCGCCAGGTCCCTGAGGGGTTACCGTGAGCAGAGGGCTCGCGGCCCGCGGGCCTTGTCGTATAATCATGGCTTGGCGGCAAGCCGATCGTGTAGGAGACATGCATCATGTTTGGCATCAGGCTAGCCACGTTGACCTGTCTGCTCGCCGTCGCGGGAGTTGGCCGCGCCCGTGCGGAGGCCCCGGCCACCGCGCTGGCCGATGACAAGCCCGCTCCCATGGCGGTCAAGGCGCCCGCGACACTGGCGGAGATCGCCAAGCGCCGCCAAGCGCTACAGGAGGAGACGAAGGAAGCGGGTCCGCTCCAGCTCGCGACCCGGCCCGCTACGACACAGCCCCTCGAGCCGACCACACAGCCGTCCGATGTGGCGACGAATCTCTGGCTTCTTCTGCAGACCTATGATCAGCTTCTCCTGCAGCAGGAACTTGCACGCGCACGCCTGAAATCTCTGCGGGGAGACGAGGGCATCAGTAAGCTCAAGGACGAGCTAGACAAGCTTCAGTCCGAGACCAAGCAGCTCGAGCAGCGGCTCACCGCCGGCAAGGCCCGGGAAGAGGCCTATCGCGCCAAAGAGTTCGCCGACCTCCATGAGAAGCACTCTCAGGAGGTCAACGCCCTGGTCAAGACGCAGACGGCCCGAGAGGAGCGGATCAACACGTTTGCCGACCAGCGGAAGGAAATCACCGCCAAGATCGCCGAAGCCCGAAAACAGCGTGACGAGACCATTGCGCAGTTCGCCGTCCGCACCACGACGGCCAAGGCGGGCCCAGAACGAGACCAGATTGATTACGAACGACGTCTGGCCGAGTTGAAGCTCGAGCTTCGGCTCGCCGAGGCCGAAACGCTGAATGTTGAGGAGGAGCTCCTCACCGAGGAGCGGCAGCGGGATGCCCGGCGCATTGCCGCGCAGCAGCCTTACGTTGAGGCCTTGCGGCAGTGGGCGAACGCCCTGAAGGCGGCTGTCCAAGAGGATAAGCGCTCCCAGATCGAGCAGCAGCTCAGGCAGGCAAAGACCGAATACGAAAAGATCTACTGGCAGGCTGCCAAAGAGATTGACGAGGCGTACGATGCCTTCGAGCCCTTCACCAGTCAGAAGCTGGATCGTTTTCCCAAGAGTGAGTTGGCAGAGCTCGAAGCCACCATTGCGGCCGCACAGAAGTACTGGCGGACCTTTCTGGACTCCTTACCACTCCGCACCGGCCAAGAGGTGCTCAGCAGGTACAAGGAGAGCCGAGCTCGGTTGGTGCAAAGAAGGCAGTACCGCAAGGACCTGGTGGGACGTTTGGAGAAGAGCGTCCGAGATCGCGAATCGGTCGTTGCGCTTCGAGAGAAGGTCAGAGAGACCGTCGATGACTTCCGCGACGAACTGGCCAAGGTAGCATCCAAGGTTGGCGATGAGGAGGCCGCCAAGCTCGAATCGAAGCTTTCCAAGGCGAGGCTGGACCTCTTCAAGCACATCGATGCGATCGCCACCAACCAGATCGAGGTGATCGACCGGCTCACCGACGCAATCGGAAAGCACAGGGACTTCCTCAACGAGTTCGAGAAGTACCGGAGTCGACTGTACTGGTCTTATCTTGCCGTTCGTGACGAGGGGCTTGCGCGAGTGGATTGGCAGAAGCTCCGCTCGGAGTGGGCAGATGGGGCCCAGCCCCTGGAGAGTAGGCTGAGCGTGATTCTGGAGGAAGCCCTGGCACAGCTGCGTCAGGCCTCGGGGCCTCGGTGGGCGTGCGCCGCCATCTTCCTCGGGGTGGCTGCCTACCTGGCCTGGCGGTTGTATCGCAGCATGACCGGGAGGGCCAACCGCTACGAAGCAAGCTTGGGAGAGAAGATCCAGGAGGAGGGGATCGAAGTCGCCGGCATCGGCGAACGGCTCAAGCTTGCGTGCCTCCATTTTGCCGGTGACACGCCACTGCTCCTGGTCAGCCTGGTCGGACTGCTCCTGGCTGTCGTCGCGCTCGGCCTGCGGGAAGGACCGTTTTACCTGGTCGCCTCTGCCGTGCTCTTCGTCGCGGCGGCGCGGTTCCTCTTTGGGGTCGTTCACGCCCTCTTTCTGCCCGCGCGTCCCCGGTTCCGCGTGGTCCGGTGCAGTAACAAGGTGGCCAGCTACTACCGCCGATGGTCAAACGTACTGCTCTGCGCAACGATCTTCGCCGTGCCGCTGCCCTTGCTTCTCGGCCTGCTCGACGTGATGCCTGCAACGCGCGCGTACCTCTGGCAAGTCTACAAGAGTGTGGCGCTCCTGATCATCATGCTGTTTTTCCTTCAGAAGCAGCGCGTCCTCAAGGTCGTTGGGCGACCGGAGAACCTGCGGGCGCGCTGGCTTTACACCCTCGTCGCCAGTCTCTATCCCTTGATCGTGTTTGGCACGCTAAGCCTGCTCGTCTTGGAGGTCATCGGCTACGGTGCCTTGGTCAGCTACCTGGGGTGGAACACGATCTTGACCTTCTCCATTCTTCTTGGGGTGACGCTTGTTACGAGTTTTGTGACGGACGTCGCGTGGAAGCTTCGACAGTCGGCGACTGAGAAGCGGCTTGCCCAGGAGGCGAATGCAGAACCGGCCCAACCATCCGGCGCGCCGCGCGGAACCGCCGCTGCGCAAGAGGTCGTCGTTGCGGATGAGGGGGTGCCCGCCGACAGCGAGTACCTGATCGTACCGATCGCTTCGTTGCTGAAGTGGGTGGCGCGGGCGGCAGGCCTTGTCCTCGTCCTCTATGTCTGGGGCGTGACCCCTGTCGAGTTGAAGGCAGCCTTCAACTTGCCCTTCATCGGGAGACCCGTTTGGCGCGTCTTCGCAGCAGGTGCATCGATCGTGGTAAGCGTGGTCCTGTCCCGGAGCATGCGATCCGTCCTGAGAAGACGGGTCTACCCCGCCTACAAGGCTACGCTTGACCAGGGCGCGCGGGCGGCCGTCAACACGATGCTGCACTACTTCCTCGTGGCGCTCGGCATCTACACGGCGATGCAGTTCCTCGAAATCCACTTGGGCGCGTTTGCATTCCTTCTCGGAACCTTGGGCCTGGGTCTGGGGCTAGGCTTGCAGCCGCTCTTCATCAACTTCATCAGTGGGTTGATGATCTACTTCGAGCGCCACATCAAGGTGGGCGACGTCGTGGAGGTCGGGGACAAGCTCGGCGAGGTTACCGCCATCAGGATGCGGTCCACGTCGATCAAGACCTACGACAACATCGACATGGTGATCCCGAACGGCGAGTTCATCACTACCCAAGTCACCAACTGGACCCTGCAGGACCAGCGACTTCGAGCCCATCTGGACGTGGGCGTCGCCTATGGGAGCGACGTGGAATTGGTCCGTGAGATCCTGCTCCAGATCGCCGACGAGCATCCCAAGGTCCTCAAAGATCCCGCGCCCAAGGTCTGGTTCACGGACTTCGGGGACAGCGCCCTGATGTTCAAGCTTCTAATATGGTGCGCTGACGTGACGGACAGGTACACGAGTCTGACGGATCTGCGCTTCGCCCTCAACAGGGAGTTCAAGGAGCATGGCATCACGATCCCGTTCCCGCAGCGAACCCTCAGCACGGTTGGCGACGAGCCGCTGCCGGTGAAGATCGCGGGCACCAGTTCGGATCCCAACGCCGTGTCCGATCCTTCTCAAGGCCACTAAGGCTCGGAGATCCAGGCGAGCGCCGCATGCTCATCCCAATGCTATGCGAACGCGAACAGAATCGGTCCTTGCGAGCGCTGCAGGGCAGTTGTGGCAGGCGCCGCTGGATGCTTCATGGCGTGGACGTCAGTCTGGCTCCTTGATCGGGTGCCACAGCGTCCACGGACGCCTTTGACGGCATCCTCGTGTTTCGATACGTTTCCAGAAACGCCGCGGGTGGGGGCCGGAAGCGGGAGGCGAGGTCGGACTTGGAGCAAGAGATCACGCTGGTCCTCGGGACGGACAGGGCGACGATCGAGTGCCACCCGGTCGCCGATGGAACGGCTGCTGTCTGCTCTGCCCGCGCACCCAACAAAGACTCTCCCAACGAAGATGGCGCCGCCGTCATTCCTTGTGGTCCTGCCCGAGGGGTCTTGGCTGTAGCGGACGGGATGGGAGGACAGTCGGCAGGCGAGGTCGCCGCTCGGCTCGTCCTGACCGAACTCGCCGATGCCGTTCGAGACGCCGCCGCCGCCGATGGGCTTCTACGAGCCGGGATCCTGAACGGCATCGAACGCGCCAACGTGGCCATCAAGGATCTCGGCGTCGGCGCGGCTACGACGCTGGCTGCTGTCGAGGTGGAGGATGGGCGAATCCGCCCGTATCACGTCGGCGACTCGATGGTCTTGGTCGTGGGACAGAAGGGCAAGGTGAAGCTCCAGACCGTCTCTCACTCGCCTGTGGGTTACGCGGTGGAGTCGGGCCTGCTGAGTGAGACGGATGCCTTGCATCACGAAGACCGGCATTTGGTTTCCAACGCCGTCGGGTCAGGTGAGATGCGCATCGAGGTCGGACCGACCCTCCAGCTCCGGCCGCGCGACACCGTCGTTCTGGCCAGCGACGGGCTGTTTGACAACTTGCACACAAACGAAATCATAGAACACGTCCGCAAAGGTCCGTTGCGCAAAGCCACTCACTCCCTCGTCGCGGTGTGCAACGAACGCATGCGGCGTCCCCGCGAAGGCGTTCCTTCGAAGCCGGACGATCTGACGTGTATCCTCTTTCGGCTTAACGCAGCGCGGTCTGCTGTGAATGTCATGCGCGACTCTAGTGGTACACGAAAGGGCTCAACTCCCGGCCCGGGTCCCTCCGAATGAGAACCGTCGGCGGACAGGATCGCCCGCGTACGCGGGAGAGCGGGAGTCAGTACTTCAAATCGTGCCAGCTCTTGGTCAGCAGCACGTTGCCGCGGAGCCGCGAGACCAGATCGGCGTACGCGGCCAGCGGGTCGTCCTGTTCGGCGAGTCGCTCGACGGCGATACCGGCAAAGCAGATTTCCGACCGCTCCGACGTTCGCGCGATAACGTCAAGCGGACGGTCCTCAGAGACGATCACACGGATCTCGGTCTCGATACGAAACTCGTCGACGAGCTCGCGTGTCCCGGCCTCCGCTTCCTGCACGCCGGCCTCGTCGGCAATGATGCGGAGCACCCGAATCCGGTGGTCTTGCCACGGCGGGTTGCTATGGATCAGGTGAGCCAGCGTCAGCATCAGAGATCCATTGTCCTTGGCGTACCACCAGACGTCGATCTGGGGCTCCAACTCATGGTCGGGTTCCGCCTCCACAAACACAACGAGGTTCCGATGGAGCTCGAGGATCCGGCGGACCGCCCGCGCGAAGGCGGCCTGTTTCACCGCGTCTTCGCTCCAACCAACCATGACCGTATTCGGCTGGAACTGGCCCAAGCCCGTTACTTGAAGCAACGTTGCCACACCGTGTTCGAAATCGTCGGCGATCACGGTCGTGCCGAAGGCCGGCAAGCGATGCTCTCTGATGAAGTCCTGCAGCGCCTGCTTCACGCCTTGATGGCGCGGCAGCAGCTTCTCCCATTCCCCGGCGACCACCTGCGCCAGGAAGAGCAATCCGCGGTCCGCCTCGATCCAACGGGCGAACTGGATGAGCTCCAAACGGGCGTTTGGGGCACCGGACAGAACAAGCAATGCCGGCCGCCAGTTGCGTACGTGCTGCCGCGAAGCCTCGAAACGCAGCATCGCGGACCGAGTGGCAACGAACCACAGCCCGCTGCGGATATCCCCCCAGGCGGTCTGGAAACGAACGCGTGCCAACAGGCCGTAGATCGCCCCGATGACAACGATCGCCGCCAACGTCGCCCAGGCGTTGATCAGAAACATGACGAACGTACACCCCAAGGCTCCGAGCAAAGATGGAATCCAGTGAACCCTGAATGCCGGTCTGTAGCTCGGATTGAGGACAAGGCGCTCGACACCTGCGACGAGATTGACGGTTCCGTAGGTTGCCAGGAAGAACATCGTGATGATGGGAGCGATCAAGTTCAGATCACCGATCAGAATGGAGGCCTCCGCGATTAACGCCGTGGCGATCAACGCGACGCGCGGCTCCGCGCTGGCACCCACTCGCTTGGCGAACCACCGAGGGGTAACACGATCGAGGCTGAGGGCCTGCAGCGTTCGGGGCGCAGCGACCAGGCTCGCCAGGCCGGACGAAAGCGAGGCTGCCCACAGCCCAGCGAGGATAAGCGCCGGCACTCGGGCGATCTGCTGCATGACCAGGCTATCGGTCAGCAACGCGTCGCGGCTCACATTGAGCGATAGCCACCCCATCTGTGCAGCGTAGATGACGAATGTGAGGAGAACGGCTGCGATGGTCCCGCGCGGAATGCTCACCGATGGGTTCCGGAGATCGCCGGACATGCTCACGCCGGACATGATGCCCGTCACGGCAGGAAAGAAGATCGCAAACACGCTCCAGATCGTGTGGCCCGCGCCATACGCGGGCGCCCAGTTCTCTTCGGGCTGGGCCACCGGGGTGTACCCCGAGAAGAACGAGACGAGCGATAGCGTCAGCAATACCAGAATCAGATACTGGGCCTTTACGGCGAAGCTTGCGCCGACCCATGCGACGACAAAGAAGACCCCCAGCGACACGGTGGCTGCGAGCCGAACGTCCACACCGGGAACGATCGCCTGCAGCGACTCGGAAAACCCGACCAGATAGAAGGCGACGGAGATGGCCTGAGCAAAATACAGGGGTACGCCGACGCTCCCCCCGACCTCCAGGCCCAGGCTACGGGAGATCAGGAAGTAGGCCCCTCCGACGCCGACCTTCGTGTTTGTGGCGACTGCGGCTAGGGACAGTGCGGTCAGGAACGTGATGGCGTTGGCGATGAGCAGGATCAGCAGCGCGCTTCTGAGTCCAGCGTTGCCGACGACCCAGCCGGTCCGCAGAAACATGATCACGCCGAGGATCGTCAGCACGTTCGGTACAAACACGCCGCCGAACGTTCCCAACCGCCTGGCGCCATTCGTTGCTGTTTGTTCCTGGGCCATGTGCCTTCTACGATCCCGTCTGTCCTTCCCGCCGACGAAGTCATCTGAGATCGTTGCGGTTCTTCGGATTGAGCACGGCACCGAAACGGGATACGATATTCTAGCTTGTGCGCAATCCGCAGAAAGCCAGAAGATGGCGGAAACCATCTGGCAAGAGAGGCGAGCAGACGGGCCGCTCGTTGCCGTCGCGATCCATGACGGACACGCCGTGCGCAATGAAGTGGCCCGCCATCTCGCCTTGAGTGAGGCAGACCGGCTACGTGAGGAGGATCCGTCTACGGGGGAGTGGGCGACCGTGGCCCCAACGAGCGTGGTGGTCTTGCGATCCCGGTTCGAGGTCGACCTCAACCGCTCGCGCGGCCAAGCGGTGTATCGCAAACCCGAGGACGCTTGGGGACTTCAGGTCTGGTCTGACGAATTGCCTGACCGACTGATCAAGCGGTCGCTGGCCGAATACGACGCCTTCTACGAGACCATGCGAGAGCTGCTGCAGGAAAAGGAACACCGTTTCGGACGGTTCGTCGTCTACGACCTACACAGCTACAACCATCGGCGTGCAGGTCCGGACGAGCCGCCGGCGGACGAAGCTGAGAACCCGCAGGTCAACGTTGGGACGGGCACGATGGACCGCGAGCGCTGGGCTCCCATCGTGGATCGATTCATCGCCGATCTGCAGGCGTACGACTTTCCCGGGGGTCGTCTCGACGTGCGTGAGAACGTCAGGTTCCGTGGGGGGAACTTCCCACGCTGGGTTCACGAGACCTTCCCCCGGACGGGTTGTGCTCTGGCCATCGAGTTCAAGAAGTTCTTCATGGATGAGTGGACGGGCCAGGTCGATCCGGGGCTGTTGCGAGCGATAACCTGCGCGTTGCGTCATGCCGCGATGGGAACGCTCGAAGAGCTGGGGCGCCCATGAGCAAGCGGGGCACGAGAAGACCGATCGCGCTCAGGGACCACTTTGACCAGACGATAGTAGCTCAAGCAGTGGAGGCGAGCGCGGTCGTCTGTGGAACAGAGACCGGCGTGTTGTTCCACCACCTGCACGGAACCGCTGCCGACCACCACCTGATCGCCGCGACGTCGAACGCCGAGACATATCACGCCTTGACTCGGGATGGGTTTGACGCGCTGCGGCTGTCGTTGTGCGTCGCGAACAAGTATAGGCAGGCCCGGCATTCCGTCTCGGCCGCCCTGCAAGCGGGCAAGGTTGCCGTTGGAAGTCTGGTAGTCTGGGCGGTCGGCCAGCACCTCTGTCACGGTGGCGGAGACCTCGTGCTTGTCACCGATGTGGACGCTGATGTCGCCGAGGTGGCGTTTTCCGAGATGATCAGGCTGACAGCCGTCATCCGCGCTTGCTGATCATGAGGATGGCGCAAGACGTCTCGCGCGCGACACGGAGCGCCACATCGCCGAAGACCTTGTGCCGCCGGCCCAGACGCTGCAAACCGAGTACGACCAGATCACTGTCGGCCGCGTACCGCGCGATCTCTTGGGCGGGGTTGCCGCCCTCGACCAGAACGACCTGAGATCGACCGGGCACCTCGTCCCGCGCGATCTGCCTGAGTTCGTGCCGCGCTCTCTTGCATTCTCTGGCCGACGTGGATAATGGCACGACCCGCATGAGGGCAACGTCACGCACGGCCATGCGATGGAGGCTACCAAGCAGCCGTGCGCGTAGCTCGTCATGGCCTCCGCGCCCAGCGATGGGCACCAACACGCGCCGAACATCGCGCAATCGCCAGCCTTTCGGCGCGCGAAGGACGACCACATCGCAGCCCACCGCGCCCATCAGCTCCTCCAGGTGTCTGCCCAGCGTAGGCGCAGTCAGGTCAGTCAGACCAAGCAGCAGGCTTTCGCAGCGATGGGTGCGAGCCACGCGGGCGATCTCGGGCCACGGCTGGGCCGCAATCGTCGTCAGCGCCTCGGGTGCCAACTCCCGCGCGAAGGATGCGGTCAGTGCCTCGCGGACCACCATCTGTGCGGCCACCAGCGACTCCGGGCTCCGGTCCGGTTGCCACTTCTCAGGCGGCGCCACGACCGAAAGCAGCAAGACACGCCCGACGCGCGGAGGGGCAAGGGCGTTGGCAACACTGACCATCGCCTCGGCCGTGTCGGGATTCGCTACGGGAACGAGGACCAGCGGGTTCCGACCCCGCAGTCGCACGAGATCGGCGTCGGCGGCCTGGCTCCATGCATCGAGGCTGCGAGCTCTACGAGCGAACAACGAGGAGAAGAGGACCCCTCCCAGGGCTAGCCAAACGCACGCGATGACGCCCGCTGTTGGCACACTGATGCCCTGGAAGATCGCCAGAGCTACGCAGGCCACGATGCCCACAGTGGGAACGACTGGGAACCAAGGAACACGGAAGTAGTTTTGCTGCACGCCGCCCCGGCGACGCGCCATGACACTGATCCGATGCGCCAGGGCGAACGTGATCAGGAAGATCAGGCTCGACGCGGCACCGATGACGGCGACGTTAGGCACGACAAGCAGCACCAGGATAACGATGGCGGCAGTCGCCAGAACCGCTGCGGTGGGTGTTCCGTAGCGCGTGCTGATCCTCTCAAGCCGGTGAGGTAACGTGCGGTCTCGGGCCATGGTCAGGGCGATGCGAGAGGCAGCAAGCAGGTTCGCCTGTAGCGCCGACAGCATGGAGAGAATCGCTGCGACGATTACCAGCCAGTAGCCGAACGCCCCGAGGTAGTTGTGGGCAGCCAAGGCCACGATGGCCTCCGGCTGCTCAGCGCTGGCCGAGGCAACCGATACGCCTGACGCCATGTCCACCGTGGCGATGATGAACAGCAGCGGCAGGTAGATCCCGAGTGCAATCCCCAATGCGAGCAGCATGGCCCGTGGAATGGTGCGCGCGGGCTCGCGCACCTCTCCGGCAATGGCGGCGATGAGGTCGAATCCCTGCAGCGCGATGAACGTGTACCCCATGGCACGAAAGAGTCCCGACGCGCCGCCGGGGAAGAAAGGAGTCAGGTGTTGGCGCACGCTTTCCGGGGAACGACCGGCGATCGCCCAAAAACCGCCACCAATGAGGATCGCGAACGCGAGGATCTTGCCGATGTTGGGCCAGTTCCCGCCCCCTGTTGACTTGCGCGTCAGGCCTACCGCGTAGAGGGCCGTCGCGCCGGCCGCCAGGCCGACGAGGAACGCACGCCCGGTCAGCCAGGGGGGTGGCTCGGCGCTTGCAGCACCCCACAGGGCCTGGAGGGCGATGCTGGCAAAGGCCCCGAAGCCAAAAGCATACAGCACACTGGCTACGATCGAGGCGAACCAGACCACCCAGCCAACCGTGAAGGCGGCCTCTACCGAAAGGACCTTCTTGGCAAACGTGTAGGTGCCGCCCGACTCCGGAAACTGGGTGGACAGCTCGGCGAAACTGAGCACCGTCAGGATGGCAATCAACCCGTTCAGCGCGAAAGCCACCATGGCTCCCGGGCCGGTGGCGGCGAACGCAACGCCCGCCAGCGCGAGAATCCCACCGCCTACGATGGCCCCGACCCCGACGCCGGTGGCGCCGAGCAAGCCGATCGAGCGTTGCATGCTGTGCTGACCGCCCATCACGATTCTCGCGGTGCTCGCCAGTCGCGAATCAGTCTACCAGATCGAACTTACCGTGGTGTATACTGCTGCGAGCTGCTCTGCACGGAAGAGGCGAAGGCATGCAATCCGCGGGCCAGGAAGGTCGGAGGCAACTATGAAAGTCGCCGTCGTCTACAACCGAGAAAGCCGGAGTGTGATCAACCTGTTCGGCCTACCGAATCAGGAGATCATCGGCCTCAAGACCATCAAGCGAGTTACGGACGCCCTGAAGAAGGGCGGCCACCAGGTCATCGCGATAGAAGGTGACAAGGACCTCGTCGAGCGCCTCGAGGAGTTCATGCCGCGTGTGGTCAAAGGTGAGCTCCCAGGCATGGTCTTCAACATCTCGTACGGCATCCAAGGACAGGCCCGGTACACGCACGTGCCGAGTATCCTGGAGATGGTCGGCATCCCCTACGTGGCTTCGGGCCCGCTGGCGCATTCGCTCGCGCTGGACAAGGTCGTCACCAAGATGATCCTGCAGCAGCACGGCCTGCCGACACCGAAGTTCGCGGTCCTAGATGAGCCTGACGCTCCTTTACCGGATCTGGCGTTCCCGCTGATCGTCAAGCCGAAAAACGAGGCCGTCTCGTTCGGGCTCAGGGTGGTGAACAGCGAGGCGGAGCTGCGGGAAGGCGTTGACGTTATCTTCGAGCGGTTCAGGCAGCCCGTTCTCGTCGAGCAATACATCGAGGGGCGCGAGGTCAACGTCGGCCTGATCGGCAACAGTCCGCCCGAGACGCTGCCGCCGGTAGAGCTCGTATTCGGCGGGGACGGTCCGGCCATCTACACCTACGAGGACAAGACGGGCAAGAGCGGCCGAGCGATATCCCACAAGTGTCCCGCTCCGATCGGCAAGGACCTCCAGGAGCGTGCTCAGGATATCTCCAGAAGGGCCTTCTCCGCCCTCGGTTGCTACGACTGCGCGCGGGTGGACATGCGGCTGGACAACGATGGCAACCTCTACATCCTGGAGGTCAACAGCCTGCCGAGCCTGGGAGAACACGGGTCCTACCTGGTGGGTGCCGCCCACGTTGGCCTCGATTTCGTCGCGGTGATCAATCGTCTCGTCGACGAGGCGAGCACCAGGTACTTCGGCACCCCAGAGCCCCCCAAGCTTGACGGGGGGCGCCTCGACTCGCCGACACAACTGTTCTCGTACATCACCAAGCGCCGCGATCAGCTCGAGGAGAAGCTCAAGGAATGGACGGAGCTGACAAGCCACACCACCGACCCGGTGGGCGTACAGGAAGTGGTCCGACGCGTTGATGAGATGTTGTGCGGCCTGGGCATGAAACAAGTCAAGGAATCCACGGACGAACGCTCGGCGTGGACATGGGAAACCGCGAAGGGGTTTGAGAAAGGGACGCTTTTCGTTGGGCATCTGGACGTTCCCGTTCAAGGGCAAGTCGCCCCCCAGAGGTTCCGCAGGGAGCCCGAATGGCTCTATGGAGATGGTGTCGGCTCATCCCGCGCACCGTTGGTGATGCTCGAGTTCGTGCTGCGGGCCCTGCGGAGTCGGCGGGCGCTGCAAAAGCTGCCGCTTGGCGTCGTGTACTACACCGATGAAGGGCGCGACGCTCGCTACAGCGCCGAGATCATCCGAAGCGCATCGGCAAAGTCGCAACGCGTCCTCGTGCTCCGCCCCGGCAACGTCGGGGACAAGCTGATTACCCAGCGTCGCGGTCAGCGTAGATACCGCTTCCGTGTTGAGGGAGAGCCGCTCAGGCCAGGACGGGCGGTGAAGAAGCCGAACGTGCTTCGCTGGGTCTGGGGCAGACTGGAGGATTTTGCCAAGCTCACCTCACGGAAGCAACGCGTGTCCGTCTCCGCTCTGGACGTAAACACCGAACGACTCCCGATGCTTCTGCCGCACCGGGTGACCGTCACGGTGATGGTGACGTACCCGGACCCCAAGGTTGCCGACGAGGTCGAAGGGAAGATGCGGTCCATTCTTGACACGCAAGGCCCTCGTTGGGAACTCAAGTTGGTTTCGGACCGTCCGCCGATGAGGGAACGGCGCCTAAACCTCCAGCTTGCCAGATCGCTCGAGGGCGTCGCCGAGGAATGGGAGATCCCACTAAGCCATGAATCGTCTGTCTGGCCATCGGTGGCCGGGCTCGTGCCAAGCAAGGTCGCCTGCGTGTGCGGTGTCGGTCCGGATGCTCGCGATCTTGGGACGCCCCAAGAAGCCGTGCAACGCATCAGCCTTGTGCAGCGCACTTTGCTGCTGACGCAGTTCTTGGCGAAGGATCTCAGGAAGTAGGAAGCATGGAAACCAGACCCCCGCGCGTGGACACGGACCTGCTGGATCTCGGTGACCGCCGGATTCACCACCCGCAACGCGTCGCCGTGTCGAAGAAGGGCATGATCGCCACGGCGCACTACCGGGCCACTGAGGCAGGCGTGGAGATGTTGCAGAGCGGCGGCAATGCCGTCGACGCCGCCGTGGCTGCGGCCTTTGCGCTGGGTGTGTGTGAGCCCGCCGCCTCGGGCCTGGGCGGTCAGACCATGATGATGATCCGCCACGAGGCCTCACGGCGCACGTTCGCCCTGGACGGATCCTCACGCGCCCCGCACAGGGCGACCGCAGAGTCGATCACGAAGCAGCAGCGTCGGCGAGGGTACCGCGCAACGACGGTGCCAAGCACCCCTGCTGTTCTGAGATACGCACTGGAACGTTGCGGGAGGCTGAAGCTCGCACGTATTCTGGAGCCCGCCATCCGTTTGGCGGACGAAGGATATGAGGTCACGCCGCTGCAGTACGCGGTCACCAAACGCGATTTGAGGCATTTGCAGCGGCGGAACGCCGCGCAGTTCTTCCTACGAGGGGGGAGCAGGCCGTATCTAGCGGGGTCGGTGATCAAGCAGCCGGTGCTCGCCGAGACGCTCCGGCGCCTGGCCAAGAAGGGGATCAGGAGTTTCTACTCCGGCCAGATCGCCCAACAGATTCACGACGACATGGTGCAGAACGACGGGTTCATCCGTAAGGATGATCTCGCACAGGTACCGCGACCCATCGAGCGTCGACCGATCACCTGTCGATTCAACGGGCTTCGTGTGTTCACGTTTCCCCCCCCGGGGGCGGGTCGAACGTTGGTCGAGATGCTCAACGTCTACCAGCACCTTTCGCCAGCGTACCGAGACATCGATTCGGCGCATGGAGCTTGCGCGCTGGCCGAGATCATCCGTCGGGCCTTCATTGACCGTCAAGACCGACCGTTCGACCCCAACTACTTCCCTCAGGTGGCCGGCAAGCGCATGTTGAGCGAAGACTATGCCAAGCTCGCATCCGAACAGGTCATCAAGAGGATCAAGGTCCACGGGGAAACGACACATCTGTCGGTCATGGACGGCGAAGGGAACGCGGTGGCGCTGACGCAATCGATCGAACGGGTCTACGGCGCCTGCGTGGTCACGCCGGAACTCGGCTTCCTCTACAACAACTACATGGGGGCATTTGAGTACGAGGACATCTCGCACCCGTACTACATGTGCCCAAACGCTGTACCGTGGGCGAGCGTTGCGCCAACGATCATCTTTCGGGGCAAGAGGCCTTGGCTGGTAATCGGCTCCCCCGGCAGCGAACGGATCACGTCCTCCATCCTGCAGGTCCTGATCAGGCTTCAAGATCACACCCCGTTCGCTGCAGTGGATGCGCCACGGTTACACTGTTCGCTGGACGGGGGCGTGGCCTTGGAGGCGACGAGGATGCGAAGCGACGTACCGAAGGCACTGGCGCGATACGGTTTCAAGACCGACGTCCGAGACCCGTATTCGTTCTACCTGGGTTGCGTCCAACTGGTGAAGCACGAGCGCGGCGAATTCACCGGAGTGGCCGATCCGCGGCGGGACGGTTCGGCCGGAGGGCCAGACTGACGCCATGCGACTTCCGCGCGCGTACCTGCTCGTGGGTGCTTGTTGGCTGTTCTTTCAGGACCGGCCGCCAGACACCGTTCGCGCCGAATCATCCGATTCGACTGAGTCGGCCTTCGCTGGACTCGTGAGTGCCGCGACCCCTGAAGCGACGGCAGCAGGTGTTGAGGTCCTGCGCGCCGGTGGCAACGCCATTGACGCCGCGGTGGCAACCGCCTTTGCCCTGGCCGTGACCGAGCCCTTCGGATCCGGGCTCGGCGGGCAGATGGTCTTGATCGTTCACCCGCCGAAGGCCAGCCCATTCGTCATCAACGGCAGCTCCTTCTCGCCCAGGGGTGTGCCCAAGGACGCGAGGGCGAGGGATCTCGTAGGTCGGCGGGCCACGACCATACCGACCACGGTCAAGGTCCTGGGCTTCGCCTGGCGGCGCTGCGGCAGCGGGAAGCTCACATGGGCACAGCTGGTCCAACCGGCAATCCGTTTCGCCGAGCATGGGTACAAGATCGGCTCCTATCATGCCCGCGTTCTGGAGCGCTACGAGGACGTCCTTCGGACGGAACCTACGGTCGCTGCTTCTCTGCTGCTCGAGAGCGCTGCTGCGCCAGCGGAGGGGAGTCGGTTCAAGCAACCTCTATTGGCGGCAACCTTGGAGCGCCTGGCGCTGAATGGCTGCGAGGATTTCTACAGCGGATCGATCGCCCGTCAGATCGCTGCAGACATGGTGGCCAACGCGGGTTGGATCCGGCTGCGAGACTTGAAGGAGCTCCCGGAGCCAAGGGTCCTTGCGCCGCTGAAGGGGGTGTATCGCGGATGGGACGTCTACACGCTACCGCCTCCGTTTGGGGGATGGGTCGTTTTGCAGGCCCTGGAGGTCTTGGAGCACGCGCCGGCTGAACAGCTTCGGGCCAATGCTCCCAACCGCATTGTCTGGTTGGCCGAGGCGCTCCGGATCGCCCACCGCAGCCGTCTGGAGTCTCCCGTGGCTGACCTGGTCAAGTACCAGGCTGCGATCAGGAAGCGCCTCGGGGACTCGACGATCCAGAAGCTTCGCCGATCGTTCGAGCGGCCCGGGGTCGGCGAGACGACGCACTTCTCCGTGGTGGATCGTCAGGGGATGGCCGTGAGCGCTTCGGCCAGCATCAACTCGTTCTTCGGAGCGAAGGTTGCCCACCCCAAGCTCGGGTTCCTGTACAACGACTACATGCGCGACTTCGTGACGGATGATGACGACCACCCCTTTGCCCTGGAGCCCAGCTCGATGGCTTATTCGTCGATGAGCGCGACGATCCTGTCTCGAGATGGTAAGGTGGGCCTCGTGTTGGGGAGCCCGGGCAGCAAGCGGATCATCTCGACCGTCGTCCAGGTCATCAGCCACTGGGTCGATGGAGGACAGGACGTTGCCAGGGCGATAGCGGGCCCGAGGATCCATGTGATCCCGGACGAGGACCTCTACGTCGAACACGATAGGCTCACGAGACAGCAGCTTGTCGAACTCGAACGCCGAGGATTCTGGGTCGCCCGGCCTTTCTCGAGTCTCGGCAGTCGCCAACTCAACCCCTACTTCGGCGGGGTCCATGCCATTGCCAGGGGGACCTCGGGTTGGCGAGCTGCTGCGGATCCCAGAAGAGACGGCGCAGTCGGGACTCCGTCCGAATGAAGCTTCCCCTGCTGATATCCGTGCCGCATGCCGGTCTTTGGATCCCCCCAGAGGTGCGGGGCATCTGCGCCCTGACGCCCCAGCAGATCGCAGCCGACGGTGACGAAGGAGCGGCTGAGATCTACGACTTGAAGGAAGAAGCAACCGCATTCGTCACCACGGACGTAGCGCGGGCCATCGTCGACCTGAACCGGGACGAAGACGATCGAACGCCCGATGGGGTCGTCAAGACACACACCTGCTGGAACGTCCCAGTGTACGATGAGTTCCCGGGAGAGGAGGTGATCGAAGCGCTCCTGGACCGTTACCATCGCCCCTACCACACCCGACTGCGAGACCTGGCTCGAGCGGACGTCAAGCTCGGCTTGGATTGCCATACGATGGCCGCCAAAGGCCCCCCGGTCGGTCCAGATGCGGGCCTGGATCGACCTTGGATCTGCCTCAGCAACGCCGACGGTACGTGCCCCCAAGACTGGCTTGAATCGCTGGCGTCATCCTTTCGGAGGATCCTCGAGGGCCCAGTTTCGCTCAACGTTCCGTTCAAGGGAGGTCACATCATCCGTTCCCATGCGGCCGAGCTTCCCTGGATCCAGATGGAGGTATCGCGAGCACCGTTCATGTCTTGCCCCGACAAACGGTCACTCCTCGTGTCGGTCTTGCGAGAGTGGGTTAGCAGCGTGACGTAAGGGTGTCATTCCCAGGCCTGAACCCGCATGGCTATTCAGAAGAGCACCTCCACCTCCGCCAGCTCACGAATCCACTGGAGGTGGGTCTGAGGTGGCTGTCTGCCCCGTGCCATCACCACGGCCGTGAGGCCCAAGCTGATGGCCTTCTCGACATACTCAGGGGCGTCGTCGACGAACAGCAGATCCTCAGGCGGGAGTCCCATCTCGTCGATGGCCTGTTGGTAGATCGCCTCGTCCGGCTTGCAGCAACCCACCTGCGCCGAAACGACGAAGGCTTTGAAGTACTTCCTCAGCCCCAGGCGTCTGTACTTGCTCTCGAGGGAAGGCCACGCGTTCGAGATGATCCCGAGCGGGATGGCCCGCTGATGCAATCGTTCCAGGACGATTGGCGTGTCCGGGTAGGGCTCGAATTCCGGTTCGTCCACGGTCTCGTTCGCCAGCGCATCGACCAGTTGGTCTTGGGATGATGTGAGGTCAAGATGCTCGAACAGGATTTGACAGCACGTCCGGAACTGCTCGCGCTCCTCGTCCTCCGTCGCGAGATGGTGGTGTTCCTCCAAGTACTGCCTGGCTTCCTGGAGGGCTCGATCCAGCCGGTCCGGCTGAAGGCCCGGGATCGTCCCGTCGGACAGACGCCGTCTGAGCGGTAGCGGCGGCCACCACCGTTCCCCGATCGGTCGGACCAGCGTATCACCGGAATCCAACAAGATGCCCCGAACTGGGCCAGTGGTAGGCATGACGAGGCTTCCTAGCTTGCCGTAGTCTCGACACCTGGGCGCTTCGTTGGGGCATCCCAGCTCGGGACGACCGTGCGACCGGGTTGTGGGTGGCGACCGGTGTGTCGGATTGGCATTACTTCCCCACGTAGTCGCGCATGGCCTTGACCGTCGCGGCGTTGGCGGGGGGCAGGCCGATGTAGTCGGACTCCCACAACAGCAGTTCCGGCGCCCCCAGCCGCTCAGCCAACTTGATGTCTGCGCCAAACTGCGCTGCCGATCCGATCCAGCCGAAGAGCCAGACCGGTACCTTTCCGCCGGTCTCCTTCTGCATCGCACGATAGGCGGCCTCGGGACCGCCGCCCTTGCGATAGTAGCCGGCTGCGACGATCTCGTCGATCAGCCCTTCGTTGGCCCAGGTCTCCGTGTCTAACAGCAGGCCGTACAGGTTGTCCTTGTAGGGCGTGTCGGTGGGACTGCCACGATAGCCCCACGGGTTGTGTACCATCGCCGAGATGACGATCCGACGATCGGCCTTCTTGATGAGGTCACGGGCCTCGCGCATGAAGATGGTTTGTGGCTCGGCGCGGACGTGGACCCATCGCTCGTCGTTGTTGGCGATCTTCGTCGGCTCCGCGCCGTACTTCTTGAGAAACCGTTCGGTGTTCGGCCGTTCGTACCCGTAGATGGCGACGCCCTCCCGGTCCGTGTGCGGGTTGTCGCGGACGTCGCCGGTGCGAATCCAATCGAAGAAGACGCCATCCGGGCGATAGGCCAGGATCTCCTTGACCAATGCCAGCTTGTAGGCCCGGACCTTGGCAAACGCGAAGCTCTGTTGTGAACGGAACGGCCGACCGTCGCGCCGGACCCAGCGTGAGTCCGGGTTCTGGCGCGTGAACCGGCTGGTCAGCCCCCAGCCGTGATCGTCCTCGTTGATGCTCAGCCAGGCATGGACCTCCAGCCCGATCCTCCGGCCGTGGACCAGGGCTTCCTTGAACGCGTCGAAGCTGCCCCAGTCGTATTGCCTCAGCTTCTCGACGACCCAGGCCGACGACTTGTCGCGGTGGTAGTTGTCTTCGTCCATGCCGTGCAGCGGCTCCATGAGCTTGCTGAGATAGCACGCCCGCCCGCCGTCGAAGCACCGCCAGTAGACCCGCGACCATCCGCACTGCTTGGCCCGGTCCAGGATCTGCCGGACCCCCTTCGGTCCCCATGCCGGTGCCGGATCTCGCAACATCCAATCCGAATGTGTGATCGGCGATCCGATCCGAGCCTTCCTTCGCGCCAACGTCTCGCCCCGACCTCCGTTGGGCGTGAAGGCCACAGGCACCAGAGCCATCATCAAGAACGCCCTCCGCATCGGAAGACCTCCCAATATGCTGTGCCGCTCCCAACGAAGGGCGCGACCATGGGCATGCGCCGTGACCGGGGCTTGCCGATGGCAATCGCGATCTTTGTCGTGTCCTTGTCCCGACTGCCGCCAACCGTTGGCGACTCGTGAGCCCGGGCGGCCGGCGGGTGCCGAGGGGGGGCAGGTCCAACCAACGTCATACGCTGACGGCACGCGAATGCTCCGCTGGCTCTCAGGCATCACGTAAGTCCCGACGGGACTGTAAGAACCAACCAATAAGAGACTTAAGGTAGGAAGTCAAGCCGGGGCACGCTTGTGCCGGCGAGACTTTCGGTTGACCTGCCCGTTGCGCCCCTCTAGACTAGAAGGGAGGTTGGGGAGTGCGGGTGTGCATCGGAGGCGGGAGCTTCACGTCCAGATAACGCACCGCGTTCACTAATTACGTCTTTCTAGGGGCACGCTACGAAGGGACGTCGTCCGAAGGAGGAGATCATGTCGAGGACCCACGTGCTTCGATGGGGTTGTGTGGTGGCGGTCTGCCTGGTCGTGCCGACCCAGGTGATGGCCGACTACTGGGATGCGTTCGATGACATGAACTTTTGGAACGATCCCAACTTCAGCTCGGGCGATCCGAACCTCATGTCGTCGTTTGACCCCAATCTCCACTGGGATCCGTGCAACCCGCAGTGGTGGCTGTATCCGGTCTTTGCGCATCCCGACGATCATTTTTACGATGCGAGTTCGGGGGCCTTTCGGTTCTGGGGCACGCCGCATCCATGGATTCCGTTCATCTGTTACGTCGGGGCGGCGCCCGATGACACCATCTACGATGCGAACGCCAGCGACTCCTATTGGACTGACGAGCAGAGCCACTACGTCCTGTGTAGGGTCTACTACCCGGGCAGCCCGAACGATGCGGACGACCCCAACCACGACTGCGGCAGCGCGCTGATATTCATTCATGGCCATCCTTACTCGCAGTCGGCCTTTGGCTTGTATGTGAGTTTCATTAACCACGCGCACCGGGCCCCAGGGCAGTCGTACGCGTACGCCGCGCATCACCAGTACACGCACAACATAGAACTCATCTCGACCGTTGGGACGGAGTTCGTGAACATCCAGCGGGCTTTCATCGACCCGAACGGCGTTCGCGATCCCAACAACGGGCTCGATCCGAACACGGCCGATCCCAACGACACGCTGTGGCTCTATCCGCCCGAGCCGTGGTGTCGACGCGACCCGAACTACGACACGCAGAAGTGGCTTGGCGTCGACGTGGACCAGATGGAGCGCGACGGGATGTGGTGCCTCCTGGAGTTCGAGCCGGACCCGAACTACGCATCCGGTGACCCGAACGGCAAGTACATGCGGGCGGCGATCTGGGACGGCAGCAAGTACGACTGGGACGGCGAATGGCTCTTGAACATGAATCTTGGCGATCCCTGGTGGGACACCGGCGCCGACAAGTCGATCTACTACCACTCGGAAGGCCGAACGTTCTTCGCGGCGATGTCGGCCGACTACACCTATTGGGGCAACGGATACCCCGCGGATTGCGTCTATGAAGAGATCGAGGCCCGGACGGGTCTAAGGGAGGTGTACCGCAAGACCGACCTGACGATCATCAACCCGCAGCATGGGGCGGTCGCCATCGCTCCGCCCCCGGACGTGTACGAACCGAATGACCCGAACACCGAAGCGAACAAGGTCTTTCGGCACGTCGACGGGACGGCGCTCGTGTTGACCGCCCAGCCGCTCAGTGGCAAGTCGCTCAAGCAGTGGACGATCTATGACCCCAACCACCCCGGCGATGCCAACTACGCCGTGACGGACACCAACACGGTGCTGTACCTGACGCTCGACGGCAACTACGAGGTCGACGCCCACTTCAAGTGCGGCGGTTCGGTGCCGCCGTTCGTGGCCCTGGCCCTACTGGCCTTGGGGCTGGCCGTGGTCATCCGAAGGCTGACGTAGAACGAAGCACACACCGCCGGGGGCTCGTCCCGAGCCTCCGGTGTCGCGGTTCGAGGAACAAGGTAAGCGGCGGTCGGGACTCCTCCCGGCCGCCGCTTGTCATTGGCATTCTCAAGATGATCCCGCGGTGAGGCGTGCTGGAGGGCCCTACTTGGCCAGCCAGGCGGCGAGGATGTCGACGGCGGCTTGTAGGTCCTTTTTGTGCACGGACTCGACGACGCTATGGACGTAGCGGCAGGGGACGCTGATGGCCACGCTGCGAACGCCTGCGCGGGATCGTTGTATGGCGGCGGTGTCCGTGCCGCCTCGTGGGAGGATCTCCATCTGATACGGGATCTTCTTGCGCTTGGCGATGGCGACCAGCTCGTCGACGAGCTTGCGGTCGCAGATCACCGAACTGTCCATCAGCTTGATGGCCGCACCCTTGCCGAGCTCGGTAACGCGCTCCTCGGCCGACACGCCCGGCATGTCGCAGGCGAGCGTTACGTCGATGGCGACGGCGATGTCGGGGTCGACCCCGAACGCGCCGGGCCCCGCGCCCCGAAGCCCGACCTCCTCCTGGACCGTGCCGACGTAGTAGATTTCGTATGGGCTTCGCCGGCCGACCTTCTTGATGGCGTTCAGCGCGACCCAACTGGCGACGCGGTTGTCCATGGCCTTGCCGCAGTAGGCGTCGCCGATGGCGACCGTCTCTTGTAGCAGTGTGACTGGGTCGCCCACGTCGACGAGCTTGCGGACCTGCTTGGCGTCGGTCATCAGGTCTACGAAGAACTCGCTGATCTGGGGGATCTTCTTGCGATCCTCGTCGGTGAGCAGGTGCGTGGGCTTGGCGGCTGGCGTGAGCACGCCGACGAGGTCCTTCTTGCCCTGGACCAAGACCCGTCGTGCGAAGAGCGTCCGCGTGTCGAACCCGCCGACGTTGGCCAACCGCAGCCGGCCGCCCTCGTCGATGGCTGAGACGTAGAACCCGATTTCGTCGAGGTGGCAGGCGATCATGACCTTGGCGGCCTTCCTGCCTCGCCCTGGCTTGCGGCCCGGGGGCTTCCGGCAGATCAGATTGCCCATCGCGTCGACCCGCTGATCGTCGAACATCGATCGGCTGTAGGCCTTGACGAAGTTCCGGATGCGCTCCTCGCGACCCGGCACGCCGGGCAGCTCGGTCAGGTTCTTGAGCAACTCCATGTTGGGCTCCTGCGTGAGATGGACAGCGTGACGATCGGTCGCCGACGGCGACGGCCCTGCCGCTGAACCAATAGCCAATGACGATCGTATAATACCCTGATCGGCAAGAGGTTTCATCCGTCGGGGCCCGGCGATTTTCTGACAGGATGGCCCGCGGCGGAGTCCTCTATTTCAGTAGACATGGCGATGACGCAGCCGGCAGAACACGACGCGGACCTGCTTCTCGTTGAAGCGCTGGTGCGCGGGGAGCCCGAGGCACTCAGTGAGTTCGTGCGCCGGCACGAGCGGTGGGTCCGTGGCGTTATTTTTGGCGTCGTGGGACGAAGCGATTGGGTGGACGACATCGCCCAGCAGGTCTGGACGAGCGTCTGGCAGCAGATCGGCACGCTTCGGGACCCGAGCAGGTGGCGGGCCTGGCTGTACCAGTTGACGCGACGGGCCGCCATCGACGCGGGCAAACGAGCGAAGCGTCGCTCGAGGGGCGAGGTGGCGGCCGACGACGTCGCGATGACGGTTGCTGGGCCGATCCGGTCGCCCGAGGCGGACCTGATCGCCGACGAACGGCATGGCCAGGTGATGCAGGCGGTCCAGTCGCTGCCAGTCCACTATCGCGAGCCGTTCGTGCTCAAGCACCTGGAGGACTGGAGCTACGCCCAGATCGGCGAGGTGCTGGGCATGCCCGTGGACACGGTCGAGACCCGGCTGGTTCGGGCGCGACGCATGTTACGCGAAACGTTGCAGGGCGTGTCATGAACGAAGTAGACGAACGAACCGAACGCCTGATCGTCCGTCAGCTGGACGGCGAGCTGACCCCGTCAGAGCAGGATGAGTTGAACCAGATCCTACTCCGGTCGGCGGCGGCGCGTCGGATGTTGAGCGACTACCAACAGAACGATCGGCTCGCGTCGGACGTCATCGGGACCGTAGCCGAGGGCCGATGGCCCAGCGCGGCCGAACCGATCCGTGCGGGCCGATCGTCCGCCAGATGGGTCTGGGGAACGCTCGCCGCGGGGTTGGCCGCTGCGGCCGCGATCGTCATCGTCTTGTCGCTGCCGCGCGCCGTCGAGCCGGTGGGCCCGGCCGACGCCCCTCTGCAGCCCGGGGCGGTGGCCGAGGCGCATCGTTCGGGCGTCCCTGCCGACACCCTCGTCTACACGTCGACGGACTTGCCCCACCACGGCGAACGGTGGGTGAATCGGGACTACATCGGCGTGCTCGACGAGTCGAAGGACCTGCTGTTCATCGTGGAGGTGGATCGAACGCGGACCATACGCATGCCGGTGGCCGGAGATCTCTAGTCGATGCCGGTCCTGGGCGGGACGACCCGGGGGGAATCTTCAAGAGGTGGGTGGACATGCCGCGTAGGCGTACGTCTGAATGAAAGGATGTCGCGATGAAGAGCGCATGTATGCTCCTGTTGGCAACGATGTGTGGGCCGGTCATGGCTTCGACGGCGACGGCGCCCGAGCAAGGCGCCTGGTTGGGATGCCGAATCGCGCCGGTGCCCGAGTCGCTGGACGCGCAGTTCGGCCTGGACGACCGCGGGGCAATGGTCATCAACGTGGCCAAGGGCAGCCCGGCCGACAAGGCCGGACTGGAACGCTACGACGTCGTCGTCAAGTTCGGCCCCGACCCCGTGACGTCGCCCGACGACCTGGTCGAGCGGGTCAGCA